>WNFM01270135.1_pt2 | contig 27589 bp, 29 predicted proteins | sample 5400271 | NCBI WGS metagenome assembly WNFM01 (sample SAMN13153352, study PRJNA577476) | soil metagenome | isolation source: 60 cm saprolite on Douglas fir-dominated hillslope | place: USA:California | collected 2013-09-17 | reverse complement strand
ACCGCCGAGGCCAGGAAAATGCTGGAGAACGGCGTGGAAGCCGCGCGCCGGACAGGCAATAAGCATGCGCTGTCAGAAATGTCAGGGATGCTGGACGAACTTGGCCGGTAGAATTTCATTGGAATTCTTCAGGCCTCTTCAACCACCGTTCGATCCCCATCCAGGCAAGAATCAACAAGTACGGTATGCCGATGATGTCGAACACCGTTGGCAGCCACCACAATTTGTTTAACCAAATTGCCGGACTCAGCAGGCAGCCGGCCGCCGCCAGCCATCCGCCGACAGTCGAAATGGTTGCTGCTGGATTCTTGCGCCTCATCCAGGAGCACACGGTCATCTTGTTGACGGCCATCACAATCGCAGCCACGGCAAACAGCAGACCCGCAGCGAACCAGCGCAAAGCGTTTCCCATCCCACAGGAGAACGCGTGACCTGGGATTTCTTGCTGTTTTTGCTTTCGGGCTAATTGCTAACTACTAATTACCTTAAAAGCTAACTGCTCTTCTTCGCTGCCTCGGCCAGCACCTGCGACGTCGGCTTGAGAGCTTTGCGAATTCGCCGTTCCACCACGCCGGGCAAGGCCTGATACATCCGGATAAACATCTTGTAGATCTTCGGCGTGATGACTTCCCTCTTCCGTTTCAGCAGTCCTTCGAGCGTCGCTTCGGCCACGACGTCCGGACCAACCGCGTACTTCATTGACGACCCAACGCGCTCCGAATGCTTGCCTTTGACCATGTTCTTTACAAAGTCCGTGGCGATATAGCCTGGGCACACCGTGAGCACATTGATGTTGTGCCGCAGTAATTCCATCCGCGCAGCTTTGCCGATGGCGTTCATGGCGTGCTTGGTTGCCGCGTAGCCTGACATATACGGCGTGGAGATGTGTCCACGGCCTGCATGCACTCAACCGCTCCGAATAAATTGGTATCAAACATTCTCCGCAGCTCCGCCATATCCATGTCCGCCACAGCGTCATTGAGTCCGAAGCCCGCGTTATTCACAAAAACGTCGATGCGTCCAAATTTATCGAGCACGGTCTTGATCAGCGCGTTCACCTGGTCCCGCCTGCTCACGTCGCAGGCGACGCTCAACGTATTCTCTCCATCACCAATGCGTTGCTCGGCGGCCTTGGTCCGCGAGAGATCTCGCGCACAGAGCACGACCTTCGCGCCCTCCCGCAAAAATAATTTGGCGATGGCTTCTCCGATTCCCATTGAGGCGCCGGTAATCACTGCAACTTTGCCCTGAAGTTTCATGCCAGCTTTGTAGTTTGTAAGCGCGTTTAAGTCAAGTTGACGAAAGTTCACGTAGGCTTGAAGAGGTCGCTAATCGCCCACCTGTATTCTGGGCTCGATTTTTCTCCGTGCCTCCGTGTCTCCGTGGTGGATTTTCCAGTCTCGCGATCACGCTCGATCACATGTTCTCCCGAAGCTGCTATAAAATGGATTCGTGCCTCTGCTGCCGCTGTTTCCGCTGGAAATCGTGCTCTTTCCCGGAGTTCCGCTTCCTCTGCACATCTTTGAGCCGCGCTACAAAGAGATGATCGGCGAGTGCCTGGAGCAGAAGCGGCCGTTTGGCATGGTGCGCATCAAGGAGAATGCTCTGGCTTCAGTCGGCTGCTCCGCCACCATTCTCAACGTGATTAAAAAGTATGACGATGGCCGGCTCGACATTGCCGCGGAAGGCGAGCAGCGTTTTGAGATCGTACAACTGAACCAGGAGCGCTCTTTTCTACAGGGCGAAGTGACTTACTTTAACGACGAGCCGTCCACCGTCGGCAAGGGCCAGAACGAAGCCGTAATCCAGTTGCACGAGCAGCTTTTTGCCGTCCTGGGGCAGAATGTTGAGATTGAACGCGACGCCGATTCTCTTTCGTTCCATCTGGCCAATGAGTTGCCCGTGGACCTGGACTTCAAACAGACGCTGCTGGAGATGAAGTCGGAAGCGGAAAGGATTGAGACCCTGGCCGAGTATTACCGCGCCACCATTCCCAAGATCGAAAAGATGTTGCAGGCCCGCAAGCGCGCCAGCGGCAACGGCCACGCGCATTGATCCGCCGATTCACAGGGTATAATGCTCGCAGAGGCCCTTCATGAATCTTCCCCTTACTCTGGGCGAGCTCAGGAAAAGTTCTTTTTCTGAGCAAAGACTCCGCACACGAAAAGTGAAAGACGAACTTCGTGACAATTTGATTGCCCGTGTGCGCAGCGGCGAAACGATTTTTCCCGGCATCATTGGCTATGACGATACGGTAGTGCCGCAATTGGTGAACGCGGTGCTCTCGCGGCATAATTTTATTCTCCTGGGTTTGCGCGGACAGGCCAAGAGCCGGATCCTGCGCGCTCTCACTGCGCTTCTCGATCCCCATCTCCCTTATATCGCCGGCTGCGAAATCCGTGACAATCCCTACGATCCGATCTGCAAGCGCTGCCGCGAGCTGGTTGCCCGCGAAGGCGACAACGCTGCCATCGCGTATCTGACGCCGGATGACCGCTACGTGGAGAAACTGGCCACGCCGGACGTAACCATCGCCGATCTGATCGGCGATGTTGACCCGATCAAGGCCGCGCGCGGCGGCCACGACCTCTCCAGCGAGATGACCGTTCACTACGGCCTGCTCCCGCGTGCTAATCGCGGCCTTTTCGCCATCAATGAGCTGCCTGATCTGGCGGGTAAAATCCAGGTCGGCCTGTTCAACATCATGCAGGAAGGCGATGTGCAGATCAAAGGCTACCCGCTGCGGCTCCCGCTCGACGTCGCGCTGGTCTTTACGGCAAATCCGGAAGACTATACGGCGCGCGGAAAGATCGTTACGCCGCTCAAGGACCGCATCGGCTCGGAAATTCGCACGCATTATCCCGGCACGCTGGAAGAAGGCATCAGCATCACTGAGCAGGAAGCATGGCTGCGTCGCGATGGCCTGGAGTTGCATGTCCCGAAATATGTCCGTGAAGTGGTGGAGCGCGTGGCTTTTCTGGCGCGCGAAGACAAGAAGATTGACAAGCGGTCCGGTGTAAGCCAGCGGCTGCCCATCAGTGTCCTGGAGAACGTGATTTCCAACGCTGAGCGGCGCGCCCTGCGCAGCGGTGAGCGAACGATTGTCCCGCGCATCGGCGATGTTTATGCCGCGCTGCCTTCTATTACCGGCAAGCTCGAGCTCGAATACGAAGGTGAGATGCGCGGCGCTGATACCGTGGCGCGGGAACTCATCCGGACGGCCGTAGCCAAAACCTACGACACCTATTTCAAAGACCTGAACATGCAGCAAGTGGTGCAGTGGTTCGAGCTAGGCGGCGAAATCAAGCTGGCCGACACAGCGAGCGCGCAGGAAGTTCTGGATGGCCTCAAGAATATTCAGGGGTTGACGGACAAGCTCGCGCCCGTGGGCATCAAGTCGAAAGAAAAGCCTGAGGTGCTGGTCTCAGCGGCGGAGTTCGTGCTGGAAGGCCTGCACGCCCACCGACGCATTGGCCGCACGGAAGAGAGGGTCTTCAGCGCGGAAAAACCGCCCAAGCGTCCGGAGCGTCCGTTTGAGCGCGGCGACGACGAGCCGCCACCAATGAGGAATAGGCGGCCCTACAACTAAGATTGCCAAAATCGCCGGAATTGTCATAATTGCCACAATTTGTTGACCGGTTTTCAATTTTGGCAATTACCCGATTTTGGCAATTTTGGCAATTTGAACCAAGCGTCAAAACTGGCATGAAATATACGAAATACTCCAAATACGTGGCCGACCTCGCGGACGAGATGAGCATGGAAGACCTGCTTAGCGCCCTCTCTGACTACCTGCTCGAATCGGGCTTCCAGAGCGACTCCATGTACTTCCAGCAAATGGATGAGCACTCGCTCGACGCGCTGCGCCAGGCCATCCAGCAGGCGCTTGAGATGGGCGACTTCCTGGACGAGGAGATGCGCGAGCGCCTGGAGCAGATGCAGGCGGACGGCACGATGGACGAGTTGATCGAGCGTCTGATCGAGCGCATGCAGCAGGAAGAGCTGATCTCGGTAGACCAGCCGCAGGATCCATCGCGCCAGTCCACCACGCCGGGACAGACTGGCGAAGCGCAGACTCAAGCCCGGTTTGAGATCACCGACAAGAGCCTGGACTTTCTCGGCTTCAAGACGCTGCGCGACCTGCTTGGGTCGCTCGGCCGCTCCAGCTTCGGCCGCCATGATACGCGCGACCTGGCTACCGGCATCGAATCCAGCGGCGCTTCCAAGCCATACGAGTTCGGCGACACGATGAATCTCGACATCACCGAGATATTGTCTTCGGCCATTCAGCGCGAGGGCCTGCATCTGCCCATCAACATCGAATACTCTGACCTTCAGGTGCATCAGTGCGAGTATCAGTCTTCATGCGCGACGGTCGTGATGCTCGACTGCTCGCACAGCATGATCCTCTACGGCGAAGACCGCTTCACCCCGGCCAAGAAAGTCGCCATGGCGCTTTCGCACCTGATCCGCACGCAATATCCCGGCGATTCTCTCTCACTGGTTCTGTTCCATGATTCTGCGGAAGAGATGCCGATCTCGCAGCTTGCCCGCGTGAAGGTCGGGCCGTATTACACCAACACGCGCGAAGGTCTGCGCCTGGCGCAGCGCATTCTGCAACGGCAGAAAAAAGACATGAAGCAGATCGTCATGATCACTGACGGCAAGCCTTCGGCGCTCACGCTGGAAGATGGCAGGATTTACAAGAACGCCTTTGGGCTGGACCCGCTGGTCGTCAGCCAGACGCTGGAAGAAGTCTCTCGCTGCAAGCGCTCCGGTATCATGATCAACACTTTTATGCTGGCTTCAGATTACGGCTTGGTCCAATTTGTGCAGAAGGTCACCCCCATGTGCAAGGGCAAAGCCTACTTCACCACCCCACAAAACCTGGGCCAGTATCTGCTGATGGATTACATGTCTCGGAAGATGAAGACGATCCACTAAGTTCCTACTCAAAATCCCCGTTCGCCCTTTTCGCTCCGACCGTCTCATGGACTACGTCTTTCACCATCTGGCGGCGGAACTTGTCGGCCTGGCGTGTGGCCAGCACGCGAACGCGGCGGGCCGGCAGCGTAACCGGTTCGATCTTCTCAAAACGTCCGCGCTCAATTTCAACGTCGAAGCGGAACCAGTCACTGCGATAAAGCCGCCCAGCGGCATAGAAGCTTACGGACGCGGCAATCGTTCCTTCGAAATCATTTCCGGTGATGGCCAGAATGCGGTCGCCGATATGCTCGTTCCAGGTATTGCCGCCCACCAGAGGATCGTTCAGGTACTGGCGCTCGAACGGCATGGCATGCGTCATGGTGCGTAACTGAACGAGTTGCAGCAAGACCGAAGCGCGCGCCAGGTTCGTAATGATGATCTTGGCGTCGGCCGTGGAGGCGCGCTCCAGGCGCACATGCAGCTCCGGCGCCCACTCGCGCTCGAACTGCTCGCGCGAGAGCTCCAGTCCGCGGTCGGCGGCCTTGGCATAACGCAACGTAGCCCGTGCCAGCACCACGCTGAGAATGGTGGTCACGATGGTAGCCGCCACCGGGATATATTCCAGCAGAGTGGTATACGGAACTCGAACGATCATTGCCAGGAGCATGGAGCCCCAGCTTACCCGGATTCGCAGCCTTTCCCGAGATGCGGGACGTCTTGAGGCTTTGGTAATGATGGGAAACAACGACGTAAGTACTTGAAACGGCACGAGGAGCCTCCTCAGGCTCCCCGCAAGAATCTTTCGATGAATAACAAAGGCGAGCTAGCCGCCCGATTTCACCGCGGCCTCAGCGCCCAGAAAGCCGATCTTGGAATGAGTGCCATCGCAGAAGGGCTTATTTAGGGAGCCGCCGCAACGGCACAGCGCGATCGCCTGTTTCCCGCTGATGTCCACCTTCTTGCCATCAGCGTCAGCGATTTCCAGTTGACTCAGGTCGCCGCTGAGGACGTAAGGCCCGGTCTTTTTGATCAGGATATTGATTGCCATCTAGTTTCCTCCAGAAATTTTTACGTTGAACAATCTAAATGGTAGTGAAGGGCGCAAGCAAGCCGGAGCAGTGGCCCACCGGTGAAGGGGAAGACCCGCGACAGGGACAATTTGACGCGGCTATTGTCGTTTCACGAAGACCGGCTGGGCCACCCAGGCGAAGAAGAGCACCAAAGCCATCCAATAAAGCGGCCAGTAATTAACTCCGCGGTAATCTCCTGTGATCACAAAACCAAACATCATCAGCACCAAGGTAAACAGCAGCATGGCTTTTGACGGGCTGACCCGCTCCATGATTACTGTTTCCCTGCTCCTGAGGTGCTTTTCCCAAAGCACGACATCCACATCTTCCGGCGGGAGTTTGCGAAACCACTCCTCCTCGACAACGGTTGCAATGAATTCGCCAATTTGAGCTATTCCTCTTTGCACTTCGCCCAGGTACATCAGATCAAATAACAATGCGAGCAGGGGCAGGAGCCGCACCACGAACAGAATCACGGGCGAAACCACATTGGGATCGTATTTGTTGAAAAAGATTCCGAGCAGGAACGCGATCGCAGAAAATTTCGCGACAATCACCTGGAACCGCCCCTTCTGGGTCAGAAGTATTTCCTCCCGGAGGCTTTTGAAATACTCCAGCAGAAAATCAAACTTAGGCCCAGTTGCAGGCGATGCCGGAACGCTTGCGGGCACTTCCGTCGGTTCAGGGCCGCTCAAACGCGGCCCCTGCTCAGAAGGGTGCGCTTCCATGTCCGCTAATTCCCGGACGCGTGCGAAGAAACCAACGCCTGCGGGGTCATTGCCTGGATCGCCTCCGCTGCCAGGATGCGGGCGTAGAGCTTGTGGTAGTCGTCCGCCATTCTCTCGGCTGAGAAACGCTCCTCCACCAGGCGGCGGCACCGTGCAGGATCAATGTCTCGCAGACGCGGGATCGACTTCTCAAACTCATCCATGTCACAGGCAATGTAGCCGGTCTCACCGTGCGCTACAAGCTCTGGAAGCGATCCTCTGCCTAAAGCCAGCACCGGGGTGCCGCAGGCCATCGCTTCAATCACAACCAACCCGAAGGGTTCCTCCCACTGCACCGGGAAGAGAAGGCCCCGGCTGTGCTTCAAGAAATCAACCTTGTCTTCGAAACCGAGTTCGCCAACATATTCCACTAGTTTGCCGTCCACCAGCGGCTCGATGACCTGCCGGAAGTAAGCATCCGACTGTTGGCCCGGGTAACCTTGCGATGAAGTTGGGCCGGCTATCTTCAAGCGCAGGCCCGAGCGGCGGCATGCTTCAATGGCCTGCCGCACACCCTTCTCCGGAGCAATTCTGCCCAGGTAACAGAAGTAATCACTCTTGCGTTCCAGCCACGGGTATCGGCAAAGCTCCAGCCCATGGGATATGCAGGAGACGCTCAAGCTGCTCAATTGTTCTTCGATACTGTGCTTCTGGCACTCGCTGACGGCAACATAATGAATATTGCGAAAGCCGCCAGCCATCTCCATCAGCGAAGGAGTCGCTGGATGGTGGAATGTGTGAACGATCGGCTGGCTCACATGCCGGCTCAACGGGATTGCCAGGTCCGAATGCAAATGGATCAAGTCCACGTCTCTAGCGTTCTCAATGCTGAAGGCCAGATGACTGGATTCGCGGAACTCATCCGGTCCAAGGGCTTCATCTGCGAACAGGTACCTATTCTCGACGGGAGTCCGGGAAGATCCCACGGAAAACAACACAACTTGCACGCCTAGTTTGGACAACTGTCGCGCTAGAGAATCAATCATCGATTCAATCCCGCCACCTCTTTCAGGCGGAACTTTGAGCCACGGTGGTGCAATCAAGGCAACTTTCATCACGAGATGGCCTCCTCTCTTTTAGCTGTTCCTGGAGAACAGAGCTCAGACGTCTCCGGCATTTTACACCCGGACAGCGGCAGCGGAGCCCGAAGTGCCAGAGTTTACCGCGTCAAGGCGAGCTTATGACGGCCTTGGGCAGCCACCTCTACCGCCTGCTCAAACTCCCGCGCCCGAACCTCACTGGTATGCGATTGCAGCACGCGTTCGCGGGCGGCGCGGCCGATACGCCGAAGTTCGGAAGAACCGTAGCCCGTGAGATAGCGAACCACGTCATCACTGCCTGTGGGCACCAGAATTTCCCGGCCCGGCTCGAAGAACAAATCCAGCCCAGGCCAGTTGTCGGAGACCATGGTCGCAGCGCAGGCGGCAGCTTCAAACAGCCGCACGGAAGGCGAGTAACCGGCAATCACCATTTCGCGGCGCGTCACATTCAGCGTCATACGCGAGGAGCAGTAGAACTCGGCATGATGGCGCGGGTTCAGGTGCACAATCCTCTCGACGTTGTCTGGCCACTCGACGCCCGTGGGATACTGCGGCCCGGCGACAATAAATTTCTTGCGTGCAAGCCGGCGGGCCGGAACGCACAGCAGTCCGTCGATTTTGGGCTGCCGGTCCGACGCGTACGTGCCCATATAACTCAGGTCGCACTCGAAGCTGGGATTCGAAGGCAATTCACGGTGCTTTTCCGGATCCACCGAACAATAAAGCGGCACCGCAAACGGCGCCCCAAGATTCTGCTCCAATTCTTGCAGCATGGGACCGCCGGTAAAACTGAAGTATATGTCCAGGTCTGGCAGGTGTTGCTTGTGCAAATAATCGGTGCGACCGTGGTCTTTGAGATTTCTTACTGTGACCGGAGTATCGATGTCATAAAACACTTTCACGGGTACGCTGGATGAAAGGACTTCTTCCAGCGCGGCAAGACCGTCAGGGAAATACGAGCCGACCATGGCAACGTCGGAGTCATCCAGCTCCGCCCGTACTGTGGGCAGAATCTCGTTCCAGCTCTCAAAGAGCCTTACGTCGCAATAGTGCGGATGCGGGAGGTCGCGATTGTTCTGATACCACTCCAGGTTGTGCTCAAAAAAGACGATACGATGGCCGCGGCGGTGCAGGGCCTGGCACAGGGCGCGGAACGTGGTGGCATGCCCGTTGCCCCAGGACGAGGTGATTGAAAGTCCGAAAATCGTCAGCTTCATGAAATCAGCCTTTAGCCATTAGCCTTTGGTTCACGCAAGTATGGTTCCAGACATTTGATCTGAATGCACACCACTAGTCACCGCATCCCGCTGTCTGCTCGGTCAGCACATTCTGAATGATGGCGTCGACTTCCTGCACACGCAGAGCGTAGGTATGGTCACGCAATGCCCGCTGGCGCATGTTGCTGCCAATTTGCCGCGCCTCAGCCTCAGAAATATTGCGGATGCAAGCGACCACTTCTTCCGCACTGCCGGCCACCAGTATCTCGTGCTCCGGAACAAAGAAATTTTCAATGCCCGTCCAGCGGTCGGTAATCAGGCACGCGCCCGCGCCGGCAGCTTCAAAGACCCGCGTTGGCGGCGAGAAGCCCACACTGGCCATGGAATCTCGATTGATGTTGAGCACCATGCGTGCGGAACAGTTCACCCGATTGTGATCGCCGGTGCCGACGTGGCCAATCCAGCGCACGTTCGTGGGCAGCCGCTTGCCTTCCCAACCCTCACCGCCGAGAGAAAACCGGAGATCTGGAGCCAGCTCTGCGGCGCGAAGGAAAAACTCCTGCACCCGCCGCTCACGGTCTGGAAGACGGTGTCCCACAAACAGAAGATCGCAGGCGGAATCCGGATCCGCCGGGACTGGATAGTGCGTACCCGGGTCGAGCGCGTTGTAAATCGGATGGCAATTTGCCGCACCGAGGCGCTGATAGTGCTCCACCACCGGCGGACCTCCACCGTAGGTAAAGATGAAATCGTATTCAGGAATGAGCGCGCGAAAAGCGTCAGCGGGATTTTCTTCCATGCGCGCCAGCGTGGCAGGAGCATCAACGTCCCAGAAGGCGATCCGAGTGCTATCCGAGCGGCACTCCAAGACTTTTTCTTCCAGCAGTTCGTCAAACACGCCCACGCCGCTGTGCTTGATGACCAGATCGCATTCGGCTGACTGCCGCAGCAGCGCTGGAATGTCTTCAGCAGATCTGTAAATGATGCTGTTCACGTAAGAAAAATCGCCGATGTCGCGCTTTTGCTGGCGGCCGTAGGCATCCGGTTCCGCAAACGTGACGTGATGGCCCAGTGCGTGAAGCTGCCGGTAGATACCGCGGTAGTAGGTGGCAGCGCCATTCCAATATGAAGACGTAATGCTGGAGCCGAAAGCAAAAATTCTCATCCGGCAATCTCCTGGCAAATGGAGAGCAACTCACGCGCGCGATGGGCGCAGGTGTGGCGCGTGCGGATGGCCTTCAATCCATTTTCCGCAAGCTGGTGCCGCGCCTCGGCGTCGCCCAAGAGCCGCCGTAACTCTGCAGTCATCTCCCGGCCGTCCCGCACTACCAGGTAGTCTTCTCCGGGACGGAACAACTTTTCCTCGTCGGTCCACGGAGAACACACCAGCGGAATTCCGCAGGCCAGCGCCTCAAACACGCGGATGGTGGGAACGCCTGCAAGCCCGTTGGCATATTGCCGGCGGGGCACGTGCACCGCAATCATGCTCTCGGCATAGACCTGAGGCGAGAAAAGGTTGGGCAGGTATCCGCGATATTCGATATTGGCGGCCGTCAATTTGTTGAGCGCGATTTCCGGATAACGCACGCCATGCGCCACCGTGCGAAACTCCGGCAGCAACGCAGCCGGTCCGATCAGAAACTCCTCCAGCTCATGGCTACGCTCTTCATCGCCCCAGTTGCCGATCCATACCATGTCGATTTCTTTCCTGCGGCGAAGCGGACGGAACTGCTCCACGTCGGCGGCCTCATGGAAGGTCCAGGCGCGGGAGACTCCCAAGCCATCCGCATAAATGCGGCGGATCGCTTCACCAAAGGCAAGCACGCCATCCACCAGATGCAGATGAAACTTCAGGATTTCCGCGGCATTGGTGTAGGCGCGATGATGGCTGTCATGAAACAGCGCGATGAAGCCGTGCTTCTTCTTGAGCGCAAGAACGCTGTTCACTACGTGGGGATCGTTCCACTCGTGCAGCAGCACCAGTTGTGTGTCAGCCAGTTCCTCGTCAAGAAACTGCGGGAATTCGCTGTCCCCCGACTTGTAAAAGCGTATGTCCAATTCTGGATAGATGCGGCGGAAGGAGTCAATCGCTTCAATGGCGCGCTCGCCTTCATTCTTCATCAAGTTGGTGAGCGACCACGACCCCAACTCCTCATAGCAGTGCACTTCATGCCCCATGCGGACCAGTTCGCGCATGAGCCCGCGCAGGAAATGGGCGTTGCCGTGGTTCCAGTCAGAGACCAGGGAGTGGGAAAAAAGCGCGATTTTGAGCTTCTGCTTCATGCGCTGATGGCCCGGGCGGGAACAACCGTCTGATAGAGGTTCGTGTAGCCGTCAATCATCCGTTCCGCGGAAAAATGCTGCCGGGCATGGCGATACGCCAGGTTGGCCTGCCGCTGCCGCAAGCCGGGATCGCGCAGCAGGCTTTCCAGGGCATCCCGCAAGCTTTTCGGATTGTTATTGCGAAAGAAGACAGCCGCTCCCTCCCACAATTCCCGGAATGAAGGAATATCGCTGGCCACAATGGCGCAGCGCGAAAGCGCCGCCTCTACCGGAGCCAGCCCGAAAGGCTCGTACTGTGAAGTTGCCGCATAAATGCCGGCGCGCGCCAGAGTCTGCACCAACTGCTTTTCATCCTGCTCCGGATCAAGGCGGACGTTGGGCGGGATGTCCTCAACCGCAAAGACGCTGCTCTGCAACTCCGGATGCCGGTCGCAGCCGACGATGCGGACCGCCGCGGGCAGCTCTTGCCGCAGAAGAAGCCCGACGTTCTTCCCACTGTCCCACAATCGCCCCACGGTGACTATGTTCTCTTCTTTGCTAATGTGCGGGTTGAACAACAAGGCGGTTCGCCCGTTGTAAATCACCGAACCGAACGCAGGCTTGGCGTAGTGGAGCTCCACTTGGTCCAGCATCCAGCGCGACGGAGCAACCACAGCGGTTGCATGGCTCAGCCCGCGCGCAACGATTTGGCGGTACCATCGCAGCCACTCTGTCTCCGGCGGCTCCTTCTTGTGAACTGACATCCACCAGCTCACCACGTCGCTGTGCGCCACCACCACGCGCGGCACGTCGCAGCGCAATGAGCCGTAATAAAACTGATTGAAGTGCAGCAGATCAGGCTTGATTTCCTGAATGAGCGCTTCCAGATATTGCGCCGAAGCCAGCATGTCTGGCTCAGAGTCCAGCATCCATTCCAGCTTGAATGCCGTCGGACGATAGTCGAGGTTCTTAAGGCCTTCCATCCATCGCGCCTGCGCGGCGGTGGGAATATCGCCGAAGCTGACCAGCGTGACCTGTTCGCCGCGCCGCACCAGCCCGGTCACCAACTCGCGCGTGTATGTCCAAACACCGCCAAGCGTATCAGCGGTAACTAAGATGTGCATGCTCTAGTTCCTCGATCGCAAGCGGTGTCTGTTCCTGTATGTCGCTGTAGCCTTTTTCGGCGAAGGTGGAAGTGTAATAGCGGTGGGCGCGCTCCCAGGCCATGTCGTCAGGGGCGGCGGCAAAGGTCTGCGTGTAAAGCGGGCTTCCCGGAAATGGGAACATAGGGACCGGCTCGCTGACCCAAACGCCTTTGGACTTCAACTCTTCCTGCCAGCGGCGAATGTCGAGGCGATCATCCCTTTCAGTCAGGATCAGGTTCGCCTGCACCCAGGGGACGCGGCCGCGAGCATAGACCAGTAATTCGGAGATGCGGTCGGTATCAATGCGGCAATTCTTGTGAAGCTCTTCGCGGCCTTCGCGGGTAATCGACTCAATGCCGCACTCCATGGAAATGCAGTGCGCACGGCCCAGCAGATCCAGCGTCTCTTCATTCCAGAGATCGATGCGTGTCTGGAAGCCGATTTTCACTGGGCGCTCGGCGATCCCTTCCAGCAGACGACGCACGTTCCCGCCCACCCCAAAAATCTCATCGATGAAATAAATGTAATCAACGCCGCGGGCCATCAGCGTGTCCACTTCCTGCAGCACCGCGTCGACGCTGCGCTCGCGAAACTGGTTGCGAAAAAGCGTCTTGTTGCAGAAAACGCAGGCCCACGGACATCCGCGAGCAAATTCCAGTTCGGCGCCAATGCCATGGTCATGAGTAAACACGTGGTGACGATGCCAGTGCGCCTCGACGTTGTAGTCTTGGAAATCAAGCGGGCCGAGCGCGCGCATGTCCGCCACCGCCGAGGCTGGACTCAGGTGAAATCCGGCTTCTCTCCTAAAGCAGCAGCCGGTAATTTCCTGCCACGGCTTTGCAGCGAGTTCCGCCAGCGCCTGGTCGGGTTCTCCGCGAAGCGCCACATCACATCCGGTTTTGCGCAAGGTTGCAGCCGGCGTTGCTGAGGGATGCGGCCCAATCGCGACTTTTATGGCCGGACATTCCAGGTCGGCAAACCACTCCATGGGCACACGCAGCTCCGGAGGGGGACAGCGCCAGAAAAGATAAGAAGGCGCGGTGGGAATCACCAGAAAGTCCGGCGCGAAGGCCTTCAAGCGACGGCTTGCTTCTTGCAGCGTGAGGTTGTCAGTTTGCGCGTCGATCAGCAGTGAGTCGTGTCCGGTGGCGCGCACCTGTTGGCAGGCAAACATCAGCTCCAGTGGAACATGAGGGTCCTGGCAGCCAAAATAGGTAGAGCCCTTAAAATCCCAATTGGGATTGAGTAAGGCAAACTTCATCCCGCCCTCCCGGAAAACTCGGTTGCCAGGGCAAATGGCGATGGCGCGGGCGCAGGCGCACGCCGCTGTCGCAGCAACACCCCGTGGTTCTCTTCCCAGAACTCGTGCAGGAGTTGGACCGTTCTCTTCATGCCGATCTCCGGTTTCCATCCGGCGTGACGCTGAATTTTGCCGTTGTCGGTAACGTATACAAGCTGGTCGCCCACCCTGCGATCATGTGCCAGGCATTCCAGCCGGCGTCCGCTCAACAACTCAATCTCGTCCATCAACTCAAGGAGGGACGTCGTATTCTCGGGGCCGCCGCCCACGTTGTAGACCTCGGTCCTGGTGGTTTCAATATTTTGCCGCACGGCATCGAAAGCGCGCACCAGATCGTGTACGCAGAGCACGTCCCGGACCTGGCGTCCGTCACCGTAAATGACCACGGGTTGGCCTTGCAGCGCGGAATAGACAAAATGCGCCACCCATCCCTGATCTTCCGTGCCAAACTGCCGTGGCCCAGCAATGCATGACAGGCGAAAGACCACGGTGGGCAATCCGTAAATTCGCCCGAAGTCGCGCACATACTGGTCCGCCGCTCCCTTTGAGCACCCATAAGGAGAGTGGAAGTCCAGCGGCTGGGACTCGGAAAAGCCGTTATGATCCGGCATGACGTAACGCTTCCCGCTGATGGCCGGCGTGCCGGTCCCCAGATCGCCATAGACTTTGTTGGTTGAGGTAAACAGGATAAAAGGCTTGTTGCCGCATCGGCGGGCCGCATCAAGAACATTGAAGGTACCGGCCAGATTGACCTCAAAATCGAGACGCGGATCAGCCACGGAAGTTGTAACCGCCACCTGGGCGGCGAATTGATAGATCTCACTGGCCTGCGCCACGGCCCTTTCCACCAGCCGCGCGTCACGCACGTCACCCACCGTTACCTGGAGGCGTCCGGACTTTCCCGCCGCGTTCCGCAGCCATTCCAGGTTGTGGTGCACTCCAGCGCGAGAGAGGTTATCAAAGATATGCACCTTCGCGTCTGTCCTGGTGAGCAGAGAATGGGCCAGGTTCGAGCCGATAAACCCGGCTCCGCCAAAAATCGTTACAGAGCGGGTTTCCTGCGTCCGCATGGTTTCCCCTTTCAAGTTCATTGCGCCTAAGCGGTCAGGCCGAATTCGCTGAGCTGCGCAACCGCTTCGGCGGCGCGGTCCTGCGGCTGCTGCGAACACAGCCACTGCACCAGATCTTTTAACCCGTCGGCAAAGCGCACGCTGGGCGCATAACCCAAAAATTTGCGTGCGGCCGAAATGTCGGCAAAACAGTGGCGGACATCTCCGGCGCGATATTTCTGCGTGAGTTCGGCGGGGATTTCCGTATCCATCGCTCGCGCCAGCTCCGCCGCCACTTCGCGAATGGAGATCGGTTCCCCTGAGCCGATGTTCAACGTCATGCCATCAGCCTGCGATCGTTCCATGGCCAGCAGGTTGGCCCGCACCACGTCTTGCACGCTGACAAAGTCGCGCAGCTGGCAGCCGTCCTCAAACACCATGGGCGGGTTGGAGTTCATGAGTCGCGATGCAAAGATCGCCGCCACGCCGGTGTAAGGATTGGAGAGTGACTGGCGCGTGCCGTAAATGTTGAAGTAACGCAGCGCCACCACCGGAAGATCATAGGTCCGGCCAAAGAGCAGGCACATCTCCTCCTGGTCCTTCTTGGAGAGTGCATAAATAGAGCTGCATTGCGGAGGCTTGGTTTCGTCAGTGGAAATCGGCGTAAGGGTTTCCGCACAGGTGGGACACTTTGGCTCCCAGTGCCGGGTCCGCAGCTGTTCAGAGGAACGGAGCGGCGGCGCCACCTCACCACACTGGGCGCACAGATACTTGCCTTCTCCGTAGATTGACATGGAAGAAGCCAGCACCAGCTTTTCCACGCGACCCTTGCGCTGAAGGAGTTCCTGCAGCAGCACAGCGGTGCCCTGTGTGTTAGTGCCCATGTAATGCTCAATCTCATACATGGACTGCCCAACGCCCACAGCCGCAGCCTGGTGGAAGACCACTTCAATGCCGCTGAGAGCGCGACGCACTGCCGCCGCATCGCGTATGTCCCCGTGCACAAACTCCGCTTCGGGCGAGAGGTAATCAGGTATGCCGTCGGAGTGGACCTGCTCGGTCAGATTGTCGAAAAGACGAACGTTGTGTCCAGCGGCCAGAAGGGCGTCCGCCAGATGCGAACCGACGAAACCTGCTCCGCCGGTGATGAGTATGGTTTTTGCCATGCTTACTCGGCTCCTATCAAGACCTCGCTGCGCTTTTGCGCCGCAGCGTACTTGCGCACAGACCACAACGTGAACTCGATAAAATCATCCACTCGCTGCGGCGGACTGGTGTAATGAGGGGCAATGCCCATGTGCTCGGGCGTAAAACACAAGGTCAGAGTTGTGGTGAACGGCTCTACCGCCTGCATTTGCCGGTCAAACCAGGCTTCGGCGTTGGGACGGAACCAATCTGCCCAGCTAATCCCGGTGCGCAGATACTTTACGTTCAGCCGCTTCAGCCAGTCGACCGCGAGTTCCAGCCTGGGATCTTCATAATGAAACCACTGGCAGATTCCCATACCCGGCGGAAATGATTGTGACGCCAGCTTGGGTGAGCCGTCATCGCGCAGCAGGCCCATATAGTAATGGCGATAGTAAGCGCTGCCCTCGGCCTCTTTATGCCGCGTGGTCGCGGTCCAGGTTGCGGGCAAATCCAGCAAGCTGTACCAGTGCACGCGCTCGACTAGAGGCAGAAGCAGGTCAGCCGTGCGCTGCAGGCCGAAGAGCTGGACCTCCTCGGCGCCAAAAGAAGAGACGCCCGCCTCAGAGACCCACACCGGCTTCCTGGTAACGGCGCGGATTTCTTCGATCTTCCTCGGCCATTCATGAATCTGCCAGTGGTTCCAATCCAGAGGGAAGCCGTGCACGGCCACCACGTCCACGGCGTCAAGAACGCCGTATGAACCCAGCAGCTCGATGAAGTGCGGATCGATGGGCGAAATGCCGCCCAGCACCACCGGCAGCTCGGGATTCTCTCGGCGAATGGCCTTGCTGGCGGCGATCACCATTTCGGCAAACCTCTTCCAATCGGGATCCAGTTTGAAATCCCAATGCGAGAGATTGTTAGGTTCATTCCAAAGCATCACTGCTTCAACCATGCACGCACCTTTGCACAAGAGCTGGGGCTGAGTTACAGAGTGCCCGCTAATTCGTGGTCCAAAATGTACTTACCGTCTTCCTTGGTTACCTGGGAGGGCTCGCAGATCCAGGTTTCCTGTTCCGGATGCGCCATGATCTTCAGGCCCGAGCTGCGCAGCATCGCTTCCATGGCGCCGTGGTTGGGAATCCACCAGTTGGTGGGATCGCCCGCGTATTTCTTCTCAATAAAATACATGCAGGGGAATTCTGAGTTGTTGAAAATCTCCATGTTCCAGAAATGATAGTCGTCATGCAGTTCCGGGCTGGTACGCGCGCCGCGCACCATGGTCTGGAAGAGCAGGCTGCCTTTGACCTTTTTGATCACCTTATCCAGCGCATAGAGGGGATAACGCAAGTGATAAAACACTCCCATGAACAGGACGTAATCAAACTGGCCGGAAATCGAATCAACATCATAGACTGAACACTTGGCAAACTCGATCTCCAGGCCGAGGACGCGGGAAGCGAAGCGCGCCTGCTCCAGATAGCGGTCATCTACGTCCAGGCCCAGCACGCGGCTGGCGCCCCGCTTCTTGAGTTCAATGGAATGAAAGCCGCCGTTGCATCCGATATCGAGGACGGTGGCGCCGGTAAGGTCGGCAGGCAGTGCGGGAGCAATGCTCTTCCATTTGACGTTGGGGAAATCACCCAGAAAATGGTTAGGCGCGGTGAGAACGCCGTGCAAGTTGATATTGTGGAACCACTCACCCATCTCGGAGATCCGGCGTGTGAGTTCCTGCTGGTATTCGAAACTCTCGGTTACATTTTCCTGGATGATGCTCGCTTGCGTAGTGACCATCTTCTTGTGACCGGTCTCCCTCTCCACTCAAGTGCTTTGTTCTAAGTTCGATTAGACTCGGAACGTGGAACTCGGGATGCCCCCCAAAGGTGGACAGGTCGCGCACAGAGGAGCGGGGAGCAATTTGGCGCTGTTTCCGGTTTCGTTTTCTGTGCTACTCAAAAAATTTGTAAGCGGAGCTGTAAGCCCATTGCAGGGGAAGTGCGGCCTGGAACAGCGCCGCGGCTAAACCGTTCTGCGGCCGGTCACCAGATTGATCACCACCACGATCAGCGCAATCACCAGGAGCAGATGAATCAAACCTCCTGCTACGTGGAATCCCCAGCCGAGGAGCCACAGGATGATGAGGATAGCAAAGATTGTCCAAAGCATAGGTACCCCTTAAAGACCGAAGACGTGCATCGACTGCCAACGAAAGTTGAGAGGCAGCTTCTTAGGCCGGAGTTGTCTCCGCGGGGATGATTTCTGAGTGGGGTGTCTGGAGCCGCTAACACACTGCATTTCGCAGGAATCAGGCTTTGCCGAAGCAAATTCTGAAGTGAAGAATACTACTTTACCGCCGCCTGACTAGTCAGAGCCGGGCTGATCCAGTGCGAGATTCCGTACTCTTTCAGCTTGCGGTACAAAGTGGTCTTGCCGATCCCCAGGGCGCGGGCCGTCATGAGCTTGTCTCCGTTGAGCTGCTGTAGCGCGTCCAGAATTGCCTGTTTTTCCAGTTCCGCCAGGGGCAGGATCCGGGCTTGCTTTCCTGTCGCCGCAGTACGCAAGGCGACCGTCCGGATGTGCGGAGGAAAGTCATTGCTCTGCAATACGGCTCCCGGACTCATGGCCGCCGCACGCTCCAGACAATTCTCCAGTTCGCGAACATTGCCCGGCCAATCGTACAGCAGCAGCAGCTTCATGGCTTCAGCGCCGATAGTACGCTGAACCTGCTTGCCTTCACCGATGCGATCAAGGAAATGCTCCGCCAGCAAGCGTATGTCTTCTTTGCGTTCGCGCAATGGAGGCAGGCGGAGACCTACTACATTCAACCGGAAGAACAGATCGCGCCGAAAGGTCCCCTGCTGCACGGCCATCTCCAGATCGCGGCTGGTGGCGGCAATGATGCGGACGTCTACAGCAACCGATTTCGTGCTGCCTTGAGGATGAAATTCCTTCTCTTGCAGGGCGCGAGACAATCGGCCTTGAATGTCGAGCGGCATTTCGCCGATTTCATCAAGGAAAATGGTGCTGCCGCTGGCCAGAGCGGGCAGTCCCTCTTTTGTACGCGCCGCGCTTGGGGCTGCCTTTACCTGGCCGAAGAGTTCGGTCTCCAGCGCTCCGGGCGCTGCTGAAGCGCAATCTACAACGATGAAAGACCGCTCACGGAAAAGGCCATCTTCATGGATAGCGCGCGCAACTGTTTCTTTGCCTGTACCACTCTCACCCTGGACCAGGACCGGATGCCTGCCGGAAGCTACCTTGGCTACGATGCGATACAGCTTTTGCATTTCCGCGGAGACGCCGAGCAGCGTCTTGTATCCGGGATTGCTCTGCATGTGCTCCTTGACGATGCGGTCTTCCAGGGAATTCCGCAGACGTCCGGCGGCGCGGGTCAGCAGCGCACGCAGCTCATCCCCCTGGAACGGCTTGCGGATAAAGTCACAAGCGCCGCTTTTCATGGCCATCACCACGGCATCCACGCTGGCCTGGCCGCTCAACATGATTACTTCCGTCTGCGGATGGATTTCCTTGAACTTAGCCAGCAGATCCAGGCCGTCCTGCATTGACTGGCGCACGTCCAGCAGCACAACATCAACCGGCTGCACTTCCATCTGCCGCAACGCCGCGCGCGTGCTCTCCGCGGTATAAACCTTGAAACCCATACTTCCGGCGACTTCCTTGCACAAATCCCGGACCAGGCGATCTCCATCCACGACAAGCAGGAACAAAGACTCGGCAGGTGAAACTTCCGCTTGCGATATGACCCGAACTGCTGTCGACATAATGTCCCTTTCTTGTGAATCTGGATGTCATGCGGCTCTCTGCACGGTCCGGCTCTCCACGTGAAGAATTCCGCCCTTGAAACTTAAATGAGTGCTGAATCTTTTCCACCCTCTGGCTTAAAAATTTCCAATTTCAGAACACGCGCAAAGGGCTGGGGACGAAAGAAACCTGGCGCAGGGGCATGAACGTCTGGGCAATAACCAACAAACTTCGCTGGCTTGACTTGGGGCAAAGCCACGCGATACCTTCGCGGGAACACGTTACCAGGATCCATTCGGGAGAAAATCAGTGCCTTTTCAGCGGATGATCACGCTCACCACCGACTTTGGTTTGACGGAGCACTACGTTGGTGCAATGAAAGGGGTTATTTACAGCATCAACCCTTCAGCCCAGGTCGTGGATATTACCAACGCGGTACAGTCATTCGACATTTTGGACGGGGCCATAGCCATCTCCCAGGCCTACAGCTATTTCCCCAAAGACACAGTGCATGTAGTGGTCGTTGATCCAGGCGTGGGTGGTCCACGCAGACCAATCATCGCGAATGTAGGACAGTACCTGTTTGTTGCTCCGGACAATGGCGTGCTCTCGCTGGTGTATGAGCGCGAAGAACGAGTGACCGTTCGTCACATCACTTCCGAACACTATTTTCATCAACCGGTCAGCAATACGTTCCATGGACGGGACGTGTTCGCGCCCGTGGCGGCCTACCTGAGCAAAGGCGTGGACGCCATCAAGTTTGGCGACGAGATCACAGACTTCGTGCGCTTCCTGGCGCCCAGGCCCAAAGCCACGGCAGCGAACTCATGGAAAGCCCTGGTGTTGAAGACGGACAAATTCGGCAATCTCATCACCAACATCATGGCCAAAGATATTCCGCAGATTTTTGATGGCTCATCCAATGGCTTCAAAATCACCGTGGGCAAGGCCGAGGTGACCAGGCTCTGCTCCAGTTATGCCGAAGGCGCGCAAGGTGAACTGGTTGCAATCATCGGCAGCAGCGGCTTTCTGGAGATCTCCACCAACAAAGGCGCCGCCTCGCGCCTGGCAGGCGCGGACAAAGGCAGTGAGGTGGCGGTGACCATTACGTGATGACCACCAGCGGGCTTCTTACCCGAGCTCGGGTGAAACAAAATATCTAATTGTTATACTCGTAACTTCATGCGCCAACTTCTTCGTTTCTTCTGGAACGCAACCCGTGGACACCGCCTGGCGCCCTGGCGCAGCCCCTACCTGCGCTGGCGCATGGAAACTTACTCCGGCCTTAAGATGGACAAGATCGGTTTCGTGGAATTCTGGGGCTTTCTGCTGCGCGAACGAAAACAGCTGCGGCACTTCCTGAAATGGACCGCTGACATGGACAACTACGCGCGGCCGAAGCCGAAGAACCCTTGAGGGAGAGTCAGCGATCAGCAAAAGAACATCGCCGCAGATTTCCGCTGATGGGCGCAGATCAACAAGAGGCAGCCGCGAATTTCGCGAATAAGCGCGAATCGAAACCTGAATTATGATTCGCGTGTTTCGTGTTGATTCGCGGCTAATTCCTGGCAAGCACTCTCAAAGACTGTAGGGTTCCCTCCCCGTTCGCTTCGCTCAGAGTCGGGATTGCAGAAAAAGCTAAATATCGTACTTCTTCAGCAGATGGCGGAAGGAGCGATAGGAAACCTTCAGCAGTTCCGCGGCGCGGGTCTGCACGCCGCCAGATTGTTGCAAGGCTGATTCGATCAGCGAGCGCTCAATATCAGCGACATACTTTTCAAAATCCATTCCATCGGTGGGAACGTTGGGATGGTTTCCATTGGCTGAGGCCGCCGCAGCACGCGCGCGCGGCTGGTCGGCTGCCAGGTCCACCCTCAACTCGCCAGTGGTCTCCATGGCTACGGCGCGCTCAATGGTGTTTTCCAGCTGGCGCACGTTTCCCGGCCAGTCAAACTTTCTAAGCGCTTCCAACGACTCCGGGTGAATGCGCAAAATACTCTTTTGTGCCGCGTTGGCATACTTCTTGAGGAAATGATTGGCCAGAAGCTCCACGTCCTCGCGCCGCTCACGCAACGGCGGCACCTGAATGGGAATCACGCTCACGCGATAATAGAGGTCCTCGCGAAAAGTATTGCTGGCCACCATCTGGTGCAGGTCTTTGTTCGTCGCGGCAATCACGCGCACGTCAATCGGAGTCTCCTGCGTGCCGCCCACAGGACGGATACACCGCTCCTGCAGCACGCGCAGCAGTTTCACCTGCATGGAGACGCTCATCTCACTGATCTCATCGAGAAAAATAGTGCCCTTGGTGGCGACTTCAAACAGACCGCGCTTATTCTGGCTGGCTCCGGTGAACGCGCCCTTTACATAGCCAAAGAGTTCGCTTTCCAGCAAGGTTTCCGGAAACGCTCCGCAGTTGATGGAGACGAACGGCTCAGAAGCGCGCGGCGAACAGGCATGGACCGCCCGCGCCACCAGTTCCTTGCCCGTGCCGCTTTCACCATAGATCAAGACAGTGCTGCCGGTGGGCGCCACGGTGCGGATGGTAGCTTTCAGCTTCTCCAGCGGCGGGCTGCCGCCCACGATGTTATCGAGAGAATTACGGGTAGCCGCGTCACGCTTCAGGGCAAAGTTCTCACGCTGCAGGGTCAGGGTCTCCAGCGCGCGGCCTACGGAAACTTTCAGTTCCTCCAGCAGGCCGGGACCCTTGTGGATGTAATCGAAAGCGCCGCCTTTCACCGCCTGCACCGCCGCTTCATAATCTTCCACCGCGGTAATGAGGATGACGGAAGTTTCCGGCGACGACTGGCGGGCAAAACGCAGCACCTCGATGCCGTCGGTCTGGGGCATCTTGATGTCGGTGATCAGAAGTTCATAGTTGGAAGAGCTGAGCTTCTTTTTGGCCGCTTCTCCGCCGTTAACCGTCTCAACCCGATGGCCGTCTTTGCGCAATGAGATATCGAGCATCTCGCAGATAGAGCGCTGGTCATCGCACACGAGAATGCTAGCCATGCGACACCTCAGCGCTCATTGGAGTGGGAGTGGGAGTGGGCGCGGATTCGGGCTCGGCTTCCGCCGCTTTGGCATGCAGAATTTCCAGAATGAATTCCGCCCCGCTGCCTAGCTGTGACTGGACGTAGATTTTGGCGCCGTGCGCCTGCACGATCTGATACACAATCGCGAGCCCGAGCCCGGTGCCACCTTCAAAATTCGATTGGAACGGCTCGAAGATTTTTTCCGTCAGGTTGGGAGGAATGCCCGGACCGGTATCGCGGATACCGACGCGCAGAAAATCGCCCGCCGCGCGGACTGACACAGTAATAGCGCCCTTGCCGCTCATGGCGCGCACTGCGTTCTCCAGAAGGTTCCAGAACACCTGTTTTATGCGGTCAGCATCGACAGCGGCAAATGCTTCCGGCACCGCGTAGCCGCGGACAATAGCCAGTTCGTTGTTTTGCGACCGGTTGGCCAGAAGAACCAGCGCATCTTCCAGAAGCGGCAGCAGGTCCATGCGGGAGAACTTGAAACTCTTTTCTCGGGAATAGACCAGAAAATCGGAGATGATGGAATTCAGCCGTGAAGATTCGCGCGTAACAATATCGACCAGGGTCTTCTGCTCCTCATTGAACGGACTGATCTGCGAGAGCACATTGATGGAGCCGGAAATCGAGGCCAGAGGATTGCGAATTTCATGGGCGATTCCGGCGGCCAGCCGGCCCACCGCCGCCAGACGGTCGCGCATGCGGACTTCGCGCTCCAGCCGGCGCAGTTCGGTGCGGTCTTCAAAGGTATAAACGTAGCCGATGGTCCCCTGCTCCGGGACGATCAGGGCGGTAACATTCACGTCAAAAGTTTTCTCTTTTCCCGCCGGCGTCAACCCGCGAACTTCACACTGCGCGGTAAAAGATTCCAGGTTGGGCAGGCGGTCGACAAACAAATCAGAGATATGACGCCCATAAACCGCAGAGGCTGTCCGCTCCAGCAGCTTCTGTCCGGGCGCATTCACCAGCGTGATGCGGCCTTCAAAGTCGGTGGTGATCAAGCCGCTGCGAATGGAGTGGATTACGTTCTCATGCAGGGCCTGCAGGCTGAGCAGCTCACCGCTTTTGTCGCGCAGCTCCATGCCCGCCTGGCGAAGCTTGGCCGACAGCGCGCTGGCAAGATGCGCCACCGCAAGGTAAGCAAAGAAGTTCACCAGGATCACGACCTGGAGCGACTTCAGGTCGCCGCGCGGGGAAATCTGAAAAGAGGGAATACGCTCAAAAAAGCTGAGCTCCAGCAGCGTGCCAAAACAGATGAACGACACTGCCGCCGTCAGATAGGCCCAATAACGCGGAAGAAGGATGCTGGCAACAATGATCACCAGCGGATAAAGGAAGTTGAAGAAGGTATCAATACCGCCGGTAACGTAAACCACGCCCGTGGCAAAAGCCAGATCAGTAAAAATCTGGACGATGGCCTGCAACTTGTACTCCTGCCAGACCGAATGCAGCAGGATAAAGAAAACGGAGATGGTGTACCAGACCAGAACCAGGGTAAAGAAGAGGCGGAGGTTGACGTTGTTCGGGGTTAACTTGGCGATAGCAAGCTCAACAGCGACCAGGAAGGAAATAATGATGACACGAACTTTTACAAGCCATGCCAGCCATGCCCGCTCGTTGAACCGAATGTCTCCCATCTCCGCCTATTCTTATGCCGGTTTTTATTGCCCCAGCAAGCCAAAAACGGGCTTGCCGGGGGACACGGTAATCGGTCTAAGACCCGCCTGACTGCCCCAGCAAGCCAAAACCGGCTTGCCGGGACCCTTGTGACCGGACAGGCGGGTCGAGGTTGTGAGGCCTTGTGCTCCGGCGTTCTTGCTATCCGGACAGCTTTGCGATCATCGAGAACAGCGGCATGTACAAAGAAACCACGATGCCGCCGACGGCGACGCCGAGGAAGCCGATCATGATTGGCTCCAGCAAGGTCAGCATGTCCTTGGTAGCAGCGTCCACTTCGTCCTCGTAAAAATCGGCGATCTTCTGCAACATAGCGTCCATGGCGCCGGTGGCTTCACCCACGCCGATCATCTGCGTGACCATGTTGGGGAAGACGCCGCATTCTTTCAACGGATCCACTATGGTGCGGCCTTCTTCCACGGCCTTGCGAACTTTCATCAATGCATCTTCAAGAACGGCGTTTCCGGAAGTTCTTGCGGTAATGGCCAAGCCTTCAAGAATCGGTACGCCCGACGTGATCAGAGTGCCCAGAGTACGCGTGAAGCGGGCTACGGCAATCTTGCGCAGCACGCTTCCCAGAACGGGCAGATGCAGCAGGAATTTATCGAACATGTAGCGGCCCTTGGGATCTTTTCGGATGTACTTTACGGCAAGAAAAGTCACGACCAGCATGCCCAGCATGACCCACCAGAAACGGCCCACGAAATTGCTCAGGCCGATAACGATTTTGGTGGCCAAAGGCAGGTCCACACCCATGCTGTTGAACATGTTGGCGAAAATCGGCACCACGAACTTAAGCAGGCATCCCACCACCAGGCAGGCGATGGAGATAACCGAGACCGGGTAGATCAGCGCCGATTTCACCGCGGCCTTCAACTTCACCGCTTTTTCCACGTACGCTGCCAGGCGCTGCAGGATGGTATCCAGAATACCGCCGGCCTCGCCCGCTTCAATCATGTTGGTGGTGAGGTCGTCGAATATCTTGGGATATTGCCGCATGGCGTTGGAGAGCGTAGAACCGCTTTCCACGCTGGTCCGAACACCGGTAAGACATTTCTGAAACACCTGGTTTTCCTGGTTAGCGGCCAGAATTTCCAGACATTGCACCAGCGGAAGTCCGGCGTCAATCATCACGGAAAACTGGCGGAAGAAGACGGCCGTGTCCTTGATGGGCACTTTGCCGGTGCCAAGTTTGGGCAGGGCAAATTCTTTGCCCTTCTCTTTGATGGCCCCCGGCGTGATGCGCTCGCGGCGCAACTGCATGGTGACCGCGGCTTTGCTATCGGCTAACCGCTCCCCGGCAATCCTTTTGCCCTGGGAGTCGGTCCCTGTGAATGTAAATACCGGCATACCGAATGCTCCTCTCGTCCTATTTGCCTACCGACCTTACCTACCAACCGAGGGAGAGTTGGAGAAAAACTTTATCTGCGCTGCGGAGCTGCCGCAGCTTTTGTGGCCTGCACGCCACGGTTAATCATGTCTTGCAACTCGTCGGGCATGGAAGAACGCTGCAGCGCGGTCTCCAGCGTGATGGTCTTCTGGAAATAGAGCATCGCCAGCGCCTGGTTGAACGTTTGCATGCCAAACTTGTCCTGTCCCGACTGCATCGCTGAATAGACCTGGTGAATTTTGTCTTCGCGGATCAAATTCCTGACCGCGGCGTTGGGCACCAGAATTTCCATGGCCATCACGCGGCCCTGACCGCCCACGCGCGGCAGCAACGATTGGCAAAGGATCCCTTCCAGCACCAGCGAAAGCTGCGCGCGAATCTGCGACTGCTGGTGTGACGGAAAAACGTCAATAATACGGTTGATGGTGGACGCGGCCGAATTGGTGTGCAAAGTGCCAAAGGTCAAGTGGCCGGTTTCTGCAATGCGCAGCGCGGACTCAATCGTCTCCAGGTCGCGCATTTCGCCGATCAGCACCACGTCAGGATCTTCACGCAGTGCGGCACGGAGCGCGTTGGAGAATGACTGCGTGTCCGAGTGTACTTCGCGCTGGTTCACCAGGCAGCTCTTATTCTGGTGCACGAATTCAATTGGATCTTCAATGGTAATGATGTGGTCATGCCGTTCGATGTTGATTTTGTCCAGCATCGCGGCCAGCGTGGTTGATTTGCCCGAGCCCGTAGGGCCGGTCACCAGGATCAGTCCGCGCGGCTTATCGCACAAACGCGATATCACCTGCGGTAGATTGAGCTGTTGAAACGTCTTGATCTCAAACGGAATCACGCGATAGACGGCGCCGACTGCGCCGCGCTGGTTGAAGCAGTTGCCGCGGAAGCGGGCCAGCCCTTTCAAGCCGAAAGAGAAATCCAGTTCCAGGTTTTCTTCAAAGCGGTGCTTCTGCGCGTCCGTCAACACGCTGTATGCCAGCTGTTTGGTTTCCGACGGCGTCAGAGGCGGCATGTCCAGCGGTTGCAGGTGGCCGTGTACGCGGACCTGCGGCGGCGAATTGGTCGTAATATGAAGATCGCTGCCCGCCAGATCCAACATCTTTTTCAACAGATCACTTAATGTGACATTCATTGTGCCGTTCTTTCCCCTTTTAACCGCAGACTCAGTGGCGCACTCTTGCTTTAGTGGAGCGTTTCGCGCGCGACTTCTTCCAGCGTCGTAGTCCCGTCTTTCACCTTGACCAACCCGCTACGCCGCAGGGTGATCATGCCCCTCTCGATGGCTTTCTTCTTCAGTTCCACCGCCGAGGCGCCAATCAGGATCAGCTCACGTATTTCATCGTCAATTTCCATCACTTCATAAAGACCCGCTCGGCCCTTGTACCCTGTGCCATTGCAATTGGTGCAGCCTTTGCCTTTGAAAATCTTTACCGTCTTGGCTTCTTCCGCCGTGTATCCGGCTTCGACCTTGGCCTGCGGCGGCATAGGCACCTCTTCCCTGCACTCCAGACAAATGCGCCGGACCAGGCGCTGGGCGCAGATCAAATGCACCGCCGTGGCTACCAGGAAAGGTTCGATGCCCATGTTCATCATGCGGCTGATGGTTTCCGGCGCGCCGTTGGTGTGCAGCGTGGAAAGCACCAGGTGGCCGGTAAGCGCGGCTTTAATCGCGATTTCCGCGGTTTCAAAGTCGCGGATCTCGCCCACCAGGATCACGTTGGGGTCCTGGCGCAGGAAGGCGCGCAGGGCGGCCGCAAAATTCAGTCCAATCGATTCCTTCATCTGCACCTGGTTCACGCCGTGCAACTGGAA
>WNFM01180389.1_pt3 | contig 27599 bp, 19 predicted proteins | sample 5400271 | NCBI WGS metagenome assembly WNFM01 (sample SAMN13153352, study PRJNA577476) | soil metagenome | isolation source: 60 cm saprolite on Douglas fir-dominated hillslope | place: USA:California | collected 2013-09-17 | reverse complement strand
GATGGTGACGCGCATCCGCGACGAAGGATTCACGAACTCCAAGGTCATGGACACCGTCGGCTATCTCACCGACGTCATCGGTCCGCGCGTCACGGGGTCACCGCAGATGCGGGAAGCCAACGACTGGACGCGCCAGCGGCTCGAATCCTGGGGACTCGTCAACGCCCATCTCGAGGGCTGGATGTTCGGCCGTGGCTGGTCTCTCGAGCGCTCCGTGGTCCAGATGACCAAGCCCGCGCCCGCCACCCTGGTCGCCGTCCCCCGCGCGTTCACGCCCGGCACGGACGGGCCGCGGCGCGCCAAGGTCGTCAAGGTGAAGATCGAGTCCGAAGCGGACGCGGAGCAGTACCGCGGCCAGCTCGCAGGGCGGATCGTGCTCCTCGGCGACCCCCGCGACACCGCCAACCCCGAGAAGCCGCAATTCACGCGGTACACGGACCAGGACCTCGAAGGGCTCGCCCATTTCGACGTGGAGCCGGCGCGACGCGGTCCCGCCGATCGCGAGACGATCACCCGGCGTATGCGTCTGCAACGCATGCTGCGGGGGTTCTTCGTGGCGGAGAAGGCCCTGGCCACGATCGAAGTGAGCCCGACCGACGCGGGCGTCGTGGTTGGCCGCGGAGCAGTACAACCGCCTGGCCCGCCTCGTGGACCGCGACGTCGACGTCGAGCTGGAGCTGGACATCCGCTCCCATTTCCAGGACGACGACCCCACCGCCTACAACACCGTCGCGGAGATTCCGGGCTCGGACAAGCGCGGTGAGGTGGTGATGTTGGGCGCCCACCTCGATTCCTGGCACGCCGGCACCGGCGCCACCGACAACGCGGCGGGCTCGGCCGTGGCCATGGAGGCCGTACGCATCCTCCAGGCCCTGGACGTCAAGCCGAGGCGCACCATCCGCATCGCCCTCTGGAGCGGCGAGGAGGAGGGCCTGCTCGGCTCGAAGGCCTACGTGGCCGAGCACTTCGGCACGCGCGGCGGCCCGCCCGACCCGAGCGAGCGTGATCTGCCCTCGTTCCTGCGCCGCGAGAGCGGCCCCGTCACCACCAAGCCCGACCACGCGCGGCTTTCCGCCTACTTCAACGTCGACAACGGCACGGGGAAGATCCGCGGCATCTACGCCGAGCGCAACGCGGCCGTGGGCCCCCTCTTCGAGGCCTGGCTGCGGCCGCTGCACGACCTCGGCGCGACCACGGTGACGCTCCGCCACACCGGAGGCACCGACCACCTCAGCTTCGATGCCGTCGGACTGCCCGCGTTCCAGTTCATCCAGGACGAAGCGGATTACGAGACGCGTACCCACCACACCAACCTCGACGTCTACGACCGGCTGCAGAAGGCGGACCTCATGCAGGCGGCGGTGGTGCTGGCGACTTTCGTCTACGACGCGGCCACGAGGCCGGAGCGGCTGCCGCGCCGGCCCTTGCCCCGGGACGTGCCCGCCTCGCCGCCACCCACGACGACGAGCTCGACGCCGGCCACCTCGCCCAGGCCCTAGACGACGGCTAGGGCCCTCCGCCCGGCGCGGGCCCGCACCCGAGATGGGTCCGCTCCTCGAGGAAGCGCGCGATCTCCTGCGCGGCCACGGCATGTCCGCGCGCGTTCCAGTGGCCGCCCTGCGCGAAGTACGCGCGGCCCTGCTCCGCCCAGAGCGCATCCGTGAGGTCGAGGACGGGGATGCCGAGCCGGTGGCCCGCGGCCTCCAGCCGGCGGGCAACGAGGCCGCGGTCCCAGAGACTCTCGTCGATCCGATAGCGCCGCCGCGTCCGGTCCCAGTCCGCGCGGCTGGTCTCCATCTTGCTCGGCACGTAGGCCACGACGAGCTGGGCGCCGTGCGCGGCCACTTCGCCTTGGAGCAGGGACAGCAGGTGCTCGGTCTGGAGCCAGGCCTGCACGACGGGCTCGGGAGGCTCGCGGTCGTAGACCTGCATCTCGATCGGCACCTCGCCCGGCCGGATGGGAGACCAGAAGCGCAGGCGCGCGAGCGCGTCGTACGTCGCCGGTGCGGCATCACGGAGGCGCTCGCGGAAGAAGGTCAGCGCGGCCGATCCCCGCCAGGGGCGCGGTGCGTGGGTGCCGGGCGGCGGGGGGAGCGGATCGTTCTTGACGCGCGCCGTGCCGCCCGTGAACGTGAACAGCGGCTTGGGCACGCCGCCGGGGACGGCCGCGCGCGCGTTGTAGAGGATGTCGTTGTAGTAGAAGAGGAGCACCACGACTCGTGGCGCGTAGGCCGCGCCCTCGTCGCGGTAGAAGAGGTACTCCTGGTCGGTGCTGTAGCCGACGGTGCCTCCGTTGACGACCTCCGTGGGGCAGCCGGCGCGGCGCAGGTCTCGCTCGAGCACCCGGGCCACGCCGTCCTCGAGCGCGACGCTGAATCCTTCCGCGAACGAATCGCCCAGGATCAGCACCCGCGTCTCTCCGGACGCGGGCGCGGGCTCGTGCTCGACGTCGCGCAGGCCACGCGAGTTGATGACGTACTCGGCCTGGCCGAACCGCCCCCGCGCCCCCGGCCGGTGGCGCCAGCCCCGCACGGGGTCGGCTTCCGTGTACTGCGTCGAAACGGATTCGTCGGCGTGGCGCAGGGCGAACCGCACCGCCGCCTCCACGGCGGCCAGGGTGAGGACGACCGAGACCACCGCCGTGAGCGCGTTGGCCCAGACGCGCGGGACGCGCGATGGCGGGGCATCGGGAGGGGCCGGCGCAGGGGCATCCATGGCGAGGACGAGGCGAGGGCGGAGTATATTGGCTCATGCCGGACGAGCGCATCCCCGCCATCAAGGTGCTGCTGCTGCCCAAGGACACGAACGCCATGGGCACCATCTTCGGAGGCGTGATCCTGTCGAACGTCGACCTCGCCTCCGCGGTGGAGGCACGCAAGCACGCGGCCCACCGCTACGTCACCAAGGCCATGCGCGAGGTCGAGTTCCACGAGCCCGTGTTCCTGGGCGACATCGTGAGCTTCTACACGGACACGGTGCGCGTGGGCCGCACGTCGATCACCGTGCGCGTGAGCGTGGAGGCCGAGCGGTGGGGGGGCGGCCATGGAGAGAAGGTGAAGGTGACGGAGGCCGAAGTGGTGCTGGTGGCGGTGGACGGAAGCGGGAAGCCGACGCCGATCCGGCCGGAGGCCGCGCGATGAGCGCCGAGGTCGTGACGGGCGCCGCGGGACGGCGCACGCTCAAGGTCGTCTGTCCGCACGACTGCCCGGACACCTGCGTCATGACCGTGGACGTCGAGAACGGCCGCGCCGTCGGGATCGGTGGCGATCCCGACCACCGCTTCACCCAGGGCTTCCTCTGCGTGAAGGTGAATCACTACCTGGAGCGGGTCTACAGCCCCGACCGCATCCTGCACCCGATGAAGCGCGTGGGACGCAAGGGCGAGGGCCGCTTCGCTCGCATCTCGTGGGACGAAGCCCTGGACCTCGTCGCCGACCGCTTGCGCGGCGTGGTGGCGCAGCACGGCGCGGAGGCCATCCTGCCCTACTCGTACGCCGGCAACATGGGCCTCCTTTCGTTCGGCAGCATGGACCGCCGCTTCTTCCACGCGCTGGGGGCCAGCCGCCTGGATCGGACGATCTGCGCCAGCGCGGGGTTCAAGGGGCTCGAGACCACGCTGGGCAAGGCCATGGGCTTCGATCCGGAGGCGGTGGTGCACTCGCGCTTCATCGTGGCCTGGGGCGCGAACATCGTGAGCTCCAACGTCCACCTCTGGCCGTTCGTCGAGGAGGCGCGGCGCCGCGGGGCGACCCTCGTGACCATCGACCCCTTCCGCTCGCGCACCGCGGAGAAGTCCGACCGCCACCTCGCGCTCCTGCCGGGGACGGACGGCGCGCTGGCCCTGGGGCTGATGCACGTCATCTTCCGGGACGGTCTCGAGGATCGCGACTACCTCGAGCGCTACACGATCGGCGCCGAGGCCCTGCGCGAGCGCGTGCGCGAGTGGAACCCGGCGCGGGTGGCGGAGACGACGGGGCTGCCCGCGGCCGACGTCGAGTGGCTGGCGCGCGAGTGCGCGACCCGGCAGCCGGTGGCGATCCGCTTGAACTACGGGCTCAATCGTCATGCGGGCGCGGGCATGGCCGTGCGCACGATCGCCTGCCTGCCCGCCGTCACCGGGGCCTGGCGCCATCCCGGGGGCGGCATCCTGCTCTCCTGCTCCGGCACCTTCCCGACCAACGCCGCCGCCCTGGAGCGACCGGACCTCGCGCCCCCGGGGACGCGCCTGCTCAACATGAGCCAGATCGGACGGATCCTGCTCGACCCCGCGCTCGCTCCGCCCGTGAAGGCCGTGTTCGTCTACAACTCGAACCCGCTGGCGGTGGCGCCGGAGAGCGAGAAGGTCCGCGAGGGTTTCGCGCGCGAGGACCTCTTCACGGTGGTCCACGACCTCTTCCAGACCGACACCGTCGACTACGCCGACGTCGTCCTGCCCGCCCCGACCACGCTCGAGCAGTACGACATCCACAAGTCGTACGGCCATCTCTACGTGAGCCTGAACCGGCCGGCCATCGCGCCCCTCGGCGAGTCCAAGGCCAACACGGACGTGTTCCGGTTGCTGGCCGCGCGCATGGGGCTCGATCATCCGGCCTTGCGCGAGTCCGACGAAGAGATGGCGCGGCAGGCCCTGCGCTGGGAGCATCCGCACCTGGCCGGCCTCTCCTTCGAGGACCTCGAGCGGGAAGGGACGCTCCGCCTGAGCGTGCCCGATCCCTACGCGCCGTTCGCGCAGGGCGGGTTCCCCACGCCGTCCGGGAAGTGCGAGCTCTTCTCCGAGCGCGTGGCGCAGGAGGGGCTCGATCCCGTGCCCCACTACATCCCGCCGCGGGAGAGCGCGCGCAGCAATCCCGAGCGCGCCCGCCGTTACCCGCTCGCCTTCATCTCCCCGCCCGCTCACCACTTCCTGAACTCGACGTTCTCCGCCCAGCCCACGCTGATGCGGCGCGAGAGCGAGCCCGTCGTCTTCGTCCACCCGGAGGACGCGGCGCCGCGCGCCATCGAGGATGGAATGCCCGTGCGCGTGTTCAACGATCGCGGGTCGTTCGTGGCCCGGGCCGAGGTGTCCGATGCCGCGCGGCCCGGGGTGGCCGTCGGCCTGTCCATCTGGTGGCCCAAGCTCTCGCCCGGCGGCCGCAACGCGAATGCCGTGACCAGCCAGGAGCTGACGGACATGGGCGGGGGCGCCACGTTCTACGACTGCCTGGTGGAGGTCGAGGTCGCGCCGTGACGCAGCTCGTCGCGGGCATCTTCGTGGCCTCGACCGTCGTCACCCTGATGCACTGGCTGCGCGTTCGCGACCGCCGCCTGCTGCCGCTGATGGGCTTGTTCCTCATGTTGGCGGCCGCGGAGTCCCTGGAGCCGCGGCACTACTGGCGCTCCGCGTTCCAGGTCGTGGGCGCGGCCTGCGGGCTGGCCCTCCTTCCCATGCTCGACCGCCGCCAGGGCGAGCGCGCGGCCTCGCCCCCCTCCTGAGCGCCCGATGAGCCGGGCCCGGCGTCCCCTCGCGCGGCTGCTCTACGCCGCCTCCGAGACGGACGCGGACATCCTCCATCCGACCGGCTTCTTCGCACCCGACCCCTTCCTGTTCATCCAGAGCGGCCGCCGGCGCATCCTCGTGATGAGCGACCTCGAGATGGACCGCGCGCGGGCCCAGGCCCACGTCGACGAAGTGCGTTCGTGGTCGGCGGCGGCGAAGGCCGAGGAGGCCGCGGGTGGGAAGCCGACGCCGGCGGCGGTGATCGCGCGCGCCCTGCGCGGGCTCCACATCCGGCGGGTGGAGGTGCCGCGCAGCTTCTCCCTCGGGCTGGCCATGGATCTGGATGCGCGGGGGATTCGCCTGGAAGTGGGACCGGATCCCTTCTGGCCGGAGCGCGAGTTGAAGCGGCCGGACGAGGTCCGGGCGATCCAGGCGGCCCTGCGCGCCGCCGAAGCGGGCCTCGAGGCCGGGCTCGCCCTCTTCCGCGCGACGCGCGTCGGCCGCGACGGCTGGCTGAAGTGGAGGGGCCGGCGCTTCACCGCCGAAGACCTGCGCTCCGCCGTGAACGAACGCATCATGGCGCTCGGCTGCGTCCCCGCCCACACGATCTGCGCCCCCGGCGATCAAGCCGTCGACCCCCACGAAGAAGGGCACGGGCCCATCCGCGCCCACACCCCGGTCGTGATGGACATCTTCCCGCGCTCCGAGCGCACGGGCTATTTCGGCGATCTCACGCGCACGGTCGTGCGTGGCCGCGCTTCCGAGCGCCTGCGGGAGGTCTACGCGCTCGTGAACGAAGGCGTGCGCCTCGGCCACCGGCGCGTGCGGCCCGGGGCGAGCGGCCAGGCCATCCACCGCGAGATCCAGGACCTCTTCACCGCGCGCGGCTATCCCACGGGGATGCGGGACGGCCGCATGCAGGGCTTCTTCCACGGCACCGGCCACGGTCTCGGCCTGCAGATCCACGAGCCGCCGTCGATCTCACCGCGCAGGTCCGTGCTGCGCGCCGGCCACGTGGTGACGGTGGAGCCCGGCCTCTACTACCTCGGTCTCGGCGGCGTGCGCATCGAAGACGTCGCGCTCGTAACGCCGACCGGCTCGCGGAACCTGACCCGAGTCCCGAAGTTCCTGGAACTCTAGGCCAGCCGACCGCAGAGCACGGCGGCGCCGCGTAGCGGCGGCGAAGTGCGAGGGGGGTTTCAGGGGGGGTCGCGAACGCCCGTCGCGGATGAAGCGTGAGTGCCCCCCCTGAGATTAACGACGTTGCGTTGCGTGCCTACGCCGGCTGGGCGCGCTGGGCCGTGCGGAACCCGTACAGGGCGAGGGCCGACACCACCAGCAGCGCCGCCACCATTCCGTCCGCCGCCCAGTGGCCGAGTGACGGGGCCACGGGCATCGAGCTCAGCAGGGCGGCCACGAACAGCGCCACCACCGTCACCAGCACACCCTGCCGAAGGACGAGATACAGGGGAAGGCCGATGCCCAGGATGTTGAGGACGAAAGCGGCCGCGAAGGGCAGGGGCGACTGGATCGTCGGCTGCATGCTGAGCGTCGCCATGAACGCGATCGCGGCGAGCGCGTCGCGGCGCAGGACGAGCCGGAACACCATCAGGATGAGCACGAGGAACATGGCATCGGCGAGCGTGCCCACCGCGATGCCTTCCAGGGCCGTCAGCACGTAGCGCAGACCGAGCGTGACGTCCAGGGCGTCGGCGCCGTAGGGTGGCAGCGGCGGCAGGGAGAGCCACCGCAGCACGACGGTCCGCATGAACGGGATGGCCATCGCGCCCAGGGCCCCCACCGCGGTGCCCAGCAGCACGTCGCGTCCCACCAGCGGATCCCTCCAGCGGCCGGTCAGGAGGCGCGTCCAGGAGACGAGCATGTCCGGCCAATGCCGCCGGATGTACGGCTCGATGGCGAGATAGAGGATCCACACGGCCGCGGCCAGGAGGAGGCAGACGCCGAGGCCGTGGATGATCAGCATCAGCTCGCCACCGATCTCGGCGACGTGGTGGCCTCCGAGCATCCAGCCGCACAGCTCCGCGGTGAGCGCGAGCGCGGCCAGGCGCCGCGCCCCCGCGCGGTCGCCTCGCCCGAGGAGCAGGTTGCGTCGCGCGAGCAGCAGGGCGGTGGCGGCCACGATGAGGGCGATCGCGAGGGCCACGCGGCCGGCCGTGCTCTGGCCCGGCCGGAGGCGCGCCGCCTCCATGCGCTCGGGCCGCGTCCACTCCCATACCATCTGGAAGGATTCGGCCTTGCCGCGGTAGGCCGCGGCCTCGATGCGCAGGGGGAGGTCGGGACGCGCCGCGTCCGTCCCCACCCAGGCCGCCCGCGCGTCGCTGTGGAAGGGAGGCGTCCACAGGGGCGTCACGGGATGGAAGCGCGCGACGTCGAGGCGTGCCTGCGTGAACAGGGGAGACCAGTCCACGGGAGCCGCGGGCGGTGGCGCCTCGTCTTCGCGCTGCGGCGGCGTCATGTAGAAGCCGACGAGGCGGCCCTGGAGGTCCAGCTCCACGCCCTCCATACCCGACAGCGTGATGGGCGGGTTGTTCCAGGACACGCGGGTGCTGATGTTCGTGGAGGCGAGCGGCCGGTCGCTCTGGCGATAGTAGAAGCGCACGACCGCGGGACGGTCGTGGCGCAGCACGTTCCAACGATCGGGCGTCGTCGCGTGGGCCTCGACGTGACGCAGGTAATCGGAGTCGATGGCATACCCGACCGCGGAGTCCACGGCCACCCGTTCCTGGCCCAGGGCCACGAGCACCTCGCGGGCTCGGTCCTCCAGCGCCTGTGGCGGCTTGTCGAGAGGGACATAGCCCGCGATTTGGACACGACGCACCAGGACGAGGGCGAGAGCCACGCTGACGGCGATGGCCGCGAGGAGGCCCAAGGCCACCATCGGCGACACGCCCTCCAGCGCCCCCGAGGCCGCGACCAGCTCCGGCGACGGCGTCTCGCCGGCGGCCAGGGCGGCGGCCAGCGGGTCGCCGCCGGGGAGGGCGGCCGCGACGGCGAGCGCGGACTGCGGCCGCCGCCGTGGATCCGGCTCCAGGCAGTGCAGGATCGCGCGCTCCGTCGCGGGATCGATCTCGTTCACGATCTGCGAGGGATTCACGGGCGTGCCTTCGTTGTGCTGCCGCGTGATCTCGGCGAGGGTGCGGCCCGCGAAGGGCTTCTTCCCCGTGAAGACCTCGTAGAGCACGAGCCCGAGGGCATAGACGTCGCTGGCCGTGGTCACCTCTCGCCCCGCGAGCTGCTCCGGCGACATGTACGCGGGCGTACCCGAGCGCACGTCGTCGCCCTGGATGCTCACGGCCAGGCCGGCCAGGCCGAAGTCGGTGATGCGCGCCTTGCCCCGTCCGTCGAGCATGATGTTCTCGGGCTTGAGGTCGCGGTGGAGCACGCCCTTGTCGTGCGCGGCGCCGAGGCCCGCACAGACCTGGCGCGCGATCTCGATGGCCTTGTCCTGAGGCAGGCGGCCGATGCGACGGAGGAGGGATGCGAGGTCCTCGCCGTCCACGAACTCCATGGACAGGAAGTGCTGCCCCTCCGCTTCGCCGATGTCGTAGACGCGGCACACCGCGGGATGGGCGATCTGGCGCGCGGTGCGCACCTCGTTGTACAGGCGATCAAGACGGCCGGCGTCGTCGGCGAGCGCTTCGGGAAGGAACTTGAGCGCCACCGGCTGGCCCAGCCGCAGGTCGTCCGCGCGATAGACCTCGCCCATGCCGCCACGACCGAGCAAGGCGACGATCCGATACCGATCCGCGAACAACGCGCCGGGCACGAAGCGAGGAGTCGGCGTGGCCGTGGCGGTGCCGCTCAGGCCGGCGGGGGAGCCGGCGACCGGCGAACGGGAAGGGGATGCCGGTGAGCGCGATCCCCCGCGGGATGCGGGCGTGCGTGGCGCAGGCGACGGAAGCCTGTCCGCGCGCGAGGAGGGGCGGGGGGCGGTGCCCGTCGGCACGCGGTCGAAGTCGACGTCCAGGGCCGTCCCGCACGACGGGCAGAACCGCTGCCCTTCGGCGGCCAGGTGAGCGCAAGTGGGACAGGTGGCCATGCTCGCGACTTCGCCGCTGCCCACGCTACGCGCGGCGCGGGCCGAGGTCAATCGGCGCCGATTCGTTGACAGTCTCGCGGCGGCAAAGGGATGATTTCTCGAGGAGGACACCGTGATCTTCACCCCTGGGACTCGCGCGCCGATGGCGCCGCTCGTCATGCTCGTGCTCGCCCTGGCTCCGGCCGCGACCGCGGAAACGCCCGCCGCCCCCGGCCCCCTGCCCGACGCCCCCAAGCTCGCCGCCATGGCCGCGCGCTTCGCGCCCGTGGCCATCGGCACGGACCTCTCGAAACTGCCCGCGGGCGAGCGGCAGGCCCTGGCCAAGCTGGTGGAGGCCGCGCGCATCATGGACCCGCCCTTCCTGCGACAGTCCTGGGCGGGCAGCGAGGCCCTGCTGATGCAGCTCGTCGGCGACACCACGCCCCTGGGCCGGGCCCGCCTCCACTACTTCATGATCAACAAGGGCCCGTGGTCGCGCCTCGATCGCAACGCAGCCTTCCTCCCCGGCGTGCCGAGCAAGCCCGAAGCGGGCAACTTCTATCCTGCGGGCGCGAACAAAGACGAGGTGGAGGCCTGGATGAAGTCGCGGCCGGAGGCGGAGCAGGGCGCGGCGCGGGGATTCTTCACGACCATCCGGCGCCGGCCCGACGGCGCGCTGGTCGCGGTGCCGTACAGCCTCGAGTACCAGGGCGAGCTCGCGCGCGCGGCCGAGTTGCTGCGCGAAGCGGCCGCCCTCACCCAGCAGCCCACCCTGAAGAACTTCCTGACCCGGCGCGCGGCCGCCTTCGTGTCCAACGACTACTACGACTCCGACGTGGCCTGGATGGAGCTGGACGCGTCCGTCGAGCCCACCATCGGTCCCTACGAGGTCTACGAGGACGAGTGGTTCAACGCCAAGGCCGCCTTCGAGGCCTTCATCGCCGTGCGCGACGACGCGGAGACGGCGAAGCTGGCGCGCTTCGGTGCCGAGCTGCAGGACATCGAGAACCACCTGCCCATCGACCCCGGCCTGCGCAATCCGAGCCTGGGCGCGCTCTCGCCGATCCGCGTCGTGAACGTGGTCTTCGCCGCGGGCGACGGCAACCGCGGCGTGCAGACGGCCGCCTACAACCTTCCCAACGACGAGCGGGTGGTCCAGGAGAAGGGCTCGAAGCGCGTCATGCTGAAGAACATGCAGGAGGCCAAGTTCAAGAAGGCCCTGCTCCCGATCGCGCGCGTCGCCCTGCCCCTGGCCGATGGCAAGGACGTGTCGTTCGACGCGTTCTTCACGCACATCCTCATGCACGAGCTGATGCACGGTCTGGGGCCGCACAACATCACCGTCGGGGGGCGAGCGACCACCGTCCGTCAGGAGCTGAAGGAGACCTACAGCGCGCTGGAGGAGGCCAAGGCGGACATCTCCGGCCTCTGGGCGCTGCAGTACCTGGTCGACAAGGGCACGCTGGGCAAGGATCTGGGGCGGACGATGTACACGACCTTCCTCGCCTCCACCTTCCGCTCCATCCGCTTCGGCCTGACGGAGGCGCACGGCAAGGGCATCGCGCTCCAGCTCAACACCCTGATCGACGCGGGCGCGTTCAAGATCGGCCCCGACGGCACCTTCGCGGTGGTGCCGGCGCGGGTCAAGGACGCGGTGGCGGCCCTGACGCGCGAGATCATGACCCTGCAGGCCCGCGGCGATTACGCGGCGGCCAGGGAAATGCTCGCGAAGCGCGCGGTGGTCCGTCCCGAGGTGCAGCGCGTGCTCGACCGCCTACAGGGCGTACCCGTGGACATCGAGCCGCAGTTCGTGACCGCGGACGAGCTTTCGGGGCGGGCGTCGGCGGCGCGGATGGAAGACGGCGCCGACGTGTTCGGCGCCGGGGGCCACCCAGACCTGATGCGGCCCCGCGTGCGCGTCGGCCACCCGTCGCACCACGGACTCCGGCATGCGCGGATCGGCTCCGTCCGCGATGGCCAGCAGGGGGGCACCGAAGGCGGCGGACGCCTTCACCGCGTCCACGTCCTCGGCGCGGAATCCCGCGCGCCACTCCGCCATGGCGATGGTGATCGGGATGATGGGCAGCCATTCCGGCATGCGATAGAGCAGCCAGGCGTGGTGGGAGACGTTCGCGCGGTAGTTGTCGTACGGCGCCTCGACGATCACGGCGCGGACGTCGGGTTGGCCGGCCGCCGCCCGCAGGACCGCCACCGCGCCCATCGAGTGGCCCATCAGGATCAGTCCGGCGCCCGCGCGGCCCGCCTTCCGCAGGGCATCCATGGCCGCCCGCACGTCCTCGCGCTCGCGTCCGCCCAGGGTCGTGTATCTCCCCTCGCTGGCGCCATGCGCACGCAGGTCCACGAGGAGGACGGTGTGCCCGCGGCGATTCAAGGCGTCCGCGCGGTCGACGTAGCTCTCGAGCGTGTCTCCCAGGCCGTGCACGATCACGACCGCCGGGCGCGTGTCCGACCCCCGGCGCGTCCAGGTCCGGAGGCGAAGCCCCTCCGAGACCACCGAGCCCGGAAGGTAGGAGGTCGGCGCGGGCGAGGCGGGGTGCGGCGCGCCGCGGAGAAGCACTCCCGAGAACGCGAAGGGCACGGCCAGGAAGACGACGAGCGCGTAGAAGACGAGCCGCGTCAGCCAGGGACGGCGGCGCAGCGTGGCGGCCAGGTGAGGCGTGGCGAACGGTGGCATAATCCGCCCACCTCGTCAATGGCGCTGGACATCGTCCTCAATCGCCGCGGCGGTGTTCCCATCCGCGACCAGCTCGTCACCCAGCTCGAGCTGAAGATCCTCGACGGCAGCCTCGCCCATGGCCAGCGGCTGCCCAGCGTGCGCTCGCTGGCCCGCCGCCTCAAGGTCCACCACAACACCGTCTCCGCCGCGTACCAGGACCTGGAGGAGGTGGGTCACGTCGAGCTGCAGCGCGGCTCGGGGGTGTTCGTCCGCCGGGCAGGGGTCAGCGCGTTGCCCGAGGCCAAGGGCCTCGACGAGATGATCCGGCTCGCGCTGCACGCGGCGTTCCGCAAAGGGTTCTCCGGGGCGGACATCCGCGCGGCCGTCGAGCGCTGGCTGGCCGCCTCGCCGCCCGACCGCGTGGTCGTGGTGGACCCCTCGCCGGAGATGGGAGAGCTGCTGGTGCACGAGCTCAAGCAGCTCCTGGGCATCCCCGCCACCGCCTGCACGGTCGAAGACGTCGCGCGCGAGCCCGGGCGCGTGGCGGGCGCGCTGACCCTCGTGCTTCCCTATCACGTGGCGGCGGTGCGCGCGCTTTCGCCGGGGGCGTCGGTGGAGGTCGTCACCCTGGAAGTCGCGGAGCCCGATCGCCGGGCGGTCGCGGCCCTCCCCGCGGGCAGCATCGTCTTGTTCCTGTCGCATTCGCCCACGGTGCTGCCCTTCGCGTCCGTCTTCCTGCGCAGCCTCCGCGGCGACGAGATCCTGGTCGAGACCCGGCTCCTGGCCACGCCGCGCGAGTGGAAGCGTCTCGTGAAGGTGGCGGACCTCGTGCTGACGGACGCGCTCTCCACGGAGGCCGCCCGCGCGGCGGGGGCGCGCCGCGTGCGCGAGGTCCGCGTGGTGCAGCCCTCCGCCCTCGAGCGGCTCCGGGACGCCCTCACCATCGTCGTCCCGCGCGCCGAGCCTCCCGCCGCCGCCGGCGATCACCGCCGGCCCTCTTGAGGGCGGCATGGTGGCGATGGGCGGGGGGCGGCTTCGCCCTCTGCGTCGTCGCCCTGGCCGCCCCCTCCGTGGGGGCGCCCGAGCCGTCGACGAACCCAGCCGTCATCGTCTACGGCGGCGACGCGACCTTCGCGCCCTACGAGTACCTCGATGAACGCGGCGAGCCCCGCGGGTTCAACGTCGAGCTGATCCGTGCCCTCGGTCGCGAGGCCGGCGTGGGCGTCGACGTCCGCCTGCAGGACTGGTGGTCCGTGCTGCGGGACCTCGACGCCGGACGGGTGGACCTCGTCAGCCTGCCCCTCACCGAGGAGCGCGCCCGACGGTACGACCTGGTCGCCCAGACCTGGACCTTCCAGCAGGAGGTGGCGTTCGCGGATCACGCGCACGCTCCGCGCACCATCGAGGAGCTGGCGGGCGTCCGCGTCGCCGTGTCTCCGGGGACGCTGACCTTCACGCTCCTCACCGAGCTGGACGCGAGCCGCCGGCCGGAGATGGTCCCCGCCGACAACCTCTCGGACGCGTTGCGCGCCGTGCGCGACGGCAAGGTGGCGGGCGCCGCCGGCAACGGGCTCGCCCTGCGCGCGGCCGCCCGCGACCTGGGAATGGACGACCTGGCCGAGCTGCCCCTGCGCTCCGTGCCCTACGCGCTGGCGACGGCCAAAGGGCGCGGGCCTCAGTTCTCCTGGGTGGGGGAGGCGCTGAACCGCTCGCACGAGACGGGGCGGTTCAATCACCTCGTGGAGCAGCACCTCGTGATCGCGCCGGGGCTCCGGACCTGGCGCGACTTCGCGTTGCCGCTCACCCTGGGCCTCGCCGCCGTCCTGGGCATCGGCGGGGTCACGATCGTCTGGAATCGCGTGCTCCGCCGCCAGGTCCAGTCCCGCACGCGGGAGCTGGCCCAGTCCCTGGCGGACAAGGAGCGTCTGGCGGGGTCCCTCCAGGACCGCGAGCAGCAGCTCGAGGAGGCGCAGGGGATCGCGCACATCGGGAGCTGGGAATGGCCCCTGGGCGCGGACCGCGTGACCTGCTCTCCCGAGCTGTACGCGATCCTCGGCGTCGATCCCGAGGCCTTCGCCCACACCCGCGCCGCTTTCCTGGGGCTCGTCCATCCCGAGGACCGGCCGGTCCTGAGCGAGGCCGCCCGCCGTTCGGCGGAAGAGGGCCGGGCGCTCGACATCGACCATCGCATCCAGCGCGCGGACGGCGTGGTGCGGCATCTGCACGTGCGCGCGCAGGCCATCCTGGGCGCCGGCGGCCAGGTCCTGCGCCTGGCCGGCACGGCCCAGGACATCACCGATCGCAAGCTCGGGGAACTGGCCATCGAGAGCGAGCGCGAGCAGCTGCGCAGCATCGTGAGCCACGCCCCCGTGGCCATGGCCATCCTCGACCGCGACCTGCGCTACGTCGCCCACAGCGAGCGCTGGCTGATGTACTGGCGGCTGCGCGGGCGATCGCTGCTGGGGCGGCGCCACGACGAGGTGTTTCCCGGCCTCGCCGAGAGCTACCGCGACGCGTTGCGCCAGGCCCTCGAGGGGAAGGTGGTCACGCGACGGGAAGACCCGTTCCCTCTCGCGGACGGATCGAAGGTCTACATCCGCTGGACCATGCACCCGTGGCGGCGCGCCGGCCGCCGCGTGGACGGCGTGGTGGTGGTGGTGCAGAACATCGACGTCCTGGTGCGGGCGCGCGAAGCGGCGCGCGAGGCCTCGCGGCTCAAGTCCGAGTTCCTGGCCAACATGAGTCACGAGATCCGGACGCCCCTCAACGGGGTGATGGGGATGACGCGGCTGCTCATCGACACGCGCCTGGACCGCCAGCAGCGCGAGTACGCGGAGATGATCCGGGACTCCGGCCGCGCCCTGCTCGACCTCATCAACGACATCCTGGACTTCTCGAAGATCGAGGCGGGACGGCTGGAGCTGGAAGCGATCGACCTCGACCCCGTGATCGTGATCGAGGATGCGGTGGCGGGCTTCGCCGAGCGCGCGGCCAGCAAGGGCCTCGAGCTCGCGGTCTGTGCGGATCCGAACGTTCCGCGCGCGCTGCGTGGGGATCCCGGGCGTATCGCCCAGATCCTCAACAACCTGCTCGCGAACGCCGTCAAGTTCACGGACCGCGGCGAGGTCGTGGCGCGGGTGAGCGTGGCCGAGGAATGGGACGACGAGGTCGTGGTCCAGTTCTCGGTGACCGACACCGGCATCGGCATCCCCGCGGAGAGCCTCTCGCGTCTCTTCCAGCCCTTCAGCCAGGGCGACAACTCCACGACGCGGCGTTACGGGGGAACGGGGCTCGGCCTGGCCATCTCCCGCCGCCTCGCCGAGATGATGGGCGGCGGAATCGGGGTCGATACCGCCGCCGGCGGCGGGAGCACGTTCTGGTTCACGGCGCGGCTGAAGCGGCAGGCGGAGGCCCACCCGTCCGTGGGGTCGCTGCCGCTGGCCGGGCGGCTGGCCCTCCTGGCCTGTCCGAGCGAAACGGTCTCCGGGATCCTGTCGCGGCAGCTCGAGGCCGCGGGCATGATTGCCCGCACCGCTGCCGACCTCCGCCACGCCCGCGGGGCGATCGAGGACGAGAGCAGCGACGACATCGACCTCGTGGTGGTGGACCAGGAATTGCCTGGCCTCGACCTGCCCGCGTTCGTGCGCGAGGTGCGCGAGCGATCGCGCGCGGCGCGGGTCGTGCTCCTGGTGCCGATCGGCACGCGCGCGACCATGGAGGGCGCGGACGCGCCCGACGCCGTGCTCACCAAGCCGGTGCGGCCCTCCGCGTTCGAGCCGAAGGTCATCGCCCTCCTGGCCGGAGAGGGAGCAGTGACGGTTCCGGAACCGGCCGGTGAGCGCGCGGTCGAGGTCGATCCCGATGCTCCACTCGTGCTCGTGGTCGAGGACAACGACATCAATCGCACGGTGGCCGTCCGTACGCTCGAACGCCTCGGGTACCGGACGGCGGACGCCCGGAACGGGGTGGAGGCGGTGGAGAGGTTCACGCCCGAGACCTACGCCGCCGTGCTGATGGATTGCCAGATGCCGGTCATGGACGGCTACGAGGCCACGGCCCGGCTCCGGGCGGCGGAAGCGGGTCGCCGGCCCACGCCGATCCTGGCCATGACCGCGGGCGCGCTCGTCGGGGACCGCGAGCGCTGCCTGGCCGCGGGCATGGACGACTACATCTCCAAGCCGGTCGCCTTCGAGGACCTGGCCGCGGCCTTGCGGCGCTGGGTGCCGCGCGAGGACAGCGGGGAAGGGATGCCCGCGCCCCCACCCTCTCCGTCCGCCGGTCTCGACGCGCGCGTCCTGGGACAGCTGCGTGCGCTCGACACCCCGGGGTCCGGCTTCTTCCACGGCGTGATCGGCCTCTTCCTGGCCACCGCTCCCGGCCGCCTGGACGCGCTGGCCGCGGCCGTGGGCAAGGCGGACGCGGGGACCGTGCGCAGCCTGGCCCACGCCCTGCGCTCCACCTGCGGCAACGTCGGGGCCAAGACGATGCACGACCTGTGCGCCGCCCTCGAGGAGCGGGCGGAGCGGGCGCCCGCGGAGCTCGAGACGGTCTTGCAGGCGCTCCTCGACGAGTATGGGCAGGTGCAGACCGCGCTGGAAGCAGAGCAGCGCCGGACGCGGCCGGCGGCGCCGCGCACCTCTTCGTGAGCGGCACCGTCACCCGCGGACAGGCGCGCTTCGCCGTGGCCCTGCTCTTCGGTGTCAACTTCCTCAACTACATCGACCGCTACGTCATCGCGGCCGTGCTGCCGCTGATCCAGCAGGAGTTCCGTCTCGACGACGCGCGCGCCGGCTACGTGCTGTCGATGTTCGTGCTCGTCTACATGGCGGCGTCGCCTTTCACGGGGGTGATGGGGGATCGCTGGCCGCGCCGCTACCTCGTCGGGTCCGGCGTCATCCTGTGGAGCGTCGCCACCATCGCCACCGGCTTCGCGAGCAGCTATCACCACCTGCTCCTGGCCCGATCGTTCATCGGCGTCGGGGAGGCGGGCTTCGGCGCGGTCTCGCCCACCATCATCAGCGACCTGTTCCCGAAGGAGCGGCGCGGGCGCATGCTCTCCTACTTCTTCGTCGCCATCCCGGTGGGCAGCGCGCTCGGCTACATCCTGGGCGGCGCGGTGGGGGCGCACCACGGGTGGCGCACCGCCTGCTTCCTGGCCGGCGCTCCCGGCATCGTCCTCGGCCTCCTCGCCTTCGGCATGGTGGAGCCGGCCCGTGGCCGGGGCGACGGCGTGGTCAGCGAGGAGCACCGCTTCGAGCTGCGCCCCGCGCTGGAGCTCCTGCGCAACCGGTCCTACGTGCTGACCATGCTCGGCATGTCCGCCATGACGTTCGCGCTCGGCGGCATGGCGGCCTGGATGCCGACGTTCCTCTCCCGGGTGAAGGGCCTGTCCCTGGACGCCGCCAACACGGGGTTCGGGGCCCTGACCGTCGGGGCCGGGCTCATCGGGACGTTCCTGGGCGGCTTTCTGGGCGACCGCCTGCTGCGGCGGACGTCGAGCGCCTATCTCCTCGTCTCCGGAGTGGGGATGCTGCTGGCCATCCCGTTCGCGTACGTGGGCTTCACCGCCGCCCGGCCGGAGGTGTACCTGCCCGCGTTCTTCGTGGCGGAGGTGTTCGTGTTCCTGAACACGGGGCCCGCGAACGCCGTGTTCGTCAACGTCGCGCTGCCGGAGGTGCGGGCGACGGGCATCGCGATGTCGATCTTCGGGTATCACCTGCTCGGCGACGTGCCCTCACCGATCCTGATCGGCAAGGCCTCGGTGTGGACGGGCAGCCTGCAGACGGCGCTCCTGCTCACGCTGGTGGCCATGGCCGTCTCGGGCGCCTTCTATCTCGCCGGCATGCGGACGCTGGGCCAGGACACGGCGCGCGTGCAGGAGATCCTGGCCGAGCGGGAGGCACGCCATGCGTCGCGTCTTCACGACGCTCATTGAGGCCCTCTTCCGGGTCCTCTTCAACTACGACTGCCTGGGCGAGGAGAACCTGCCCACAAGCGGCCCCGCGGTGGTGGCCGCGAACCATCCGTCGTACCTCGATCCCGTGCTGCTCTCGCTCCAGGTGCGGCGCCCCATCCGGTTCATGGCCTGGGACGCCCTCTTTCGCGTCCCCCTCCTCGGCGCGTTGATCCGGACGTTCGGCGCGTTCCCCGTGGACATACGCCGTGGCAAGGGGCGCGAGGCCTACGAGCGGGCCAAGGCCCTCGTCGTGTCGGGCGAAGTCGTGGGTTTGTTTCCGGAGGGCCACCGCTCGCGCACGGGCTGGATGGAGCCGCACCTGCGCGAGGGCGCGGCGCGCCTCAGCTGGGAGACGGGGGCGCTCCTCGTGCCCGCGACCATCGCCGGCGCCTATCGCGCCTGGCCGCACTTCCAGGCCCTCCCGCGCCCCGCCCGCATCCGCGTCCGCTATCACGAGGCCATCGATCCCGCTCCCTATCGCGGCCAGCCGGAGGAGGTCGCGCTGCCGGCGCTCCTGGCCGAGCTGCAGCGGCGCGTGGATCGATCGCTGCAGCCCGGGGTCAAGGCCGACCTGCGCATGATGTTGCTCTACGCCGCGCCGGCGCCGCTGCCCCGCGCGCACGAGGTCGCGGCGGCGGCCCTGGTGGCGATCGTGCTGCTCCTGCACGGCCGCGGCCCCGCATCCCTCCTGCCCTCCGCCGCGTATCTCGGGTACCTCGGGCTGGACTGGCGCTTCGTGCCGCAGTCCCGGCTGGCGAAGTGGATTCGCAACGTGTCGCCCGTCGTACTCCTGCTCGCGAGCGGACCGGCCCTCCTGCGCGCGCTGGGGAGCCCGCCCGTCCCGGCCGGGGCCGCCCTCGTCGCGATCCTGGCCGGAGCGATCTACCCGTATGTCTACGCGCGGCGGAGGACGGCGATGACCTTCTTGCGCGGCATGGTGCTGGCCTTTGCCCTCGAAGGGGCGGCGCAGGCGCTCTGGCCCTCCCCGGCCGGGCCGCACGCCGCACTGGCTTTGTACGCGGCCGCGTTCGCGATCGCGGCGCGCACGGTCTTCTGGCGCTATGCGGGCGTCATCCTCGTCCTCTACGCAATCGGAGCGCCCCTGCTCATCGGGTGGTCCGTGGGCCTCTCCCTGCACCTGCTCGCCGGCCTCGTCGCGGCCGCGGTCGCCCTCGCCTTTCCCTATCACCTGCGCGCCGGCAACCTTTCGTCGGCGGTCAGCCTTGCGCCGGCCGAACCCATCGAGTAAACAGGGATCACCACATGAGTGACGAGGCGACGCGCCCGCCACGGGGCGGAGCGGTCGCGGAAACGCGCCTCCCCGCCGGCGCCGGCCGGCCGGCCCCATCCCCCTTCCTCCGCTGGCTCCTGCAGGGACTCTCCCCGGAAGGGACGCATCATTCCCATCCGACCTACCCGTGGTGGAAGGTGATGTGCCTGACCGGGGTCGACTATTTCTCGACTCTCGGCTATCAGCCGGGCATCGCGTTCCTCGCCGCCGGGCTGCTCTCGCCCCTCGCCACCCTCGTCCTGGTGCTGGTGACGCTGTTCGTGGCCCTGCCCATCTACAGCCAGGTCGCCTCGCACAGCCCGCACGGCCAGGGCAGCATCCTGATGCTCGAGGAGCTGCTGCCGCGATGGAAGGGGAAGGCGTTCGTGCTCGTCCTCCTCGGCTTCGCTTTCACCGATTTCATCATCACGATCACGCTCTCCGCCGCCGACGCCAGCGCCCACATCATCGAGAACCCGTTCGTGCCCGCCGCCATGCGGCACCAGGTGGGCGTGACCCTCGTCCTGCTCGCCTTCCTGGGCGCCGTCTTCCTCAAGGGGTTCCGCGAAGCCATCGGCTTCGCGGTGCTGATCGTGGCCCTTTACCTCGGCCTCAACGTCGTGCTTCTGGCGCTCCTGGGCGCGGACGTCCTCCGCCATCCGGACCTCCTGGGGAACTGGCGGCAGGCTCTCTCCGCCTCCTATTCCTCGACCCCGAGGATGATCGGCCTGTCGTTGCTGCTCTTCCCGAGGCTCGCCCTCGGCCTGTCCGGATTCGAGACGGGGGTGGCGGTGATGCCGCTGGTGCGCGGCGCGCCCGGCGACGATGCCCAGCGGCCCGCCGGCCGCATCCGCGGCACGCGCAAGCTGCTGACCACGGCCGCGCTGCTCATGAGCGTCTTCCTGCTCGCCAGCAGCCTCATCACCACCGTGCTCGTCCCCCCCGCGGCCTTCGCGGAAGGCGGCGAGGCCAACGGGCGCGCGCTCGCCTATCTGGCGCACCGCCACCTGGGGGAGGTGTTCGGCACCGTGTACGACCTCAGTACGATCACGATCCTGTGGTTCGCGGGAGCGTCGGCCATGGCCGGCCTGCTCAACCTCGTCCCGCGCTATCTCCCTCCCTACGGCATGGCCCCGGACTGGGCCCGGGCCACGCGGCCGCTCGTCCTCGTCTTCTTCACGATCGCGGTGGTGGTCACGCTGCTCTTCAAGGCGGACGTCGAGGCCCAGGGTGGCGCCTACGCGACGGGCGTGCTCTTCCTGATGACGTCGGCGTCCATCGCGGTGACCCTCGCCTTCCGCGGCACGCGCCGGCGGTGGATCTACGGGACGATGGCCGTCGTCTTCGCGTACACGACCGTGACCAACGTCGTGGAGCGGCCGGAGGGGATCAAGATCGCCTCGTTCTTCATCGTCGGCATCGTGCTCGTGTCCAGCCTCTCGCGCGCGCTGCGCTCGCTGGAGATCCGCCTGCGCAGCGTGAACCTCGACCCGCCCGCCCGCCGGTACATCACGGACATGGTCCCACGGGGCGTGCGCATCATTGCCCATCGGCCGGACAAGCGCACGGTGGAGGAATACGACAGCAAGGAGAAGCAGGCGCGCGAGGACCACAGCCTCGACCAGGGCGAGCCCATCGTGTTCCTGGAGGTGGGCCAGGGCGACGCTTCCGAGTTCGTCGGCGACCTCCAGGTGGAGGGCCACGAGGTGGGCCCCCACCGCGTGCTGCGCTCGACCTCGCCCGCCGTTCCCAACGCGATCGCGGCCCTGCTCATCCACGTGCGGGACCTCACCGGCCTCCTCCCCGACGCCTACTTCGGGTGGGCGGAGGGCGGGCCCCTCGGCCATGCCCTGCGCTACCTGGCTCTGGGCGAAGGGGACACGGCGCCGGTGACGCGCGAAGTCCTCCGCAAGGCGATCAAGAACCCGCTCGAGCGGCCACGGATCCACGTCGGGTGACCGCCCGCCGCCCGCCGTTGCGCCTCGCCTCCAGCGTGGGCGCGCTGACGCTCGGCGGCTTGCTGGTGCTCGGGTTCACGCCTCTCGTCGGTGAGATCAGCCGGAGAGTCGACGCCGCGCCCCCACCCGGGCCCGCCGACGCCATCGTGGTGCTCGGCGCCGGCGCGGCGCGGGACGGCGTGCTCAGCAATCAATCGCTGCGGCGCCTGGTGGGCGGACTCGTCCTCTACCGGCGCGGCCTCGCCCCCCGGTTGGTCGTGATGGGTCCCGGCTACCAGGGCGGCCCGGTCGAGGCGGAGGTCCGCTCCACGCTCGCGCGCGACGTCGGCATACCCGCGGACGCGATCGTGGTGGAAGGCGGCGGCCTCACCACGCAGCACGAAGCAGCGCTGGCCGCGCGCCGGATGCGGGAGTGGGGCGGGCGGCGCGTGCTGCTCGTCACGGGCGCGCAGCACATGCATCGCGCGCGCCTGCTCTTCGAGAGGGCCGGGCTCGAGGTGGTGCCGGCGCCGGTGGTGGAGATCTCGCCGGCCGTGCGGCGGCCGGACGGCCGGCTGGAGCTCGCGCGCATCGTCATCCAGGAGGCGCTCGCCCGCCTGTACTACCGCGTCTCCGGACAGCTCTGATGGGCGATTCCCTCTACCTGCTCGGCCTGGTCGCGCTGACGTCGTGGCTCGTGTGGCGGGGCGGGCGCCGGTGGGCCCGGCTGGACAAGGCCCCCCTGCGGCCGGCGCTCGTGCGCCTGCTGGAATGGGCGGGGCTCACCGTCGGCTTCTATGTCCTGAACGTCCTCGTCGGGTTCGCGGCCGTGCTCGTCCTGCGGAAGCTGACCGGCTCCTTCATCTCGATGTACGTGAACACCGACGCGACGCTGCCCCTCCTGTCCGCCTTCCAAGCCGTCACGTTCCAGTGGTGGCGAGCCGAGAGCGAGTAGAAGTCTTCCGATCGTGCATCGGATGCTCCGCTCCGGGCACGTTCTTTGATAAGGATGAATGAGGGGCTTGAAAGGAGAACCAGGGATGGCGCCAGCGACCGAGACGAGGAAAGCAGCTCAGGAAGGACACGCCGGACGACACCCGTTCGTGCAGGCCGTGCACGGCGTCCGATATCAGGTCGAGGATGTGGCTCGCTCCGTCGCGTTCTACACCACGCACCTGGGCTTCACGCTCGAGCACCAGCAGCTGCCCGCGTTCGCCAGTGTGTCGCTCGGCGATGCCCAGATCCTGCTCAGCGGTCCACAAGCGTCCGGATCGCGGCCGATGCCGGGCGGGCAGCAGCAGGAGCCCGGGGGATGGAATCGCGTCGTGCTTCGGGTCGAGGATCTGCCCGGGTTCATCGAGACGTTGAAGAGGGCGGGCCTCCGTTTTCGGAACAACTTGGAGACCGGGCCGGGCGGCAAGCAGATCCAGATCGAGGATCCAGACGGAAATCCCATCGAGTTGTTCGAGCCGGCGCGATAGATTCCGTCGGGGCCGCCGCCGTCAGTCGCCGAACGAGATCCCGAGGTCGCGCGCCGTCTGCACCACATCGGAATCGAGAGGCACGTACTTGACCGAAGCCACCGCCTCTTCGAGCGGCACCGCCGTCATCACCGGCGGGTCGTACGCGACCATCGTGCCCCAGCGGCCCTCTTCGGCCAGGCGTACCGCGGCCGCGCCGTAGCGGAGCGAGAGCAGGCGGTCGCTGGAGGTGGGCATGCCTCCGCGCTGGAGGTGGCCGAGGACGAGGGAGCGCGTTTCCTTGCCCGTGCAGGCCTCGATCCCGGCCGCGACCTTCGCCGCGATGCCGCCCAGGCGGATCTCCTGTCCCGCCACCTCCTCGCCCAGCGTGGCCACGTTGCCGCCCTGCGGAGCGGCGCCTTCCGCGCAGACGACGATGGAGAAGTGGCGCCCGGCCAGCTCGCGGGCCATGACCTTGTCGCACACCTTCTGGATGTCGAACGGGATCTCCGGGATCAGGATCACGTCCGCCGATCCGGAGATGCCGGAGTAGAGCGCGATCCAGCCGCAGTAGCGCCCCATCAGCTCCACGACCATGACGCGCTCGTGGCTCTCGGCCGTGGAGTGCAGCTTGTCGATCGCGTCCGTGGCCGTCGCCACCGCGGTCTCGAAGCCGAAGGTCTCGTAGGTGGCGGCGAGGTCGTTGTCGATCGTCTTGGGCACGCCGATGATGGGGATGCCCTTCTTGGCCAGGCCGGCCGCGATCTTCAGGGAGCCGTCGCCGCCCACCGCGATGAGGCCGTCCAGGCCCAGCCGACGGAAGTTCGACACCGCCTGGTCGGAGACGTCGACGAACCGCTCCGTTCCCCCCTCCACCACCCGGATGGCGAGTGGATTGCCGCGGTTGTTGGTGCCGAGGATGGACCCGCCGAGGTGGGTGATCCCGCGCACCGATTCCGCGGTGAGAGGCACCAGGTACTTCGTGTCCAGCAGGCCGAGATAGCCCTTCTGGATGCCGATGACCTCGAATCCCTTGTTGAGCGCGGTGAGGGTGACCGCGCGCAGGACGGCGTTGAGACCGGGCGCATCGCCTCCGCCCGTATTGATGGCAAGACGTAGTTTCCGTGACACGTTTTCTCCGCCCGCATGATAGCGCGCCTTGTCTTCGGCGCGGATCGCGTGGTCACTTCAGGAGGGGGAGCATCCTCTTGAATGCGGCGGCGTCGCTCCGGCCGAGCAGCTCGTAGATCGCCATCTCCGTGCTCGAGACGAGCGCGCCCGCGCGCTCCATGCGGCCGAGGCCGACCGCGCGGTTCTCCGCGGATCGCGAGCCGACGGCATCACTTGCGACGTGGACGGCATAGCCGCGCTCGAGCGCGCCGAGCACGGTCTGGGCGACACAAATGTGGGATTCGATACCGGCCACGACGAGCTGGTCGCGCCCGTCCAGCGCCTTCAGGCGATCGAGAAACTCGGGGCTGCCGAAGCAACCGAAGCTCACCTTGTCGAGGGGCGCGGCGCCGGGGACGGCGGCGAGGACTTCCGGAACCGTCGGGCCGAGCCCGCGGCTGTACTGCGTGGTGAGCAGGACGGGCAGGGCGAGGACGTCGGCGAGTCGCAGGAGGAGGACGGCGTTGCGCACGATGGCCTCGCGATTGGCGATGGCGGGCAGGAGCTTCTCCTGCAGGTCCACGACCACCAGGGCCGTGCGCTCGGGACGGAGCACGCTCGCCGCCGCGGGATCGCTCATTGCTCCTCCCAGGGCCGCGTCGCGGCCCAGGCGCGCACGGCCTCCTGCATCTCCTCGAGCTGTCCGGAGAAGAAGTGATCCGCGCCGGGCACGAGGACCGCCGTCTTCGGCTCGGGCAGGGCCGCCACCATGTCGCGGAAGGCCGGACCGGATCCGAACGCGTCGTTCTCGCCCTGCACGAAGAGACGCGGGCGTGTGCAGGCCTGCACGAACGCCGGGTCACGCACCATGGTCACCGGGAAACCGAGCGCGAAAAGCGCGCGGACACGGGCGTCGGCGCAGCCGGCGCGCAGCGCCATCACCGATCCGAACGAGAACCCGCCGGCCAGGAGGGGAAGGCCGGGAAAGCGGCGGGACAGCTCGTCGAGCGCGGCGCGCACGTCGTCCTGCTCGCCGCGGCCTTCGTCGTGGCGGCCTTCGCTGCGTCCGACGCCGCGGAAGTTGAAGCGCAGGGCGGCCACGTTCTCCGCCTGCAGGGCCTTGGCCGCGCGGAAGACGACCTTGAAGTGCATGACCCCGCCCTGGAGCGGGTGCGCATGGCAGACCACGGCGGCGGCGCGCGGAGCCGCGTCCGGAAGCATGAGGATCGCTTCGAGGCGACCGGCCGGCCCCGCGAGGTCGAACGTCTCGTTGGTTCCCACCTGGGGATTATGGCAGGCCGACCGGAGATCGCCGGCCGATCAGTGAGCTCGGCGCCGCGCAGCGGCGGCGAGCGACGGGGGGTTTCAGGGGGGGAGCTGACTCCGAACATGGTGGGGAGTCAGTTCCCCCCCTGAGATTGAAGACGAGCCTAGGCCGCGTGACTCGCGTCGGCGGCTTGCGCGGCCGCCGCGGCCGCGCGGAGCTGGGCCGCGCGTGGGGGCGGCGTGCCTTCGTTCGCCTTGGTCACGACCCGGCGGGCGCCGAGCGAGCGCGCCTTGCCCACCGTCGCCTGCAGCAGCCCGCGCTCCGCGCCCTTGAAGCCGGGCGCGACGGCCAGCTCGTCGAGGCAAGCCAGCAGGCCGCCGAGGCCGAGCTGCCAGCGCAGCGAGAGGCTGGCCATGCCTACGATCTTTCCGTCCTCCGCCAGCGCGACGCGCACGAGGAAGTGCGGGTCGGTCAGCGTCTTGCGATACGTCTTGGCGAACGAGATCGGTTCCGGGTAATAGCCCACCTGCTCGAGGAGCTCGAGCACGGCCACACCATCCTGCAGCGACGCCGGTCTCACGTGAACGCTCATCAGCTCTCCTTACTCAGTGGTGCCCCCACCACGCCGCCGTGTCTCCAATGCCACGCGCCCGTCGTCCGCCATTCGCACAAAACGCGGTGGTTGAGTACTTTCGGCAATCGACCGACCTGTGGCTCATGTGGCGCCCGCCGTGTAGTGCAAATGGGAGGCCACTCGGCTTGACCCGCTGCGAACACGCGGCTTAGAGTCCGCCACGTCGATGGCTCTCCGGCGCCTGACGCTCGGCCAGGTCTTCGCCCTGATGATGATCGGGCTGGCGCTGCTGCTGGCCGTGCTCTTCACCGTCCTGCTCGACGGGTCGCGGCGATCGATCATCCAGGCCGCGGACAGCCTCCGCACCGCTGCCGGCCGCCGCATCGAGGACAGGGTGACCGCGCACCTCGCGCCGGCTCAGGAGGCGCTGCAGGCGCTCGAGCGCGAGATCCGGTCGGGCGCGGTCGACCCCGCCAACCCGCGCTCGCTGGAAGCCGCCCTCTATTCGCGCGTGCTCAATACGCCGAACCTCGAGGAGCTGACGCTCACGCGCGCCCGTCGCGCCGGGTTCGACGCCGACGGTGCGCTGGTGCGGGAAGCGGCGGGGCGCGAGCAGCTCTCCGTGTATCGCGTGCTCGACGGGGACGCCGAAGGTGGCCGCCTGGTCACCCGGAAGGTCTCTCCCGAGGGCCTGCGCTGGCGCGTCGCCGTGCGCGACCGCCTGCCGGGCGCGGGTCTCCTCGATACGCCGCTGCGGGTCCTGCCGCCTCCGGGCGCGGACCCGACGGAGGAGCTGACCTTCACTACGCCCGCGTCGCGGCGGCTCTACGGCGAAGAGGTGTGGAGCGACCTGCACTGGTCCGATCTCGAGAAGGACCCCGCCCACCGCCGCGCCGTGGTCACGGTCATGAAGGCGCTCGAGGATGCGCGGGGAGAGTTCATCGGCGTCGCCCGGGCGGGCCTGCTCACCGAGCAGCTCGACGAGGTGTCACGCTTGCGAGTCACCGACGCCGCCGACGATCCGCACCGCATCTTCCTCGCCGACGAGCAGGGACGCCTCATCACGCGTGTCGGGCCCGCCGACCGTCTCGAGGAGCAGTCCGACGACAGCGTGAGGGTGGTCCCGGACTCGTTACCGCAGGAAATCGGGGCGGCGCTGCGCCATTCCGGCCTGCGCGAAGTCAGCGAGGAGAGGCGCACGGCGTCCGGGGAGGCGACCATCGCCGGAAAGCGCTATCTCCTCACCTTCCTCGCCCTTCCGCAGACGCAAGGCTGGCGGGTCGGCGTCGTGGCCCCCGAGGATTTCTATCTCCGCGATCTGTCTCGGATGCGACGGCGGCTGCTCGGCCTGTCCCTGGCCGTCATCGCCGCCATCCTCGGCGCGGGCGCGCTCACCCTGCGCGCGGTGCGGCGCGGCCTGGGCCAGGTGGTGGAGACGACGGCCCGCATCCAGAACTTCGACTTCGCGCCCGCGGAGGCGCGCTCCCCCTTCGCGGACCTGCAGGCGGTGCTCGCGCGCCTCGAGCTGGCCAAGACGGCCATGCGTGCGATGGGCCGCTACGTGCCCATCGACCTCGTCCGCCTCCTCTACCGCACGGGGAGAGAGCCGGTGCTGGGCGGCGAGATCCTCGACGTCACCCTCCTGTTCACCGACATCAAGGACTTCACCAGCCTGAGCGAGCAGCTTTCGCCGAACGAGCTGGCGCGCGTGCTCGGCCAGTACCTCCAGGTCATGACCGCCGCCATCCATTCCACCCACGGCACGATCGACAAGTACATCGGCGACGCCATCATGGCCGTCTGGAACACGCCCACCCCGTGCCCGGACCACGC
>WNFM01330310.1_pt3 | contig 27605 bp, 29 predicted proteins | sample 5400271 | NCBI WGS metagenome assembly WNFM01 (sample SAMN13153352, study PRJNA577476) | soil metagenome | isolation source: 60 cm saprolite on Douglas fir-dominated hillslope | place: USA:California | collected 2013-09-17 | reverse complement strand
TTTGTGAAACCCCGCCAAAAAGCGCGCGGACCCTACAGAAGCGGTTTCGCAGTGTCAAGGAGCGGTCCGTCCTCCTGTCGTCTCATGCCTGACGGAGTTGCTGCAAGCGCGCGGAGGCTTCCTGGAAGCAGCGCTCGACGACCGTGTCGAGGTCGATCCCGGTGGTGTCGACGCGGATGGCGTCGGGCGCCGCTCGCAGTGGCGCGATGGTCCGCTCGCTGTCGTCCTTGTCGCGGCTGCGCTGGTCGGCGAGCACGTCGGTCAGGTTGACGGCGATTCCCTTTTCGGACAGCTCGGCGTAGCGGCGCTGGGCGCGCGCCTCGTCGCTGGCGGTGAGGAAGAACTTCACCTGCGCTTCGGGAAAGACGATGGTGCCGATGTCGCGTCCCTCGAGGACCGCGCCGCGCGCCGCACTCAGACCCAACTCGCGCTGCAGGCCGAGCAGCCGCTCGCGCACCACCGGCCGCGCGCTGACCACGCTGGCGCCGCGGCTGATCTCGGGAGTGCGGATGGCCTCGGTCACGTCGTGGTCGCGGAGGATGACGCGCTCCTCGCGGAAGACGAGGCCGAGCCCGCCGTCGAGGAGCTTGCCGAGGCCGGCGTCGTCGTCCCAGGCCACGCCGCCGCGTCGAGCTGCCAGCGCCACCGAGCGGTAGATGGCGCCGGTGTCGATCATGGTGAAGCCCAGCCGCCGCGCGAGCTGGCGCGCAACCGTGCTCTTGCCCGCTCCCGCGGGTCCGTCGATGGCGACGATGGGCGTGATCACGGCGGGGGAATAACCCAGCGCGAACCGAGCGGCAAGCGCGCCTCGAACCGGGGACACCATGGAATGGCGTCCCCCTTTCTTGAAGCGATTTTGATAGAAGCACCGGATGCGCACATTCGCCCTCGTTATGCTCGTGGCCGCGGCTGCCTCCGCCCAGCAGGATTTCAGCAAGGTGGAGATCAACCCCGCCAAAGTTGCCGGCAACGTCTGGTTCCTCAAGGGCTCGGGCGGGAACATCGCCGCCACAGTCGGGGACGACGGCGTCGCCATCGTCGACGATCAGTTCGCGCCGCTCTCGCCGAAGATCCACGCGGCGCTGGCGCAGCTCTCCCCCAAGCCGGTGAAGTTCGTCATCAACACGCACTGGCACTTCGATCACGTCGGCGGCAACGCGCTCTTCGCCGACACCGCCGCCATCTTCGCGCACGAAAACGTTCGCAAGCGGATGCAGGTGGGCGCCGAGATCATCGGCATCAAGGTGGAGCCCGCCGCCCCCGCGGCGCTGCCGGTGGTGACCTTCGAGCGGGGCCTCTCGCTTTGGTGGAACGGCGAGGAGATCAAGGCCATCCACCTCACGCCGGGCCACACCGACGGCGACACAGTGGTCTGGTTCACCAAGAGCAACGTCGTGCACATGGGCGACGACTTCGTCACCTACGGCTTTCCCTTCATCGATCTGAAGAGCGGCGGCAGCGTGGTCGGATTGATCAAGGCGCTGGATTCATTCCTTCCGCAGATCCCCAAGGACGCGAAGATCATCCCCGGCCACGGCGAGGTCTCGACCGTCGACGACGTGCGCAAGTTCCGCTCGACGCTGGAGGAGATCGTCTCCGTGGTGAAGAAGGGACTCGCCAAGGGCAAGACCGTCGAGCAGCTCCAGAAGGAGCATGCGCTGGCGGCCTGGGAGTCGTGGGGCGAGAAGAACAAGTTCGTCTCGGCGGACGACTTCATCGCGCTGGTCGCGGAGGACTTGAAGAAGAAGTAGCCGCTATCCCGCCGCCGGCGACTCGGTGACGGGGCCGAGCTTGCGGAATTTCTCGTAGCGGTCGTCGACCACGCCCTGCGAGTCCATCATCCGCAGATCGCGCAGGTGCTTGCGCAGCGCCGCGCCCAGGCTCTTCGCCGTGAGATCGGGATCGCGGTGCGCGCCGCCGGGAGCTTCCTCGACCAGCTCGTCGACGATGCCCAGCTCGAAGGCGTCGCGCGCGGTGAGCTTGAGCGCCTCGGCTGCGCGCTCACCCTTCGAGGCGTCGCGGTAGAGGATGGCCGCGCACGACTCGGGAGAGATCACCGAGTACCAGCTGTACTGCAGCATGAGCAGCCGGTTGCAGACGCCGATGGCCAGCGCGCCGCCCGACCCGCCCTCGCCGATGACGATGGAGATGATCGGCACCGAGAGCGCGGCCATCTCCTCCAGGCAGACCGCGATCGCTTCCGCCTGCCCGCGCTCCTCGGCGTCGATGCCGGGGTATGCGCCCGGCGTGTCGATGAAGGCGATCACCGGGCGATCGAAGCGCTCGGCCAGCTTCATCAGACGCAGCGCCTTGCGGTAGCCCTCGGGCCGCGGCATGCCGAAGCTTCTCAGAATATTCTCTTTAGTAGAGCGACCCTTCTGCTGCCCGACGAGCAGGACCGGCTCGCCGTCGAGGCGCGCGAACCCGCCGATGAGCGCCTGGTCGTCGCCGAACGAGCGGTCGCCGTGCAGCTCCACCCAGTCGGTGAAGAGCCGCTGGACGTAGTCGAGCATGTAGGGACGATTCGGGTGCCGCGAAAGCTGGACCACCTGCCAGCGCGAGAGGTCGTTGAAGATCTCTTCCTGCAGCTTCTGGCAGCGGCGCTCGAGGCGGCGGATCTCGCCGTCGAGCGTGTCGGTGTCGCCCGAGGCGGTGCCGGTTGCGGCGTGGCGCTTCAGCTCGGCGAGCTTCTGCTCCAGCTCGAGCAGCGGCTTCTCGAACTCCAGCGCGTAAGTGGCCTGCGAGCCTTTCATTCGCCTTCCTTCGGGGCGCCCTCGTACCACCGGGCCGCCGCTTCGCAAAGTCCCTTCGCGTCGGTCGGCCAGGGCAACGGCGCGCCGGCGTGTCTCGCGAACCAGGTGCGCTGTCGCTTGGCGTACTGGCGGGTGCGGGCGTTCACGCGCTCTTCCGCGGAAGCGAAGTCGCCGGTGCGCAGCGCCTCGGCCATCTCGCCGTAGCCGATGATCTTGAATGCTTTGGGAGGAGCAGGCTTTGCCTGCGACGGGCGGAGCCCGCCAGGGCGGAGCATTGGAGGCGCGTGTCGCTGCTGGAGCCACTCGGTTTCGCGCTGCAGCGCGCCGCCCGAGAAGAGCGCGCGCGTCCGCGCCGCGATGCGCTCATGAAGCAGGGGTCGCGGCGGGTCGAGGAAGAACGTCAGCGCGTCGTAGCGCGCTTCTGCGAAGCCATGCTCGCGCTGCAACTCGCTGAGCGGCCGTCCTGAGAGGGTGTGCACTTCCAGCGCCCGCTCGATGCGCACGCGGTCGCCGGGAAGGATGCGCTGCGCGGAGACCTGGTCCACCATCTGCAGCTTCGCATGCAGGTCCGACAAGCTGTGCTTGCGCATCTCCGCGCGCAGCTCGGGCGATGCGCCCGGCGCGTCGAGGAGACCGCGCAGCAGCACGCGGATCCAGAGGCCGGTGCCGCCCGCGACGATGACCCGCTTGCCGCGCGCGGCGATCTCCGCGATGGCCGCGTCGGCGAGCTTGACGAAGGCGGCCGCGTCGAGCTGTTCCTCCGGATCGGCGACGTCGAGCAGGTGATGCGGCGCACGAGCGCGCTCTTCGGCGGTGGGCTTGGCGGTGCCCGCGTCGAGGCCGCGGTAGCACTGCTGGCTGTCCGCAGAGACGATCTCCGCCTCGAGGGACTCCGCCAGCATGCAGGCGAGCGACGTCTTTCCCGAGGCCGTCGGACCGACGATGACGACGAGCTTCACGGGATGCGTTCCACGGTCGCGCCCGGAGCTACGCGCAGTCCGTCGCCGCGCTTCTCGAGGCCGCCGAGCCGGACCAGGTCGCCGCGCGCCAGCTCATCGAACTGCCCGTTTTCGGGTGCAGCGTGCTTGTCGAGGCGCCCGAGCGCGACGCGACCCTCGTCGCTGCAGATCCAGACACGCTTCTTTCCCTTCTCGGGCGGCGGCACGCCGACCACGCGCCAAAGGCTCATCGGCGGCTGCGGCGCGCTGCGAGCTAGAACCAGCGGAGCGAACGAGAGCATCTCGTCAGCGCGCAGGCCCGTCGCGTCGGCGAGCTGGCGGAAGTAGCGCGGCGGCGTCCAGCGAACTTCCGCAGTGCACCAGTCCTTGGGCGAGGCGAGCGCCGGGCACGGCCTCTGCGTCAGGCAGGGCGCGAGCGCGCAGAAGCCTTCGGCCAGCAGCGCATCGCGGGCTTTCAAGAGTGCCCTGCCCGTCTCGCGCAGCGCCGGCTCGACGATCACGATCGTGCCCGTCAGCTTGCGCAAGAGCGTCAGCGGGTCGCCCATCTCGGAGACGAGATTCGCAGCGAGCGTGAGATCGAATTCCTGCGACGGCAGCTCGCGCGCGGTGTGCCGGATGCCGAGCGCGCGCGCCTCGGCGAGCGCGTCCTCCGAGAGATCGAAGCAGGTCGCCTCGCCGCCCAGCAGATCGACCGCAGCCAGCGCTGCCGGACCGGGCCCAGCGCCCACGTCGAGGATGCGCGGCGCGCGCGGCATCGGGGCCATGCGCAGCGCGGCCTGCGTCTTGGCGTACGTCTGCGGCCACCACCAGAGCAGATATGCGCCCAGCATCGCGCCGCGATAGGTCTCGGGCCGGGCCAGCGCGCGATCGCCGACGAGTCCGTCGTGCAACGCGAGCACCGCGGCCGCGGCGGGCTTGATCTCGGCGCGCGAGAGCTCCATCGCCGGACCGCCGGAGAGCCTGAGCAACGCGCGCGCGCGAGCGAGCAGCACCGGGAGATGTCGATCCACGCGCGCAAGGTACCGCGCTGTGGCGTCTCCGGAGGGAAAAAGCCGCGGTGAGCACGCGGGGGGTGGTACGGGGGGCGGCAGCCCCCTGTACAGCGGAGCGGCGCAGCCGCGCAGCCCCAGAGAATTCTCACTGCGCTTCGAGATCCAACTCGCGCAAAGCTTCGCGCAGATCGGGCGGCACAGGTGCCTCGCATGCGACGCGTTTCCCCGTCTCTGGGTGCGCGAACGCGAGCTGGAACGCGTGCAGTCCCTGCCGGCCCAGCGCGGCGGCGGCGCGGCGGATGGGCTCGGGCGCGCTCGGGCCCTCGCGCTTGGTACCGCCATAGAGGCGGTCGCAGAAGATCGGCCAGCCGGCGTCGGCGAAGTGCGCGCGGATCTGATGCGTGCGGCCGGTGAGCAGTTCCACGTCGACCCAGGCCGCACCAGGACTCGCCCGCCCCAGCACCGCGAAGCGCGTCACCGCGCGCTTGCCCTCGCGCACTTTGGTCGAGAAGCGCTTTCGATCGACCGGATGCCGCGCGATCGGCGTGTCGAGCTCGCCGCGATCGGGCGGCACCCCGTGCACCAGCGCGCGGTATCGCTTCTCCACCGTTCGCGCCTTGAACTGCGCCTGCAAAGCTCGCAGCGCCATCTCCGTCTTCGCCACCACCAGGCAGCCCGAGGTGTCCTTGTCGAGGCGGTGCACGATGCCGGGACGCAGTTCCCCCCCGACGCCGCGCAGGTCGGACACTTGATGCAGGAGCCCGTGCACCACCGTCTCGCCCTCGCCTCCCGCGCCGGGATGCACGGCGAGCCCGGCGGGCTTGTCGATCACCAGCAGCGAGGCGTCCTCGTAGAGCACGCGCAGATCGAGTTTGACCGGCTCGAGACGTGGCGCTCGCACTTCGGGCACGCGCAGCCGCACGCGCGCCCCCAAAGGCGGACGATCGGCAGACGAACCCGGACGGCCGTCCACGTCGGCGAACCCCTGCTCGATCAGCTGCTGCACGCGCGCCCGCGAGAAATCGGGGAACTGCGCCGCGATCAATTTGTCGAGCCTCTCGCCGGGACGCGCAGTCAGGAACTCGCGCTCCTCGGCCACCGGCGCGGGCGGGCGCTTCTGCAGCGAAATCTCCCTCTGCTTGCGCGAAGGCTTCCCGCGCGGGCTCACCAGATCTTCGACTTGATGTGCCCCTTGCGCGCGAGGATCACGTCCACCAGCGCCCGGTCGAAGAAGTTGGTGCTGTTGACCATCGCGGGCGCGACGCGGCTCTCGTAGTGCGCGCGGCCCTCGGCGATCTCCTCTGTCAGCACGGAGAAGAAAGTATCGTTCTCGATGCCTTCCTTGATCTTCGCTTCGTTGTAGAGCGAGAGATCGGAGGCGATCGCGCGCGCGAGGCGGTTCGCGGCTTCGGGTGTGTCGATCAGTGCGGCCATGTTCGAAATCTACCGCTGCCTGCCCTACTCGTCGAGTTCTGTATTCCAGTAGGCCATGTCCGAGACGGTCAGGAAGGGCAGCCACTGCTGGTAGAAGGCGCCCGACCGGGGCGGTCCGCGGAAAAACGGCGTCCAGCGCGGCCGGCCCGGCAAGCGCGTCAGCCTCATGTGCGCCTCCTCCGGCGTGCGGCCGCCCTTGCGCAGGTTGCAGGGCACGCAGGAGCAGACCACGTTTTCCCAGCTGGTCACGCCGCCGCGGCTGCGCGGGATGACGTGATCGAGGTTGAGCTCGGCGCGCTGCGGCCTCTTCATGTTCAAGCGGCTGAACCGCACCCTGGCGCGCGGCAGGTGATCGTACGCCTGCAGCAGGATCACCCGGGGGACGCGGATGCGCTTGCGGGTGGTCCCGATCGACTCCTCGTGGACCGCCGCGGACAATTCCGCCCAGCTCTCGAAATCGAAGGTCTGGTACTGCTCGTCCACGGCCTTGCAGGCGCCGCGGTACAAAAGGATGATCGCCCGGCGCACGCTGGTCACGTGCACAGGCTGGTAGAGCCGGTTGAGGACCAGGACGCTCGTCGACAGCACTTACTCCTCCGCTTCTGCCTGCTCTAGTCTAGCGCCTTCCAGCCCGGGTGCACGAACCTTCGCTCGGCCTGCCGCCGCGGCCACCGCTTCCGCCAGCTCGCCCACGTCCCAGATGCAGCGCAGATCGAGGACCACCTTGCCCTCGCGGAGCAACGCCACCACCGCCGGCGACCCGGCGCGCAGCTCGGCCAGCAGGGCCGGCGGGTCGCCCGCCAGAGCAACGCCCACGCCCGGGAGCTTGCGCAGCGGGAGCGAGCCGCCGCCCACCTCGCCCACGGTCTCGACGATGCTGGAGGCCACGCCCTTCTCGCCCAGCGCCAGACCGAACCGCGTCGCTCTCTGGCGCAGCTCCTCCGCCGTTGCGTTAATCGCTGCCAGCGCGGGAAGCTCGGAGGCGCGGCCGTCCCGATAGAGGCGCAGCGTCCCTTCCAGCGCCGCCAGCAGCATGCGATCGACGCGGAGCGCGCGGCTGAGCGCGTGCTTGCGGCACTTCTCCACCAGATCGCGCCGGCCGAGGAGGATGCCCGCCTGCGGCCCGCCCAGGAGCTTGTCGCCGCTGATCAATACGAGATCAGCGCCCTCGCGCAGGCTCTGCGCTGCGGTGAACTCGCCCAGCGCCGGGTCGAGCGCGCCGCTGCCCAGATCATGTATTAAGTATACTTTGTGCTCATGCGCCAGCCGCGCCAGCTCGGCGACCGAGGGCATCTCGGTGAACCCAACCAGTGCGAAATTGGAGCGGTGCACGCGCAGCAGCAGCGCGCCCGGGTTCGCCGCCAGCGCGGCCGCGTAGTCCGCCACCCGCGTCCGGTTGGTGGTGCCGACTTCGATCAGCCTGCACCCCGACTGCGCCAGGATCTCCGGCACCCGGAAGCCGCCGCCGATCTCGACCAGCTCGCCGCGGGAAACCACTGCCGCCCCGCCGGAAGCCAGCGCGCCCAGAGCGAGCAACGTCGCGCCCGCGCAGTTGTTGACCACGTGCGCGGCTTCGGCCCCGAAGAGATCGCAGAGCAGCGGCTCGACGTGCGCGCTGCGGTGCCCTCGCCGGCCCGACGCCAGATCGATCTCCAGATTGGAATATCCCGACGCCACCTCGGCCACGTGATGCACGACCTCGGGATGCAGCGGAGCGCGGCCCAGGTTGGTGTGCAGCACGACGCCGGTCGCGTTGATCACGCGGCGCAGGCGGGGCGTAGCCTCGCGCGCGCCCAACTCCAGGACGCGCGCGTCTGGCACCGGATCGCCCGCCGCCTCCGCTCCGCCCTGCAGGCGCGAGCGCGCCTCCGCGATGGCCGCCCGCGCCGCCGCCTTGGCCACCGCGCGCCCGGCCCTCTCGGCCAGCGCGCGCACCGCCGGCCGCGCCAGCACTTCGTCCACCGAGGGTAAGCTGCGCAAAAGCTCATTCACATCCGCGAGACTAGCGAGAGGTCCCCGTGCGCGCCAATTCCCTCACCGCCAGATCTCTGCAAAGCTGCCCCACATGCAAAAGCTCCACCGATGCTCCGGCCGTGCGGCCTCCACCCGTCGCGGGCGAAGCCCGCTCCTCCTGCCCGTCCTGCTCCTCTGCGGCGCCTGCGCGGCCCGCAAGCCCGCCGTCGTGGTCACGCCCGACGACCTGAGATTCCACCAGGACGCGGTGGTGATCGACGCGCACGCCGACACGACCGAGGCGATGTTCTACGAGAATTATGATCTCATGTCGGTGCACGCCGACCGGCACGTCGACCTGCCGCGCATGAAAGAAGGCGGGCTCGACGCGGAGTTCTTCTCGGTCTTCGTGCACCCCGAGTCCGTGGACCTGACGCAGTTCTTCGCCACCGCCATGAAGCAGATCGATCTTCTGCAGCAGACCGCGCTCGCCAGCGGCGGCAAGATCGCCTTCGCGCGCAACGCCGACGAGATCAAGGCCAACAAAGGCAAAGGCGTGGTCTCGATGCTCATCGGCGTCGAGGGCGGGCACATGTTGCTGCCCGGGAGCGAAGAGGAGCAGCTCGCGCACCTGAAAGCCTTCGCCAACCGCGGCGTGCGCTACCTGACGCTCGCCTGGTCGGCGTCGAGCCCCATCGGCGGCGCGACGGCGGAGGGGAAGGAACAGGGGCTGACCGAGCTCGGCAAGCACATCGTCGCGCAGATGGAGAAGCTGGGCGTGGTCGTCGACCTCTCGCACGGGAGCGATCCGCTCTTCTGGGACGTGATCCGGGCCGCGAAAAAGCCGCTGCTCCTGACGCACTCGGCGGCGCGCGCCCTCTCGAACCACCCGCGCAACGCCAGCGACGACATGCTGGAGGCGGTGGCGCGCAATGGCGGCGCGGTCTGCGTCGACTTCTCGCGCACCTTCCTCGATACCTCGTTTCGCAAAGCGTCGCAGCCTCTCTTGCAGAAGACGAAAGCGATGCACAACTCGGAGAAGGTCGAGCTCTACCGGCGCGAGAAGCTGCCGGACGTCCCGCTCTCGACGCTGGTCGATCACATCGAGCACATCGCCAAGGTGGCCGGCAACGACCACATCTGCCTGGGCAGCGATTTCGACGGCGCACCGTCGATGCCCAGCGGCCTCGAGGACGTCTCGAAGCTGCCGGCCATCACGGCGTCGCTGCGCCAACGCGGCTGGACCGACGAGAACGTCAAGAAGCTGCTGGGCGAAAACGTCCTGCGCGTCCTGCGCGTCAACGAATCGGCGGAGCCGCTGCGGCCGGTGCGGGCGACCGAGGCGAAGTAGCCTTCACCGCTTGGTCAGCGAGGCGAGCGTCTGCCCCAGGTCCGGCATGTGTCCGCTCGAGTAGAGGAACTGGTAGGCCGCGAAGCTGCGCAGGCAGCGCTTGACGTAGCCGCGCGTCTCCTCGATGGGGATCTCTTCGACGAACGCGTCCAGCTGCAGCGTACCTCGCGCCTTGAGCCAGCCCGAGACCGCACCCGGCCCTGCGTTGTACGAGGCGAGCGCCAGCGCCGGATGCTGGAAGCGAGCGTAGAGCTCGCCCAGGTACGAGCCGCCGATGCGGATGTTCACCTCGGGATCGTAGAGCTGGGAGGTCTGGTAGGTGTGCATCTTCAGCTTGCGCGCCAGCATGCGCGCCGTGGCCGGCATCACCTGCGTCAGGCCGAGCGCGCCGGTCGAGGAAAGCGCGCGGGGATCGAGCGCGCTCTCCTCGCGCATCAGCGCTTGCAGCAGATCGGGCGGGATCGCGGAGGCCTTGGCGACGCGCGAAATCTGCTCGCGGAAGGCCAGCGGATAGGCGAGCGCCGCCGCCCGCAGAGAGAGCGCGTTGGCCGGCCGCCGCAAGAGGCCGCGCAGATCGGTGCGCACGAGCGCGTGTGCGCTGCGGAAGTCCGCTGCGCGCGAGAAGAGCTCCGCCAGAAGCGTCAGGGGCTCCTGCCCCGCCTGCGTGTCGATCGAGCCCCGGGCAGGCCCGCGATCCACCGCGCTCAACTCGCGCGAGGCCTCTTGCCGGAGACCCAGCCGGATCAGCTCGACCGCGGCGAGCAGGTGCGGATCGCGCGCGAGCGGACCCGCGTGCAGCGGGCGCTTCGAGCGCAGCTCGGTGGCGAGCAGCTTGTCCTGCGCGGCCTCGATGCGTTGCGACTGCGCCGGATCCACTTCCGCCAGCCGGCCGCGGGCGAGCAGGCCGTGGTAGGTGAGCGGGCGCTCCTCGACCAGCCAGACCAGGTCGGCCCGCGCCGCCTCGCGCGCCGCCGCCCGGGCGAGATCGCTCTCTTCCGCCGGAAGATCGAGCAGCGATCGGGCGCGCCAGTAGCGGGCGCGTTCCTCTTCGGCGCCCTCCGGATCGGGATGCGCCGCCAGCTGATCGAGCAGCGCCAGGCCCTGCAGCGCCTTGCCGTCGCTCCAATACGAGAAGAAGAGGCGGAAGATGGCTTCGCTGCGCAGATCGCTGTCGAGGTGGTTGTCGATCAGATCGCGCAAGAGCGCGCGCTCGTGCTCGCGATTGCCCGCGCGCCGCTCGGCCTGCGCCTCGTTAAAGAGCGCGTCGTCGGCCAGCGTGGAAGTGGGGTAAGTGCGGGCCAGCGCTTCCCAGAGCGGCCCCGCATTGGGACGCCCGCCGATGGTCTCGAGCTGCGCCACCAGGTAGAGCGCGCGCGTGCGCACGTCCGGATCGGCGCAGCGCAGGATGACCGGCGCCAGCGCGATGCGCGCCCGCGCGTAGTCGTGCTCCTTGCGCAGCGCGCGGCCCTGGTCGAGCTTCACCCTGCAGGCGAGCGGATCCGCGGGCTGCGCGGGCACCTTCGCGATGTCCTCGGGCGTCGGCTCGTGCGGCTCCGGGAACGCGCCCAGCGCGACCAGCGCGGCCTTGACGAATCCGGCCGGCGTGCGATCGCCCGGGCAGCCGCCGGCGCAGAGCGAGGGAACCGGAATCCGCGAGAGCTCATCGAGCGCCTCGTGGTTGCGGTGCACCTCGAGCAGCATCTCCGCCCGCCGGACGAGGTGCAGCGGCGACGGCGGCGGGCCGGGGCCCAGCTGGTGATCGCGCCATCGCGCGCTCTCGGCCGCGAGCGAGAGCGGCCGCTCGACCCACGCCGCCCGGTAGTGCGCGCGCGCCAGGTCCTTGTTGCCGGCCGCCAGCTGCGCGTCGCCGGCGACCAGGTGCGCCGCGCCCTGATCGCCGCGCACCTGCCCGTCGAAGACGGCCTTGAGGATCTCTTCGACACGCTTCGCGGTCGCGGGTCCGGCCACGCGAAGGTTCATCAGCTGCCGGGCGCGCTCGAGCATCGCCTGGTCCGCGTCGACGTAGCGCGAGGAGACCTGCCCGAGGAGCCGCTCCGCCGCCGCGCTGTCGCCCTCGAACAGCGCGCGCGCCGGCCGCGGCTGCTCGGCGGCCTTGAGCGTGAGCGCCTTCAGCCAGCGCGAGGGCGCATCCTTCGGCTTCGCGGGGAGGAAGGTGAGCGCGCTCTCGGGGCGGCCTGCCTGCAGCTCGCTCAGCGCGGACCTGAGCGCGGGCGTCACGAAGTAAGGGGCGAGCTGCGCGTCGCCGAAAGTTGGGCCGGCGAGGGAGTCGTCGTCTTCGTCGAGGGGCGCGGCGGCGAGAGCGGAATTGGGAGTGGGAGCGGAATTGGAATCGGAATTGGGGATGGGAGCGAGCGCGGGAGCGGCAGGTGCGTCGGCGGCGCGCGCGGGGCGCCATGCCGCCAGCAGCAGTGAGAAGAAGAAGAGCAGTGCAGTGAGACGTCGGGACATCGCGGCTCGGTCTCCAGACTGTGACATCGGGTGGACGGTGCGTCCAGTCTGCAAAACTCTCGCGCGCGGGCGCTCATTCCGCTGCTGAACGCCGCTGTGGAGTGTTAGCCTTTACGGGTGGACGCAAGGACCCAGAGCGCGCTTTTGGCCGCGGTCGTCTGCCTTGCCCTGGCGCTCGCCATGCTGCTCCGCCAGGGCCGGACCCGCCTCTGGACGGCGTTCGCGGTGCTCAACGTTTCGCTGCTCGCGTACCAGATCGGCGACTTCCTCAACGGCCTCTTTGGAACGCAGCCGTGGCCGCTGCGGCTGACGCTGGCGGCGGCGGGATTCATTCCGTTGGCGGTGCTCGGCTTCATCGTCGAGTTCCAGGGCGAGTCCGCCGGGCGCGCGGGCGGGCTGCGGCGCATGGCCGCGTTCACCGGCGTCGCCACCGTCGCCGTCGCGCTCTCGCCGCTGGGCATGATCCCGGCGGCGCGCGTGGCCGCGGCCAGCGCGGTCTTCGTGCTGCTCACCGCGGCCGTCACCTCTGGGTCGGCGCCGCGCTCTGCGTGGGGCTATCTTTCGGCGAGCTGCTCATCCGCTTCTTCGGCTGGCCGCCGCCGCCCTTCGCCAACGTGGCGATGACCATCTATTTATACTTCCTATCACAAACCATCCAGCGCCACCGGCTGCTCGATCTCAACGAGCTGCTCGGCAAGATCGTCGTGCTCGCCAGCGTCGGCGCGGTGCTGGCGCTGATCTACGGCCTGCTGGTGCGCTGGACGGGCGGCGCGTCCACGGGGCTCTTCCTCTTCAACACCATGGTGGCGTCGTTCGTCATCCTCATCCTCTTCGAGCCGCTCAAAGCGAAGGTCGAGGAGAAGGTGCTGGCCATCTTCTTCGCGGAGCGCTTCCAGCTGGTGCAGTCGCTGTCGGCGCTGCGGCAGCGGATGGCCGGAATCATCGACGTGCGCGAGCTGGGCCAGGTGGTTCTCGACGGGTTCTACGAAACGCGGCGCGTGACGCACGCGTCGATCTACCTGCTCGCCGAGGACGGCCTCGGCTATCGCCGCCTCGACTACCGCGGCCCGGCACCGACGCCGTACATCGACGCGGCCACCATGCGCACGCTGGTGCAGAGCGCGCAGGCGGGGCAGAAGGCGCAGCTGGTCGAGTTGGTCGAGCGGCGCCTCGTCGAACTGCGGCAGCTTTTGCCGGAATCGGAGTCGGAGTCATCTTCGGCGCTCGCGGAAGAACGGACGCGGCTCTCCGAGATCGGCGCGGCCATGGCTGCGATGCGCGCGGGCGTGACCATTCCGCTCATCGCCTCGCAGCGCGTGGTCGGCTTCCTCTGCCTGCTCGACGATCGCGTGCCCGAAGCCTTCGCCTCCGACGAGCTGGCGGCGATGCTGGACGTCGGCGAGCAGGCCGCCATCACCATCGAGAACAGCCGCCTCTACGAGAAGATGAAGGAGCGCGATCGCCTGGCGGCGCTGGGCGAGATGGCCGCGGGCCTGGCGCACGAGATCCGCAATCCGCTCGGCGCCATCAAAGGCGCGGCGCAATACCTCGATCCGGCGGGGATGCCGACGGGCGACGCGGAGATCCTCAACATCATCGTCGAAGAGGTGAACCGCCTCGACGCGGTCGTGGCGCAGTTCCTCGACTACTCGCGGCCCTTCCCCAGCGCGGCCTCGGGGAAATTCCAGGACACCGATCTCAACGACGTGCTCTGGAAGACGCTCAAGCTGATCGAGAACGACCTGCCGAAGAGCATCGCGGTGGAGCTGGATCTGACGCCGGGACTGCCGCCCGTTCACGCCGACGCCGAGCAACTCAAGCAGGTCTTCATCAACCTGGCCTTGAACGCCGTGCAGGCCATGCCCGACGGCGGGCGCCTCACGGTCCGCACGCGGCGGCCGCACGCGCCCATAGAGTTGGGGCTCTCCGAGAGCACGCCGCGCTACTCCGCCGATCAAGTCGAGGTGCGCTTCGCCGACACCGGCGCGGGCATCCCCGAGGAATCGCTCGACCGGATCTTCATCCCCTTCTACACGACCAAGACCAAGGGGACGGGGCTGGGGCTCGCCATCTCGCAGCGGATCGTGAAGGGGCATGGCGGCGCCATCGAAGTGCAGAGCCGCGTCGGCGAGGGCACCGAGTTCATCCTGCGCTTTCCGTCGGCGGCGGCGCTCGACACCGCGGGCCGCCTCGGCATGGTGCAGTCGCCGGCCGCCCCGCAGCAGGAAGAGACAGCGTCGCCTGTGCCAGCTCTCGCCAGCCTCAAGAGCTGACGCAAAGGCGCAATGGCGCAAAGGTGGTTTTTTGAGAAGTCTCTTCTTTGCGCCTTCGCGCCTTTGCGTCGGATTTTTAGCCGTCTCCGACCACCGCCCAGCCGCGCCTCCGGGCTTCGTTCGCGAGCGGAGAACCGAATGCCGGCGCGACTACGACTGCGATCGGCGCGGCCTGCAGCATGGGAAGATCGCCGGTCAGCCATAGGTCACGGGCGGAATCACTTCGTCCGTGAACTTTCCGCCGCGGACGCGCACTTCGATTCCCCTGCATCGCTCGCGCGAAAATCCCGCCAGCGGAGCCGCTGCCAGCACGATGGGCAGGGCGCTCGCGGAGACGACGAAGGGAACGAGGCCGGCCTCCTCGCAGAGCGCGCGCAGCTCCTGCGTGTCCGCGATCAGCCGCGGCGGCACCCATGCGGCGGCGAATCGCCCGGCCTCGGCGGCGACGTCCTGCTGCGCGAGCCCCGCCAGAAGCTGCGCGGCGAAGGCATAGCCCGAGACGCGATCGCGCTCGACCGCGCGCTCGTATGCGGCGTACGGATCGCTGCCGTCGGGCAGCGCGATCCACTTCAGCGCAGCGAGGTGGCGCAGGAAAGCCTCGCCCACGTCCTCGCGCCAGAGCGTGCCGTCCGCGTCGAAGACGGCGAGCGCGCCCGGCTGCTCGCGGCCCGCCGCGCGAACGCGTGCGGAAAGCTCCGGTGCAATCACTCCGCGCACCTCGAGAGCGCGCCCTGGAACGCCTGGCGCACCTCGGGAGATTCGCGGCCCGCCTGCTCGCGGACCGTCCTGCAGCCCTCCTTGTGACGCGTGAGCACCTCGGCCGCCACGCCGCGCATTCCCGCCGACTGCGCGCTCTGCAGAACGGGCTTCAGCTCCGTCATCGCTTTCGCTGGAGAGAGCACTTCGCCGGCCCCGCGCAGTGCCACCACCCGAAGCACCACGGGCGCGTTCTCGTCGCGCGCGATCGCGCCCACCAGCTGCGCGGCGCGATCGGGCGCCACCGCGATGACTCCCTCCAGCGCCCTCGCCCGGCGCGACGGAAGCGCCTGCGCGTCGGCAGCGATCGGCTCCAGCAGCTGCGCCGCTTGCGGGCCCAGCGCGCGCCAGTTCTCGGAAGTGATCGGGCGATCGATCGAGCCGAGGTATCCGTCGATCCTCGCCCGCAACTCGTCCGCGGAGAGCTGCACTGGAGCTGAAGCCGCCGGCGACTCATGCTTCCCGTGCGGGAGCCGCGGCGTTGCGAGAAGCGCTGCCAGAAGAATCAGATTCATCAGTGCACCGCCGGATTGAAGCGCATCACCGCGCCTTGCTGTGCAGAGAGATTTGCCAGCGAAACGCCCGCCTCCAGCTGCCAGAACATGAGGTTGTCGCCGCCGCCGCAGCCCGCGCCCGGACTGACGCAGAAGTTGGCCGTGAGGAAGATGTTGCTCGCCGAGCTGCTCGTGCAGCTGGCCCGCTGCGAGCTAGGGGCGCACTGCGTGCAAGGGCATTTGGCCGTGTCGGTGATCGGATCGAAGTCGAGCCCCTCTGCCTCGGTGGTGTGAAAGAGCCCGAGGAAGTGGCCGGCTTCGTGCGCCGCGATGTAAGCGACTTCGTCGGCGCCGCAATTGAGGTTGATGCCTCCGGCGCAGCTGCCGGTGCCCTGGTAGAGATCGGCCAGCGAGACGGCCGCACCGCTATGCACGGTGCCTGCGAAGCCGGCAGGTCCGGGGATGGTGCCGTCGATGCCCACGACCGATCCGCCGGCGTTGCTCTGCGAAGTGATGCTCTGCACGAGGAAGAGATTGAGCATGTTGCCCGGGTGGTCGGCGGAGAGCAGGAACATCTGGTCCAGCTCGTCGCAGGGGCCGGTGGAATCGGCGTTGATGTGCGTGCCGAAGCGGGTCACCGCCGCCGCTGGTACGTCGTAGAAGGTGACGGTGCCGACGGTGATGCCGGCCTTGGCGTAGATGCTCCTGAAGGTGCTCACCATGCGCTTCACCGACGGGTCGTTGATCGCGTCGGCGGCGGTGAACGGCACGCTCGCCACAAGGTAGAAGGCCACGTCGAGCGTGGGAGTTGCGGGAGGGGCTGGCGTGGCCAGCACGGTGACGTCGTAGGTGTTCCCCGTCGCGCCGCCGTCGCTGCAATTCGAATTCGCCTGCGCGCACTCGAAGGCGTAGTCGCTGACGCGGAAACTCCACTGGCCCGCGGGTACGCCGGCATCCAGCGAGCGCGCCGTGTTCGGAATGGTGAAGGCGGCGGTGGTCGGCGTGCCGCCGCCGTACATGGCGTAGAGGCCGCTGGGATCGGTGCCGCCGTCGGGCGACGACAGCTTGGAAGGGTCGTAAGCGGGGTCGTTGTCGTCGTAGGCCTTGGTTCCGTCGGGCTGGTAGATCACGCCTGGCACGGCCGAGTTGTCCTGGATGGAGTTCAGGTAGACCACCAGGAGATTTGCCTTGGTCGCCTGGTGCAGGATGGTCAGGCTGCCCGTGCCCGCGGGCACCGTAAACGAGACGTTGTCGCCGGTGGTGTGCGCCTCGTGCAGCAGCAACTGCGCGCCCGGCAGCGCGCTCGCCGCCACGGGGCGCGAGCAGGCTGGCGGCACGTCGTTGACGGCCGGCCCTGGCGGCGAGCTCGGGCAAGCGACGGCAAGCAGGGCGACGCAGCAGGGAATCGTTCGCAGGTGCACCTTTTCCCTCCGACGCAAGTCGCGTGATTCTAATGCCAGGTCGCGGCCGCCTCATGTGGAATGATTGCAGGGCGGCACTGTGCATGGTAGCCCGCAGGCGCCCGGAGGAGCAGGCTTCGCCTGCGACGGGCGTAGCCCCACAGGGGCGGAGCATGAATGGCTGACCGCGTCCTCGTCGTCGACGATGAACAGAGCCTCCGGAAGGTCCTTGCGGCCACGCTGCAGCGCGAGGGCTACGAGGTCGAGGTGGCGAGCGACGGCGAGGAGGCGCTGGAAGCCCTCGACCGCGACGGCGCCGACGTGGTCGTCACCGATCTGGTGATGCCGAAGATGGACGGGCTCTCACTCTTGCGCAAAGTGGTCGCGAAGCACCCCGACGTTCCCGTGATCGTGGTCACGGCGCACGGCCGGGTGGGCAGCGCGGTCGAGGCGATGAAGGCCGGCGCCTTCGATTTCGTCACCAAGCCCTTCGAGCACGCCGAGTTGAAAGCGATCATCGCCAAGGCGGCGCGGCAGTCGGACCTCAATGCGCGCAACGTGGTGCCCGGCGAGCCCGAGCCCGCCGGCCGGCGCTACACCGAGATCATCGGCCGCGGCCAGCGGATGATCGAGCTGCAGCAGATCCTCGCCAAAGTGGCCGACGCACCCTCGACGGTGCTCATCCAGGGCGAGAGCGGCACCGGAAAAGAGCTGGTGGCGACCGCGCTGCACGAGAAGTCTTCGCGGCGCGAGCGGCCCTTCATCAAGATCAACTGCGCCGCCATCCCGCGTGAGCTGGTGGAGGCGGAGCTCTTCGGCTTTGAAAAAGGCGCCTTCACCGGCGCGGTGCAGAGCAAGCCGGGCCGGTTCGAGCTGGCCGACGGCGGGACGCTCTTCCTCGACGAGATCGGGGAGATCCCCATCGAGATGCAGGTGAAGCTCCTGCGCGCCATCCAGGAGAGCGAGTTCGAGCGCGTCGGCGGCGTCAAGACCACGCGCGTGGAGGTCCGCCTGGTGGCGGCCACCTCGCGCGATCTGACGAAGGAGATCGCCTCCGGGCGCTTCCGCGAGGATCTCTTCTACCGGCTCAACGTGGTGCCCGTCTTCCTGCCGCCGCTGCGCGAGCGCCGCGAGGACATCCCGCTGCTGGTCGAGCACTTCCGCCAGAAGTACAACGCGCGGCTGAAGAAGAACGTCGAGAAGATCGACGACGAGGCGCTGCTCGCGCTGGCCGCCTACTCGTGGCCCGGCAACATCCGCGAGCTGGAGAACGTGCTCGAGCGCACCATTCTCTTCGCGGAGAGCAATCAGATCCGCCTCGCCGATCTGCCCGCGTCGCTGCGGCCGGGAGCGCGCGAGGCCGCGCCGGTGGCTGCCGGCCTTCCGTCGGGATCGCCGCCGGGGCCGCTCAAGGAGATCGTCAAGGAGCAAGTGCAGGCGATCGAGCGCGACCTGATCGTCCGCGGCCTCGAGGTGACCAAGAACAACGTCACGCGCACGGCGCGGCTGCTCAAGATCTCGCGCAAGAGCCTGCAGATGAAAATGAAGGAGTTCGGGCTCCGCGGCGAAGAATGAAATGCTACGCTCAGCGAGCGATGCGCGCCTGGACCCTGATAGCTCTCGGCCTGCTCTCGCCGGCCGCGTTCGCCGCGCGCATCACCACCGTCGCCGACGCCGCCGACGAGAAGCACCCGCTGGAAGTCGACCTCGAAGCCACCTACACGCACCAGCGCGTGCTGACCACCATCACGCGCGAGCAGACGACGGCCGCCGGCATCCAGCTCAACGACGAGCTGAAGCACGTGCGCACGGTCGACGCGCTCGACCTGCGGCTGGCGGTCGGCATCTGGCACGACCTCGAGCTGCACGCCATGGCGCCGCTCGCGCTGCGCGATGTGCAGGACTGGAGCCTGGCCGGCAGCGCGGGGACGCTGCTGGGAAACACCATCGACAAGTCGGGCTGCGCATCGGCCGGGTCGTGCACGGCGGTGAACCCCATCGTGCCGATTCCGGGACAGAGCCAGCGATCGGGGTTCGGCGATCCCACCATCGGCATCGCCTGGGGACCGATCAACGAGGAGCGCGAGCTGAAGCTCAAGCCGGAGCTGTTTCCCGAAGGGAAACCGGTCTCGACCTGGGTGATCGGCTTCGACTGGACGCTGCCGATGCCGGGCGGAAAAGTGAGCGACCCTTCGCATTGGGGCGCGGCCAGCGGCGGCACCGTCAGCACGGGCACCGAGTCGCGCAAGGCGCACGTCCTCACCTTCTGGAGCGCGTTCTCCAAGCGGTTCCACGTGCTGGAGCCGTTCGTCGCGGTCTCCATGGCGGTGCCGTTCGCCGGGACGGGCGCCTATGACAACTGCTCGCATCAGGAGCTGCTGGCCGATGTGGCCGCGGCGAACTGCAAGCTCTGGGTGGGGCAGACCGGATACCAGCCGCCCTATGTCGGGCAGCTCACGCTGGGCGCGGAGCTGGTGGCCATCGAGGACGTGAAAGCCGACGAGCGGCTCTCTTTCGAGGCGCGCGGCGAGGTCCGCTGGCACAGCCCGGGGCGCGACTACACGCAGATCGCCGACGGCCTGGGCAAGCTCACCTACGCCGACGAGTACGTGACCACCACCGGCACGCTCGGCCTCTACGGCCGCATCGCGCGCTGGCTGCACCTGCGCGTCTACGGGAGCCTGGGCGTGGACACCGCGCACTTCATCACGCACGAGGACGTCGGCGATGCAGCGCCGGCTGCCGACCGGAATCCCCTCTTCGATTTCCGGATCGATCCGGTGGGCCGGCGGCTGCGCGCGGAGCCGGCTGTGATCTGGGGCATCGCCGGCACCTTCTCGCTCAACTTCTGACCTACGTTTCAGTCTTCAGCTTGAGGGCGAGCTGGTAGACGGCGCGCTTGGGAAAGCGATCCGAGAGCGCTTCGGCGATCTGCTTCGGACGCTCGCCTCCCGCGAGGCGCGCGCGAATTTCCGCCTCGAGCGCGGCCGGGTCTTCCTTCCGTGACTCGGCCGGCACACCGCTCACGACGATGACGGATTCACCGCGGACCTCGCCTGCGAAGTGCTCCGCCAGCTGCGAGAGCGTCCCGCGCGCCAGCTCCTCGTGCAGCTTGGTCAGCTCCCGGGCCACCAGCGCGGGACGGTCGCCCAGCGCAGCGCGAAGGTCGAGCAACGTCTCGCGCAGCCGCGGCGGCGCTTCGTAAAAGACGAGCTGCGCGCGCAGCGCCGCCAATTCTTCGAGCATCTCCGCCCGATGCGACGCCTTGCGCGGCAAGAAGCCGGCGAAGTGGAAGCGGCCCTCCACGAACCCGCTGACGCTGACCGCGGCGATGGCCGCGCTCGCGCCCGGCACTGGGATCACCTGGACGCCCTCCTCCACCGCGCGGCGCACGAGGAGCGCTCCCGGATCGCTCACCGCGGGTGTGCCCGCGTCGGTGATGAGGGCGAGCGAGGCCCCCTCGGCCAGGCGGCGGACGATGGGCTCGATCCGCGCCGCCTCGTCGAAAGCCGGAAGCGAAAAAAAAATTTTTTTTTCGATGCCGAGGAGCTTGAGCAGCTGGCCGGAGTGGCGCGTGTCCTCGGCCACCACGCCGTCGCAAGCTGCCAGCACCTCGCGGGCGCGCGCGGTGAGATCGCCCAGGTTGCCGATGGGCGTCGCCACGACATAGAGCGGCACTCAGCCCTCCGCGTCGAAGGCATTTTCGAAGTGCGTGAGCTGCGGCCCCGCCGGGCTGTCGACCACGGCGACCACGTCGAAGCGCGCGCCGCGCTCGGGGCCGCGCCAGCGCCGAAGCCCACCGTCTCCTCGGGCCCGCCGAAAGCAGCCGTCGCGCGCGTGCGCACTTCGACGAAGACGAGGAGCTCGCCCCGCTCCGCGATCAAGTCCACCTCGCCGCGCCGGCAACGGTGATTCCGGGCGACGATGCGATACCCATCCTTGCGCAACAGCTCCGCCGCCGCCTCTTCTCCTGCGCGCCCGAGCTGTTGACGCTGAGTCACGGCGTCAGCACCAGGTCGGCGGTGCCGGCGGGAGGCGGCTCGGCGACGCGGTGGATCACCTGCGTCTGCGTCGAGATCCCCTTCAGCATCTTGGCGATCAGCGCCCGCTTGGCGGCGTCGAACGTTGCGAAAGCGTCGTCGATGAGCACCGGCAGCCGCTTGTAGCCCCCCACCCGCTCCAGCAGCGCCAGCCGCAGCGAGGTGTAGACCAGATCGCGAAGCGGGGGCGGCAAGCCGGTGTACGGCCCGTTGCGTCCGTCCGGCGCGGTCAGCACCAGGAGGCCCTTGTTGTCGCGGGTCGCGGTCACGACCCTCTTGTCGGTGAGCGCGCCCAGGTACGAGAGCAGGCGGGGCTGCAGCTGCGCCCACAGCTCACTTCGGCCTCCGGCACCGCCGCCGACTTCATGCTGGAGCTGATGCCCATGGCGTGCTTCAGGTCGGCCTCGATCTCGCCGACCGCACGTGAAAAGCCCATCTGCTGCACCGACTCTTCGAGCTTGCCCTTCTCGCTCTCGAGCAGCGGCATTTCCACTGGCAGCCTCGAGACGTCGGGGTCCTTCTTCACATCGTCGAGCTTGGCTTGAGCGGCCGTGCGGCGCTGCAGCACCAGCTCGCGCTCGCGGAACACCGCCAATAGATCTCCGGCGGAGTCGGTCTTCGCGGCCTTGAGCGCGGCCTTGAGCGGGGCCTGTTCCTCCTCGTAGGTCTTCTTGACCGACGTCTCGCGCTCCTTGAGCTCTTTGAGCAGGGTCGCGACCTGCTTGTCGGCCTCGTCCGCCTCGATCCAGCGCAGCACCGCGACCAGCCCGGCGAGAAACGGCAGCAGGCCGAAGAGCGCGATGAACGGCTTCTTGAGCAGGAAAGCGAGCCCGTCCAGCAGCGCTCCGCCGAGCAGGCCGCCGTAGAACCAGGGATCGGTGAGAAACGGATCGGCGGGCGGCGGGATGTTCTGCGAAGCGCGCTGCCGTCTCTTGGCGAGATCGTTGAGCGCGTCGTCGCGCTTCTTCAAGTCCTCCTTCACGCGCGCCGCTTTGACCGTCAGCTCCTTGATCTGCTCCGGCGTCCAGGGCGACCGGCCCAACTCCGCTTCGACAGCCGACACGCCGGCCTGCGCATCGCTCACCTTCTCGCTGAGCAGAGTCAGGTCGTGGAGCCGCTGCGCCACCTTGAAGAGGCGGTCCTGCATGCCTTCGAACTTCTTGGTCAGCTCCAGCTCTTCCTTGAGCGCCTTCACGCGCGGCTGATCGACGTAAGCCTCGCTGGCCGCCGCCGCCGCCTTGCCGCGCAGCGACGGAAGAAGCCGGTGTAGGCGTCGCCGGGCGGCATGCCGCACTCGACGCGCAGAAAGGAATCGATCTCGAGCTGATCCTCGGTGACCGGCGCGTACTTCTTGGTCGCCGCGTCCATGCGCAGGAGCTGCCGGGTCCCGCCCATCTCGCGCAGGAGGCGGTAGGCGCTGCCGTCGCCTCCGGTGATGCCCACGCCGACGCGGGTGGGGCCGGAACCCTCCATCAGCTGCTTCTGATCGTCGGGCGCCGGACAGAGCGGCGCGGTGAGCGCGGCGCGCAACGACGGCGCCTTCGAGACGATGGCCACATAGCCGGGCTTCAGGGCCAACTGACCCTGACCGGAGAGGTCCCTGATCTTGTGCCACAGCAGCTCGGTGAGCTGCACAGGATGAAGCCCCCGGTCAAATGACTACTGCGCGGTGCCGCCCTCTTCGCGATTCTGGAGGCGGGCCGCCTTGCCCTGGAGCTCGCGCAGGTAGAAGAGGCGCGCGCGCTTGACCTTGCCGCTGGTCATCACCTCCAGCTTGTCGATGCGCGGGGAGTAGAGCGGAAAAATGCGCTCGACGCCGACGCCGTAGCTCATCTTGCGGACGGTGAAGGTGGTGTTCACCTGGCCGCGCTTGCGGCGGATGACCACGCCTTCGAAGATCTGGATGCGCTCTTTGTCGCCCTCGCTGATCTTCGTGTGCACCCGCACGGTGTCGCCCACGCGGAACACCGGGATCTGGCCCCGGGTTTCCGGCTTCACGTTCCGTTGCTCCACCAGCTCGATCGCCTTCGAACGCATCTGCGTACCCTCTTCCTGCGACAGTCGGTTATCGCTCGCCTAGAATTGTGATTCCGTCAAGTGCTTTTCAAGAGATCCGGCCGGCGCGCGCGGGTGCGCTCGACAGCCTGCTCGCGGCGCCAGGCCGCAATTTTCGCGTGATCGCCCGAGAGCAGGACCTCGGGCACCCTGAGCCCGCGGAACTCCGGAGGCCGCGTGTAGTGCGGGCCTTCCAGGATTCCGTCGCCGGCAAAACTCTCGGCACCAGCCGTGCCACCGCGTCCACCACCGCCAGCGCCGCCAGCTCGCCGCCGGTGAGGATGAAGTCGCCGATGGAGATCTCGTCGTCGACGAAGGCCAGCACGCGCTCGTCGACGCCCTCGTAGCGGCCGCAGACGAGGATCAGCTGCTCGCGCTGCAGAAGCTCGTGCCCCGCCTGCTGGTCGAACTTTCGCCCCTGCGGAGACATCAGGACCACGCGGGCGCCGGGAGCGCGCGCCTTGGCCGCCTCGATGGCCGCCACCAGCGGCTCGGGCTTCATCACCATCCCGGCGCCGCCGCCGTAGGGCACGTCGTCGGTGACGCGGTGCTTTCCCTCGGCGTACTCGCGGATGTCGGTCACCTGCACGCGCAAGAGACCGCTCGAACGGGCCTTGCCGAGGATGCTTTCCTCGAGCGGGGCCGCGATCATGCGCGGGAACAGTGTGAGCACCTCGACCGACAGCACGTCACTTCTCCTCGATGTCGAACAATCCCTCTGGCACTTGAATCACGATACGCCGGGAGTCCGACAGCACTTCCTGCACCAACCCCATCGGCACCAGCGCGCCGCCCTGCAGCTTGAGCAGGTCCTGGGGCCCTGCCTCCTCCAGATCCTCGACCACGCCGTGCACCTTGCCGTGCGCGTCCGCGACCGTAAAACCGATCAGATCCACCGCGTAAATCTCGCCTTCCTCGGGAGGAGGAAGCTCGCGGCGGTCGACCATCNTGACGCCCTCGAACGCCACCAGGTATCCGAGGTTGACGCGCTCGGCGCGAGCCACCTGGTATTCGCGTCCCTACAGGAAGATGCGCCGGACGCGCTCGAGGCCCATCGACTCCGCGTTGTACGGCGCGAGCAGCACGCGGCCACGGATGCCATGGGCCCTCGCCACGCGCCCGACTGCCAGGAGCGCGGCGTCCACGGACTAGCTCTTCGCCGCCGCCGCGGTCTTCTTCGCGAGCTTGATCAGCTGGGACACGGTCGCGCTGGGCGTGGCGCCCATCTTGAGCCAGTGCTCCAGCCGGTCCTGCTTGAGGGTGACCTTGGCGGGGGTGAACTTGGGATCGTAAGTGCCGATCTCCTCGTTGAACTTGCCGTCCCGCGGGTTGCGCGAGTCGGTAGCAACGACGTGGTAGAACGGCGCTTTCTTCGCGCCACGGCGGGCGAGGCGCAGCTTGACGGCCATGTGTGGAGACTCCTTCAGAAAAGCGGGCTTCTTTACACGGTTTGGGCCCCGCGCGTCAAGTGCGCTTCTGGAGGCGTGGGCGGTTCCCGGCGACTCAGCGGCCGATCAAGCGGGCGAAGAGCCAGAGCGCGCCCGACGCGGCGGTCAGAATGTACAGGATCCGCGGCAGCTCGCGCTGGGTCACGACCGCCTCCGGGCAAGCTCGCGCAGGTTGAAGAGGCGCAGCGCGACCAGCCAGGCGCCGAAGATCCAGAAGACGTCCCAGAGCGCGCCCGACGGCTCGAAGTGCTCGCCGTACTGAACCTGCCGCGCGAGCATCATCACGTCCTGCGGCCCGAAGTGGCGGCCGATGGAATCGAGCAGCGGCTGCAGCTGCAACTTGGGCAACGCGAGCGGCAGCGCCAGGTGGAGAAATCCCCAGCCGACGCGCGCGGCCAGCAGGAAGCCCGCGTTCGACCAGCCTCGCGCCAGCGCGCCGATGGCGACCAGCGTCGCCAGCCAGCCCAGCGCAGGCAGGAGCGCGAGCGGCAGCACCAGCAGGCGTCCCGGCAATTCTGCCCACGCGCCGCGCGAGAAAGCGGCGAGCAGGCTGACGAGCCAGCCGAGCGTTCCCCCTGCGCAGAGCACGAAGGCCGCGCCTGCGAGGCGGCCGCTGACCCACTGCGCCCGCGTCAAGGGTCTCAGGAGGACCAGCTGCGCGTGGCCCGACTCCACTTCGTCGGCGAGCAGTCCAGCGCCCAGGACGAGGATGAGGAGGAAGAACCAGATGGAAGCGAAGCCGCTGAACGCCTCGGCGCCCCACGAGTCGACGGTGCTGCGGAAGAGTCCGAGCAGCGCGAGCACGCCCGCGATCGACAGCGTCAGCGGGGAGAGCCCGCGTTCGCGCATCGTGGCGCGGGCCACCGGCCAGGAGATCACGCCCGTCACGCGCGTCCCTCCACCAGCGTGAGATAGAGTTCCTCCAGCTCCGCGCCGCCCAATTTCACCTCGAGCACTTCCGCCCCCAAATCGACCAGCCGCTTCACCAGGCCAGGTACGACGTCCTGCGCGGCCACTGGAATGCGGAAGCGGTCGCCGTCGAGGGCGCCGTCCGGCAGCTTCTCCGAGAGCAGCGCCTTCATCTGCGGCGCATTTGCGATGCGCACTTCTGCCCGCTGGCCGCCCGTGTGGACGTCGTGGACGCGCAGGCAGCGGCCGCCTTTGACGAAGAGCACGCGGTCGCAGACGCGCTCCACTTCGGAGAGCAGGTGCGAGTTCAACAGAATCGCCGCGCCCCGCGCGCGCAGAGAGACGAGCAGCTCGCGCACCTGCGCGACCCCAGCCGGATCGAGTCCTGCCGTCGGCTCGTCGAGCAGCACCAGATCGGGATCGCCGAGCAGCGCCTGCGCGAGACCCAGCCGCTGCAGCTGGCCGCGCGAATAGGTCGCGGTCGGGCGTACGGCCGGCTCGACGAATCCGAGCTGGTCGACCAGAGCCGCCGCCTTGGCGCGCGGAACGCCGAGCAGATCCGCGTGCAGTTCGAGCACGCGCATTCCGGTCAGCGCCTTGGGAAAGAGCGCCGCATCCGGCGCGTAGCCGACGCGGCGGCGCGCCGAGAGATCTTCCGGGTCGAGCCCGAAGATCTTCGATTCGCCGGAGTCCGCGTGCAGCAGCTTGAGGCAGAGCTGCAGCGCGGTGGTCTTGCCGGCGCCGTTGGGGCCGAGTACGCCGACGATCTCGCCCGGCTTCACCTCGAAGCTGAGCGAATCGACCGCGACCAGCTCGCCGCCGCCCGGAGTGCGATAGCGCTTGGTCAGCCCCTGCGCTTCGAGCGCAGGCGTCACGCCTTGAGCACCGATTTGAGGGTCGAGCCGAGCTCGTGCGGACCTTTGGCGATGTGCACGCCCGCTTCGCGCAGCGCGCGGAACTTGTCCGCGGCGGTGCCCTTGCCGCCTGAGATGATGGCGCCGGCGTGGCCCATGCGCTTCCCCGGAGGAGCCGTCGAGCCGGCGATGAAGCCAACGACGGGCTTTTTATAGTTGGTAGCAATCCATGCCGCGGCGTCTTCCTCCTCGCTGCCGCCGATCTCCCCGATGAGGATGACCGCGTCGGTCTCCGCATCGGCCGCGAAGAGCTTCATGCAGTCGACGAAGTTCAGTCCGTGCACCGGATCGCCGCCGATGCCGATCGCCGTGCTCTGCCCGAGACCGAGCTGCGTGACCTGGTGGACCGCCTCGTACGTCAGCGTCCCCGAGCGGCTGACGATGCCGATGCGCCCCTTGCGGTGGATGTGGCCGGGCATGATGCCGATCTTGCACTCGCCCGGCGTGATGATGCCGGGACAGTTGGGTCCGATCAGCAGCGAGGCGCTGCCCGACGTCGCGCGCTTCACCTTGACCATGTCGTTGATGGGGATCCCCTCGGTGATGCAGACGACCAAAGGGATCTGGGCCGCCACCGCTTCCAGGATGGCGTCGGCCGCGAAGGGCGGCGGGACGAAGATCACGGAGGCGTCAGCGCGCGTTTCCTTGACAGCGGCCTGCAGCGTGTCGAAGACGGGCACCTTGTCCTCGAACTTGCTGCCGCCCTTCCCCGGCGTCACGCCCGCGACCAGGTTCGTGCCGTACGCGAGCATCTGCTTGGAGTGAAACGAGCCGGCGCTGCCGGTGATGCCCTGGCAGACCAGCCGCGTGTTCTTGTTGACGAGGACGCTCATGCACGCTCTCCCGTGTCGGTGAACTTCCCGAGCCGATCCGGATCGGGTGTGCCCAGCTCTTTGCTCAGCTTGCGCGCGATGCTCTCGGCCTCGCCTCCGTCGGCACGCCGGTAGACCCAGCCGAGCGGGAAGACGTGGCGGCCGTTGAAGCGCACGGCGGGCCCGAGCGCGTGCGCCGGCACCCACTCGGCGCCGGGAAAATTGCGCACGATCAATTCGCCCAGGTAGCAGCCCACCGCGTCGCGGTATTCGTTGTGGCCAGCGAGCCGTTCGGTGAGCGCGTCGATGAAGCGAAGCTCGTCCTTGTCCCAGGAGAGCGCGATGCCATGCTCGCGCATCACCGAGATGAAATGATCGGCGCTGTCGCGGAAGTCGGACGCGCCGGGCTTTCCGAGCAGGTTGCGAAAGATGGATGCGACGACGCCCAAGAGCAGCTCCGGTTCAGGCCTTCGCCACGGCTGCCACGGCCTTGCGGGCAGCGTCGCCGAGATCGTCGGCGGGGATGATGGCGAGTCCGCTCGATTTGAGCAGCGCCTTGCCCTGCTCGACGTTGGTGCCTTCGAGGCGAACCC
>WNFM01240239.1_pt1 | contig 27606 bp, 29 predicted proteins | sample 5400271 | NCBI WGS metagenome assembly WNFM01 (sample SAMN13153352, study PRJNA577476) | soil metagenome | isolation source: 60 cm saprolite on Douglas fir-dominated hillslope | place: USA:California | collected 2013-09-17 | reverse complement strand
GCGCCAGTAGGCAACGAGCGCCTGAGCCTTCTGGAGGGGGACGCCCTGCGACCAGTCGCCGACGGTTTCCCGCTCCGGCCACCGCGTGGACGCCAGTCGGCGCTTGAGATCGTCGATCGCGCTTTGCGGCACTGACACCTTGAACGGTTCGACGCCTTCGGTCGCTTTCGGAAGTTCGATTGGGGACGCCTGAGCCAATGCTTCGGAGGAACCGATCGCTGGGCTGAGCAGCGCTCCCGCCGCCAGGGCGAACAGCCCGCGGCGAGACAACGCGACCGAATTGGCGAGAGTAGGATTCTCTAGCATGTTGATCTCCTCTAAGCGCCCTTGACTTCGTTGGCGGCAAGCAGCTGCGTTTCCCACGCAAGTGCAATCCCGGTTGCGCCCGCGTGGTCGGCGAACATCTTGCCGAGCTCTCCGACCCGCTCCGTACGCGCCCAATCGCGCTGTAGTTCTCCGCCCAGGGCGAGCCAGGTAATCGGTTGAGCGCCCGCCGCGACGAGCCGACGGATTCCCATATCGTGCGCTTCCACCGAGACGCCGCCGGACGCGTCCGTCACGACGTAGACGTCGTACCCCTCCCCCATCGCTTGGATCGCAGGCATCGCCAGGCACATCTCGGTCCAGAGGGCGGCGAACACAATCTTCCGCCGGCCTGTCTTCTTCACCGCTTCGACAACGCGCTCGTCTTCCCAGGCGTTGATGAAGGTGCGGTCTATCGGTGTCTGCTCCGGAAAGACGTCTTGAAGACTTTTGAAGATCTTTCCGCCACGCGCTTGCATCACTGTTGTCAGGATCGTGGGGACGCCGAACAACTTCGCCGTCCTGGCCAATCCGGTGACGTTGTTGATGACCATCGTCGGTTCATGGCTGTTGACGTTGGCGAGCTGGAACGGCTGGTGGTCAATCAGCACGAGCACGCAGTTCGCGGGCGTAAGCAGGGCTTCGAGTCCGACTTTGGGATGCGCATCCATGATGTGGCCCTTTCTTAGAAAGCGTTGTTGAGCTGGCGCAGTGCATTAACTCATTCGATCAACGGAATTGGGCGAGGCTCTTACGCAGTTCTGCGACGAACAGATCGGGCTGCTCGAACGCGGCGAAGTGCCCGCCCTGGCCGGCCTCGTTCCAGTAGACCAGCTTCGAGTAGGTCCGCTCGCCCCAGACTTTCGGCGGTTTATAGGTCTCTCCGGGGAAGATGCTGACGGCGACAGGCGTGTCGAGCTCCTGGCGCGAGAAGTCCGTTGCGAAGCTCTCAAAATAGAGCCGCGCGGAGGAGGCCCCCGTGTTTGTGAGCCAGTAGAGCATGATGTTGTCGAGCATCTCATCGTTGGACAGGTGCGGCGCGTCCTTAGGATCGGCCCACTGGGTCAGCTTCTCGTAGATCCACGCGGCCTGGCCGACCGGCGAGTCGGCAAGACTGAAGCCCAACGTCTCCGGGCGGGTGCTCTGGAGTCTGGCGTAGGCCGAGCCGGTATCCCCGAACGCAATGAGTTGCGACAGGGCGGGCTTCTCGTCCGGACCAGGCTCACCCGGGATCGGCGGCGGGAAGAGGATGGGCAGGTTCAGGTGAACGGCCTTCAAGCCTTCCACATGTTGCTTGGCCATCCAGGTCGTGACGCCGGCGCCCCAATCACCGCCCTGGGCCACATAACTGGCGTAGTCCAATCGCTTCATGAGCATCGCCCACGCCTTGGCGATACGCGGCAGGCCCCACCCGCGAGCAGTCGGCTTGTCCGAGAATCCGTATCCTGGGAGCGATGGCGCGACGACGTGGAAGGCGTCCTCGGCTCCGCCACCGTGGGCCGTGGGATCGGTCAGCGGGGCGATGACTTTGAGGAATTCTACAACTGAGCCCGGCCACCCGTGCGTCAGGATGATTGGGAGCGCATTAGGGTGTTTCGACGGCACATGCAGGAAATGAATGCCGAGACCGTCGATCTGGGTCCGGTATTGAGGCACCGAGTTTAGCCGTCGTTCAAGGCGGCGCATGTCGTAGCCGGAGCGCCAATACGCCGCGAGCGCCTTCATCTTCGCCAAAGGCACGCCTTCGGACCAGTCGTCTACCGTCTCCTTCTCCGGCCAGCGGGTGGCACCAAGCCGCGCGCGCAGATCGGCGAGCGCGGCGGCCGGAATAGTCAGGCGGAATTCCGCCACCGTCTCAGAGGCCGGCGGGATCGTGATCACGGTGGCTTTGGCCTCGGCTTCGCGCGGGCCAGCCAATGCCGTCCCGAACCCAACCGCGCCGAGCCCGGCTGCGGCGAGAAGCACGCCGCGACGCGAGGTTGATTCGAGTGATCTCGAAGGGATCGATAAAGGCCGAGTCATGTTCACCTCCACTGCCTGTCTGCCGTTGGCACCGGCTTTATCGCGGCCGGGCGCGGACGCCTCAATCGAGTGCGGGTTGGCCTAGGGCGAAGCTTGATCACTGGAGCTTGAAGACGAGAATGGTGCCGCCCTGAGGTACGGCGGTCTTCGTTCCGTTGATCTTGTCGAGGCCGTTCTGAACGCCTCGCGCGTCAAGATCCCAGCCCGTCGTGACAGCAACATACTGTTCCCCGTCGACCGCAAATGACGATGGAACACCGATGGCGCCGGACGGCAGAGGAAAGCTCCACAATTGTTTGCCGGTGCGCGCGTCAAACGCCCTGAACAACCGATCCGGAGTCCCGCCGGCGAAGAGGATATCCCCGCCCGTGACCAGAAGCGGCGACCAAAGCATGGTCTTGAAATTGTGCTGCCACGCGCGTTTGCCGGTGTTCAGGTCCCAGGCTTGCAGTTCTCCAATGTGATCGGAGGCGCCAGGGCCGGTACGGACCGACCCAAAAATGCTCTCGACGTCGTACCCGACGTAAATCCCCTTGGAGTCAGCATCTGGGACCTCAGCCGGGATGTAGAGGAGTTTCGTCTGCGGGCTCCACGCCTCGGGCGGCCAATCTTTGCCGCCGCCAATGCTCGGGCAGAACTCTGCGCCCTGGTGCGCCCCCGGTCGCTTAGACTCGTCCACCGTGGGTCGACCGCTCTTCGGGTCAATCGACGTAAAGACGTTGTTATTGGCGAACGGGAAGGCATGCAGGAACGTGAGGCGATCGCGATCCAGGATCCACAGGTAGCCGTTCCGACCCGCATGGGTTGCCGTCTTCGTGAGCTTCCCATCGACCTCCGTGTCGATCAGGAGAGGCGCCGAGACTTCATCCCAATCCCAGCTGTCGTGCGGAGTGTACTGGTGATAGCTCTTGAGCTTGCCGGTGTCGGCGTCGAGAGCAAGCGTCGAGTCCGTGTAGAGATTGTCGCCGGGCCGTTCGTCGGCGACCCACGGCCCGGGATTCCCCGTCCCCCAGTACGTCGTGTTTGAGGCAGGATCATAGACCCCGGTAATCCAGGTCGATCCGCCGCCTCGCTTGTAGTTCTCGCCTTTCCAGGTGTCGCCACCTGGCTCGTTTGGCGCAGGCACAGTGTAAGTCTTCCAGATGCGTTTTCCGGTCAGCGCGTCGAAAGCGTTTACTGAGCCCCGAACGCCAAACTCACCACCCGAGTAGCCGGCGATGATTTTGCCGCGCACCGCAAGCGGCGCCAGGGTCGAGTAGCAACCCGTTTTGTAGTCATCGAACGGGGCGGTCCAGACCTCTTTGCCCGTCGCGGCGTCGAGAGCCACGAGGGCACAGTCGGTCGTCGCCATGTAGACGTAGTCACCGTAGAGCGCGACTCCGCGGTTGGTCGGATGGAGCTGGAACAGGCCGTCCGGGTACTTTCTGGCGTACCGCCAGAGTTGGGTTCCGGTCTTGGCGTCAAACGCGATGATGTTGTTTTGAGGCGTCGTGATGAACATCCGGCCGTGATTGACGATCGGCGTCGTTTCGTGGGCGCCAAGGAGATCGGTGCTCACCGACCAGGCCAGCGTTAGTCGGCGAATGTTGCTCGGCGTGATTTGCTTCAGCGGGCTGAAGCCCGAGCCGTCATACGTTCGCCGATACATGAGCCAATCGGCGGCGTCCGGATGCTCGAGCCGCTGATCGGTGACCGTCGAATACACGGCGGGTTGGGCATGGGATTGGTGAGCGAGAATCAACGCTGCAGACAGCGCGCCAAGGACTCGGAAGTGTGACGTGTGATCAAGCTTCATTGGGTCTGTCCTTTGCTTAAGGGGACGGCGTAGATCCGAAATGGCAGAGAAGGTGACTGGCCCTTGAGCGAGCGGTCGAAAAAGAACGACAGCTGGCCCTCACTGACCCAGGCAGTCGAGCCCACGCGCGTCACCGACGTCGGCACGCGGAACCCGCTGCGGATGGGCACTGCCTTGAATCCGTCGCCTTCGACATCCACCCGGTCCAAGGTTCCCACGCCTTCGACCAGGAGGAAGCTTTTCTGCCCCAACGGGCGAAGGCCGTCGGGCAGGGTGAGGGGCGCTCCATGAAGCTTGGTCACACGGCCGGCCCGTCCGCGGTCGACATCGATGCGAAAGAGGCCGCCGGCGGCGTAGGTCGTCACGTACAGATTGCCGTCGGCGCCGAAAGCGACTCCATCGAGCCCGGCGCTCCCTGCCTTCGGCGGCAGAAACTGCGGGCTTGAGGCGAAGACCTCAAACATCGCACCCCTCGCGGGCAGACGAAGAACATTGGGTGCGGCGCTATCGGTGACATAGACCGCGCCGCGCGCGTCGACCGCGATGTCATTGCAAAAGGCCTGAGGGCCCGGCAGAGGAATGCTGCGCTTGGGGGCGCCAGTTCGAAGGTCATATCCCTTCAGAGCGCTGGCGCGATCGCCGCCGGTTGAGGTGCCGCCCAATGCGCTCAAATCGTCTGAGCAGGCCCACAGGGTCTTGGAGGCCTCGTCTGCAAACACCCCTGTGATCGACCGCGAACCAGACGCGCCAGGCGCAACGAACAGCGCGCTCGCTCCGCTCCGAGGATTAGCTCGGACTATGCCGCCTTCGCCAAGCCGGCCAATGAACAGGGTCCCGTCACGCGTCGAGGTGATGCTCTCTGGAAACGCTCTCGCTCCTGACAATGCAATCGACAACGGCCCGGCGACCGCCGTTGTCATCCACAAAGCAGATGAGACCAACGCGCCGGTGAACGCCGCTTGTGCGAGGCGAGGCATAAAGGAGAGGTAGTCACTCATCATCAATGTGTCTGGGTTGCACTCGAACATCAGTTGTGTCGAGGTTTACGATAGCGTTGATAGCGTCCGATTTGGTATAGCCGCTGTCGCAATCCTTCGTTTCAGATTTGGTGTTACCACTCGACCAGCCACTCACCAGCCGTAGCGCACTTCTGTGCCGAAATAGTCCGTGTTGTGACCGCCTGCGGACACGATCGTTGGGCCGGCCGAGAAATGTACGAGCTCCAGCGCCAAAGCAATCTGGGAGGTGAGCGCGTAGTCTGCCCGAAGTTGACCATAGGCCCCGACGTAGCGACCTCCCCTCCCCGCGGTGTTGGGGACAGGTCTGTCGGGAAGCGTGTAGATCGCGTCGGCGATAGTCGCGCGCCACTCGCTGCCCACCCCAGCGCGGAGGTGACAATCGCTTCTTGGGGCCAACGAGAGGCCGGCTTTAACGTGAATTAAGTTTGCGTAGGTCGTGTAGCCCGCAGTCGTGAAGTAGTAGCCACTGGGAAACAGCGGGTTGAACGTGTCGAGCTGATTGTCAGTTGGATTTTTGTCCCCCGAAGCCGCGTCGAATTGCAGACTGACTCTTGGCCGAAGCGCGGTTCGATCGAATGTTCGTCCGATGATTGCTCCGGTCGCCCACGCGTGGATAGCTCGCGCGCCAATGCTGCCATTCTGGGCCATGCCCTCGGCGTCCCAATCGAAGCCACCGCCGGTTCCGGTAAAGCGAACATCCACGAGGTTACGGCGCTCATTGCCGCTCGCACTGGCAAATCGCGCATCATCCTGCCTGAAGCGCCCTACATAGACTGACAGCGACGACGACGAGGTGAACTTCCGCTCGATCCGAAGGAGGCCAAAGGAGAGATGCGGACTGCTGTAATCGTCAAACGCCCTTAGATCCCGGTTTTGCACGGGATCGGTGTACAGCGCGATGAACCGCCAAGGTCCTCGCGTGTAGGCGACAGTTGCCCCGTCATAGGCTTGTCGAATATTCGGCCCATCCCGCACTGACAGAAAGCGCTGTAGGTCAAACCCGTTTTCCTGGCGTCCGATCCGGATCGTCATCACGCCGTGGGCGAGCGGTTCCGAGAGGGCGACAAACGCCTGTTCGATTCCAAGGCGGTCCGCGTCCACAGGTGATGGATCGCGTTTGCCGGGCGCGACGTCACTCTGCAATTGAAGAAAGAATTGAACCTGGCCTGCGACCCGAAGATCCGAATGCGCTTCGAGTCGACTAAGGACGTATGCATCCTGCCGGCGGCCCCCGATGCCGAATTGCGCATCGTTGACCTCAAGGCGCTCGCGAACGTTCGCGCCAAGAGACAGGTAGGTCCGCGTGTCGCTAGTGGAGAGCGGGATGTACTTGAGTTCGTCGAACGGCTCACGCGGAACGACCGGGTCCGCAAGCACCGACCAATCTTCCGACCAACGATGAAACGCAATCGTGGGCCGAGCGGTCGTCTGGGCATCAACCTGAAGAGGTGTGAGGTTCAGCAGAGCCAGGACGAGGAGGTATTGCAGAACTGCAACAGAATCCTGGCGAGACGCACAAGTGCTGATGGTGCGCGTCGTTTCGGAGGACAGCATCATCGGCAATGTCCCTCAATCGCCGCAAGGCCTTGCCCTAGAGCTAGGCGCACGACTTCCCTCGGAATAGCGACATGACGGGAACGCAGCGTCCAATTCTGTCTTGTTCGAGGCGACTGTCGGGAAACACTGGGCGGTTTGGCTCGCGCCGCTTTCACGGGGGCTGATCACACGGGCGGTAAGCTTGTCGCCGGTCAGATCTGTGCCTGGCCGCCGTCGACAAAGAGTTCGGCGCCGGCAATGAAGCTCGCGTCGGTGGATGCGAGGAAAACGGCAACGCCCGCGACCTCATCGGGATCGCCGACACGCCCCAGCGGCACCGTGGAAGCCATATAGTCGAGCAGACCCTGCTGCTGCGCGGCATCGGGACCCGCCAGATCGACAAGCCCGGGCGTCTTGATCGGGCCCGGGCTGATGACGTTCACGCGAATCCCACGGGCTTTCAGGTCGAGAGTCCAGCTCCGGGCGAAGTTGCGTACCGCGGCCTTCGAAGCGCTGTAAACGCTGAACGCAGGGGTGCCCTTGATGCTGACGTTGGACGAGATGAGGATCACCGACGCGCCATCGACCAGGAGGGGCAGCGCCTTCTGCACGCTGAAGAGCACACCCTTCACATTTCGGCCAAACGTGTCCTCGTACTGCTCTTCGGTAATCGAGCCCAGCGGCAGCATCGTGCCGCCGCCGGCATTAACGAAGAGCACGTCGATGTGGCCAGCGTCGGCTTTCACCTGCTCATAAAGTCGATCGAGATCGCCAAGGTTGGCTGAGTCCGCCTGGATTCCAGTCGCCCTCGTTCCGATCGTGGCAATCGCGGTGTCAAGTTCAGCCTGACGACGCCCGGTCACAAAGACCCGCGCGCCCTCCGCTACGAACCGTTTGGCCGTTGCCAGGCCGATGCCACTGGTGCCGCCCGTTAGGACGGCGATCTTTCCTTCGAGTTTGCGCGCCATAATTTGCCTCCATGCGGGCGAGACAAATCTAGGCTTGCAATCTCTTGTTCGGAATAGAGAAAACAGAAAGTCATCGTTGCAGAAACGCCGGCATGCCGATCCTCAGGATGTCGCAGCCCTAAGTCTGCTGTCACCGTTGTGGCGGCGGGTTCGATCCCATCACCACCTCCGCCCGCCACGGCGCGTCTGCCAGCTCCGCGATGAAGAAATCAGCGACGGCGGAGACCTTCGCGGGACGTGTGCGAATTGTCGGCGTCACGAAGTACAGTCCGCCTTCGGGCATGCGCCAGTCGGTGAGAATTGGTTGAAGCTGCCCGCCCGGAAAATATTGGGTCGCGATAAACTCGGGGAGTTCTGTGATCGCCAGCCCCTCGAGCACTGTCGGCAGTAAGGCCTCGGCGCTCGTTCCTCGCAGCGGCCCTGTTGGCGTGATCACAGACTCCTCGCCTGTGAGCCGATGCGTGAAGCGCCATACGTCACGCTTCGATCTAGTGAGGTAGCTCAGGCATTGATGGGTGATGAGGTCGTGTGGGTGCTGTGGACGGCCATACTTCGCAATGTAGATCGGCGATGCAACAACGAAACGGCGGACAGGTGCGATGAGCCGCGCGACGAGCGATGAGTCCTCCAGAACGGCGATGCGCAGCGCAGCGTCGAAGCCGCCACCGATCAGGTCTATGTGCACATCGGTAAGGTGCAGTTCGACCGCGATGTCAGGATAGCGCCGAAAAAACTCCGGCAGTATGGGCGCGACCCAACGCACGCCGAAGGACTGCGGGGCCGTGAGTTTCACCAGGCCTCGCGGGCGAATAGATGTCTCGCGCGCGAGGTCCTCCACCTCCACCGCATCCGCGAAAATCTTGGATGCCCGCTCGGCAAGCGTATAACCGTAGTCCGTCAACGCGAGTCGCCGGGACGTCCTGTTGAACAGGCGCCCCCCAAGGCGCCCTTCAAGACGCGTGACGGCTCGCGAGACGGTGGCCACCGATACTCCCATGGCTCGGGCCGCCGCAGCGAACGAGCGTTGCTCGGCCACCCTGGCGAACATCACCAATCCCTCAAGGTCGGGCAGTTTCGACATCGACAGTCATGCAATGAGAGATTTCTATTCTTTGTATTTTAAAGATACGCCTTCCGCAACAGTATTCGGCGATGCCGTGCTCAACACCAAACGAAGAAAAGCCATGTCTTACACTGTACCGACCTTGTCGCTTCGCAACCTCGAAGAGGTGTTCGGTCAGATCAATCCGTTGCGTCGGCGTGCGGCGATCGACGAGATCCTCCACGAAGACGCCGTGTTCCACGACCCTAACGGCGGCATTTACTATGGCCGCGACGAGATCGACCGCATCGCGGGCGTGATCAAGGGTAATCATCCTGACTTCCGATATCAACCGATCTCTCCGCCTGAGGAGATGGAGGCGGGTCAGTTGGATCTCGGGCAGCCCTGGCAAGCCGCCGGCCTACGCCGGCACCGATTTCATTATGGCCCGGGCCGGCAAAATATCCGCCGTTTATGTCTTTTTTTGACGAGCTTCCTTCGCTGCGGCCGGGGACGCAAGCCTGCGACTTTGCCACGCTGGGCGCGACGGCCAGTGTCGCAAGGCCGGAAGAGCGCTGCCTTGTTCGGGCGCGTCGGCTAGAAGCCTCCCTTGGCAGGCCGACCGCGGATCGATGCTACCGCGACCGCCCTCCTCTCTCTCCCCTTGCTCTCCAGCATCAGGATTTCCAAGTCTTTTGTGGACGCGAGAAGCTAACGGCGTTACCGGCGCGGAAGAATGCCGATGCGTACGACAGCGAGCTCGGGGAAGACTCGTCTGACCTACGAATCTGTCAAATCCAACCGAAATCGCTTCGACATTCGAACGATGTGCCGGGTACTGGAGGTGGCTCCAACTGGTTCCTACGCTTGGCTGCATCCAAGAGTTCTGCGGTAGCATGCCGTTAGGCCGTCCCAGCGTGGCGCGCTCAGGCTGTTTTGACTGAGATCGTTACCTCCACATTGCCTTTCACGGCGTTGGAATAAGGGCACACCGTGTGTCCAGCTGTAACGACCTTCTCGGCATCCGCCTGCGACAGCCCGCCGAGCGTCGCAATCAGATCCACTTTCAGCCCAAAGCCTCCCTCCGTCTGGGTACCAATGCCGACCGCGGCCTGGATCGTGACGGAGGTGGGTTTGACCTTCAGCTGCGCCCCCATGAATTCGCAGGCGCTGCCGAAACAGGCCGCGTAGCCGGCGGCAAACAAATCCTCGGGCGTTGTCGCACCCGGCTTGCCCGGTCCGCCCATCGCCTTGGGTATCGACAGCGACACATCCACCAGTCCGTTATCCGAGCGCGTATGACCATTACGTCCCCCCGCCGCGGTGGCATGGGCCGTATACAGCACGTTAATACTCATCTCATGTCTCCTAATCGCAGTTGCTTTTCCCACTGCAGGATCTGCTCCCGCAGCGTATTGACACTATTCACGATGACGTCGACTTCGACATTCCGCAGTGGGTGCGCATTCACCTGATGCTCGCCTGCCGCTCACGTCGACTTCATCGTCTCCAGCGATGCCGATTTGCTCACTCAATACCCATGAAGTTTAAGCCAAAGCGACCAACACATCGCGAGAGAAGAAAGTTCAATGGTAGATGTAAGTCTTCTGGTGGCAGGACTTACGCCTAGACATGCCACTGACACTTGCTGCACGCGCTGGATTGGAGCGCGAGCTTCGACTGGCGGCCTGAACCTTCGTTACACCTAAAACGACTTTCGGTACGCGGAACAGTAGATTTCCATGTTGTTCATCGGCGTCCAAGACCGCTTTTGCCACATGTTAGCGGTGCCGGAGACTTTTGCGCTATCCATGAGCCTGTCGTAGACGGCCTTAGTAATCCATAACGGCTTTTCCGAAATGTCGCACAATTTGGCTGCATAGTTGGCCGCACGGCCGATCCACACAAGATCGTTGTCGCCCACCACCCCGATCCGGGCAGCGCGTAGAGCACTGGTGTCAATGCCGATTACATGTCTGACAACGAATGACGAGCCGCTGTACTGCCTTTTATAGGCAGGTCGAATAATTTCCTCAACAGCATAGTTTATCTTCAAGGCGGCGGTTACCACAGATGTGTTCTTTGTGTCGCCCGTGAATACAGCCATCACGCGGTCGTGACCTGCCGGTCGTTCATCGGTCCGGCTGTAACTTAGGGACGAACGCCTGAACCGCTGTGATAAATCAGACCACCCGTTGCGTTAGCCCTTGGCCGGATTCTCCTTTTGGGTGAGGGCACGGCCCTCAGGCAATGCCGATCACTGGAATGGTGGCGGCCACGGGAACGCTCGGGCTGGCTTTACTCTTGCTGGCTCAAGCAGCGAGGGCATGCCGACCACGACATTCGTGTGTCCGTTGGGGCAAGACAGCGTCTTAAGTGTCGCCACTGGGGTGATCAGCGGGACGGAAATCACTGCCCCGCAATGCTTGCATGGTGTGATCATAAGTCACTCCTTGCGCAAGGGGTCTCGCCCACGGGAATCTACCCCGCAGCTTGAAGGTAGCCCGCCGCAGGACTAGCGTCTACCGACGCTGTGTTATACGGTCGCCACGGCGGGTCTCAAGGGCGCTCGTGAGGATTGTGGCGATGAATAGCTGGATCAGCGACATATGGAATGAGGCCCACACCCACGACCTACCGAATTGGTTTGGCTTGACTTTCTCGCTAATAGTATGGCCGTTGGTTCTGGTTTGGTTCCACCGCCGAAGGGTACACTCGGTGCAAGGCCTAGAGGTGCACTTCAATCCCGGCAGTACACTCATTGGCAGCAATCCCGTGATTGCCGCAAATCCGTCATACCCCGCGGTGAGCATTCATTTTCAGAACCACACAGGGTCAGTGGTCTATATCAGCGGGGCCCGCATCCGAAATTATTCGAAGAACTTTCCGGTAACTCTAGTGGCGGCTAGAGACATTGCAACTGATTCCTATCCTCTCCAGTTCAATAATGGCAATAACATGTTCGCGCTAAGTGAGGTCACACTGCACACCGGCGGCTCCGCCCAGACTGTAATGCCTGCGGGGACTGCGCCTCCACCGGATTTCTTCGGACATAAAAGAAGCCGCCTGCTGCGCCTAATACTTCCACGCAAATATTTCATACTGGAATACGCAGCGATGGTCGGCAATACAAGATACTTGGTCGCGACGAAGTATTAGTCCATGAATCAACCCCTTGCGGTTAATGGACTGGTTATGCCCCACGACTTCCCTACTGCACCATTTGAGAGAACTTACGCCCGCACCGGGCGGCTACCGTCTGGAGACCCGGCGCTTGAGCATTTCACAGCAGCGTGGAATGCGATCTCCTTCCGTTTCGTGGCGATGTGCGCGGACGGCGACGAATTTACGGCTTCCGTTGGTTCGCCTGATGCCCCAACCAGCCTTGAACAGCGGTATCAGCAGGAGCATCACATTTTTGGATTCTTCAGCAACGGATTCTCGGCATTTGAAGCATATTTCTACGGTCTTTACGCCGTTGGCGCCTTGCTGCAACCGGGAATCTTCCAGATTGCCACGCCGAAAGAGCAGCAGGCGGTGTCACCCGCAAGCACAATTCAAGCGTATGCGCGAGCATTTGCGGGAGATCCTATTCTGGTGGCGTTCCAAGTGGTGATGACCGATTGGGCCTACCGCGAATGGAAAGAAATCCGCAATATCCTCACGCACCGAACCGCTCCTGGGCGCACGATTTTCGTAAGCATCGATACAGACCAGGTCTTGGCGCCGCGCTGGAAGATTAACAACATTCCTCTCGACCGGGCGACAGCCGCGACGCGCCGCGGTCACTCGGCGCGCTTGCTTAACACTTTATTCGATGCCTCGGCCATCTTTGTTGAGTCGAGAATAAGGTAATTGCACGGGGCGCGAGGGTGGCGAAGAAGAACTACCGGACGATTCCGCCAAATATTCTAGCCAGAATAACCAGTCTGGCTGTGGACGATGTCGTGGTGGCCTGTGTCAAACGAATTACACCTCAGGACGTAGTGAGATACGCGCACTTGAATTTGAGAATTGAAGATGGCGTCATTGTGGTTCCGCCTCCCGCAGTGCCACCCGCAGAGATGGGTAAGTATTCCGATGCCAACGTAAACGGTCGGGAGGTTGTGCGTCGCGATCTTCCTAAGATACAAAAGACTACCTGGTTTGAAGCGCCTAATTGGGGTGATTGGTATAACGGCTCGCACACTGTGGAGCTCACACGCGAAGTTTATCAACGAGATCTGATACCACCCAAAGAGGTCACGCTATCGGTCGAGGTATTGGAACAGTCGCCGGATGGCGAAGGATTCATAGTCAAATTCAGCGTGGATCAGGTCCTGAATCGCGGCACCCAGGATTTCGAAGACGACCTGCTTTACAACCTCAATATTTTGCAGGAAAACGTCGGGGCCGTATCGCTATTTGCGAGCGCGGCTACATTGGCTGAGTACGTGGCCACAATCCACGTAGATTGGGAGATACTACCGCCTGGGACAGTGGACGATGTACTGAGGACAATGCTGCGTGGCAAGCGGCCCGTGGCCGTCGAAACACAAGAAGTAATGAGGGCGCGGCTGGCGGAATTGGCGCAACTAAATCCGCAAAGCTACATAGCTGGCACAAGCGAATTCTTGCGTTATTTCGGAGCGAGATTTGCAGATGACTTTGTCGTCTTTGAAAACCTTAGTTACGGAAATGCCCTATACGTAATGTACGAGAACTGGGCAACACTAAGCCAGCGCAGCCGCGTTGATCTTTTGAAGGGCCCGCGCAATGGTTTTGAGCGCATTCTGCATACCGACGGCTGGGGTAATCGCTTGAAATCGTGCTTGCGGGAATATTGGAAAAGGAAGGAACGGACGAACCGACCCTAGGCCTCTCCGGCGCCGATTGCTCGATCGTACGCACCCAGATCGCCGACTCGCCCCGGCGCGATGCTAGTTGCCGGAACATCGGATCCGCTGCCGCGCCACCGTACGCGGCAATGGCGGTATTCTCCGGTAGTCAGCACGGGACGCCACTAGCCGGCGAGGGATCACAACATGATCGTGCGCTTGTTTTGTCCGAGATGTGCGTATGGGGCCATCAAGAATGACATGTCGGTTACGGTCATCGATGTTCCCGTCCCGATGGCGCGCTTGTCGGACGATGGCACGTACCAGTTGAAGTGCGATGCGGGCCACGTCTCTGCCGTGTGCCTGTCAAGCATTAAGGTCGAGCTATTATTTGAAATGGGTGTGAATGCCCTATTAGACGGTTCCCCGAGAGAAGCCGTGTCGTCGTTCATCGCCTCGCTAGAACGGTTTTACGAGTTCTTCCTTCGGGCTGTTATGGCGCACTGCTCGGTTCCTGTCCTCGTCGTCGATGAGGCGTGGAAGCCGATGTCCAACGCGTCACAGACGCAAATAGGGGCATATGTCGCTGCCTACTTGGTACTCACGAAGGCGCCACCTCATCAGCTTGCAAATGCTGAGATCAACCTTCGCAACAGGGTAGTCCACAAGGGATACATACCCAAGGACAAGGAAGCCGTGGCGTTTGGCGACGCGGTGTTAACACTGATTCGTCGGGACATTGCGATTCTACGCACGCTAGCGCCAGCAGCTATGGTCGCTACCTATGAGACGATGTCGCCACAATCGAAGCTGCCGCCAGACGACCCCACAGATACCAAGCACCTTCAGGGCATAGTTAATTGCATAACGACAATCGATCTCCGGAAAGAACCTGAAGACGAGCCTCGCCGGAGCGGAAACGTCGCGGAGCAGATGCCGCGCATACTCAAGGAGCGTCTACCACATCAGATGACCATAATGACGGCGGAGGAGATGGCGAAGTGGAAGGCGGCCGATGCATTGAAGGCTCAACTTCCGGGCACGCACCGCACGTAGTTGTCGCCTACGGTCGTGGCCCTAATTTCCCGCATAGGCTTCTAGATAGCGCGGAATCGCGAGGCGGTGCGGGCCCAGGCCACCAGTAATCAAGTCCTTTCAGCTCCTCCGTGTATAAGCCGTAGCACCGCTCGAGCTTCGCGGCCAGTGGCTCAATCTCATCCCAATGCGCTGCAACTGTCGCCTCGGTCCTCGCCATCACCTTTTCGCGCGTCGCATTGTTTGGCCCTCTAAGGCTTTCGTCGAAGTTGAGCATGTCTACGCCTGCCGCTTCGAGCCTGGCATTAGCGATCGCGCTTCAGACAGTTGGAGCACAAACGCTGCTTTTCGCCCGGGCTAGACCAGTCGATGCGCTGCGGTATGAGTGAGCACCGGCCGGCTCCCCGTACTTTCCTCCAGACCTTGGCGAGCCTGGACCTCGTCGGTCAGCGGCTCAGCTCTCGCCCTCCCTCCACCTAGGGTCCCAGCGTCCCCAGCAATTTCGCCTCCAAGTTTTCATTCACTGCCAATGCTGGCGACATCCTGGCGACAAATCCCCGCACGGCCAGGGCGAGCACCGCCTGGTCCTGACGCTGCTTCGAAGGCAAGCACACACCAACAAGTAGCGGCGGAATTTCCCCGGTCGGGGAACAACTCGGGCTGCTCATACGGTGCTCATACGGACAACGTTGTGCAATCGTAGAAAATCGTAACTCATTGATTTATTGGCGCGCCTGGAGAGATTCGAACTCCCGACCTTCTGGTTCGTAGCCAGACACTCTATCCAACTGAGCTACAGGCGCGCCGAAACCCAAATCGCGCACCGCCGGAACCGAGCGCTGAAGGCTCAGTCCAACAGGCCAGTATTTCCAATTCTGCCGGGGTCCGCGGGGCGGCGATCCTACCATACCCGAACTTTCGATGGCAGCAGCGGCTCCCCCGTGCGACGGCTGGATTTGGGCCCTCCGGGCAGATACCCTCCGCCACCTGACCCGCTCGATTGGCGGCACGAGTCAATACCTAACTCTCCGGAGGCGCACGATGAAACCGCAAGTCTTTACAATCCTGGCCTTCGCCGTAGCGGCATTACCGGTCCTGGCGGCGCTCAAGGAAGGTGACAGCGCACCGGCCTTCAGCACGCAGGCTTCCCTGGCCGGCAAGGCCTTCCAGTACTCCCTGCAGGAGTCGCTCAAGAACGGACCGGTCGTGGTCTATTTCTATCCTTCGGCCTTTACCGGAGGCTGCAATATCGAGGCCCACACCTTTTCCGAGAATGCCGAACAATTCAAGGCGGCGGGGGCCAGCATCATCGGCGTATCGCTCGACAACATCGAACGCCTCAATGCTTTCTCTGCCGATCCGCAGTACTGCGCGGGCAAGCTGGCGGTCGCCTCCGATGCCGATGGCAAGATCGCCCGTTCCTACCAGTTGAAGATTGCCGACGCCTCGCCGGGTGCGAAAGACACGCGTGGGGTGGAAATCGGTCATGCCTTCGCCGAGCGCACCACTTTTGTCGTGCTGCCGAACGGCAAGGTTTCAGCCACGGTGGGCGGTGTCACGCCGGCCGAGCACGTACACAAGGCGCTCGAGATCGTGCAAAAGCTGCACGACGGCAAGTAACGCCGCACCCAGCAGACGCGCGACCACCCGCCGAACGATCGCCGTAATCGGGGCCCACGCACCTCCCGGCGCCTATCAGTCAGCACGATAAGGAACGGTCATGTCACAGTCTCGCCTGGCACTCATGCTCTTATGCGCTGTCGGCTCCTCCGTTTGCCTCGCCGACGAAAAGCCCTTGTATGCCCTCACGAAGACCGTTGCGATCGGCGCACCCGATCGCTGGGACCTGCTCACCTATGATGCCGAATCGCACCGGGTTTACATCGCGCACGGTGATCGCGTCACCGTGGTCGATGGGCAGAGCGGTGAGCTCATTGGTAGCATCGAAGGCTACGCCGGCGGCACTCATGGGGTCGCCATCGTTCCGGGCTCCGGTCGCGGATACACCGATGAGGGCCGGACTGGAACGGCGGGCTCCTTCGATCTCAAGACCCTGAAGGCCCTCAAGACCATCAAGGCGGACGAGGACGCCGACGCCATCGTGTTCGATCCGGCCAGCCGGCACCTGTTCGTCATCGACGCCGATCCGGGCAAGATCACGGTCATCGACACCGGCACGGATACCGTGGTCGCGACGCTCGATGGCGGCGGCAAGATGGAATCAGCGGCCGCCGACGGCGGCGGCAAGGTCTACATCAACGGGGAGGAGAAGCGCGAGATTCTGCGCGTGGACACCAAGACGAACAGCATCGATGCGCATTGGCCGATCCCCACCTGCGCCAGTCCGCACGGCCTGGCCATCGATACGAAGACCCGCCGGCTGTTCTCGAGCTGCGCAAACAATGTCATGGTGGTCATTGACGCCGACAGCGGCAAGCAGCTCGCAGAGCTGCCCATCGGCTCGCGCACCGATGCGGCGGCCTTCGATCCGGGCACGAAACGCGCCTTCAGTTCCAACGGCGATGGCACCCTGACGGTCATCGGCGAGCAGTCGCCGGATTCCTTCGTCTCGCTGGGCAGCGTCGCGACGATGCGCGGGGCGCGGACCATGACGCTTGATCCCGGGACCGGACGCCTCTATCTGGTCGCGGCCGACCTGACGGTCAACGAATCGGTCGACCCGACCGATGTTCGGCACCGCTACACGGTGGTGCCCGGTTCAGCCAAGCTGCTGATCCTGGATCCGGCGCACTAGCGCCCGGAAAGGGATAAAAATAGCGGGCGGAGCGTATCGTGCTCCCATGCCATACGATTGCATGGGGTGACGACATGACGCGGAGCCCAGGGCCGGGGAATCTTTTGCTGCGCCGGACGGGCCTTGCCCTGCTCCTGCTCCTGGCCGCCCCCGCCGATGCGGCGCACGCGCCCGTGGTGGGCGAGAGCGCGCCGACATTCGTCGGCTACGGGCTGGATGGCCGGAAGGTCACACTGGAGACTTACGCGGGCAAGGTGATCGTGATCTCCTTTTGGGCCACGTGGTGTCCGCCCTGTCGCATGGAGCTGCCGATCCTGGAGCATATTCAGATGGCCGGCAAAGGGCACATCCAGGTCATCGCGATCAACACGGAACCCCGCGATGTTTTTCGCAGCGCCGCGAAGATTCTGAAGGATCTCAAGATTGAACTGACCCGCGATGAGAGCGAAAGGGCCGCCAACGCCTATGGCGTCAAGGGACTGCCACACCTCGTCGTGATTGGAAAGGACCTGCGCATCATCAGCATCCGCGAAGGCTACGGACCGAGTGAGCTCGATGACGTGGCCGCAGAACTCAACGCGGCGCTGAGAGCGGGGCTCGCGCCAGACACCCCGTCAGCTCCTGAAACACCATAGAGGTCAACAGCCCGGTCAGGTCGGGATTCCAGCGCACCGCAAACCGCGGCAGCCGTCATGACAGTCTGTTGATTAAAGGAATGTTGGCGGGGAGAGGGATCCACATCTGCCGACAAGCATCTGAATCTAAAGGGCTATTTAGGCGTCCAAATTGAAGTTGCACTAACATGTGCCACCAGGCCGCGGCGACTGGCACGGGCGTGTGCACAAGCGGGGAGCATAGGGATCCGGAGCAGCGCGAGCCGCTGCTCGCCGCGTTCGCTTTAAGTTCGGGACCCCCGCGCCGATGCGTTCCACACCCAGGGGGCCTGAGCCCCCCTGGGTGGCAGCGCGCAATCTGCCTCAGTCTTGCAGGAACGGCGCTTCCTCCAGGACGTATCGGGCGACCTCGCGACCCTGCTGCAGCCCCACGGCGCAGGCGCGGCGGAAATGGATTCCGACCAGCATGCGCGAGAACGCGTTCTCGCGTGCAGCATCCTGCGCGCTGTCGTAGGAACGCGTCGGTGTGGCGTCCGGGCCCGCGGCGGGCGCCGTGGTCGAGGTGTGCTGAAACGGACGGTTGGGGCCAACCAGGGCGTCCCGCCGCGGCATGCCCGGACGGGTAGTCGGGGACCGGCGGCGTGATGAATGCGGGCTCCCAGTTCGGATCCTTCACGGTCAGCGGATTGCCGTCGGTGTCCGCCGCACGAATGGCCGTCAGCGGTCGCCAGAAGTTGTAGTAGAACTTGGATTCGAGGGTGGTTGCAATGGCGTCAGACATCGCCGCGTTCAGTGCCGCATACAGCCGTGCGTGCTGCATCAGTGACATGCCGCCCGAGATCTTGCGTGCGATGCGATTCCAGGCGAATGAGCCATTCTCGAACCAGAAGAATGCGATCGCAGTCTGATCGGAGCTGCGCGCGGAAACGCCAGCCTTGCCCAGGACAGCGATCTCGTTGACATCCATGGCGTACTCGAGACTGCGCAACGAGGAATACGGGCGCGGCGCGCGGAACTGCGCCGAGGAACGCACCCCAAAGGTGCTGAGCGCCGCCCAGCCGGCAGCGGAGACGAAATTTGTCGGTGGAGTGGGCTGGTAGTCGCCGGGCTTGGTGCCCGGTGTATACGGCGCGTTAAGCGCCCCGAGCACGTCTTCGTTAGCGCGGCTCGCGAGCATTGCCGCGGCAGCCGCCTGGCCCACGGCGATGCCGCGATTCTCGGCGGTGCCGTTCGGAATGGCAGCCAGCTCCGCGGTGTATACGACGTCAAAGGGCGTGTTCGAACCGAAGAATTTGCCGAACTCGGCCACCAGTACGTCGTGAGCCGCAGCCGCGACGGCGGCGTCGATGCTGGTGGAGCCGGCATTGTACGGGCGCGACGCGGACTTCACGGCGTTGAGCATCGCGATGTGCGCCATCGCATAGGCACGCATCTCGACGAACGGTGGCAGAGCAAATAGCGGCAGGCCAGCCGAGAAATCGGTCATGGCGATATTCCAACGCTCGATGCTATCGGCGCTGCCGGTTGCGAAGGCGCGCGCCGGCATATGCAGGGCGAGGCCAATCAATACGGCGGAAAAGAGGGCAATGATCTGGAATGGACTGCGTTTGATCTTCATGTCGTTCTCCTTGTGCCCTGAGAGGTGAAGTGCTTTCAAAAGGCCGCCAGGAAGTCCGGACGATTCCCGGCGGGAACGGCTGAGCCGGACAGGAGAATCAGAGCGGCGCTCGAGGCGTACCGGCAGTGCGAACGGGTGCGATACACGTTCAGCTCACGGCGCCGGATTGGATGTTGTCACCAAGTAACCCACAGCCAGCTCCGGCTCACGCCGATGCGCTACTTGAACAATTCAGCCGAAGAAAGCACGGTGTTTGAGCTCCAACAACCCAATCCTCGGACGCAATGGATTAGGTGATGATTTCCGCCCGTAATGAGCACAGTGCCATCGACCAGCAGCGTCGCCGCATGTCCGTCCCGTGCTGTGATGAGCGAACCCATCGCCACGAAGCCCCCACTCTCGGGAGCGAATAGGTCCGCCGTGGCGTACGACTGGACGACGACCCTGCCGTAGTCGCGCCCGCCACCCGCGAGGAGGACCGTGCCGTCGTTACGCAGTGTCGCCGTGGCTCCGTACGCCGCCGCCGACAGCTGACCCACCACAGAGAAGATTTCGGTCCCGGGGTTGAACAGCTCGGCGGTGTTGTCCGGTCCGGTGACCAGCACCGTACCGTCGACCAGCAACGTCGCCGTATGCCCGGAGCGTCCTTCGCTCATGCTACCGGTCGAGGTGAACGTGCCACTCACGGGGTCATACAGTTCTGCGGTAGCGCCTCCTGCGGGGTCGGTTGGGGTTTCGCCCCCGGCGACCAGCACGCGCCCGTCCGGCAACAGCGTCGCCGTGTGTTCGGTCCGCGATACCGTCATGTCGCCGGTCGCCGTGAACGTGCCGGTGGACGGGTTGTAGAGCTCTACACTGGCCGTTCCGCCGCCGGTGACCAGTACCTGGCCGTTCTGCAACAGCGTCGCGGTCTGCCCCAGACGTAGCGCAACCATGCTGCCGGTTGCCGTGAACGTGCCGGCCGCCGGATCATAGAGCTCCGCGGTCTGGCTCCCTCCGCCGACTACCAGGACCTTGCCGTAGTTCGGCAGCGTCGAATTTGCGAGCAGCGTAGCGCTGTGCCCGGTCCGCGCGACCGTCATGTTGCCGGCCGTCGGGGTGAACGTCTGACTTGCCGAGTCATACAACTGTGCGGAGGCCATCGAAGACGACCCGTCGCTGCCGCCGGCGATGAGCACCTGGCCGTTCTGCAGCCGCGTCGCCGTATGCCCGGCGCGGGCCACGGTCATGCTCCCGGTCGTCGGCATGAACGCCGCCGCAGGCCGGGCCATAGCGACACGAACGATGAAGGGCGTGGCCGGCGAACTCCGATTCAGTGCGTCCTTGACCGTCAGCGTGATGGGGAAAATGCCTGCCGCTGACGGAATACCGCTCAGGAGGCCGTCTAGGCTGACGGTGAGGCCTCCCATCGGCGCGGTCGGTGGGGTCCAGACGAGCGGAGCGAGTCCGTCGCTTGCATAAAATTGGAAGCCGTACGGCGAGCCTACCGTCGCTGTGGGCGGCGGGGCGTTGCTGATTGTTGGCGGCAGGGGTTCGCTGATGGTCATCGCATAAGCGACCGAGTTCGTTGCCGGGGTCGGCGCACTGCTGTCGGTGACGGTCACCGTAAATGCGAACGGCGTCGAACTGGCGGCGGTCGGCGTGCCGGTCAGCGATCCGTCTGAATTGAGCGTGAGGCCCGGTGGCAATGCGCCGGCCGTAACCGTCCAGCTGAGCGGCAAATAGCCTCCTGTGGCGGTGAAGGCGATGCCATACGACGTGCCGTGCACACCCGCGGGCGGCGTTTCGCCCGGGTCGATCAGGAGCGCTGCGGGCGTATCGATCGTGACGCTGAAGGGCTGCGAGCCGGTCCCGGGCGTCTGCGCGCTGTCGGTCGCCGTGACGGTGAAAGCGAACGGGCCGACTGCGCTTGGCGTTCCCGAAAGCGTGCCATCCGCAGTGAGCGTGAGTCCGCCGGGCAAAGCGCCCGAGGTGACAGCCCAGGTGAACGGTGGCGAGCCGCCGCTCGCACTGAAGGAGAAACCCTCGTAGGGATTGGTCGCAACGCCCGCCGGGGGCGTGGGTGAGGCGCTGACCACGACCGAGTCGGGTGGGGGTGGCGGTGGGCCCGAGTCACTGCCGCCACCGCAGCCGACCATGAGAAAAGCCAGGCTGCTCACCAATCCGATTGAGCGCAACATGATGATCCCCTTGCAGTGGTTCGCCGATGGGGATCATTAGTCCAAGAATTCCAAAGCAGCGTATAGGTTTGCGACGAACGGGCGCTTTTCGAGTGTGAAGTCCTTCAGGGCGGGCACCAATTGGCCGCGGACCATTGCCAATCGATCTCTTTGGGCATCGCGCGCGCGGCATGGGTCTTGCTCTGCCTTGCGGTTTCGTTGACAGTGTTGGGAGAAGACAAGCGCAGAGTGGTCATTTTATTTTGTCTGCCGCTCCCACAGTGTTGGATGTGAGGCCGAGCGCACTGCCAGCGGCAACGGCGGGCGCTCGGTTGGGAGCTGCTTTGGGCCTCGGCGCCGCGATCGCGTTTGCGTTGTCGCTAGAGTATCTCGCGCAACCCTTTGTGTGGCGCAATTGGCCAGCGGAGGAAGTGCTGGAGGGCTGGCTGGTCATTTTTCGCGATCGCCTGACCGTGACGGTGCTCATGGCCGCCGCCATCACTGTGACGGCGCTGGTGCGTACCGAGTCGCTGCAACTGCGGGCGATACTGTTGGCAGTCGGAGTGGTCATCGGCGCGGTAAGCGGCGAATTGATTGTCCGCCGGCTATTCGGCCAGTTTGACGGCAGCGTCTCCCTGGCCGCGCACGCGTTGCGTTGGAGTGCGGTCGCACTGGCGGTAGCCGCAATGTTTTATCTGTGGCGCATGTCCTCCGACTCCAATGAACAATTGCGCAACGAGACATTGCGCAGCCTGAACATCGAACATCAGCTCACCAATACGCGGCTGGCTGCGCTCAGGAGCCAGATTGAGCCTCACTTCCTGTTCAATACCCTGGCGACACTGCGCTGGCTGCAGCGTACTGAGCCGGAGGCCGGCGCGCGCCTGCTCGCAAACTTCATCGACTACCTGCGCCGCATAGGGCCGATGCTCGAGTGCACCGAAGTGGCGCTCGGGGATGAGATTGACCTGATGCGAGCCTATCTTGAGGTTGTCGAAATGCGCATGGGAGAGCGCCTGCACGTCGCAATTGACGTCCCGCCGGACTTGCGGCGCGCTCGAGTCCCGCCGCTGGCGCTGGCAACCTTGGTTGAGAATGCGGTCAAGCACGGCATATCACGCGCGCAGCACGGCGGTGACATCGCCATTCTCGCACGCGAAGTCGCGCATCAGCTTGTTCTCAGTGTCACCGACACCGGGGTCGGCTTTAGTCCAGGCTCCGGCGGCGGCACCGGCATCGGCCTCAGCAATGTGTGTTCACGCCTGTCGACATTGTATGGCGCGCTCGGATCATTGCGGGTCGAGGCCAACACACCGACGGGCGTGCGCGCGACGCTGAGATTGCCGTGCAACCTGGTGCCCTCCCAATGAGCGGCGGGCCAGGCAGGCGCTGGCGGCGGATTCTCGTCTGGGGGACGGCCTGGGGCGTTGCCATTACAGTGGTCGAACAACTGGCATTTACACCCGGTGAGGCCTGGGCCACCGGGAGTATGCTGTTGTGGTGGCTGACCGCTTGGCTGACTCCCCTGTGGTGCCTGGTGGGGTGCATTTTTGTGTGGGTGGCTGATCGCGCTGCGCGCCAGCACCAGATTCGCGGCGCACTGCTCGGCTGGCTGACCGTCGCAGTGACTTCAGCCATCGTGCAGCCGTTCTTCAGCAACCGCGTGCCGACGTGGGTTGGAGAAGTCCTGCCCGCAGCAGCTGCGCTCACAGCGCAGGGGGCCACGCACATGCCGCCTCATCGGCTCACGATGTCGCTCACGGTATACAACCTGTGGATCAATTTGTTTTACGGCGGCCTGCTGATGATGGCCTACTCATTGACTTTAGGACGCGAGCGCATGCGCTCGCTGTTGCACGCGAATGCGGTCGCCCGCAATCGTACCCAGGCGATCCTTGATGAGGCCCGACTCCAGGCATTGCAAAGACAAGTGGATCCCGCTCTGTTACTGAGCTCGATGGGTGAACTGGAAAAGCGCTACCGCAGTGAGCCTGACGGGGCTGAGCGTCTGTTGGAAACCCTGGTTGAATTTCTGCGCTGCGCGATGCCTGGTCTGCGCGAACCCGTATCCACGGTAGACACGGAATTGCGGTTGGCGCGCGCTTACGGGAGATTGCAGAATGAATGCGGCTCGGGTCCTGGCTGGATCATCGAGGAGTTACAAATCGGACCTTTGCACGCGCACTTTCCGAGCCTGCTGATGCTGCCCCTCCTGGCGCTGGGAGCCGATGGCTCCAACCCATTGTTGACAACCCAGGCTGCCAATGGCCGCGTCACACTGACCTTGAGTGGTCTGCGCGAAGTTTCTCTTGAGTTCGTGCAACATCTGCGGACTCGCTTGCAAGACGTGTACGGCGAGGCTCTCGCCGTCACACGAGATCCATCGACAAAGACCGCGCTGGAGATAACGTTGATCGCTGAACCCACTACAAGGAGTATTCCATGAACCAGGAACAACCCGATGCCTTGCGCCGGGCCTTACTTGCGCTGCTGCCCATGCTCGTCATCACAGAAGACTTGAGCGCCCAGGATGCTGTCCAAAGCCAACCGCAGAACTATCGCGTGATGTTGGAAAACGACAGGGTGCGGGTGCTTGAATACAACGGCCGTCCTGGCATGGGGGTCTGTGGTGATGGAATGCATTCGCATCCGCCACATCTCGCAGTCCTCCTGTCGACAGGCACAATCCGCATGAAAATGCCGGACGGCAAAGTCGAGGTTCACAGTGATATCCCGGTCGGCGCGGTATTCTGGGGCAATGCGGAGACGCACGAGGTTGAAAACATCGGCGGCAGCAATATCCGTATGCTCCTCATTGAGCTCAAGAGCACTAGCGGCTGACTTTCCATGAGCCCACCGACCGCAATTCTCGCAGAGGACGAAAAAGTCTTGCGCGATGAGCTGCGCCAGCGGCTGAGCGAGCTGTGGCCCGAACTTATCGTGGTAGGAGAGGCCGGCACTGGGATCGAGGCACTGCAACTGTTGGAGAAGCAGATGCCTGATCTGATGTTTCTCGACATTCAGATGCCAGGAATGACCGGTTTGGAGGTTGCACATCAGGCGCAGGGGCGCTGCCACATTGTATTTGTGACGGCCTATGACGCGTATGCGGTCGCCGCCTTCGAAACCGGCGCGCTGGACTACGTCTTGAAGCCACTGGAGCGTGAGCGTTTGCGATTAGCGGTCGATCGCGTCAGGCAACGATTGGGCTCAACCCCGCAAAATCTCGAAGCCGTGCTGCGCGAACTGATTAAAAACGCCGAGCCGCGCAAGTATCTGCGTTGGATAAATGCCTCCGTCGGCAACCTGATGCAGCTGATCACCGTGGACGAGGTCGTGTATTTTCAGGCGGACGCGAAATACACCCGGGTGGTCACCGCAACGTGCGAAGCACTCATTAGAAAGCACCTGAGTGAACTGCGCAATGAACTTGACCCTTCAGTATTTTGGCAAGTGCACCGCTCAACGATCGTTAACGCTAACGCGATCGCAGGCGTCTCGCGGGATATGTTTGGTCATATCAACCTGAAACTTAAGCGCCGCGGTGAAGAGTTGAATGTCAGCGAATCGCACGCTCATCTTTTTCGGCAGATGTAGGCGTCAGCGGGCTCTGGCGTCACTCACCCCGGGGCACAACGGTAAGCGTCATCTGAAGGCCGTCTGGTCGTAGTCTGATAGAACGATAAGGATGGTGTCCACCTACTGTGAGGAGGTGGACACCTATGATGGAGTCGAAGTTCGATCTGGTTCCGAACCTCGTGCGTGGTCATCGGCGAGACGGTCGATGCCAGTATGACAAGGCCGCCAAGCGCGAGCTGGTGCGCCGTGTTCTGGAACCTGGCGTGTCACTGGCCGCTACGGCCTTGGCCCATGGGCTGAACGCCAACCTGTTGCGCAAGTGGGTTGATGTGCTGGGTGGCAAGGTGCAGCGAGGGCAAGCGCTGGCAGTGCCACAAGCGCCGTTGCTGCCCGTGAAGGTCGGGACGCGCGCGTCTGCAACCTCGGCGAGTGAGGGGTATGTGGAGATCGCGGTACACGGTGGCGTGATCCGCGTGTACGGCCGGATGCCCGCCGAGGCGTTGCGAGTGGTCCTCGACTGCCTGGCTTCGCAGGCGTGATCGGACCGCCCGGAGACACGCGGGAGTGGCTCGCAGCCGGAGTGACCGACATGCGCCGCGGCATGTACGGGTTGGCAAAGCTGGTGGAAACGACGCTACGCGAGCGGGCCTACGGCGGGGATGTGTTTGTGTTCCGGGGCCGACGCGGAGATCTGATCAAAGTCCTGTGGGCAGATCGGGACGGACTGTGTCTGTTTGCGAAGCGCCTGGAGCGGGGACGCTTCATCTGGCCGCAGGCGGCGAGCGGCACGGTGCATCTGACGCCGGCGCAACTGTCGATGCTGCTCGAGGGCATCGACTGGCGAAGACCGCTGCGCACGTGGGAGCCGTTGCATGTGGTGTAGAAAATAATCTGTATGAATAACTGAATAAGTGCAGCGCATACGCTAAAACCCTAGTAAAATAGGGTCGTGGAGCTCGAGTACACGCAGCTACTCCAGGATATCGAAGCGCTGAGACGGCAGCTGCGGCAGCGCGACACCTGGGTCGAGGCGCTTAAGGAAGAAGTGATCCGTCTGCGCCGCTGGCGCTTCGGGCGTTCCTCGGAGTCGATCGATGTGAGCGTGGCTCCGGAGCTGGCGCTGCCCGGTGGTGAGCTGCCGGCCAGCCCGGCGCCGGTGCCTGAGGCTAGTGCGCCGACCCCGATCCCGAAGCTGATGGCGGTGGATACGCCTCGAGGCGCGCGCACGAGTCGGCGTCCGGCGCGCACACTACCGCCGGAACTGCCGCGAGTGGTCCTCCAGCACGCACCGGCCAGGTGCCACTGCCCGGAATGTGGCATGCACTTGAGCCGGCTGGGCGAAGATACCTCCGAACTACTGGACTACGTGCCCGGTTACTTCCAGGTCATCCGGCATGTGCGGCCGAAGCTGGCGTGCAAGGCCTGTGCGCGGATCGTGCAGGCGCCGGCGCCGATGCGTCCGATCGAGCGCGGTCTACCGACGGCGGGCCTGTTGGCCCAGGTGATTGGTGCCAAGTACGCCGATCATTGCCCGTTGTACCGGCAAGAAGGCATTTATCGCCGCGCCGGCGTTGAACTGCCGCGTGCGACGCTCGCCTCGTGGGTGGCCGAAAGTGCCGCGCTCCTGGATCCACTGGTCAGTGCGCTCGAGCGGTATGTGATGGGGGCGATCAAACTCCATGCCGACGACACCCCTGTCCCGGTGCTCTGTCCCGGGAAAGGAAGGACCCGGACGGGGCGGCTGTGGGCGTATGTCCGAGACGACCGGCCTTCGGCCGGTCCGGACCCCCCAGCGGTGGTGTATCGCTACTCTCCGGATCGGAAGGCCGAGCGAGCGCACGCTCACCTCAAGGCGTTCAGCGGCATCTTGCAGGCCGACGCCTACAGTGGCTTTGCACCGTTGTACGCGGATGGGCGCGTGCGCGAAGCGGCCTGCTGGGCGCATGCGCGGCGCAAGTACTACGACGTGTACGCCGTGGATCGCTCGCCGAACGCCGCGGAGGCTCTGGTCCGCATCGCTCAACTCTACGCAATCGAGCGGGAGATCCGCGGCCAGGCCCCTGCGGCCCGAGCGCAGGTGCGTCGCGCTCGGGCGGCCCCGCTCTTGGAGGCACTGCGAACTTGGCTCACAAGCACGTACGGCGCACTGTCGGCCAAGTCCCCGCTCGCCGGCGCCATCCAATACACGCTAACGCGTTGGACGGCGCTGACCCGGTATGTCGACGATGGGCGCATCGAGATCGACACGGATGTATTTGACAAGCGTTTTTTTGTTAGCCGATTTGATGACTCCTGTGCTCGGGTGACCGCGGGGCCAAAACGCGGGATTGGGGCTGAGAGCCCG
>WNFM01206453.1_pt1 | contig 27623 bp, 21 predicted proteins | sample 5400271 | NCBI WGS metagenome assembly WNFM01 (sample SAMN13153352, study PRJNA577476) | soil metagenome | isolation source: 60 cm saprolite on Douglas fir-dominated hillslope | place: USA:California | collected 2013-09-17 | reverse complement strand
GACCGCTGGATCCCCACCAGGGAGTTCGGCTTCCACATCATTCCTTCATCGAGGTTGCCGGCAATCGCCACGGCGCTTTCACTTCTCGTGCTGGCGTTTCCGCGATTCAGGCGTCAGCGCGTCCTCGCCGTTTCATTCGGGACATGGCTATTTTGCGCATTCGTGCTCTTGAATTTCGTCTGGCAGGGACGTTACCTCTACCCGATTTCATTCGGCGCGGCGCTTGTGATCGCCTATCTCGTCGGAACGATGTATCAAGAAGAGCACGAGCCGGGCAGGAGGTGGCTGGCGGTTGGAGCTTGCTTGGCGATTGCAATCGCTGCGTTCGGCGATCAGCTGGTGGGGTCGTACATCAACGATGGCTGGGAATGTCGAAGGAACATCGCCGCGCCAGTCGTGAAGAACAACTACGATCGCCCCGAGACGGGATTCGAGCACAGGCTTGCGGATATCGTCGCGAAATACCGGGCTTCGTCGCCACGGGCAGATGTAGTCCCGACGATCCTTTGCGAAAATACGCTCGATGAAGTGCGCTATTTGGGCGCGCAGTACCTCTTCACGCGTCCGGCCCTCGAAATCAATCGACGTCGCCTTGCCGCGCGGCCGGATCTCGTCAAGACGTTGCCGACAAGCTTGCTGGCCGTCTGCTTCACCAGCGCCCAATTCCCCGACCAGATCCTTCCGCCCGACGTCCGCAAGGATTTCGTCGAGGTGGAAGGCGCCAGGACGCAATCCGGAACCGTGGTCCACATCCTCGTTTCGAAGCCGTTGACATCGGGCGCGAGGGCAACCAGCCTTTTCGGCCAGCAGATGAATCCGATGTCAGGGCTGGCAGGATGGGGAAGCAACCACGATTTTCTCCTCCTGTGGGGACCGGACCGATTGACCAGTTGGGCGCCTGCGGATGCGCCGGGGGGGAAGGGCGCGCTGATCGCCCAATCGGGCGGTGACAGAGTCGGGGTCCTGATCGCGCCGTTCAGTGTCGCCTTCGACAACGTCGAGTTCGACAGCGGCAGCCGGCTGCATGTCGAATTGGCCATGCCGTACTCAAATTCGGATGGCATGGGCGTCGAGTTCGCCTTCGAGGGAAGCGATGCCGCGCGAGCATCCGTGACTCTCGCCATGAGCGCCAAGCCCGAGGCCGCGACGGGCCCGGTCTGGGAAACAAGGGATGTTCCGGTTCCCCCGGCCATCAACGGGCGAGGGAGCCTTACCGTGACCGCGACATCACCGAGCGGCGATTCGAATGGCGACTGGATCTATTTTCGCCAGCTTCACCTGACCCCCGGAGCACGGTAGTCCTTCGAGGTCTACATGGAGTGGGTCAGCGTTGCCCATTCCCGGGAATGGAAGGCCGGCCGGTGTTGTCGAGATTGATCCGCTCACGCTCCACGACTAGCGGGCGTTTGCGTACCTGGAAATGAATGGCGCTCACGTATTCCCCGATGATTCCCAGGAACATGAGCTGCACGCCACCGAAGAAGAAGAGCGCGACGATTAGGGTCGGAATGCCGGGCACCGTGAGGCTTCCGAACGCGATGAGATTGGCGGCCATCGTGAACGCCGCATAGGTGAAGCTGAACAGCGCGATGGCGAAGCCGACGAACATTGCGATCCGCATCGGCAAATTGGTGAACGAGATGAGGCCGTTCAGTCCCTGGTCCACGAGGTTGTAGAGGCGGTTCTTCGAGAATCCCTTGCGCCGTGCGCGCCACACATAGGACACGCCCTTCGTGCGGAATCCGCAGTTGGCGATCATGCCGCGGATGTACGGGTAATAGTCCTCGTGCTGCAGCAGCGCGACGAGCACCTTCTTGTCGATCAGCTGGAACTCGCCCACGTCGAGCGGAATCGCGATTCCGGCGAAGCGGCTCACCATGCGGTAGTAGACCTTGCGGATCCCGCGCATCACGAAGTTCTCTTCGCGCTGGCCCCGCACGCCGTACACCACCTCGGCTCCCGCCTGCCATTCCCGCACGAAGCGCACGATGACCTCGGGCGGGTCCTGGAGGTCGGCCGCGAACATGACGACGATCGCGTCCCCGCTCGCATGGCGAAGGCCGTTGAAGGTCGAGCGGAACGGGCCGTAGTTGCGCGCGTTCACCACTACTTTCACGTTTTGGTCCTCGGCGGCGAGGCGCCTGAGGATCTCCACGCTGCCGTCGGTCGACGAGTTGTCGCAGAAGATGTGCTGCAGGTCGCAATCGGGAAGGTCTCGCGCGAAGATCTCCTTCAGCGCGCGGTGGCAATCCTCGAGGTTCGGCTCCTCGTTGAAGCAGGGCGTTACGACGCTGACCAGTGGCTTCGCGGGATCACTCATCGGGAGTCGGCTGGAATACCAGCGCTTTCAGCACGAAGTAGGCGGCGGGTGCCACGACCGCGAGGCACAGGAGCTGTGCGACGACGGGGCCGAGCGAGGAAGCGGCGCGGAGCCCCTCGAGGAGCGCAAGGTTGAATGCGTAGATGAGCGCGTACGCCGCCACGAAGCGCGGCAGGCGCCGCACCGCGAGCCGCCGAAAGGTGAAGCCGCCGAAGGTGAAGAAGTTGAACAAGACGCCGGTGACGGTGGCGACGAGGAGCGCGACGGAAGGCGCCATGCCCAGAAGGACGACGAGTCCGGAATAGACGCTGAAGCCGAAGGCCGTGTTGACGGCGCCGGCCAGGCCGAATCGCAGCGCTTCCGCGAAAGGAGCGGTCATCGCTGCAGCGCCGATCCTACCGCGCTTCGCAGGTCGTCCATGCCCAGGCCATGGTACGAGAGAAGGAAGTTGTAGCTTCCGCAGACCTCGGAAAAGCGATGCCTGATGCCCAGCCGGGTCACGCGGCAACCCTCGCCCGATTCCGCGAGGGTCTCGGCCACCAGCGAGCCCAGGCCCCCCGCGACCGAATGCTCCTCGATGGTGAAGATCTGGCGCAAGGGACGGCATGCGGCCAGCAATTGCGCGCGATTGAAGGGCTCGAGGCAGGGCACGCTCCACACCGGAATGCCGCCCAGGTCATCGGCGATCTTCACCGCGCGCGAAACCATGGCGCCGGTGGCCGCGATGCCGACGTCCGAGGCGCCGCTGCGCACCGGGACGAGGTCGCCGAGCGCAACCTCGGGAGCCTTCGCATGGATGTCGCCGCAGTCCGCTTTCCCGAAGCGCAGGTATGAAGGCCGCCCCCGCGCGAGCATCGACTGGAAGCAGTACTTCAGCTCGAAGCGGTCCGCGGGAGAATGGATCTCCATGCGGGGCACCGCGCGCAAGGCTGCGACATCCTCGGCGCATTGGTGGCTCGCGCCCAGCGTGCCGTACACGAGCCCGGCGCCGTCGCCGATGAGCACCACCGGAAGCGACTCGTAGCAGATGTCCATCTTGATCTGCTCGAGGACTCGCATCGGGACGAACGCGCTGAGGCCGTATACAAGCGGACGGAATCCGGCCTTGGCGAGGCCCGCGGCGACGCCGACCATATTCTGCTCGGCCACTCCGCAGTTGATATAGCGATCGGCGCAGTGCGTCCGGAATTCGTCGAAGAGCGCGTATCCGTGATCCCCCGTGAGGAGCAGGATGCGCTCGTCGGCCTGCGCGGCCTCGGTGAGAAGGCGAGAAAAGGTCGCCCTCATGGCGATTCGAGCTCGTCCATCGCGGAGCGGAACGACACGTCGGTGAGGCGCGTGTAGTGCCATTTGTTGTCGTGTTCCATGAAGCTCACGCCCTTGCCCTTCACCGTGCGCGCGACGATCGCCTTGGGCCGGCCGTTCGCGAGGTCCTCCAGCTCGCGCAACGCACCATCCAGTGCGCTCTCGTCGTGCCCGTCCAGGCTGCGCACGTCGAAGCCGAACGATTCGAACTTCGCGTGCAGGCTCCCCAGCGCCATCACTTCCTCCGTGGTGCCCATCGCCTGGAAGCGGTTCTCGTCGACGATCACCACGAGGTTGTCGAGCTTGAAGTGCGACGCGAATTGGAGCGCCTCCCAGATCGGGCCTTCGTTCATCTCCCCGTCGCCGACGATCGCATAGCATCGCTGCGCCGTGCCCCTGCGGCGCGCGGCGAGTGCCAGCCCCACCCCGACCGACAGGCCGTGGCCGAGCGTCCCCGACGTCACCTCGCAACCGGGAACATGGATATCGGACAGGCCTTTCAGGCGCGTGCCGTCGCCGAAGTACTTGTCCATGTCGTCATCGTCGAGCACACCCGCTTCGTAGAGGCAGGCGTACTGCGCCATCACTCCGTGTCCCTTGCTGAGCACGAGGTAGTTGCGGTCCTCGGCCTTCGGGTCCGCGCCGCGACCGGCGCCGAGATGGTCGCGGTAGAGGACCGCGAGGATCTCTACGATCGAGAATGCGCAGCCGATATGGACGCTCGAGCCGGCGAAAGCCATGCGCAGCACGGTTCGCCGCAGCGAGCTCGGATGAAACGCGCGTTCGTGCAAGGCAGGCTTCCGGTCAAGTGTCACGGCGAATGTCCGTTCGATGTTGCAGGCGCGCCCACGCCAGCGTGCGCGACAGGGACTCGTCCAAGGTCAGGGTTGGCTCCAGGCCGAGCTCGCGGCGCGCCTTGCGGGTGCTGGGAATATACCGCGCCGGCTTCGCCTCGGACGCGGGAGCCATGGCGACGCGCACTTCGGCCCCTCCCCCGTCGAGGGCCGCGATGCGGCGGGCCAGGTCGCCCACGCAGATCGCCTCCTCCGAGCCCACGTTGTACGCGCTTCCCGGCGAGCCGCGCAACAGGATCGTCCATAGCCAGCGCGCGAGGTCCGCCGCGTGAAGATACGAGCGCAGCGGCGTGCCATCGCCTTTCACCTCGAGGGTACGCCCCGCCGCGCGGTCGGCGATGAAGTTGCCGATCGCAAAATGGCGATTCATCGGCAGGTAGGGGCCGACGAACGCGAAGCAGCGCGCGATGCGCACGGCCGGGCCGGCCGCCGCGGCGTTCGCGGCCGAGAGCCATTCGGCGACCCGCTTGCCCTGGCCATATGCCGATTCGGGCGCCGTCGTGGCGGGCGCGCCCGCGAAGGATTCGTCGATGCGCTCCATCTCGGGCGGCTGTTTCCCGTAGACCGCGCCCGAGCTCACCAGGAGGAGCGGGCCGATGGCGCGCTCGCGGCAGAAGTCCAGCACGCGCGAGGTGCCCTTCACGATCACCTCGAAGGTCTCGAGCGGCGTGCGCTCCTCGGCCACGTCCGTGGCGGCGTGAATCGCATGCGTGAACGCCCCCGGAGCCGGATCGAAATCGCGAACGTCGCCGCGCCACCATTCGATGCCCCTGCCCGCGAACAGGCGCGGATGGCGCGCGGCGAACTGTTCGGGATCGCGGCTGAGCACTAACGCGCGCGCGCCGAGGCCGAGCCGGTGGTTGGCATGCGCAAGGCTCTCGAGGAGCCACTTGCCGACGAAACCGCTTCCCCCGGTGATGAAGAGGCGCGCGCCTCGCAGCTCCTTCCACAGCCCTTCGTCGCGTTCGACGACGCGTTCGAGATCGTTGCGGACGACGTCGTCGGCACGGGCCGCGACCGTCCTAGTCAAATCCGAGCCCCAGGAAGTTCTCGATCTTTCCGGCGGCGTACGAAAGCATGTCCTCGGTGAGACCGGGGTAGACGCCGATCCAGAACGTGTTGTTCATGATGACGTCGGTGTTCGCGAGCTCGCCCGAGACGCGGAACTTGCGTCCCGCCATGGAGGGCTGGCGCGTGAGGTTGCCGCCGAAGAGCAGGCGCGTGCCGATGCGATTCTGGTCCAGGTAGGAAAGGAGATCGACTCGATTCACGTCGCCGCCTTCCCGCAGCGTGATAGGGAATCCGAACCACGAAGGTTCGGAGCGCGCGGTGGGCTCGGGAAGGATGAGGAACTCCTCGCAGCTGCCAAGGCGCTCCTTCAGGAAGCGGAAGTTGCTGCGGCGCGAGGCGATGAAGGACTCGAGCCGGTCCATCTGCGCGAGCGCACAGGCCGCCTGCATGTCGGTGATCTTCAAGTTGTAGCCGATATGCGAGTAGGTGTATTTGTGGTCGTAACCGAACGGCAGCTCGCCCAGCTGCCAGCCGAAGCGCTTGCCGCAGGTGTTGTCCTTGCCGGGAGCGCAATAGCAATCGCGGCCCCAGTCGCGGAAGGAGTCGATGAGGGATTTCAGCTCGGCGCTGTTGGTGAAGACGGCGCCGCCTTCGCCCATGGTGATGTGATGGGCGGGATAGAAGCTGAGCGTGCCGATGTCGCCGAAGGTCCCGACGATACGCCCGTCGTAGGTGGCGCCGAGGGCGTCGCAGCAGTCTTCCACGAGCCAGAGATTGTGGCGCTTGCACAAATCCGTGACCGCGGCGAGGTTGAACGGGTTGCCGAGCGTGTGGGCCAGCATGATCGCCTTGGTGCGCGGCGTGATCGCGGCCTCGATGAGGTCGGCTTGCACGTTGTAGGTCCCCAGCTCCACGTCCACGAAAACCGGCACGGCGCCGAACTGGAGGATCGGGTTGACGGTCGTGGGAAATCCCGCCGCCACGCCGATCACCTCGTCTCCCGGCTGGATCGCCCGGTCTCCCAGCTTCGGCGAGGTGAGAGCGGAGAACGCGACCAGGTTCGCCGAGGAGCCCGAATTCACGGTGGAAAGGAATTTCACGCCGAGGAAGCGGGCCAGCCGCGCCTCGAACTGGTCGTTGAAGCGACCCGTGGTGAGCCATCCATCGAGGGACGCCTCCACCATGTTCTTCAGCTCCGGGGCGCCGATCACCTTGCCCGAGGGAGGAATGGGAGTGGTACCGGCGTTGAAGCTCTTCCCCGCGAATTCGAGGAGAGCATATTCGTCCACAAGCTTTGCGATCTCCTTTCGCAGCTCGAATTTGCGCAGGGTGGAGGGCTCGATCACTTGTTCATTCATCGCTGTATTCCTGGATTTGCTGAAGGCTGAAAGCCTTCATGTCGCGGCCCGATCCGTGGGCCTGGTGCCAATCGACGATACGCCGCAACGCCTCGTCCAGGGACCACCGCGGACGCCATTGAAGCTTCGCCCGGGCCTTCGAGCAGTCGAGCTTGAGATAGGCCGCCTCGTGAGGTCCCTTCGCATTCTGCGAAGACCACGACGCGCCGGCGCCCCAGCGCGACGCGAGAGCGCTGGCAATCCATTCGACGGGTTTCGCGTCGTCGTCGTCCGGACCGAAATTCCATCCTTCCGCGAAATCGCACCCGCCCGTGTGCAGGCGTTCCGCCAAGGTGAGGTAGCCTCGCAAGGGCTCGAGGACATGTTGCCACGGACGGACTGCATTGGGATTGCGGATCATCGCCGGCGCGCCCGCGGAAAAGGCGCGAACCATGTCGGGAATCAAGCGGTCCGACGCCCAATCGCCCCCGCCGATCACGTTGCCAGCGCGCGCGCTGGCGAGCGCCACGCGATGCCTGGCGTAATCTCCGGTATTGAAGAAGGAGCGGCGGTAGGCGGCGGTGACCAGCTCGGCGCAGCCCTTGCTGCTGCTATAGGGATCGTGCCCGCCCATGGCCTCGTCTTCCCGATAGCCCCACAGCCATTCCCGATTCTCGTAGCATTTGTCGGACGTGACGACGAGCGCCGCGCGCACGGAGGGGACGGCGCGCACCGCGTCGAGGAAGTGGACGGTGCCCATCGTGTTCACGGCGAAAGTCTCGGCGGGCCGGGCGTACGATTCGCGCACGACCGCTTGCGCCGCCATGTGGATCACCGTATCGGGCCGCGCCTCGGCCATCGCCGTTCGCACGGCCGAGGGATCGCGGATATCGGCGATGGTGGAGCGGATGTCGTCCTCGATTCCCAAAAGTCCGAAGAGATGGGGCGTGGTGTGGGGATCCAGCGCATATCCCGAGACGTTCGCACCCACGTGCCTCAGCCACAGCGTGAGCCACGCGCCCTTGAATCCGGTGTGCCCCGAGAGAAAGACGTTGCGGCCCTTCCAGAAACCGGGAGTCATTTCCACGATTTCCACGGCGCCTTGCCGCTGGACCAGAGTTCCTCCAATACGGTCCGGTCGCGCAGCGTATCCATGGGCTGCCAAAAGCCGTCGTGATGATACGCATCGAGCTGGCCGTCCCTTGCGAGTCCCTCGAGGGGCGCGTGCTCCCAGATGTCGGAGTCGCCCTTGAGGTAGCGGAACACGGAGGGCTCGAGCACGAAGAAGCCGCCGTTGATGAAGCCGCCGTCGCCGGCCGGCTTCTCGATGAACCCCGTAACGCGCTCGCCGTCGAGCTCGAGGGCGCCGAAGCGGCCCGGCGGCCGGACCGCGGTCACCGTCGCGACGCGACCGCCCTCCTTGTGGAAGGCGATCAGCTTGCCAATATCAACGCTGGACACGCCATCGCCATATGTGAAGCAGAACGAATCGTCGGAGACGTAGCGTTCGACGCGCTTCAACCTCCCGCCGGTTTGCGAAGCGTCCCCGGTGTCGACGAGGGTCACACGCCACGGCTCGGACGCTTTTTGGTGGACCTCCATCCGGTTTTCCGCGAGATCGAAGGTCACGTCCGCCATGTGAAGGAAGTAGTTGGCGAAGTACTCCTTGATCACATAACCCTTGTATCCAAGGCAAACCACGAAATCGGTGAGCCCGTGCGCCGCGTAGATCTTCATGATGTGCCACAGGATGGGGCGCCCGCCGATCTCGATCATCGGCTTCGGACGAAGGGTGGATTCCTCGCTGATCCGCGAGCCGAGGCCTCCTGCGAGAATGACCACCTTCATGAGCGTGCGCTTCGGGTCACGTTTTTTTGACGGGGAGATCGACCCAAAGACACCCTGAACCTGACGGCGAATCAGCGCGTTCCATCGAGAGGATCGACGGCGCAAATCTTAGCAGTTTTTGCGCTCGGCCAACGCGCAAAAGCCGGTGCGCTAACATTGGCGCATGAGACAAGCGGAGGCTTCCCGCACTCTTCGGGCAATCGTCTCCTGGGCCACCGGGGATGTCGTGCGCGAAGTGCTGTTTCTGGCGCTGCTCGCTTTCCCGGTGCACGCGCTGGTACTTCGATGCATTTTCCCGGGCTATTACGATCCCCTCTGGCCACACCACTCGGATTTCTACATACCGGTGGAGCTCGCAGAATCCGCGCACGGAATGATGGATTTCGTTCGCCGGCCCAGGCCAGTGGGCATGGCCTTCCTCGAGGGCGTCGGGTACCTGGGGGTGCGAGGCTCGATCGGAGTCACCTTGGCCCTGACGCTGTTCAATTGCGCCGCTACCGCTGCGGCCGTGCGGCGTTTTCTACGGGATCCGCCGGGCCTCGGGTTTTTTCTGGGCTATGGAGTCTACGTGTTTCTTGTTTTCGTCCAGCCCCACTATTACGTCTTCTATTCCCACGACGTGCTTTCGCAGGTTTCCTACGCATTTCTCTTGATGTCGGCGTGGATGCTTTTCAAATACCAGGCAATGCCCCGAATCTCATACCTGCTGGCAGGTGGCGTGCTCGCGCTCCTCGCTTTTTTCAGCAAGGAGACTTACGGACCTTCCTTTCTATTCCTAGCCACGGTGTTCGCCGCGGGCTCTTACGCTCGCGGTGCTCGTGCCGCGCTCGCCGCGAGGCCCGCGCTCATCCTGGCTGCGGCGCTCTTGACTGCGTTTCTCGTCAATAGGATCAATGGCTCGCGCTTTACGGGGGGCGCCGACTATGCCGGGTCGCCATATCAGATTGTCCTCGCGCCTCGAGCGTTTCTCGTCGAGTGGCTACGGTATGCGGGCGAAGCTCTTAACCCCATATCGGGTGGTGTTGTCGTGCTCGTAGCACTGGCCCTGGCGATATTTGCAGGAGGAAGAAGCGTGCGCTTTGTGCTTGCCGTCGCGCTTCCCGTTGCCGGCGCAGCGGCATGGCTGGGCAATGCTACGCTGCCGAATCATCATTTCGCGGGCTACTCATGGAATGGCGCGTACCTGATGTACGCGCCGATCCTGTGCCTGGCTCCGTTAGCGGTCCTGGGACGAATTCCGTCCGTTTGCTTCATCGCCGTAATGGTGCTCGCGCTGTGTGCTCCCGCCTTGAACAAGGCGGCTTACGCCGGGAATCAGTGGGCCCTGGAACAGGAGGCGCGCCAACGCAATCTCCTCAACGCCATCGTCGCAACCCGCAATCTCTCGCCAAGCTCCCCAAGAGCGAAGATTCTCGTGACGGGAATCAATTTTCCCTTTTCACCGTTCGACCATGGCGCGGCCCTCGGTTGGTACCCCGTCCTCAAGGATATTCGTTTCGACGTGATGACTTATACGCGCGCGGCGGGCTCGATCATATCCGCGTCCTCAAATGTGCGATTCATTCCCCGCGCGCAGATCGCCCTCGCCGATTACGACGTCGTGTGGGCTTTCCGTTCGAACGGGACGATGGCCGCGGTAGTCGAAGCTCCACGACGCGAGCCGGAATCCGGAAGCGATCCGATGGGCGCGAGGAATCTCTGGATCTTTCCGAATCTATTCGACCTTGCAAGCGCGGACGACGGAGTCAAATACCTTCGCTGCGGTTCCGAGCTTATCGCCTACGAGGCCTTCGAGCAAGCCGAGCTGTGCCTTCTGAAGGCGGTCCGCGTTTCCGCCATGAACCCATATCCCTATTTCTATCTCGGGACGATCCGCGAAATTTCAGGCGACATCGAAGGGGCACGACCCTATTTCGAAAGAGCAGTTGCCCTCGACAGCGTGAGCGCCCCCAACCCTGCATTTCGCGCTGCCGTTTCCCGTATCGACGCTGTCTCCCGGCCTCACAATTGACTCTCGGCCTGCGCGGTCACTTGCTCGAGAAGCTGCCTTCCGGCGCCCAGCGTGGGGCGGGACTCACAGAATGCCTCGATGTCAGCTTCGGCTCCGAAAATCCGATCCAATGCGCGCGGGAATCGCCGGCGGGCGTTTCGGCAGCGAATGTCACGGATATGGTCTTGCCGGCGTAATCCGCGAGAGATACCGACGCCGCGGCGAAATGAGGCTTTTCTCCTCTGCCCGGCGGGACCGGATCCTTCGAGAACACGACCTTGGGCGAATCCGACCCCTGCTCCGTCACCCGTATCGCCGCGCGCGCGGGATAGGCGCTGGGGTAGATCATCCCGGCGCCGAATTCCAGCGCCGTATTTGGACCGATGACGAGGCCGTCGAATCGAAGCGAGTAGCCGGACACCACGGTCAATGTGTCTGCTTCCCCGGACACGGAGGGCCACCGCCCTCGAAAAACACCGCGCCCGCCGGGAGTCGAAACGGGGGCGTCGCTATTGATCGACCCGCGATCGTAATTCCCCAGGAAGTCGAAGGTCGTCATTTCCGGCCCGCGGCGTTCCTGGCGTCGCCAATCCTCCGTGACATCGAACAAGCGGGCCGGCGACACCGTATACATCTCTGCGCTTTGGGCTAGATCCCCGTGTCTGTCCTTCAGGGAAGAAATGCACTCGACGGATCTCTTGGCGCCGCCGTAAAGCCTGAAGAATTCGCCTCCGAGCAGCACCCAGCCACACTGGGCTTGGTCGGTAACGAACACGAGAGGCGAGGACTTGGGTGCATTCGCGCCGAGCACGTCATGTTTTACGGCGCCTGCGAAGCGGGCGCTGCCGACCAAATAGAAATTGTCGAAATGCCGCAAGATGACAGAGTCCAGAATGACAGAGGAGGCCGCCACGAGCAACGTGGGGACCCATCTTATGAGCGAATTGCCAGGCCCGCCCGCACCGCTCGCCCAAGACATCATGAGCAGGATCATCGTGAACGGTGCCAGGAGCCATCGCTGCTCGAGCCGAATCGTCGTGACGCCGGGCACGATCAACAGGCCGAAAAGCATCGCCAGTATGAGCGGCACACGAAGGCTCTCCAGGCGGGCCCACGCACCGCGTTGCCGGAGAGCGGCGCGGACGAGTCCATTTCCCATCGCGATCGTCCAGGCGGCGACGAACACGCCCGCACACAGCCATGCGGGAAACCAATTGAGCGCTGTGAGCGTGACCCCGGTCAGATACTCGGGACCTTCGTTCACGCCGAATATCGACAGGAGCCCCTGCCGCACGTGCTCCAGGACGCGAGAGCCGACAAGATCGAGGTGGGTCCCGTTCGTGCCGACCAGGAACGATGAATGCAGGACGCCGACCTTGTACGCGATTGTCAGGGCGGGGATTGCCGCGGCCGCCACCAGCAACGCCACTAGGCGCCGCCGCGGCAAGCCGCGAAACGCCGGGATGAGGACAAATGCGATGAACAGTCCGGGCGCAAGGCCAATGTAGCGCTCGTGCGCATGTATCGCGAGCAGCGTAAGGAAAAGGGCGATCCATCCGGACCGCCACGCATGGCCGGGAAGCTCCTCCGCCCGGAATACGACATAGACCGCCCCCAGGAACAAGAGCAGCGGGATGCCCTCCACCGGCCCATCGACCTGCGTAAGTTGAAATACTGCGAATCGGGAAACGGAAAAGGCCAGCGCCAGTGCGAACGCCACCGCCGGGGACCCCCGGCTCAGCGATCGGGCGATCAGAAAAACCAGAGCCGCGCTGGCGGCGTGAATCAGGACATCGACTGCCAGGTAATGCGAAACGGCGGTGTCGAACAACTTGAATTCGGCGATCATGAACGCCGTGAAGACTGGGCGAAATTTCTCCGCGCAAATCGAGGTCAGCACCTCGAGGAGTTTGGTGCCGCATTGCCCGTCCCGATATTGAAGGAAGTGGTTGAGGTCGTCGCCAAAGAAGACCTCCGGCATGAGGGGGACGAATTGGCACGCCGCGGCGATCGCGAAGAGCGCATAAAATGCGTAAAGCGATCGCCTCATGCCGGTCGCGAGAAGAGACGCTCCTCCACCAGCCCGCAGACGATGTGGCCGACGATGATGTGCCCCTCCTGGATGTTTGGCGTGGCGGAGGAGGGAATCTCGATGCAGTGATCCGCGATCTCGGTGATTGGGGCCTTCCTGTTGCCCGTCATGCCGACGTTGATCGTGCCGAGCCTCCGGCCCGCGGCTAGACCGGCCAGGATGTTGGGCGAGCGTCCCGAGGTGGAGAGCCCGAAGAGTACGTCTCCGGGCTTGGCAACCGCTTCGATCTGCCGCGAAAACAGCAGCTCGTATCCATAGTCGTTGCCGATGGCGGTGAGCACCGATGTGTCCACGGTGAGCGCGAATGCCGGCAATCCGGGGCGGTCGAATGCGAATCGGCTCACCATCTCGCCCGCCAGATGCTGGCAATCCGCCGCGCTGCCGCCATTTCCCATGAAAAGCAGCTTGTTGCCCGCATTCAGCGCGCGCACGCAGGCTTCCGCGATGGAATGGATCGACGATGCGAGCTTTTGGTCTTCCGCCATTAGGGAGGCGATCCGCGCGCTTTCGCCAAGATGCTCCAGGATTCTCTCGCGCATCAAAGCCTCCAGGCCTGCGTGCCGTGCTTGGTGAAACTGCAGTTGCTCACCTCTCCGCCGAATTCCTGGAGAGCGCGCACGACGTCCATCCGTTTATCCGGATATACGAAAAACATCATGAACCCCCCCCCGCCCGCGCCCGACACCTTCCCGGCACGGGCACCTGCACGGATGGCCGCATCATAGATTGCGTCGATCATCGGACTCGAGACCGTCGTTGCCGACGCCTTCTTGCGTTCCCAACCGGCGAGCATCGACTCCACGATGCCGTCGAAATCCCCCCGCAACAGGCATTCCTTCATCGTGAGCGCTTCCCGCTTGAGCCCGTGCATGGCGTCCATGGAAGGCGAGGCGCCCGACTTGATGCCGGCGTTCTGTTCGGAAATGATCTTTGCGGACTCGCGGGAGACCCCGGTGTAATAAAGAACCAATGACGCTTCGAATTCACAGAGGATCCAGTTCTTGATGCGTAATGGATTGATGACCACGCGGTCGCCGCCCTGGAATTCCATGAAGTTGAATCCGCCGAAGGTTGCCGAATACTGGTCCTGATGGCCGCCTTCGAAACCGCAGTCGATCCGCTCGATCTTGTACGCGAGCCTCGCGATGGTATGGTCATCCAGCGGCAGGTTCAGCAGTTCTACAAAGGCCTTGATCATCGCGACGACTAGAGTGGAAGAGGACCCCAGGCCCGAGCCGATCGGTGCCTCGCAGAAGGTACTCACCTCAAGCGCCAGCGGCTGACCCTCGTTGTAGGTGCGAACTATCTCGTTATATACGGCCTTGTGAAGACTGAGCTTTCCCTCGAGAGGAAGCTCGCCCGCGAGGGGCGCCGACTCTTCCACTTGCAGGTCTTTCGCCAGAAATCGAATGACACGCTCGCCCAGAGGTTTGAGCACGGTGTAGGCATAGCGGTCAATGGTCGCATTGAGCACCAGCCCGCCATACACGTCCGCGTAGGAGGCGATGTCAGTTCCGCCACCCGCGAGACCTAGCCGAAGCGGCGCGCGGGCGCGGATGCAAGATGATGGCCTGATCAATCAAGTCCTCCAGTCAGCCAAGCAGTGCAAGAAGTCAGGGCTACGCGCGCTGATCGTCAAGGGCGCGGGCCAATCGTCAGCCTGCTCGCGTTCGGAATTCGGGCCGTCGTGGCGAATCAGCAGTCTTCAACCGCCTCCGTGGCCCCGACGCAGCACCACACGGTCGCGTCGTCGAAGACCAGATAATGCCATAGGCTTCCGGGAGCAAACCTTCGACGAAATCTTCAATATGCCCGATTCGCCTCGAGAAATTTCGGGACTGGACATCACGAGGAGATCCTCGATATCGACCGCACTGCAACTTGTGCCGCAAGTGCTTAGCCGCGTTGACGAGCCCTCGGGGAATTCTCGAATATCTCGACTTTTCAGTTATACGAAGGCGGTGCGACGGACGCCGTCTAGGTTGGCTAATTGGAAATCGCATGTTGCACCTTCGGATAAATTCCCCGACACGCAAGAAATTCAAGACCCAATGACGAGCGGCCCGGCTGACAACTTGTCATGTCCATTTGAATATCGAATGCCGTCAAATTGGACTCTGGAGGGGCGCCCGATTTATCGAACAACACGTACAACGACCTGGCGTTCTCGCCGATCTTTGCCTTCATGCGACGTCCCAATTCGTGATTAAACCCGTCGGCGCCAAGCTGTCCTTCCCCGCGAGAAAAGCCACGAGGGATGGTCATGAAGTGCAGGCCCAGACTCGTCCCCGCCAGTGCTGGAGCCAGGAACGACATGGGTACATCAGCAAATACGAGCAAGGCTCCGTCCTCAAACCGGGGGGCTTGCACGGCAAATATATCGGTGCCGAGGGGCGCACGCCCCCATTTCGGACTAACGGTGTAACCGACAATGAAGGTGGCGATCGAGATCACGCATAGAGCAGGCAACCAAGCGGCCCTGCGCCCCAACCTCTGGACGACGGCCATTATTCCGATGATGACAAATATGCCAGCCAGGCACTCCGTCGCCACCAGATACCTGAAGATGGAGAATTGATGCATCCACACGATGTACGAGAAAGTGAGGAACAACGCGAGAACGTGTATGGACCTGTACTTGGCGGAGAGCAATTTGGCTCTCAGGTCTTTGCTGGTGAGTGCGATAGCCACATAGCCAGCCAGAAAAAAATAGGCTATGGCCAGACGCATGTCACGAAAGGGCAGTTCCGTCACCAGTGACGACTGCAGGGTAGTCCAATAGAAGGGGTAGAAAAGCCACTGCTGCCACGACCTTGGCAAGAAGCGACTATCGCGGACATTGATGCTTGCCATCCAGTCCGAATGAAATACCCCGTTGAGCAATGGAAAAAACGGATTCCCGGTGAGCTCATACAGCTTCCAGCCCCATGGGCCATAGATGGCGACAAAGACGGCAAAAACGCAGCAACCATAAATGACGAGGCTGCGAATCTTGTTCCGCCAGCCTGGCGCGACCGAAAAAATCACGACGGCCATCGACGGAACATAGATGGCTGCCGTCAATTTCAAACCCGTCGCCAAGCCCAAGAGCATTCCAGCGACTGCAACCCTTCGAGGCGATGACTCCTCGTCGCGATCGTTCGCCACGATCAGGAGTTGGTAGAAGGCCGCCAGGATAATGGCAGCGATCGTGATGTCGTTCAAGGTCGTACCGATTTCGGACCAAGTGGCCGCCCCGGTTCCTGCCAAGAGTACGGAGGCAGCAATGAACGCGATACGGTCCCATTTCTCGAGGTCGAGGGACCTGGTGATCCTCGCGCTGATCAGGTAGATGAAAAAGAGAAGAGCACCGTACGGAAGCCCGGAGAGCGCCACGACATACCCACCGTGCGAGGGGAACAGCTTCGCCGCGACGAGATAGTAGGGAATATCGAGGAACGGGGAAAAATATGTCTGTGCGCCCGCCGCAAAGATGTCTTGCGACCATCGGCCGGTCAACGCTGCCCAAGCGTTGTATATATGATAATTACGCATATCAAAATTGTCGTCCTGGCCGAGATGGAGCGACACCAGACACGAGGTCGTGCAGAAGAACAAAGCCGCCCACAAGCCTTTCTTCATTTCCGTATCCCGGGAAGGTTTTGACCCGTCAGCATCCACCGAGCCAGGTCATGGACGGTGCAGCGTCATGATCATGGTGACGCCGATGACGGCGTAAAGCAGCCGGTAGCACTTCTGCAGCCGGTGCAAGCTGTCGGGCGTGAGTCCACTGTGGAGAGCCCGCAACGACATCCAGAGATGCAGCGGGTAGAGCATTGCGGCGAGAAGGAGAACGTGCGGCACGATGCCAAAGGCCGCGAGCATTGCCAGCATCGCATAGGCCGCAGTAAAGAGGACGAGGCCTGCGATGAAGCTCCGTGTCGCTCCGAAGGCTACCGCATTCGTCCGGATTCCGTTGAGAAAGTCGCCTTCATAGCCGCGTGCCTCGTGCGTCAAGTGACCGGCCGTGAATACGAGCGCGAAGAAGCTGCTGATTGCAACGCCACGCTCGTCGACGGCGGAGAACGCTGAGTAGCCGAGCAGAAAGTGCAAGGCGCCCCCCACGAAGTGAAGAGCGGAGCCGAAAATCGGAAGTCCCTTCATATGAACCGCAGGGGCGGAATAGAGCGCGCTGGCGCCAGCGATCACGACTGCAACGACGAACGTGGTCACGCTGACAAGCCAGAACAGCAATAGCGCAAGGGCCAGTAGTGCTATCGCGAGATATCCCAGCTCGGTGCGGCTCACACCCTTTGCGACGAATGTTCGGCCGGCTCGGGCAGGATCCCTGAGGTCACCGTGAATTCCGCACCAGTCGTTCAGTACGAAGACGTGAGCCACCAGACCTACGCTACCGACCACAAAGGTAGCGAGGACTAGCGCGTTTTCCGGAGTCAAGTTTCCGATCGAGAACATCGCCCCGATCAGGGGCGCTCCCTGGAGCACAAAAACCTCGTCGAGACGGACGCTGTAGAGCAAACGTATCGGCGACCGCAAGCCCCACTCCACTACGTCGGTGCAGGTTCGTGCGGACTTGGCCGCGAACGCTGTGTCTCGAAATAGAGCCGAAGCCAAATGGCGTAGCCGACGTCCTCCGACCAATAGAATCGCCTCACGTGGGCGGTGAAATCGTTGTGATAGAGAAGAGGTGGGGAATTCTTTATCAGTGAAAATCCGTTGGTCGCAAGCTGGTGGAGCAGGTCGGCAGCTCTCGCGTAATCCGCCGAGGTAGCCTGCGCCCGCTCCAGCCGCCCCACGAGGCCCACCACCTCAACCCAGACTCGCTGGTCCGCTATGGCGGTTTGCAACCGTGATTGCGGCAACTGCAACGGACAGCCCGCTTTGTGCAGGTCGGTCAGGCGCAGCATCGGGATGAGCGGCGCCATTCTGGTGTAGTAAACCCAGAAGTTGTCGTCCAATAATTCTTTCGATAGCGCGGCACACAACGCGAGCGCGGCCGGACGATCGACTTGCGCCAACAGCATGAGCATGTGCATCTGGATGCCGATGTCGGTCGGGTTTGGGTCCCTCCCCGGGTCGATACACTGATAACGATCTTGCGGTGCGAGCCAAGTCTTGTACAAGCCGTTCGCGGCGCGGAATTGGCCGAGCGTCGCGAGCGCCTTCGACAGCAATTCGCGATTTGCACCGGGAGCAATTCTCCAGACGAGTGCCGTGTCATCCGCATCCGGCGTGATGACGCAGCTCCAAACTTCCCGATTGGTTGGTGCGTCGGGTCGACCGTGATAGCGCACCAGCCCGTCCGCTTCGATTTGATTCGCCAGGAAAGCACGCGTGCGTCCCAGCAGGACGGCAATGCCTGCTTCCTTCGCCACCGGTTCGGCAATGTCGATCATGACCGCGTTGGTGAATGTGTTCAGCTCTTGACGCGGTTTTTCAAACCGAGGTTCATCGGTAAACGCGGTAAGCCAATAGCCGGGGCCTTGTTGCCGTTCGGCAAGCGTCTCAGCCGCGCCTCGAGCGGAGTCGGCAAGGTCTCGACTACGATGGTCGCGTCGATCCTTGGTTGCCAAGGCTAGCGTTGGCCGTTCCGTGTGAGGTTCCTCCTCGATTTCATGTGCGCGCACATGAATACCGGCCGAATGCCCACCCAGGGAGAGATGAGCGGCGGGAAAGGCCAACGCGTCGGGCGACAGCACCCAAAGGAGCAGCAGCGGAAGGTACATGGGGAATGGGAATCTTGGATGCATCTGAGTCTAACAGCCGTTGTTCCTCCGCTCACGAGCGATAGCTGCGGAAGACGAAGTGCGGGAAGATCTGTTCGGAATTCAGGCCATCACGTCGTATCAGGAGGTCCTCGACCACCTCCGTGGCGCCGATGCAGCTTGATACCGTCGCATCATCGAAGACCATGTAGCCGCCCTCGACCATTCTCGATTTCACCGCCTCGTAGGAATATCGCACCGACGGCAGGATGTCGCAGTCGATGTGAGCCAACGCGATCTTTCCCGCCCCCTGCAACACGGCAGACGTCGTGTCCTCGAAATAGCCCTTTATGAACTCGAGATTGTCAAGGCCGCTCCTCGCGACAAAGGAGCGCAACTCGGCGAGGTCAACCCCGGAGAAATCGCCCTTGTTGTGCGCATCCACGGTCTTGTCGGTGGGCGGCATTCCCTCGAAGCTGTCGAGCGCGAAGACTTTCATGCCCGGGTGGAGTTTGCCCGCGACGTAGGCCATGAAGATTGCGTTCCCGCCGAGATACGACCCGAATTCGACGATATGGCCGCCTTCGATGCCCTGCATGAAAAACCGCAGTATCAGGAAGATGTTCATCCGGTTGAACTCGGCCATGATGGTGCGTCCCGCCGCGAGCGCCATCGCTTCCTGGTAGAGCGGGTCCGCGACGATTCGTCCCCTCAAGTCGCCAAATTGAAGACCCCAGCCTCGCTGGTATCCCTCGTATACGTTCCTCCCCTTGCGCAGTCCCCTCGCAAGGTCGGCAAATTCCGGCAGGTAGCTCTCCACGTGACATCCCCGTTGGATGTCCGGCGGCGCCGCCCGGACTGGTTGTCATTGTGAGGCCGGCAGCGCCCACGCCGGCCGCTCAGGGTTCCTTCTGGATCCTTTGGTCGCAGAATTTTGCGGGCTTGATCGCCCGAATGTAGTGCTGTCCCACACCTACGTAGCCCTTCCGTTCCGCCCAATAGAGATGCAGCGCAACGTCGGTGAATCCGATGCGCCCCATCTGGTCCAAGAATTCCCATCCAAAATCCACGAAGACCAGCGATCCATCCGCGGAAACCGGGTTGCCGTGGTAGACCTCGGGCAGATGGTGGACGAGGCCGTCCGCGGTAATCTTTGCCCGTCGCCGGTTTTCCTGGAGATTGGTGTGGAACGGCACCGTCAAGAGCAGGACACCCCCCGGCCGCAGGACTCGGAGAATTTCCGCCAAAGCGCGATCCGGGTCGTCCACGTGCTCTAGTACGTCGTTACTGACGACCAAATCGAAGCTCGCATCCTCGAAACTCAGCCGCTCGACGTCCTCGTGGCGGATTCCGGCCTCGTTGACCGATCCGCCGACAACCGACGGCCCCAGATATTCGCTGCCGATCCAGTGCGCGCCAGCCACGCTGCGCGTCAACCAATCGAATATCGGCGTCACCTGCTCGGTGAGATAGACGTCGATCGGCTGAGAGGTGCTCGACCTGACGTGGTCGCGCGCGCGGGCGGCGATCACCCTCTGTCGCGTGTTCAGGTGGCAGCGGACGCAAAGGCACCGCTCCCGCCAATTGGGCTCCCAGAACGACCCCTCGCGGACGCGCCCGCCCCAGAGCTTGTCCACGTGGAATGCACTGGGGGCTGCGCAGACCTCGCACCAGCCCTCGAGGTCATACTCCTCCTGAGAGCCCGAATGCTTTCGGATGGTGCGGTCTTCGAACAGCAGCTGGCGCTTCGCCAGCTCCGATTCCATGAAAGTCTCGTACTGCGCCCGGTCATGGACGATCACCTCGTTCGGCATCGGCGGGCCGGCAGCGGTTACGAGGACCCTGCGTTCGAGCCGATCCAGCCCGAGGTATCGGAAGATCGCCGTCACCACTTCCCTTCCGACCTCCAGCGAGGCGTGGGCTTCGAGGAACTTGTAGCCGTTGGCCGAGAGGCGATTCCACAGCACCGGGTCCTCGTGCAGCCGAACGACCTGCTCGGCGAAGGCCGCCGCCGAATCGGCGACCAGCACGTCCTTCTCGTCGACCAGGTTCATTCCCTCGGCGCCGATCGACGTCGAAACGCAGGGAAGCCCATGGCTGAGGCTCGTGTAGATCTTGCCCTTCGTGCCCGCCCCATATCGCAGCGGCGCGATGGAGAGCCGGCACCGGTCCAGGAGGGCGCCCAGCTCCGCCACGTATCCGACCAGTTCGACGCCCTCGACATTGAAATCGCGGAATCTCTCCGGCGCCTTGCTTCCGACGATGAGAAACCGCGCGGCAGGCAGCTTCTCGCGCACTGCGGGAAAGATGTCCCTGACGAAGTAATCCACCGCGTCGACGTTCGGCCCGTGCTGGTATCCGCCCACGAAAACCATGCCGGCGCGCTCTTCGAACGCCTTGTCGGTGCCCGGTATCGGGATCGCCCAACCGAAGACGAAGATCCGGCTGGCGCTCTTCCATCCGAGCATCTCGTCGAGCATTTCCTTTTCGAGGGAGCTGTGAACGATCGTCGCATGGGTGCGCCGCATGGTGGAGAGCTCGCGCTCCTTGAGGACGGCGGCGTCGGCGCGAAGCTTCTCCGAATTCTCGACCTCGGCCTGCCGCTCGAACCGCAGGAAGTGGAGATCGGAAGTGTGGAAGATGATCTTGGCCTGGGGGCAGTAGAGCTCGATGTCGTCGAGGTGCCGCGTGGCGTTGCCGACACGGAAAAAGATCACTATGTCGTAGAGGTGCCCATGCTCGGCCAGATGCGCCTTCAGATTGGCGACATAGGGCGCGTACAGGCATTCGATGCCGAGCCTCTGGAGGTCGGTGGTATAGCGGTCCAGGTACAGCATGTTGTCCTCCGGAATGAAGGTGACCTTCATCCCGGAAGACCGGACGATGCGCATCAGGTTGAACGCCGTGATCGAGCCCGCGTCCTGGTCCGGCGTGGGCGTGCAGTGGTCGATCACGAGGGCGCGGCCGGTGATGTTCCTATCCCGGACGACATGCGGGTACGCGCCGGGCTCGCCGTGCTGCGCGAGGATTTCGCGCCATCGCTCGAAAAGCTTCTTGGCGTTGCCGAATTGGTGGGACTTCACGCCTTGCGCGAGGTCCGTCCCAGAGGTGATGCCCTCGAAATGCGTCACACGCGACATGGGCTGGTAGAGCACGCGATATCCCGCCTTGCGGACCCGGAACGCGAGGTCGGAATCCTCCGCGTATGCCGGCAGGTAGTGCTCGTCGAAGCCGCCGAGGCGGGCGAAGAGCTCCGCGCGGATCATTAGGGAAGCGCCCGAGCAGTAGTCGACGTCGCGCAGATAGCTGTATTCGGGTTTGTTCGGATCGTCGAGCCGGCCGTAGTTCCATCCGGACCCGTCGTTCCAGAGGATGCCACCCGCCTCCTGAAGGCGCCCGTCCGGATAGAGGAGCTTCGAGCCCGCGAGACCGCAATCCGGGAAATCCGCGAATGTCTGTACGAGGGCATCGAGCCATCCCGCCTGGACGATCGTGTCGTTGTTCAGGAATACGAGGAATTCTCCTCTCGCCGCGCGCGCCCCGAGGTTGCAGGTGCGGATGAACCCTTGGTTCGTAGGGGTCCCGATCAGCTTGATGGCGGGCAGACTTATGAGCGCCTCGACGCTGATATCGGGCGAGCAGTCGTCGGCAATGATGATTTCGAACGGAGTCTGGGTTTGTGCCTCGATGAGGGACTGGATGCAGCGCAGGGTGTAATCGATCTGTCCGTACACGGGCACGATGACGCTGATCTTGGGCGTTTGCCGGCGGTCATCGGCCGCGACCAACGACAACTTGTGGGTGGCGTTCGTGAGGGCGGGGGCCAGCAGGGAAATGTAGGGCAGCCGCTCCTTCCAGAATTTGAAGGGCGGGCTGCCTTCGACGATCTTGGGATATCTCGCATAGATCAGTCCTCTGATGCGCCGCCGGTTGAGAGACGAGATGGGGATCGCGTTGAAGGCGACTCCTGCGGCCCATTGGGCACCTTGCTTGGCGAGACGCCGCGACGAAGCCCATCCGTTCTGCAAGCCGTGCAGACACCATCGCAACGGCGCCGTGACGCGCCACGACAAGGAATTGCGGTACGCGGCGATGTGCGCCTCGAGAATGGATTGCGCTTCGCGGTGCCGCGCTGCTTCCTCTGCGAGCGCACGATTGCGGGCCTCCGCCTCGGTGATGCGCAGGCCGAGTTGCACCAGCTGTGAATTCAAGGTTTGCGTGCGCGCGCCCGCGCCGCGACGCTCTTCCTCGAGGAGCCGTGTCGCATCCCGCGCCTCGGCAAGCTGCTTGCGCATCCTGGCCAGCTCGGCCTCCAACGATTGCGCTCTTGCGGAGACGGTATGGTTCTCGTCGCGCAGCAGGCGCTCCGCTTCCCGTGATTCGGCGAGCTCTTTCAGCAGTCCCGCGAGCTCGGCCTCGAGCGAGCGCGCCCATGCGCCGAGCTTGCCATGCACGTCGTCGAGCACACGGTGGGTTTCGCGCAGCTCCGCCAGCTCGGCCTCCAGCGAGCGCGCCGACGCGCCGAGCTTGACATGCGCCTCGTCCAATACGCGGTGGGCTTCATCTCCCGCGGCGATTTGCTTGCGCGCTTTCGCAAGCTCCTCGTCCAGCGAATGGGCCCACTTCGCGACCTTGTCGTGCTCTTCGTCGAGTGTACGGTGGGTATCGTGCAGCTGCGCCAGCTCGGCCTGCAGCGAGCGCGCCGACGCACCGAGCTTGACATGCGCCTCGTCCGATACGCGGCGGGCTTCATCTCCCTCGGCGATTTGCTTGCGCGCTTTCGCGAGCTCCTCGTCCAGCGAATGGGCCCACTTCGCGACCCTATCGTGCTCTTCGTCGAGCTGCCGGTAAGTCTCGCGGCCGCGCGCGATTTCCTCGTCCGCCTTTGCCGCCCATCGGGCCATCCCGCGATAGGTCTCGAGGAGGTCGGTTTCGCTCGACTGCAGGATAGACCCACCGATGTTCGGGAGCAGCGATTTCCTGGCCGCGCACAACGCAAGGAAATAGACGGGGTCCTTGATCGGACTCCATCGTGCACCCACGCGGGAGCCGTCGTCGCTGAACGCCGTATAGGACCCGCCCTGCGCCTCGAGCGGTTGGAGGAGGGAGCCCGCCATGAGCCGCTGACCGAAGTAGCGCACCGCGGGAAATTGCTCCTTGAGGGCGGCGTCCAATTCCGCGAAGTCGAGCTCCTTCAAGTGAAATTCGTTCTGATGCTCGCCCTGCCGCGAATACACCGGGCGATTCGGTGACGACACGACGAGCACACCCGACGGACGCAGCACGCGGCGTATTTCCGAGAGCATTTCCCGCTGCTCTTCGAGGTGCTCGATAGTCTCGAACGAGACGACGACGTCGAACGCTGCGTCGGGCAAAGGCAGCTTGGCGGCGCTGCCCTGCAGGAAGGTCAGCTTGCCGCCGTTCCGGTACGCTTGCCTCGCGTGCTGGACCGCCTCTTCCGAGATATCGATGCCGGTCGTGCGCCGCGCCACCGTCGAAATGAGGTGCGAGCCGTATCCCTCCCCGCAGGCTAAGTCGAGGACATCCTTGCCCGTCACGATGTCGAGGACAATCGCGTAGCGATGCAGGTGTTCGAGACGGATCTCGCCGCGCTCGGCCGGAACGTAGCGCTCTCCCGTGAATTTCATGCGGTGTCCACCTATTTGACGGCTACGAACGTGATCGCCGCCGGAAACTCCTGGGCGGCGATCTCGCAGGAGGAGAAGCCGGCGAGCAACACGTATTGCCAGGTATCGGCGCCGAACTCGGTGCGCACGAGCTGGTCGGCCGTGGCGGTGGTCGCCTGGCCGTGGTGAATCGGGGGCATGCCGGCGCGCGAGCGTGACATGCGTCCGACGATGACGGGCACGGTGAAAATGCAGCGGCCGCCGTCGCGCAAGACCCGCCGGCACTCGGAAAGTCCTTTTGTCGGGTCGGGCACGTGCTCGAGCGAATCGGAATGAACGACGATGTCAAAACTTTCGGAGTCGATGTCCAGGTCCATCATGTCGAATTGCGGGTATTCGACCAACCTATGACCCGGCAGCCTGCGAAAAAAAGGCGTCAGGAAACCGGCGGTGTTGATCTCGAGGATGCGCAGCGACGGTGAGGATTCGCAGAACTCGGCCAACGTACCGGAAAAGCCCGCGGTGTGCAGCAGCGCCGCCGCAAGCGCGATCATCCGCAGGTTGTTTCCACAGCTCAGGCAATGCAGGCCTTGTTGCCGATTGATGTACCGCACTTCCTCGGAGGTCAGCTCCCACGCGCTTGTCAGCTCGGGCCAAAGGACTTCCTTGAAACCGAACGTCGAGCCGCCGCACACGGCACATCTCTCCATGCCCGAGGCCGATGATTCGAAGGGTGCACTCATATGAGTTGGCGATTGCACGAAAGAGCTACTCCAGGTCGAACGAGGTGGGGAACCGAATCCATCCGACAACTTCCTTTTCGCCCAGCATCTCGAAAACAAGCGCATTTTCGATGCGATCCTCGATGCGTAGCTCGCCATCGGACTCGATCGCAACGGCCGGCGTGAGCGCATAGTGTCCGTGGTGGAGAACGGGAAGGCTCACGCGCGCCCGGATCGTGCGGGTCTCACCGGCCGCGGGTGCCGGTACCTCGAACTGTTGCATCGCCGTGTTTACGCCACCCAGGTTTTCACCGCGGGGCGTAAAGAGCTCATATCCCACGACCATCGCAGCTCCGGGAACGGCCGATACGTTCATCACCGAGATCCGAAGCAACACATCCTCGCCGGGCCTCACGACCGAAATGCGCTGCTCGGTCGCCGCATCGTAAAGGCCGATCCCGAGGATGCGGCAATGCTGGCTTCCCATTCTCCGGTCGCTGTTCGGAACGATCGTCTCGGGTTCACGCCGGTCCACGGTGCGGCTCCCGGCACGCGGCGCAGGCGATGAAGCCTCGCGCTCGGGCGATCCCGGCTTCATTTCGATCTTGAACAGATCCGCGCGATAGGCGGCCGTCACATCGTCAGGCTTTCCTTCCAGGCGCAGCCGCCCCTGGCTGATCCAGATCGCCCGGTCGCAGAGGTTGTTCACCGAGGCGGTATCGTGGCTTACGAAAAGGATCGTCTTGCCTTGCTCCTTCATCGCCCGGATGCGGTGGAAGCAACGGTGCACGAAGTACGCGTCGCCGACCGCGAGCGCCTCGTCGACGATCAGGATGTCGGGGTCCAGGCAGACCTGCACGGCAAAGGCGAGGCGCAGGTACATGCCGCTCGAGTAGGTGCTGACGGGCTGCTCCATGAACATGCCGATGTCCGCGAACGCCGCGATCTCGTCGAAGCGCCGCTCGACCTCTGCGCGCGTCATGCCCATGATGGCCGCGTTCAGGTAGACGTTTTCCCGCCCCGTGAACATCGGGTGGAAGCCCGAGCCCAGCTCCAGGAGGGCGGTGACGCGGCCGTTGACCTCCACGCTGCCGGCCGTTGGAGCGTGCGTGCCCACGATGAGGTGGAGCAGGGTGGATTTGCCCGCCCCGTTCTTGCCGACCACGCCGACGGTCTCGCCCTTTCGAACCTCGAAGGAGACGTCGTTCAGCGCCCAGAAGTCGCGGTAGTACTGCTTCGGCGCGCGGCCCGCCAGCCTTTGCAGCCGCGGGACGATCGATTGCTTGAGGCGATCCCTGGGGTCGGCATAGATCTCGTAGCGCTTCGACAGGTTGCGCACGCGGATTGCCACGGCATCGGGCTCAGAGGACATCGGCGAAGCCCCTGCGCGCCCTCTGGAACCAGGCGAATCCCAGCATGGCGATCAGCATTCCTTCGCCCAGCGCGAGAATCCAGCCCCCCAGGTCCGGCGCGAGCCCGAAGATCAGGGAATTGCGCCCTTCCTCGATGATGAAGGTGAGGGGATTGAGGCGCATCAAGCCGCGCATGCCTTCCGGCACGCTGCTCAGCGGATAGAACACCGGCGAGATGAACATCATCACGGTCGTGAACATGACGGTCGTCTGCCCGATGTCGCGGATGTAGACGCCGAGCCCCGTGAGGAACCACGCGAGTCCCACCGTCGTCAGCACGAGCGGGACGATGATCAACGGAAAGAATAGCGCCGTCCAGGGGAGCGAATGCCGCAGGATGAGCTGCGCCGCGAGCAGGACCACGACGCTCACGGCCGCATGGAACAACGCCGAACCGAGGGCTACCCACGGCAGGATCTCCAGGGGGAAGATGACCCGCTTCACGTAGTTGACGTTTTCGAGGATGAGGTTGGGCGCGCGATTGATGCACTCGGCGAAAACGCCGTGGACGATCATGCCGACGAAAAGAATGATCGCGAAATCGGCCTTGCTCTCCTCGCTTCCCAGCCCCCAGCGCGACTTGAACACGACGGAAAAGACGACCGTATAAATGAGCAGCATGAACACCGGGTTGAAAAACGACCAGGCCATGCCCATCATCGAGCCGCGATAGCGCCCGGCGACCTCGCGCTTGACCAGGGCGAGCACCAGCCGGCGATGGCGCCAAAGGCTGGAGACCGATTCGAGAGGTGAAGTGCTGAACCGTTGCATCGAGGCTGTAGGGGGTCGGGCCCCACGGGGGCCGGCGCTTCTTCGGGGAGTCAAGAGAGGGCTGTGGCGGCCATATTTTACCGGCTCGCGCACTCTCAGGCGAACTATATTCGGCGCCGGTTGCGGCCCGCGGGAGAAGCAAGCGTCGTGCGCATGCGCAATGATAAAATCGCCGCTCTGCGAACGGCGACGTGGCCGGCAGCAATAACCTCGTGGCCATCGAACTGACCCTCCGCCCGCTAGAAAAGGACCCCGAGCTCGTGCAGGACCCGTCCGGCCGCGCGCACTGGCGCTCGACTACTTGCGACCCGGCGTTCATCGCGAGCGTGCCGGCGGGTGAGGCTCCCGTGGAGACCGGCTGGTATACGGCCCGCGTGAATATCCTCGAACGCAGCGGCCGAGTCGCCGGGCCCCGTCTCTACATCCCCTTTCCCACGGGCGGCTACTCCGAATTCCGCTCCGTGGAGCTGAAGCCGAAGGACGGTTTCTACAGCGCGGAGTTCTTCGTGTCGGATCGAACCGCGCGCTTCCGCTTCGACCCGAGCCTCTACCCGTGCGAATTCGACTGCGACGCGATCCAGCTCGCGCCCGTCGCGGGGCTTCGACGCTGGCTCGCAACCGCGGCCGGA
>WNFM01290264.1_pt1 | contig 27635 bp, 28 predicted proteins | sample 5400271 | NCBI WGS metagenome assembly WNFM01 (sample SAMN13153352, study PRJNA577476) | soil metagenome | isolation source: 60 cm saprolite on Douglas fir-dominated hillslope | place: USA:California | collected 2013-09-17 | reverse complement strand
GGAGCGCAGCAGCGCTCTCAGAACCTCGAGCTGCTTGTCGGTCAGGCGAACAACCCACATGCGGTACCTCCAACGTTCGGGAGTCGCGGGTTGCCAGGGGAAATTAGGACGAGGGACGGACGGAACCGCTGATCCGCACCGCCTCGATCCGGTTCTCGCGCACCGCCTCGACCCTGATCGTGTAGCCGTTGGCGGTGATCGAGTCGCCGCGCTTCGGCAGCCGCCCGAGCTCGCCGAAGACGTAACCGCCGACCGAGTTGTACGCGTCGCTGTCGACCGGCAGCTCGATCCCGGCGTCGGCGAGGTCGCCTAGCGAGACGTGGCCGCGCACGAACCAGTCGCCGTTGGTGAGCTGGCGCAGGGCCGCCGCGCGCGGGTCGGTCTCGTCCTCGATCTCCCCCACCACCTCCTCGAGGATGTCCTCGACGGTGACGATTCCGACCGTGCGCCCGTACTCGTCGACGACGACCGCGAGCGAGGTTCGCTGCACCTGCAGGTCGTGCAGGAGGTCATCGAGGGGTCGCGTCTCAGGGACGATCAGCGCGTCGCGGATGACCGTCTCGATCGTGGCCTCCGGGCCCTCGCTCATGTAGAGCCGGGCAAGGCTGTTGTTGTGGACGATCCCCTTGACCCGGTCCGGGTTCTCGTCTTCGATCACGACCTCGGCGTTGAGGCTCTCCAGCCGGGATCGGCGTCATCACCTCGCGCGCCTCCTGCTCGTGCAGGTGGAAGACGCCGCCGAGCATCCCCGCCTCGCCGGGGTCGAGGGTGCCGCCGATCCTCGAGCTGTCGATGATCTGCTTCAGGTCCTCGGCGGTGTGATGCTCTTCGAGGTCGGTCGGGTTGACGCCGAAGAGCCGCACGATCGCGTTGGAGACGGCGCTCAGCCCCATCGTCACCGGCGCCGTGGCGACGCGGAACCAGTTCAGCGGCCGCGAGACGCGGCGCGCGGTGCGCTCCGCGTTGGCGATCGCCAGCATCTTCGGCACCTGCTCGCCGATGCTGATGTGGACCGCGGTGACCAGGGCGAAGGCGATCGCCAGCGAGAACGCCGCCGCGACCTCGTGGGAGAGCCCGCCGAAGACCGGCTCGATCAGCTTCGAGAGCGAGGGCTCGCCGAGAAAGCCGATGCCGATCGAGGCCATCGTGATCCCGATCTGGCAGGCGGAGAGGGATTCGTCGATCTTGTCGAGCTGCTCGACCACGGCCTCCGCCCCGGATTCGCCTTCGGCGGCGAGCTGTTCGATCTTGCCGCGGCGGCTGCGCACGAGCGCGAACTCGGCGGCGACGAAGAAGCCGTTGATCGCGATCAACAGCAAGAGGAGGACGAGCAGGAGGGCGCTCATCGGCTATGCGGCCCGGTACTTCGGGCTGGGACGTCCTCGGCCATTCGGCGAACGCAATATAGCTGCCTGTCCACGCAGGTTTTTCGATAAATGCGATATTGGGCGAATAATGCGGGTCGCAACGCTCAGCGAGATGCTGGAAGAGGTCGTTCGCCTCGGCGAGGCGACGGGCATGGAAGAGCATGCGCACGAGCTGCGGGGGGAGCTGGAGGGAAGGCTGGCGACGGTGCGGGCGGCCGTCTCAGGGGCCGGCAGCCCGCGGGTGATCCGATCGCAGGCGGTATCGACGTCGCCGGCGATCCGGGCCTGAATCCGCCCGACGTCGGCTGGGGCGAGCTGGAGAGCCTCAACGCCGAGGTCGTGATCGTTATGCCCAACGGCTCCGCCGAGGACGCTCACGCCCAGGCGATGGAGCACTGGGAGCGGATCGCCTCGCTCGGCGCCGCCCGGACGTTCGCCGTCGACGCCTCCGCCGCCTTCTCCGACCCCGGCCCGCGTCTGGTCGACGGGGTCGAGCTGCTCGGGCACCTGCTGCACCCGGACCGGATCGACCCGCCCGGCAACACCGCCTTCTCGGCGCTGAAAGCACCCGTCTCGCGGCCCTCGCAGCAGGGCGGCTGAGCGTTCAGGCGACGGCCAAGGCACCGAGGAACGAGAAGACAGCCACCAGCGCCATCACGGTGAACTCGGCCAGCTGGTGGCGAGGGCCGAGCCGGCCCCGCTCGCCGGCGACGATCGCCGCGGCGCAAATGGCGCCACCGACGAGACCGCCGAGGTGCCCCCCGATGCTGATGCCGGGGATGCTGAAGGTGATCACGAGGTTGATCACGATCAGGAACCCGATCTCGGAGGCGATCGCGTTCAAACCCCGGCCACGGGCGATCACGGCGGTGGCGGCGAAGATGCCGAAGATCGCCCCCGAGGCGCCGACCGTCGGTTCGTAGGGATGCGTCAGCGCCAGCGCCCCGAAGGCGCCAGCAAGAAGTGAGGCCGCGTAGAGGGCGACGAAGCGCCGGGTGCCGATCCCCGGCTCGAGCACCCGGCCGACGATCCACAGGGCGGCCATGTTCATGAGGATGTGAAAGAAGCCGGCGTGGAGGAAACCGCCAGTCACCAACCGGTACCACTCCCCTTCGGAGACGGCGCTGCCCAGTAGCGAGTAGCTACTGACAACGCTGCCGGTGGCGCGGCTAAGACCACCGGAGCCGGTCGCGACCTCGGCAAGAAAAGCGATCACGTTGAGCCCGATCAGAACGTAGGTCGCAGGCGCCTGCGCAAAGCCCGAACCGCCGGCGCCGGCGCCGGACACAACTCTGGTCCGCTGGCGCATGCACTCCGGGCAGCGCATCCCGACCGGGGTCGGGGTCATGCAATCGGGGCAGATCGGCCTGCCGCAGGAGGAGCAGGAGACGGCGGTCTCACGATTGGGGTGGCGGTAGCAGGTCTGGGCCATCGGGAGAGGCAGCCTACAATCGCCGCCGATGGAGCCCCCCAGCCCAGCCCGCCTCTACGCGACGTCGGCCGGCGCCTTCCTGGTCGTCCTCGGCATCGTCGGCTTCTTCTACGGCGCTTCCTTCGGCAGCCCCGGCACCGTCGAGGAGGCCCTCGGAGCGCTGCGGGTCAACGGCTGGCTCGACGTCCTCCACGTCGCCACCGGCGCGCTCGGCCTGCTGCTCGCCGGCTACGCTGCGCGCGGCTACGCGCTCTGGCTCGGCGCGATCTACACCGGGCTGGCCGTATGGGGCTTCGCGATCGGCTCCGGCGAGGCGGTCCTCGGCTTCATCCCCGCAGGCAGCGGCGACGACTGGTTGCATCTGGCGCTGGGCCTCCTTGGCCTTGCCGCCGCCGCGGGCACCGCGAAGGGCAGGAACGGCTCGAAGCGGCCGCGGCTAGAGCCGCGAGCGAAGCCCGCCGCCAAGGGCCCTTAGCCCGCTTTCGCCCTTCTGCCTGCTGCGCCGGCGCAGCTCCAGCAGCACCAGCGCACCGGTCGCGACCCCGCCGGCGCCGACGGCGACCACCGGCCGCACCCAGTTGCGCGGGTCGCGCAGGGCACGCAGCTCGCTCTCTGAGAGTTCCTCGGCCCAGTCGGAGAGCTCCTCGGCAGCGGCCTGGGTGACAGCGGAGAGCGTGTCCTCGACCCGGCCCGAGAGGCGCTCCGGCGGGTCGATCGGGCGCAGGGCGTCGGCCAGCAGCTGCTCGACGTCCCAGCCGCTTCCGCTCAGGCCCTCACTCGGCTCGCTCATCGCTCATCTCCTCCTGCAGCTGCTTGATGGCGCGATGGATCAGCACCTTCGTCGCGCCGTCGGAGCGGCCCAGGGCACGGGCGATCTCGCGGTTGTCCATGCCGAGGGCGAAGCGCATGATCAGCGCCTCGCGGCGGTCGTCGGAGAGGTGCTCGAGGTTGGCCATCACCTGCCGCAGCTCCTCGCGGCCCTCGGCGATCGCCACGGTGTCGTGACGGGCGGCGATCGGGTCGGCGCTGTCGAGCGGCGTCTGCGGCCGGCGCGAGCGATCCCGGTAGTAGTTGGAGGCGAGGTTGTGGGCGATCCGGATCACCCACGGTCGCAGCGGCCGCCCGTCGGACTCGCGCCGGGCCCGGTCGAAGTGCCGGTAGGCCTGCAGGAAGGCCTGCTCGGTGAGGTCCTCGGCGTCGTGGTGGTTGCCCACCCGGTAGTAGGCGTAGGAGTAGACGTCGCGCAGGTGGGCCCGGTAGAAGTCCTCGAAGGCGCGGTCCAGCTCCGCCTTGTCCGCCGGCCCGAGGTCGCCCGGCTCGACGTTCTCCTTGGGGCCGCTCACGGGCCAAGCGTAATGCCATCACGCCGCCCGCCTGGACCGCTCGACCCGGCGCAGGCCGGCGACCCAGTCGTCGGGCCCGATCTCGCCGCGGATCAGCGCGGCGAGACCGCCCAGCGCCTCGGCCGGGCCGCCGGAGGCGGCCACCGCCTGGGCCAGCAGCGGCGTCGTGTCGAGGCCCTCGGAGGCCTGGCCGATCAGCTGCGGGATCTCCTCCGCCGGGGTGCCGGTTCCGAGCAGCTCGCCGGCGCGGCGGTTGCGCCCGGCCGGGGCCATCATCGTCGCGGTCAGGTCGCCGACGCCGGCCAGCCCGGAAAAGGTCTCCAGCTCGGCACCGTGCCCGATCGCGTACTCGATGCACTCGCGCCAGATCTCGGCCACGGCGATGCCGGCGGCGTTGAGGCCGTGCGGCTCGGCGGCGGCGGCCGCCAGCGCGGCGGCGTTCTTGGCGGCGCCGGCCATCTCCACCCCGGTCACGTCGCCGGAGCGCTCGCAGACCAGGCCGGCGCGGTCGAACACCTCGCCGAGCTGGACGCGCAGGTCGGCGTCGGCGGAGCCGAGCACGAGCGCGGCTGAGCCGGAGACGGCCTCGCGCGCATGGGCCGGGCCGCCGAGACAGGCGATCGCGCGGGCCCGCACCCTTTCGCCGACGTATTCGGCCGGGAGCTGCCCCTGCGGCGCGATCAGGCCCTTGGTCAGGAGCAGCACCGAGGAGCGGCCGACGACGCGGTCGGCGATCGCGCCGACCGCCTGCGGCAGGGACTTGGAGGGGATCGCCAGGCAGATCAGGTCGAGGCCGGCGAGCTCGATCTTGGAGGCCGGGCGCACGTCGATCGTCTCCGGCAGCGGCACCCCCGGCAGGTAGCGCCCGTTCTCCCCCGCCTCGACCATCTCCGCGACCCGCTCGGGGGTGCGGGCCCCGAGCTGGACCTCCAGCCCGCCGCGGGCGAGCAGCACCGCGACCGCCGTCCCCCAACTGCCGGCGCCGATCACCGCGGCGCGGCGCATCGGCGGCAGGCCGCCGAGGTCTTCCCACTGAAGCTGAACGTTGGGCCAGATCCGCGCCGTCACGGTTTCAGCCAGAGCCTGCGAAGGCTCGTCGGCGCGGGGGAAGGTCATCGCCCGGCCCAGCCTCACCTTCACCTTGCGCGGCCGGATGCGCCAGCCGCGGCGGACGTGTTCGGTGCCGAGCACGGCGGCCGGGATCACCGGCGCGCCGGTCTGCAGCGCCAGGCGGCCGACGCCGCGCCTGGGGCTGGCCAGGGTCCCGCGCCGGATCCGCGTGCCCTCGGGGAAGATGCAGACCGCGCCCCCCCGCTCGACGATCTGGCGCGCAGTCTCCATCGACTCCTCGTCGGACTCGCCGCGGCGGATCGGGAAGGCGCCGAGCCGGGAGAGGATCCAGCCCCGCCAGCGGCGCTCGAACAGCTCGACCTTGGCGACGTAGTTCATCGGCCGCCGCCAGGGCAGTGAGCCGCCGACCACGAAGGGGTCGAGGAAGCTGCGATGGTTCGACGCGACGATCAGCCCACCCTTGAGCCGGGCGTGCTCGCGACCGGTCCGCACGTAGCGGAAGTAGACGAGGAAGAACGGCGTCAGGAAGACCCTCGCCAGCAGGTAGACGAGCCAGTTGACGCTGTGCTTGCGCGTGTAGGCGTGGTAGCGGGCGAGTCGCTCAGCGGTCACGCAGAGCGCTACACGGGCGAAGGGGCGGAGTTACCCGATGTTCCCGGGCAGGACTGAGGGGCCTCGGTCCTGCTACCAGGCGCGGTCGATTAACTCCGCCAGATCGTCCTTTGTGATGGATGGGCCTGGGACGAAGGTCAACTCAGGACGTTGGAGCATTGCGTCGATCGCGTCGTTGAGGCGGGAGCGGTCGGCATCTAGAGTGCCCAGGCCGGCGGGATGGCCGCCGAGCTCGAGGATGCGGGGTTCGAGACCGTTCGGGTCGGTGGCGATCGCGGCGGCGAAGTCGGAGAAGCGGTCGGGAACCCGGGGCGTCAGGAATGCCATCGCCCGGGGGAGGATCGCGGCGTTGGTGTCGGCATGAGGGGTGCCGCAGACGCGGACGAGGGTCTGGCAGATCACGTGGTGGAGGCCGAACATGCCAGAGTCGATCGCGTAGCCGCAGAGGATCGAGCCGAGCGCGAGCGCGGCCCGGTCGCGCTCGCCGGCGGTCTGGTCGAGCGAGCCGGCGATCAGCCCGGCGCCGCGCACCGCGGTCATCTCCGAGACGGGGCTGGCGAACGGCGTGTAGAGCGAGTCTGCGCCGTGGGCCAGAGCGTTCATCGAGCTTGCGCGCAGCCGGGGCTCGGGCTGGCTGGTCATCGCCTCGGGGTCGGCGATGACCAGCGCCGGCCGGACCATCGAGGAGACGCGCGACTCGGCCCCGGCCGGGAGCCGGTGGATGCCGGTCATCTCGGCTCCCGACATCGTGGTCGGGATCGCCGCGACCTGCGTGCCGGTGACCGATGCGACCGCCTTGGCGACGTCGATCGGGCGCCCGCCCCCAAGCGCGACGACGCGATTGAGCGCCACGGAATCGAGCAGAGGGGCGGCGAGGTCCGGCACCTGCCCGGGGCCGACTTCGTGCACCGCCGACGCCTCCTCGGCGAGCTCGGCAGCTCCGTCCAGCGCCCGCCGCGTGGCGATCAGCTCGAAAGGGGAGAAGCCGTGCTCGCACAGCAGCTGCGAAGCCTGGCCGATTCCATCCTGGCGGAAGACGACCGTGCGGTCGGCGTCGCGCCAGACGAAGTCGCCGCTCACTCCCCGGGGTCCGAGCGCGGGTTCCTCACCGGCCGCAGGTTCGGCTCGACCTCGGCCCGCAGGTGCTCGTAGCTGGGCGGCAGGGAGAGCTTCTCGCCGAGGTGCTCCATGGGCTCGCGGAAGTAGATCGAGCGGAAGTAGAAGCGGTCGATCTCCGGCGTGGGCTGCGCCCCCGCCGAGATCGCCTTCTCGCGCCACTGCATGTGCTCCTCGGGAAGCGAGGCCCAGGCGACGTGGTGGACGCTCCCGGCACCCTGCAGGCCGAGCTCGACCGGCGGCTCGTCGAAGGCGTAGAGCCCGCCGCGCTTATCGCCGCGGGCCTCCCAACCGCCGTCGACCGGCTCGAACTCGAGCGCCTCGAGCAGGCCGCCGCTGGTCTCGGGCGCGGCGCTGTAGGCGCGCACGGCGTGGAAGCCTTGCAGGGCCAGCTCGGCTGGGATCTCCGGGTGCTCGGCGACCAGCGGCTCGTCGTCGACCTCGACCGCGAGGAGCTCGTGGTCGAGTCCCTCGGGATCGGAGAAGCGGAGGCTAGCGCCGTCGCGCTCGGAATCGACGGCGGCGGCGGCGAGCCGCTCCGCCCAGAAGGCGAGCGAGTCCTCGGAGGCGACGCGCCAGACGATGCGGTGGACCATCCCGGCGCCCGCCCGGCCCCGCGCTGCGCCGGGGTACTCGAAGAAGGTGAGATCGGAGCCCGGATCCCCTCCCTCGTCGGCGAAGAAGAGGTGGTAGACGGTCGGGTTGTCCTGGTTGACGGTCTTCTTGACCAGCCTCAGCCCCAGCACCCCGGCGTAGAAGTCGACGTTGCGCTGAGCGTCCTCGGTGATCGCGGTTATGTGGTGGATTCCCTCTAGCTTCATTGGTCACGTTACCATCCGCCTGATGAGTCGCGGACGCCGACGCACCGTCAAAGCGCTGGTCGTCCTCGGCTCGGTCCTCGCCTTCCTCAGCGTCTTCGCGATCTGGATCGAGCGCCAGGCGCTGAACACGCCCGACTGGGTCTCGACCAGCGACAAGCTGCTGCAGAACCAAACGATCCGCTCGGCGGTCGCCGAATACCTGGTCAACCAGCTCTACGAAAACGTCAACGTCGAGAAGGAACTGAGGGAAATCCTCCCCGGCGACACCAAGGAACTGGCCGGGCCCGCCGCCGGCGGGCTGCGCCAGGTGGCCGGCACCGGCGCGGAAAAGGTGCTGGAAACCTCGACCGCGCAGTCGCTCTGGGAGGACGCGAACCGCTCTGCCCACGAACAGCTCGTCTCCGTGCTCGAAGAAAAGGGGGAAGCGGTCTCGACTGAAAACGGGACCGTCAGCCTCAACCTCGGCAGCCTCCTCACCAACCTCGCGAACCAGGTCGGGATCGGGCAGCAGCTGGCTGAAAAGCTGCCGCCGGACGCCGGCCAGATCAAGATCCTCCGCTCCGACCAGCTGAAGACCGCGCAGAACATCGCGACCGCCGTCAAGGGACTCGCTCTGGTGCTCTCCCTCCTCACCTTCGCCGCCTTCGCCGGTGCGATCTACCTGTCGCGCGACAGTCGCTGGGTGACCGTGCTGTTCAGCGGGATCGGCCTGATCGCCGCTGGCTTCGCCGTGATCGTCGCCCGGCACATAGCCGGCGGGATCGTCGTGGGCCAGCTCGTCGTCACCGAAAGCGCGAGACCGGCGGGCGAAGCCGCCTGGTCGATAGCGACCTCGCTGATGACCAGCATCGCGACCACCGTGATCGTCGTCGGCGCGCTGTTCTCGATCGCCGGCTGGCTGGGCTCACCGACCGCGTCGGCCCAGGCCAGCCGCCGCGCCCTGGCGCCGATCCTGCGGGGCCACGTCGCCTACGTCTACACCGGCTTGGCGATCATCGTCGGGATCTACTTCCTCTCGGCGCCGACGCAGGGGCTGCGATCGTTCCTCACCACCCTGGTCGTCGCCGGCATGGCCGCTTTCGGGATCCACGAGCTGAGCAGGCAGACCGCCGAGGAGTACCCCGACGCCGAGTACAGCGACCTCTTCGGCCGCACCCGCGATCGCGTCGTCAGCGCCGTCAGGGGCGCCAACCTCGGTGAGCGCGCCTCGAAACTACGCCTTCCCGAAGTGCGGCGGCCCGGCGGCGAGGAGGGGTCGGCGGCTGGGACCCCAGCCGCGGTGCCGCCGTCGAACGAGGAGGACGCGAGGCTGCAGCGCCTGGAGCGCCTCGCGGCCCTGCACGAGAAGGGCGTCCTCACCGACGAGGAGTTCGGGGCCGAGAAGTCCCGGCTGCTCGGCGGTGACGGCTCCGGCTCGTGATCTCTTCGTCATCGCCGACGATGGCGGAGAGCCAACTCGTTCTGTTCGATATCAACGGCACCATGCTCCTCGACGACGCCTATGCCCATGGCCGCGCGATGATCGAGGCGATGCGCTCGGTCTACGGGGCCGAGATAGCGGATGACGCAGTCCAGCGGACGCAGCCCTGGGGCAAGACCGACATGCGAATCGCCCGCGAAGCTCTGACTGGGGCCGGCTTGGACGAGCAGGTGGTCGAGGCGGGGCGGGCCGCCTGGATAAGAGCGGCGGGAGAGGCCTTCGTCGCCGACGAGGACTCGGCGCGCGAGTGGCATATCCGGCCGGGATTGGCGGCGGCTCTGAGGCAACTCGGAGACAGGGGCATGCACCTCAGCCTGCTCACCGGCAACCTTCGGGCGATCGCCGTCGCCAAGATAGAGCGCATGGGCTTGACCGGGGTCTTCGATCTGGCGATCGGCGCTTACGGCGACGACGCTGAGGCGCGCGCGATGCTGGTGCCGATCGCCCGGAGGCGGGCGAGCTCGCGAGGCGACTCCTGGCCACGCGAGCGGACCGTGATCGTCGGCGACACTCCTGAAGACGTCGCCATCGCCCGCGCCGACGGGGTCGCCTCAGTGATGTTCGCCTCCCCGCGCTATCCGAAGGCCGCCCTCGCCGGCGCCGGCGCTGTCGTCTGCGACGTCGACGGACTGCTCGCCGCACTCGAAGTCCGGGCGCCCGATGGGCCACGATCAGGAATAGCGAATCTTGTTGCCGAGGACGAAGCCGAAGAGGCCCAGCAATGCCACCCCGAGCAGCGTTTGCACGACACGGATCCAATCGAGGAGCGGGCTGGTGGCGGCGAAGCGGGCCGGCGTGGAGGCGGTCAGCTGTGAGGCGCTGAACAGCAGGTCGTCGCCGATGCCGTGGGCACCGGCCACGCCGCCGACGATCGCATAGGCGACCCCGGGGAGCAGCGCCAAGGCAACCAACCAGGGAATGATCCGGCCGAGGTTCTGACCGAAGCCGCAGAGGAGGTCGGCAAACCAGAGCCAAAGCCAGGTGAACGGGCGGAACGGTCGACCGCGATAGAAGGGGCCTGTGGCCTGCCTTTCGAGCCGGCGGCAATGAGCGTAGGCCGCGCCGGCGTCGCGGAATTCCCCTCGCTCCGTCCAGAGACCGCAGAGCAGACGGTAGATGCGCGCGGCGTCGAGAAGCCGGTCGGCGATGGCGGCATCGATGTCATAGCTTGCCAGCCGATCCCCCTTCGTCGGCTGAAGGAACTCCCGATAGGCGCCCTCGTCCTCGAGCACCAGCGCCGGCGGCCGGCTTCGAGCGCTAAACGTCGTCCAGGCCAAGTCCTGTGCGCCCTCGAGGTCGGTCGTCAGGCTGACCAGCTCCAAGGTCGTGTTGAGCATCACCGTCCCCTGCCCCAGAGTCGCTCGGTAGAAGTCCGAACGAACGACGGTCGCGTCGCCGAGCGTCGTCCGGCAGAACATGGCGTAACGCAGATCACAGCGAACGATGTCGCAACCGCGGAAGTCGGCGTCGGTCAGGTCGGCATGTGCGAAGAGACACTCCTCGAGTCTGCTGTTGCGGAAGCTCGTGCCGCGGAGAATCGCCGGCGGAGACCCGCCGTGACGGCCGAAGACGACCCGCCGCCAGACGAGGTCGGTACCGGCGAGGTCCACCCCACTCAGGTCGTAGCCGCTCAGGTCGAGCTCTTCGCCGGCGGCGCTGGCCCGATGCGCGAACTCGATGACCTGATCTCGATCGAGCCTCGCCGGTGGCTGTGCGTCCGGCCGCATTACGCCAGTCAACCGTACGGACAAACCGCGTGCAAGCGGGCCGTGGCCGCGCCGGATCCGTCGCGGTGCCGTGAAAGTATCAGCCACCGGTGCCTCAAATGGAGCGCGATGCGGGACGATTTCTAGATGATTTCTGGCGACCCAAAACCGCCGATTGGCAGGAGCTTCTACGAAAGCCCGCCGCCGGGTTCGAACCGGCAACCTCCTGATTACAAATCAGGTGCTCTCCCAGGTTGAGCTAGGCGGGCGTGGTGGCGAAGATAGACAAATGGATGTGACGTTCAGGTTCCTCGGGCCGGACGAGGGTAGCGTCCTCACCGAGGCGATAGAAGCAGCTTACGGGACCACGTACGACGTCAGCTGGGTATATGACCGGGCGGAGGTTTCGGCCCGTCTGGCCGACGGCAGGTACGTCTCCTGCGTCGCCGAGTCGGCCGAGGGCGAGCTGCTCTGCCACGAGGGGATGAGCCTGGCTGCGGCGGGAGACGCGGTCGCCCACTCGGGCCAGGCGGTGACGATGCCGGCCGCCCGCGGCCAGCACCTCTTCACGCGGACCAAGCGCTTCCTGATGGACTGGGCGCGGGGAGAGGGGCTGGCCGGCATGTTCAGCGAGGCGACCGCCGCCCACCCCTACAGCCAGCGGGCCAACATCGAGCTGGGGGCGCACGAGACCGGGTTCCTGCTCGGCTGGGTCCCCGCTTCGGTCGCCAACGACGCCGCCGGGGGAGCGCCGCGGCGCCGGCAGTCGGCGGCCCTCTTCTACACGAAGCTGAACGACGGCCACGAGCGGCGGGTATACGCACCCGAGCGCCATCACGAGATAGTCGGCCAGACGCTGGCGCTGTGCCAGTTGCGGGGCACGCTGGCGAAGCCGCCGCGGGGAGCCAAGCTCGAGAGCCGGACCGAGCTTCACGTGGAGGTCGACGGGGACCACAACCTCGCCCTGCTGACCGTCCAGGTGCCGGGCGCCGACCTGGAGGCGGCGATCGCCGCCGAGCGCCACCACCTCTTCCACCGGGCCGGGCTCGACGCGATCTACATCGATCTCCCCCTGGAGAAGCCGGCGACCGCGCTGGTCGCGGACGACCTCGAGCGGCTCGGCGTCTCCTACGCCGGCGTCTTCCCCAACCGCCGCACCGACGGCGACGTGCTGCGGATGCAGTCGCTGCACCGGGTCCGAGTCAAGGCCGACGACATTGCCGTCGCCTCGGACCATGGCCGCGAGCTCCTCGACTACGTCCTCGCCGACCTGCGCAGCTCGGCGTCCTCGGTCGCTCACGTGCAGAGCACGCTTCGCTCCCTGCGTCCTTGATCTGCTTGGTCGGAGGGGGTTAGAGGGGAACCTCTCGAGACGAGAGGTGAGAGCCGACCTTGCGCTTGACCCGCTGCAGGGCGTTGTCGACGGTCTTGGTGTCGCACTCCAGCCGCTCGCCGATCGCCTCGTAGGAGTGGCCGTCGAGGTAGAGGGAGAGGACGCGGCTCTCGAGGTCGGAGAGGACGCCGGAGACGCCGGAGAGGCAGGCGACGAGGCTCGCCAGCTCTTCGGATGCGATCACCTGGTTGACCGGGTCGTGCACGCTCGGCCCCGGCAGGATCTCGTCCAGGGTCGTGTCGGAGTCCCCGGCCGCCGCCGGCGTCTGGCTGAAGGAGACGTACTGGTTGAGGGGCGTGTGCTTGTTGCGGGTCGCCGTCTTGACCGCGGTGATGATCTGCCGGGTGATGCAGAGCTCGGCGAAGTTGCGGAAGCTCGACTCGCGATCGGTGCGGTAATCGCGGATCGCCTTGTAGAGGCCGAGCAGGCCCTCCTGGATCAGGTCGTCGGACTCGCCGCCGAGCAGGAAGTAGGACGAGGCCTTGAGGCGAACGAAGCCGCGGTAGCGACGGATGATCGCGTCATAGGCGTCGGTCTTGCCGTCCTTGGCGAGAGCGACGAGGTAGTGGTCATCAAGCTCAGCTTGAGAGTTAGCCTGATGGGCGCGGGCGGGTCCGGCTCGTCGACCAGCCGCAGGGGCTGGCATTTCGTGCGTAGGCGTAGAGAGAGCCACAGATCCTTCTCCTTGCTGAAGGGTCGTGGCGCCGCTTACCTCCCCCGAGGCGCCTCTTATCGACGGGTCTACCTCACACTCAAGCTGAGGTTCACCCTTGTTGCGTCGCTAGTTTACGGCCGAACGGAGTTCTGTCAACCCGCGGGGGACATAAATGCAACCGCCGTTGCATTTGTTAGAAGCTCAGCCGCGCTGTCGCAGGGCCTCGAAGAGGAGGGCGGTTGCGGCCGCTGAGACGTTCAGCGACTCGACCTTGCCGCGTCGGGGAAGGGATATGAGGCCGTCGCATGACTTGGCCACCCTTGGGCGGAGGCCCTTGCCCTCGCCGCCGAGCACCAGCACGGTCGGCCCCTTCAAGTCGACGTCCCAGGCTGGTGATTCCGCCTCCGCATCGGCTCCCCAGATCCAGAAGCCGGCTGACCTGGCGTCGGCGAGCCAATCGGCGAGGTTGCGGACGTGGGCGATCTGGAGGTGCTCGACGGCACCCGCCGAGGCCTTGCAGGTAGCGGCCGTGACGGCGGCGGAGCGGCGGAGCGGCAAGACGACCCCGGTCGCGCCGGCGAACTCCGCCGAGCGGCAGACGGCGCCGAGGTTGCGCGGGTCCTGGACCTGATCGAGGGCGACGAGCAGCGAGTCCTCGCCGCGGAGCAGTCCGCGCGGGTCCGCGTAGGGATAGGGATCCACCTCCGCCGCCACTCCCTGATGGTCCGGGGAGCCACAGAGCCGCTCCAGCTCGGCCGCCGCCGTCTCCGGTGCTCGCCAGACGCGGTGGACGCGACGCCTCCCCCGCTCCGCCTCGGCGACCGGCTGGCGGCCGTAGATGACCTGGCCTGCCATCTAACCCCTGGGAACCAAGCGAGCACCGTCGGCCCCGTCGCGCACTTCCCAGCCCAGCTGAGCCAGCTGGTCGCGGATCGCATCGGCGCGCTCGAAATCCTTGGCCGCGCGAGCTTGCTCTCGCTCCGCCATCAGCCCTTCGACCTCAGAGTCGCCGCCCTCCTCGACCTCCGCCAGCGACTCGAGCCCAACCAGCTCCAGCATCTCCCGCAGCGCCTCAGAGGCACCTGGGATGTTCTCGCGGTTGGCTTCCGCCACCAGCTCAAACGCCTCGGCCATCGCCCGCGGCGTGTTGAAGTCATCCGCCAGCGCATCTCGGAACCTGTCGAGACGGGCGCCGGGGGAGGGGTCGGCGGAGCCTCCCCGCTGTTGCTCCGCCGACCCCTCCCCCGGCGCCCCCTCGCCAGATTCGATCCGCTGTTGCTCCGACAGGACCCCCCCGGACTCTCCGTCCACCGGGTGCTCCCGAAAGAAGTTCTTCAACCGCTCGACCTGCGCGACCGCCTGCTCCATCTGCTCGGCCCCGAACGCAAGCGGCTGCCGGTAGTGCCCGGAGATCAGGTAGGCGACCACCGCCTCGCGCCCATAGCGGTCGAGCGCCTCGGAGAGCTGGAAGATGTTGCCCTCCGACTTCGACATCTTGGCGGCGTCGGTCTCGATCATCCCGTTGTGCATCCAGATCTGGGCGAAGGGCCTCCCGGCCGCCTCCGACTGGGCGATCTCGTTCTCGTGGTGAGGGAAGACGAGGTCGGAGCCGCCGCCGTGGATCGCGAACGACGCGCCCAGCTCGGCCTCCGCCATCGCCGAGCACTCGATGTGCCAGCCCGGCCGGCCTGGGCCCCAGGGCGAGTCCCATTGCGTGTCCTCGTCGGGCTTGTGGGCCTTCCAGAGGGCGAAATCGAGCGGATCCTCCTTGAGCGAAGCGGAGCCGGCCTCCTCGCCCTGGTCCATGTCCTCGGCGCGCCGGTTGGAGAGCTTGCCGTACCCGCCGAAGCTGCGGACGCGGAAGTAGACGTCGCCACCCGACTCGTACGCGTGGCCGGACTCGACCAGGTCGGCGATCAGCGCCACGATCCCGGCGATCGTCTCGGTCGCCAGCGGCTCGGCGTCGGGGCGGCCCAGCCCGAGCCGGTCGGTGTCCTCGAGGTAGGCGCGGGCCATCCGCGCCGCGAACTCGCCCGACGGCTCTCCAGCCGCCTTCGCGGCGACGTAGATCTTGTCGTTGACGTCGGTGACGTTGATGACGAGCCGCGCCCGGTAGCCCTCGGAGCGCAGGAAGCGGGCGAAGAGGGAGAAGACGACGAAGGGGCGCGCGTTGCCGACGTGGATGCGGCTGTAGACGGTGGGGCCGCAGGCGTAGATCCCCACCTTCCCGGAGGGGTCGAGGGCCCGCGGCCCGCCGCTGAGCGTGTCCCTGATCCGCACCTCGCGCATCGCGAGGCCGAGACTAGAAGGTTCGGTAGCCGGCCGTGGCGGTCGACTCGCCGCGCAGCCAGGCCGGCGCCGTCTCCTCGGCCGCCGCCTGAGCCTCGCGCTTGGCGCGCTTGGCGCTGGCCTTGATTTCGTCCTCGGTGGCCTCGCGGGCGCGCTCCTCGCGCCGCGCGGCCTGGATCCGGATCCGGTCGGACTCGACGCGGAGCTGGTCTTCGGCCCGGGCGCGGGCCGCCTCCTCGGCCCCTCGCTCGACCTTCTCGACCAGCTTGCGAACGCTCTCCTCGGCTTCCCGGCGCACCTCCTTGGTGCCCTCCATCACACGCCGCTCTATCTCGGTCTCCAACCGCACCGCCGTCTCGTGGGACTCCGCGGCGGCGGCCTCGGCATCGGCGGCACGCTGCTCGGCGGCGGCGGCGCGGCGGTCGGCCTCGGCCTCGATCTCCTCGCGCGCGGCGCCAACCCGGCGCTCGACCTCCGCCTCGAGGTTCCTCGCCGCCTCGGCGATCGAGCTCTTGGCCTCGGCCTGCAGCTCGGACGCGTGCGCGGCAACGGCTTCGTTCTCGGCCTGCGAGCGCTTCTGCAGCTCCTCAAAGGCCCGCTCGGCACGGTCGCGCGCCTCTTCTGCGCCGGCCACCCGGGACTCAGCCTCGCACCTCGCCTTGCGCTCGGCGGCGATCCGCTGCCGAGCCTCGGCGGAGACGCCGCGCAGCGTCCCCATCGCCCGCTCCTTCAGCTCGACGCCGACCCGGTCGGCCCGCGCCTCGGCCTTGGCCACACGCTCCTCGCTGACGCGAACCCACTCCAGCGCCTGCTCGGCGACGCCGTGCATGGCCTCGGTGGCCTCACCGACCGCTCGCAGCTGCCTCGCTGGATCGCTCATGCCCGGGCAACCTACTATGGGCAGCGGAGGTGGCGTGGACGCTGGCGAAGTGAATCGCGCAATTTGCGTCCGGAGCTCTGCGAGCCATCACTCAAGCTTTCTTGCATTATTAAGTCTAACCCGGTATGCCTCCCTTCGGGCGGGGACCAAACGAAGGGAGAGCAGCATGACCGCCAAGCTCAGAATCCTCTGGCTGGCCCTGATCGCAGTCCTCGCGGCGTGCTCGGTGGCGGCGCCGGCGGCGCGGGCCGGATTCATCGAGACCGAAGGACTGGTCTCGGCGACAATCACAGGCGAACAGATCTCGGGCACGATCACAGGCAGTGAAGTCACGCAGCACAAAATCACCACGGCCGCGGGAGTCCTCAGATGCAACAGCGTGAAATTCCACGGCAAACGCGAAGCGCTGTCGCTCGGAATGCTGACAGTGACCCCGACTTTCTCGGGCTGCACGCTCGGCGGCTTCGAAGCGATAGTGGCAACGAACGAATGTGACTTCGAGTTCAGACCACAAGAAACAGTCGACCCCAAAAACCCCGACGCGATCTACACCAAAGCCGAAATCGTCTGCAAAGCCACACCGGAAAAACCGGTCCACAAGATCGTGATCACGGTGCCGGGGACGAAATGTGAAGTGAAGATCTACGGGCAGGCCTTCGGCAACGAATTCGTGACCGAAAACACAACAACGGCCCAGCCGAAAATGGACATCCACATGTTGATCGATCTCCACGAAATGACCTACTCGGTGACGAACGGGGCCGAATGCCCGAACGAACCGAAAGACAACATCTATTTGGACGGCACCTACGAAGGGGTAAGCACAGTGAAGGCCGAGGAAACAGGCGGGGGCAACGCGATCGGCTTCAGGGTCACATAGCGACCATTAGGAGAGCTTCGCCTTTCAGGAGGTGGAGCTCTCCTTCTCGCGCGCGTGGAGGTCGCGCTTGAGCACCTTGCCGGTGGCGTTGCGGGGAAGCTCGTCGAGGAACTCGACCTCGCGAGGGGCCTTGTAGGCGGCCAGGTTCGCCTTGACGTGCGCCTTCAGGTCGTCTTCGGAGATCTCCACCCCTGCCCTGGCGACGACGAAGGCCTTCAGCCGCTGGCCGAACTCGGGGTCGGCGACGCCGATCACGGCGGCCTCGACCACCGCCTCGTGGTCGGCCAGCAGATCCTCGACCTCGCGCGGGAAGACGTTCTCGCCACCGGAGACGATCATCTCGTCGTCACGGCCGTCGACGAAGAGCCGGCCGCCGGAGTCGATGTGGCCGACGTCGCCGCTGCTGAGCAGGCCGTCGATCATCTCCTTGCCGCCCCCGCCCGTGTAGCCCTCGAAGGACATCTCGTTGCCGACGAAGATGCGCCCGACGTCGCCCCGCGGCACCTCGTGCCCGGCCTCGTCGACGATCTTCACCGTAGTGCCGCGCGGGGGCCGCCCGGCGGTCCCGGGGGCGGCGCGCAGGTCCTCGGGGGTGGCGACGGTCGCGTAGGCGACCTCGGTCGAGCCGTAGAGGTTGTAGGCGGAGTCGCCGAAGCGGTCCATCCACTCCAGCGCCAGCTCTCCCGGCAGGGCCGAGCCGGAGAGCGAGGTGATCCGCAGCGAGGAGAGGTCGTAGGAGGAGAGCGTCTCGTCGGGAAGGCCGAGGATCCGCTGGATCATCACCGGCACCACCGCCAGCACCTGGGCGCGGCTTTCCTGGACCGCCCGCAGCGTCCCCTCGGGGTCGAAGCGGCGGCGCAGCACCATCGTCGAGGCCGTCGGCAGGCTCATGATGAAGTGGAAGAAGCCCCAGGAGTGGAAGAGCGGCGCCGCGATCATCATCGTCTCGCGACTGCGGAAGGGAATCCTGTCGATCAGCGCCGCGATCGCCAGCAGCCCGTCGGGGCTGGAGCGCTGGGCGCCCTTCGGCGCACCGGTGGTGCCGGAGGTGAGGATCACGAAACGGGGCTTGTCGGGCGGCGGGCTCAGGTCCGACTCGGCGCCGGCCGCGATCAGCTGCTCCAGCGTCGTCCCACCGGCCTCTTCGCCGTCCTCGACCCAGGCGACGACGTGGGCGACGGAATCGTCGACGTCCTCCAGCAGGCCGGCGAACTCGGCGTCGTAGACGAGCGCCTTCGGCGCCTCGCGGCGGGCCACCTCGGCCAGCTGCGGTCCGGCGAACATCGTGTTGAGGTAGAGCGCACTGGCGCCGAGCTTGGCGGTGGCGAGGGTCGCCTCGAGGAAGCCGCGGTGGTTGCGGCACATGATCCCGACCCCGTCGCCGTAGCCGATCCCCATCGCGGCGAACGAGTGGGCGAGGGCGTTGGAGCGGCGGTGCAGGCGCTCGAAGCTGAGCGAGCCGCGCTCGTCGATCACCGCGATCTCGTGCGGGTGATGGATCGCGGCGGTGGCGATCCCGGTCGCCGGCGAGGCGCCCCAGCGGAGGAAGGTGGTGCCGATCTTCACGGCCCGGTCGGGGCGAACGGGCGCCAGGATGCCCGCCTCGCGCAGCACCTTCATCTCGAAGAGCGAGTCGGAGGCCGATGCCCGCAGCTTCGACGCGCTGTCGCTGAGGATCCCCATCGCGGCGAAGACTATTCGCTCTGTAGTGAGGCGACCGCGATGCAGGCGATGCCCTCGCCGCGACCGATCCAGCCCATGCCCTCGTTGCTCGTCGCCTTGACGCTGACCCGGGCCGAGGTCGCCTCAGCGATCGTCCGCTCGATCTCGGCCCGGTAGGGGCCGAGCCGGGGCTCCTCGCAGATCACGGTCGCGTCGACGTTGACGATCGGCCCGGAGATCGTCCCGACCACGGTCCGCAGCAGGTCGACCGAGTCGGCGTCCTTCCACCGCTCGTCGTCGTCGGGGAACATCGTGCCGATGTCGCCACCGCCGGCGGCGCCGAGGATGGCGTCGATCACGGCGTGGGTGAGGACGTCGGCGTCGGAGTGCCCCGCGAGGCCACGCGGGTGGTCGATCTCCACGCCGCCGAGCACCAGGCGCCGGCCCTCGGCGAAGCGGTGGCTGTCGTAGCCGATCCCGATCATCAACCGACTCGGCTGGCGAGTGGCGCCAGGCGCCGCTGGCGCCGCTCGAAGACGCATATCTCCCCCACCCCGAGGCTGTCGAGGAAGTCCACCGCGCGCTCGTAGGCGAAGCCGACGTGCTCGGGCAGGTGGGCGTCGGAGGAGAGCGCGAAGGGGGCCCCCGCCTCGACGCACATCTCGGCGAAGCCGCGGGCGGGGTAGAGCTCGCCGACCGGCTTGCGCAGGCCGGCGGTGGAGATCTCGACCGCGATCCCGCTCTCGGCTATCGCCGCGACCGCCGGCTCGTAGAAGAAGCGGCGGTCGCGCTCCGGCAGCGGCCGGGTGCCGCCCCAGACCTTGACCAGGTCGGGGTGGGCGAGGATGTCGAAGAGGCCGGAGCGCGCGCACTCGGCCAGCGCCTGGAAGTATCGGCGCCAGATCTCGTCTGGGTCGTCACCGCCCTCCCAGACGTCCCAGCCGGGATGGTCGACGGCGTCCTTGCCGACGAAGTGGACGGAACCGACGACGTAGTCGAAGTCCCGGGCCTCCAGCAACGCCGCGGTGCGGTCCTCGGCGCCGGAGACGTAGTCGCACTCGAGGCCGAGCTTCAGCTGCGTGCCGCGGACGAACTCGCAGTAGGCGTCGAGGTCATCGCGCGCGTTGCTCTCCCAGAACGGGTGGCGCCAGAGGTCGAGTGCCTGGCGGAAGCGGTAGACGTGCTCGGAGACGCCGAGCTCCTCGACCCCGGCGGCCGCCGCGGCCTCGAGGTAGCGGTCGACGTTGTCGCCGGTGAAATAGCGCTCGGCGGGGGTGTCCCCGTCGTCCGGGCGCAGATGGAGGTGGTAGTCCGTCAGCATGGAACGAGCCTAGCCAAGCGCGATGTCCGCGGCGGCGTCGAGGACCGGGTCGGGGCGCCGCCTAGACTCTCCGACCGGATGGCCCGCCAACTGCTCCTACTCCTACTCGCCTTCGCTGGCGGCGCCGCGATCGCCGGGCTGCTGGGCGCGATCAGCCTCGGCGCCGCCTTCGGGGTCGGGCAGGTCTGCTTCGCCGCGGCGCTGGTCTGGGTTCTGATGGCGAACTGAGCCGGCGGCGCCGGTGTGACGGAGCTCCAGGGTCAGCGCCCGTCGGCGGATCGCTCCGCCAGCAGCATCTCGGCAACGTGAAGGTCCGACGGCGTGGTCACCTTGAGGTTCTCCGGCCCGCAGGGGTGGATCAGGACCGTCCCCCCCGCCTCCTCGACCAGCATCGCCTCGTCGGTCGCGGCGTCGCGCCGCTCGGGCGCAACCGCGAGCGCCTCCCGCAATGCCTCGATGCGGAAGACCTGCGGCGTCTGCGCTGCCCACAGCCGCGAGCGATTCAGCGTTTGCTCGATGACGAGCGATGCGTTGTCCGTGCCAGGGCCGGAAAACGCATCGCTCGTGCCGCCGCCAGTCGCCCCCGCCGCCTGCTTGATCGTGTCGGTGACGGGGGCAGCAGCGATGGCACCCGCGGCGTCCCTGCTGACGTCGAGGCGCGCCACCAGCTCTTCGATCAGCTCTGGAGTGACGAGCGGCCTCGCCGCGTCGTGGATCGCGACCAGGGCGGTGCCGACCGCCGCCAGGGCGTTGGCGACGGACTCGGCCCTGGTGGCGCCGCCGGCGACCACCCCGAGGTCGTGGCCGCCGAGGTCGTGGACATGACCCGGAGGCGCCGCGACGACGATCGAGCGCACCGAGTCGCAGGCCCGGAAGGCATCGATCGACCACTCGATCATCGGCCTTCCCGCCAGCGGCACGAAGGCCTTCGGGCCGCCGGCTCCGAGGCGCTCCCCGGAGCCGGCGGCCGCGATGACTGCGGTTGCCGCAGGCGCTCTAGAGCGCATTCGGAGGTTCCGCGTGTGCGGCTGACGAGCGCCGGACCAAACGGGACAAGGACGCAGGAGGGCAGCAATGCTGGTTGCATTGCCGCCCTCCGAGGACGCCGTACCGTGCCGGTCCGCCGCCGTCAGACGTGCGCGGGGAACCTCCGGATGCGCTCTTAGGCGGTCGCGGCGAAGCGCTCCTCCAGCAGCCCGTCGAGGTACTCCTCCGCGCCCTCCTCGTCCTTGTCGAGGGCATACATGAACTCCGACGCCAGGATCTTCTTGGCGCGCGTGTACATCTGCTTCTCGCCGGTCGAGAGGCCCTTCTCCATCTCGCGGATCGCCAGGTTGCGAACCACCTCGGCAAGCTCGAACACGTCGCCGGTCTTGATCTTCTCGCGGTTGTACTTGAAGCGGCGGTTCCAGTTCTTCGGCATCTCCGACACGTCGTCGGTGAGGACGTCTGTGACCTTCTTGATTTCTTCCTCGTCGATGACGCGTCGCAGGCCGGCCACTCCCGCGTTTTCGCAGGGGACCATCACCGTGAGTTCGTTGTGGAGGATCTTGATCGTGAGGTACTCACGCTCGGTCCCCATCAGCTCCCGGGTCTCTTTCTTCAACACCAGGCCCGCCCCGTGATGGGGGTAGACGACCTTGTCGCCCTCCTCGAAGTCGCAGACGTAAACGACGTCCTCCTCGAAGACTGCCTCCATGGCCTCGTCTAGCTCGGAAATCGGTGGCTCCTTTCGTCTTCGACGGCGCCCATCGCCGTCAGCTCTGTAAGTACCGGTCGACCAGGTCGACCTCCTGGAGCCTGCGCAGGCCCTCGCGGATGTCCTTGGCCCGGGTCGGGCCGACTCCATCGACGGCGGCGAGGTCGGCGTCGGAGGCCGCCAGGACCTCCTCCAACCCGCCCAGCTCCTGGATGATCTTCTGGACGACAAGCTTGGGAATGCGCGGGACCCGGCCCAGCGCGCGGTAGCCGCGCGAGGCCACCGGGAAGTCGAGGGTGTTGAGCTTGCGGTCGTAGCCGAGCAGCTCGGCAAGGCGACCGAAGTCGAGCACATCCTGGTGGGGCATGCGACCGAGCGCCTGCAGCACGCCGGCAAGGCCCTGCTCAGTGTCCTCGACCGAGTAGTCGCGGATCAGCGCCGTCTTGTCGGCGGCGACCCCGACCATCGTCTCCTCCAGCTGCATCTCGATCAGGCGGCCCTCGGTGCCGAGCTCGACGATGTAGCGCTCGACCTCGACCGCCATCCGCGTCACCAGCTCGGCCCGCTGCAGGACGGCGAGCGCGTCGTGGAGAACGCCGCCGCCCTCGAACTCGAGCACGGTGAGGCGGGCGGAGACCTGGTTCAGGCGCTCGCGGTACTTCTCCAGCGTCGCCAGGCCCTGGTTGGCCTTGGCCAGCACGGCAGGGATGTCCTGAAGGATGTACTTCGTCCCCTCGACGTAGAGGGAGACGACGTCGCGCCGCTGGGAGATCGCCACGACCAGGGCGTCGGTCTGTTTGGAGACGCGCTCGGCGGTGCGGTGGCGGGTGCCGGTCTCCGAGGAGAGGATCGTCGGGTCCGGCATCAGCTGCACGTTGGCCCAGGCGATCGTGGTGGCCTCGCGGTTGAGCACGATCGCCCCGTCCATCTTCGCCACCTGGTAGAGCATCGCCGGCGTGTAGTCGACGTCGAGCTTGATCCCGCCGGAGAGCAGGTGGGAGATGTCGTCGAGGTCGCCGACGACGATCAGGCCGCCGGTCCGCGAGTGGACGATGTTGTCGATTCCCTCGCGCAGCGCGCCACCCGGGGCGACCACGTCGAGTGCTCTCAGTAGCCGAGGATCCTGACGTTCAGACAGCTCGTGGAGCTCATCCCCGGACAAAGAAGGCATCCCCCTTAGGATGCCAAAAAGCGCTCTGGAATGCGGCCCGCCGATATCCGTGTGGAAAGCTCGGAATCGACTTTGTCAAGGATACAGATCGCTCAGGAGGCCGCCGGATCGGAGGCAGGCGACGTCAGAGGTGGAAACGACGGTGATGGCGATGATGCTGGAGCTCACCCGGCGGCGGATCGCCGGCCACCGCGGGGTCGGGCCCCGGCGGTTCGGAGTCGCGGACAAAGGCCCAGGTGAGGCCGACGCCTGCCGCGCAGAGTGCCACCGAGACCCAGGTCGAGCCGGCCACCGCGGCCGCGAAGGAGTCGCCGTCCCCCCGGAGGGCGTGGAAGACGGCGCCGGTGGCGGCGAGGGAGACGGCACCGGCCAGGACCCTGTCCATTGCCAGCACTCCGGAGGCGATCCCGACCTTCTCGCCGGGCATCACCGCCATCGCCGCGGTCGACATCGGCGCGTAGACAAGGCCAAGGGCGATCCCGAACAACAGGTAGGAGGCGAGGATCAGCGAGAACGAGCTGCCCGCCCCGACCCGGGTCAGGAGGAGCAGGCCGGCGACGCCGAAGACCATCCCAGCGGTCATCAGCCGGCGGGCGCCGAAGCGGCCGATCAGCCGCCCCGAGAAGGGCGAGACGAAGATCATCGGCACGGTGATCGGCAGGATCAGAAGGCCGCTGGCGATCGGCGAGTGGCCGCGCACGTCCTGCAGGTACTGGGGCTGGAAGAACATCACCGCCCAGTAGGCGCCGACCAGCGCGAAGGCGGCGGCGCTGGCGCCGAAGTAGGGGCCGTTGCGGAACAGCGCGAAGTCGACGATCGGCTCCCGCGCTCGGCGCTCTATCCGCCAGAAGGCGAACAGCGCGGCGACGCCGGCCAGCGCCAGGCCGACGGTCGTCGCGGCGGTCCAAGCGCGGGACTGGACCAGCGCCAGGACGACCGCGGTGACCCCGACCGTGAGCGCCGCCAGGCCGGGCCAGTCGATCCTGGTGCCGGCCCCGGGGTCGGTCGACTCCGGGGCCGCGATCGCGGTGATCGCGACCCCGATCGCCGCCACCGGTAGGTTCATCCAGAAGATCACCCGCCAGTCGATTTCGATCAGCACGCCGCCTGCGAGTGGACCGATCGCCAGCGCCACCGCCGAGACCGCCGCCCAGATGCCGAGCGCCCGCGGCTGCTCCTTGGAGGGAAAGGCGTTGCAGACCAGCGCCAGCGAGAGCGAGAGCATCGGCGCCGCCCCGGCCCCCTGCAGCACCCGGCCGGCGATCAGCCCCAGCTGGTCCCCAGCGGCGCCGGAGACGACCGAGCCGGCGGCAAAGACCGCCATGCCGGCGATGAAGACCCGCTTGCGGCCGAACATGTCGCCGAGCCGCCCGGCGGTGACGACGAGCACCGCGATCGTCAGCAGGTAGCCGTTCATCACCCACTGCAGTCCCTCGCTGCTGGCGCCGACATCGCCGCGGATATCCGGCAGCGCCAGCGCCACCACGGTCGAGTCGAGCATCAGCAGGAACAGCCCCGAGCAGGCCCCGGCGAGCGTCCACCACTTGCGGTTCATCGGGCGCGAAGCTATCGGCGGGGTCGGTTGACGCTTGAGAACAGGGTGGGAGGAGTCGGGGGACCCTCCCACGAAGGCCGTCGCGCAGCTGGGCCGCTCCCGACGATTCGAAACGCTGCCGCTTGAGCCTTCGTGGGAGGGTCCCCCGACTCCTTTCATCCCTTCACAGCGCCACCAGCCCCAAGCAGCTCACCGGCACGCGTTGACCCTCGCTGCTCAGTGAGCAGCTGCGAGATCCCGCTGCGGGTCGATGCCCCAGCGACTGCCGGCCGCGACCAGCTCCTTGCTCAATGCCCAGCGGTCGGGCTGCTCCTCGCCCTCGAAGGCGGGGCTGGCTCCCTTCAGCGCCATGCAGCCGGTGTTGTCGCCGATCGTGCGGATCTCGGCTATGTCCTCCTTGCTGAGGCGCTGCTCAGCCGGCAAGGCGCCGAGTTCCACCCGCTTGGCCTCGATCGGACAGGCCTCCGGGCCGGCCTCCTGGATCAGCGTCGGGGCCACGCACTCGACGGCGGGATGGGCGAGGTTCCACTGGCAGGCGAGCTGGATCGGCGTCAGCTTGGCCCGTTCGGCGATCGGCAAAAGCCGCTCCAGCTTCTCCATTCCCGCCTCGATCCAGCCGGCGGGGCGGAAGGAGCGGTGGTCGCTGCGGGCCAGCTCCGTGCCGGGGCGCAGGTCGCCCCAGAAGAGGCCGCCGTAGTCGACTACACGGGTCAGGACCTTGACGTCGTGGCGGGCGGCGGCGTCGAGGCAGAGCTCCCCCGGCCAGGGCTCGAGCGGGTTGAGGATGATCATCGCCCAGTCGATGCGGTCGCCGAAGCGCTCCAGGCAGGAGATCAGGTCGAGGGTGAAGCCGTTGGCGGGTCCCGGGGCGACGCCGATCCGTGCCGCCAGGCCGGCCTCGCGCAGCGCCGCCATCCCGTCCCAGACGACCTCGCTCGAGTAGCCGGTGCGGTCGGGGTTGTGGAGCAGCAGCAGGTCGAAGGAGGAGACGCCGATCCGCTCCAGGCTGGCCTCGGTGGCCATCCGAAGGTAACCGGCGTACTCGTCGGGGCCTCGCCGGCGCGGGTCGGTGAAGCGCGGGAACCCCTTGGGGCCGTCGCGCTCGCCCTCGTAGAAGTCGTGGCCGACGGCGCCGATCAGGCTGTAGCCATTGCGCGACACACCCTCCAGGGCGCGGCCGAGCACGCGGTCGGCGTCGCCCTGCCCGTAGGCGTCGGCGCTGAGGACGGTGTCGATGCCGTTCCCCGGCCGCAATAGGGCGGCCAGGCGGTCCTCGCCGATCGCCTCGCCGAAGTGCAGGAACCTGCCCCCGCTCCAGGTGCCGATCGCGCTGCGGCCGGGCTCGCCCATGGGTGCGGCCGACTCAGGACTCGGTGTCGTCGCCGTGCGGCGGCTCGCCATCGCCGCCCGGCCCGTGCTCGCCGTCGCCCTTCTTGGCGCCGACCCCGACCGTCTCCGGCTCAGGCTCCTGCGGCGGCTTCTGCTTCGGCTTCTTCGGAGCGATGATCGTCAGGCTGAGCGGCTTGTCCTCCTCGTCCCCGGAGGCGTCGCGGGCCACCATCACGGTCGAGCCGGGGGTCATCTGGCCCTGGCGCAGGACTTCGTCGGCGAGCGGGTCCTCGATGTAGCGCTGGATCGCGCGGCGCAGCGGGCGCGCGCCCATCGACGGGTCCCAGCCCTTCTCCACCAGCAGGTCCTTGGCCTCGTCGGTCAGCTCGAGCTGCAGTTCGTGCTCGGCGACCTGGACGCGGACGCGGTTGATCATCAGCTCGATGATCTCCTTGACCTCGTCCTTGGCCAGCTTGTGGAAGACGATCACCTCGTCGATCCGGTTGAGGAACTCGGGCCGGAAGACTTTTTTCAGGTCGCTCATGATCCGGTTCTTCATGTCGTCGTAGGACATGCCGGTCTCGTCGGAGACGGTGAAGCCGATCGAGGTGTTCTTGGAGATCTCCGAGGCGCCGATGTTCGAGGTCATGATCACGATCGCGTTGCGGAAGTCCACGGTGCGACCCTGGGCGTCGGTGAGGCGCCCGTCCTCGAGGATCTGCAGGAGGATGTTGAAGACGTCCGGGTGCGCCTTCTCGATCTCGTCGAGCAGCAGCACCGAGTACGGCTTGCGCCGCACCGCCTCGGTCAGCTGGCCGCCCTCGTCGTAGCCGATGTAGCCCGGAGGCGAGCCGACCAGGCGGCTGACCGAGTGCTTCTCCATGTACTCGGACATGTCGATCCGGACCATCGCCTCCTCGTCGCCGAAGAGGAACTCGGCGAGGGTGCGGGCAAGCTCGGTCTTGCCGACCCCTGAGGGGCCGAGGAAGATGAACGAGCCGGCCGGGCGCTTGGGGTCCTTGATCCCGGCACGCGAGCGGCGGATCGCTTTGGAGACGGCGGTGATCGCGACCTGCTGGCCGATCACCCGCTTGTGCAGTTCCTCCTCCATGCGGATCAGCTTCTTGGTCTCGGCCTCGGTCAGCTTGAAGACCGGGATGCCGGTCCACATCGAGACGATGTCGGCGATCTCCTCTTCGCCGACCTCGGGGCGCTCTCCGTTCTCGCCCTCGGCCCACTCGTCTTCGAGCTGACGCTTGCGGGTGGTCAGCTGGCGCTCGGTGTCGCGCAGGTTAGCGGCCTTTTCGAACTCCTGGGCCTCGATCGCCGCCTCCTTCTCGCGCCGCGTCGTCTCGATTTCCTCCTCGAGGTCGCGGTAGACCGGCGGCGTGCTCATCGACTTGATCCGCATCCGCGAGCCGGCCTCGTCGATCAGGTCGATCGCCTTGTCGGGCAGGAAGCGGTCGGAAATGTAGCGGTCGGCGAGCTCGGCGGCGGCGGCCAGGGCGTCGTCGTTGATCGTCACCCGGTGGTGCTGTTCGTAGCGCTCGCGCAGCCCCTCGAGGATCTTCACCGTGTCCTCCGGGGAGGGCTGGTCGACCTTGATCTGGGCGAAGCGGCGCTCCAGCGCCGAGTCGCGCTCGAGGTATTTGCGGTACTCGTCGAGAGTGGTGGCGCCGATCGTCTGCAGCTCGCCGCGGGCCAGGGCCGGCTTCAGGATCGAGGCGGCGTCGATCGCGCCCTCGGCGGCGCCGGCGCCGACCAGGTTGTGGAGCTCGTCGATGAAGAGGATGATGTCGCCGCGCTGGGTGATCTCCTTCATCACCTTCTTCAGGCGCTCCTCGAACTCGCCG
>WNFM01211630.1_pt1 | contig 27675 bp, 29 predicted proteins | sample 5400271 | NCBI WGS metagenome assembly WNFM01 (sample SAMN13153352, study PRJNA577476) | soil metagenome | isolation source: 60 cm saprolite on Douglas fir-dominated hillslope | place: USA:California | collected 2013-09-17 | reverse complement strand
GAAGGCGCTAAGGCGCGTTTCGTGAAGGCGAGGGGCAGCGGTTTCCTGCTATAATCGCTTTCCATGGCACGATTTCTTTCAAGCACGACGGAGCTATCGCTTCGCTTCATCTCGAGGTTCGGACTCCTGGTGCTCATGGTCTTCTCCCTGGCCGGCTGTACCAACAACGGGAGCGAGTGCGACACGTGCACCATGGACACCGATTGCAACACCGGCCTCGTCTGCTCGACCTTCCTGAACTCCGACGGTACGGTGAACAGCAAGCGCTGCGGCTCGGGGACCGGCGCCAGCCAGTGCCGGGTGCGCTAGGCGGGCTAGTCCGGGCTGGCCGGAGCCGCTTCGGCGGGAGGCGCCGGGGACGGGCGTTCCAGGCCCGAGGCCGACACCACGATGATCCGGGCGACCGCGGCTCCCAGGAGCCCGGCCAGCACGGTGTAGATCGGCCACACGACGAGTTGGGGTAAGAGAGCCACGTTGACGACCTGTTCCAGGCTCCCCGCCGTGAAGCTGTATGGGCGCCCGGTCACCGGGTTGTAGACGAGGACCAGCGGCGAAACGTCGTAGTGCGAGCCGAGGCGGAGGCTCGTGGCCGCGACCATCAGGAGGGCCACCGCCCCCCGTACTGCGTACGCGTACACCACGAGGCTCGCGAGCAGGGCTCTCATGCCTCTCCCCTCCGCGCGCAGGCACACCCAGAAGAAAGCGCCCGCGACCGGGGCCATCCAGGTCACTCCGACCGCCTGGGTCCAGGCCGCCGGCGCCGCCACCTTCTCCAGCAGGAAGCGCAGCGCGGTGACGAGCCAGCCCAGGCCGATCGCGCCCACGAGCCAGCGCTTGCCAATGGCACGGGCCTCCTCGTCGCCCAGGGCGAGGCCCACGAAGCCGAGGGTCAGGAAGACTCCGGTGAGGACGTAGTAGGGCAGGCTGGCCGAGGCGGAGGCCTTCTCGGTCACGTAAGTCGTGCCGAGGAGGAACACGGCCACCGTCGGCGATTCGCGGAAGCCCTCCGCCCCCATGGCCAGGATCAGCGCGACGAGGCCCGCTCCGCTGGAGAGGAGGGCCAGCTTGCGGCGCTCCGCTCCCGCGAGTCGCGGCCAACCGAGCAGGACGGCTGTCGCCGCCCAGGCGGACAGCATCGTGAGTGTGCGCATCAGCATCGGATTTCGGCCGTCATGGGAAGCCGCAAGGGTATCATGGGCGCCCGTGACGGACAGCCCCAGCAACCCGCCGGCCCCGAGGAGCGAGGCGAGCGAAGCCACTCGGGGCAGCGCGATCAAGCTCGGCACCGAGCTCGTCTCGCGTCTGCTGGGCTTCCTCACGACCCCGATCCTCACCCGTGGCCTCGGGGTTGCCGCGTTCGGCCTCTTCGCGCGCCATTCGGTGATTGCCGTGATCGCGGCGGAAGCCGCGGAGCTGGGGCTCCAGGCCACCGCATCGCGGGCGCTGGTCGCGCGGGAGCTGCCCCTCGGCACCATGGTCCGGGCCAAGGCGATCCTCACCGCGATCGTGTTCCTGGCGTGCCTCCTCGGGATCCCCTGGGGGCCCGTGTTCATCCCCCTCGTCCTCTTCTTCGTGCTCGCGGGCTGGAGCGAGTTCCTGGGCGTGGCCCTGCGCGCCCGGGGCCATCGGCTGCGCGAGTCGGGGCTGATCCTGTGCCTGCGGGTCTTCGGGGTGGCCCTGGTATGGGTCGCGCTGGGCCGGGGCCTGGGCCTCATCGGCGTCTCCTGGGCGTTCGTGGCCTCGGCCGTGCCGTCCATCGCGCTCGGGGCCTGGCTCCTCCGCGGCACGGGGAGTACGGAGAGAGCTCTCTCCGTGCCCTCCGTGGCCTCCGTCCCCTCCGATCCCGGGATCGCCGCGGTGCTGCGGGCCTCGGCGCCGCTCGCGGTGAACGGTGGCCTCGCCCTGCTGAGCCTCCGCGTCGAGATGCTGGCCGTCTGGCACTTTCACGGCGACCGCGAGACGGGCCTCTTCGTCACCGCGTTGCGCGTGGTGGAGTTCCTGAACCTGGTTCCGAGCGCGGTGGGCGCGGGCGCCATGCCGGCCTTGACCCGGGAAGCGCTCTCCGGCGCAGGGGACGCAGTGCGCCGGCGCACGGTGGCCACGGTCGCGTTCCTCGGGGTGCCGGCGGCCGCCGGTGCGGCGCTGGTGGCCCCGAGCCTCTTGAGCCTGATCTTCGGGGCGGACTACGCGGAGGCCGCTCCCAGCCTGCGCGTCCTGGCCCTGGCGGTGGTGCCTCTGTTCCTGAACGGGATGCTGGTCAACGCGCTGATCGCGTCCGGGCGGGGAGATTGGCTCCCCCGGCTCACCGCGGTGCGGGTTGGGCTCGCAGCGGCCCTGGCCTTCCTCCTGGTCCCGCGCTTCGGCGGTCTGGGCGCGGCCTGGGGGTTCATGGTCTCGGAGATGGCGCTCCTGGCCCTGACCACCCACGCCTGCGCGACGGCGGGCTTCCGCGTCAATCCCGTCGCGCCCACCGTCCGGGCCCTGCTCGTGAGCATCCCCATGGCGGTGCTGGTCGGCCTCGCCCCGGCGGCGCCGTTGCCGGTCGCGGTCGGGATCGGTCTCCTGGCCTACGCGGCCACTCTCGGCGCGGCCTTTTGGCTGGTGCCCGGACTGCTGCGGGACCTCGGGAGCGTTGTCCGCTATGCTGAAGGCGGGGACCGGGAGCCATGAAGGACGAGGTCGCGAGCGCCGACATACGGGAGGCCGAGACCTGGGTCGGCTGGTGCTGCTCCTACTGCGCGGATCCCCTCGAGGTGCATGCCCACGGCCTCTTCTGCCGCGCCGAGGGCCGCTTCTTCGCCACCCTGGAAGGCGTCCATCGTCTGCTCCCCGAGGATCGGCGGCGCGAGGTGCAGCCCATTCTCGAGCTCGAGCAGCGCGTGCGCCGCGACGCGGGCTGGCGAGCCGAGCCGGGCCTGCCCGATGTCGAACCCGGCCACCCCCACGCGGCTGTTTGGCGCCGCCGCGCAAGGGCGCTCCGCGAGGGCCTCGCCCTCGCCGCGGACCGGCTCGGCCGCGGCCCCTGGAACGTGCTCGAGGTTGGAGGCGGGTGTGCCTGGGCCGCCGCCCGCCTTCTCGCGGGCGGGCACCGAGTGGCCGCGGTGGACGTGAACCTCGACGCCGAGGACGGACTTCTCGCGGCGGAGCGCCTGACCGGAGGGGCGCCGCTTCCCCGGGCGGAGGCCGAGATCGAGGCGCTGCCCGTGGAGCCCCGGCGTTTCGACCTGGTGGTGACTCCGGGCTCCCTCCACCACGGTACCCGACTGTCGCGCGCCCTCGTCGAGCTGCGCCGGGTGACGCGCCGGGGTGGGCTGCTGCTCGTCCTCGACTCACCCGTATTCCGCCGGCGCGAGGACGGGGAGGCGGCGGTGGCCCGCGCGATGAAGGAGCAGCAGAAGCGGTACCGGCTTTCCGTCCCCCGCGAGAACCAGCCCGGTTACCTCGTGCTCGACGAGGTCCCCGCCCTGTTCTCCGCGGCGGGCTGGACGGCCGAGGTGCACGGATGGCCCGAACGGCTCCGTGAGTGGGCGGGGGACGTGCGTCAGGTACTGCTCCGCGGACGTCGGGCCCCGCTCTTTCCGGTGGTGCTCGCGAGGCGGGATGGCTGAGGGCGGTTTCGTCCCTGCGGTTTCCGCCGGGCCCGACCCCATCGCGTTGGTGTTCCGGCACGTCCTCGACGAGCGGCGGCGGGTGCTCTTCCCGCCCGGGGCGCGTGTCCTCGAGATCCGGTCCGAAGCCCCGCAAGCCGACGGGGCCTTCGATGCGGCCCTGTCCGCCCCGGGCGCTCTCGACGGAGTGCAGGTGCCCTGGCTCGCGAGCTGGCTCTCGAGGGCCCTTCGTCCCGGGGCGCCCCTGCTGCTCTCCGTCACGAACGGGCGTCCGCTGCCGGCCCTGCTCGCGCTCGCTTTGACCGGCCGCGGGGATTGGCGGAGCCGCCGGGCGGCGCGGCTCCACGGTGGACCGCTGTCCGCGTCGCCCCGCGACCTGTGCGAGGGCCTCGGGCCGTCTTTCGCGTGGCGTGGCTCCTTCGCGCTCGGGGTGCTCCTGCCCGCGGCAGGCGACGCCGGCTGGGCGGCCGACCGCCCGCAGCTCTTCGGGCTTCTCGCGGCCGCCGAGAGCCTCGTGCGCCGGCGTCCCCTTTTTCGCGGTCTCGGCGCCTTCACGGTGCTCGAGGGATTTCGCCGTTGAGGCTGCGCGGGCCGGTCGTGCTCTACCAGCCGCGCGAACGCGAAGGGGTGATGCCGCTCGGCCTCCTGCACGTGGGCTCGGCACTGGCCGACCAGCCCGTCGTGATCGTGGACGGCCGGCTCGATCTCGCCCCGGAGGCGCGCGTGGCCGGTCTCGCCCGCGAGGCCCTTTGCCTCGGGGTGACGGTCCGCAGCGGCCGCAACATCGGCGACGCGCTGCGCATCTCGCGCGCCGTTCGCGCGGCCAACCCGGAGCTGCCGATCGTCTGGGGCGGAGGGCACCCGACGATCCTTCCCGCGCAATGCCTGGCCTCGGAGGTGGTGGACGCCTGTGCGATGGGGCCGGGAGAAGAGACGTTGGGCGAGCTGGTGGCAGCGCTTCGGGCCGAGCGGGATTCGCCGGACCTCGCAGGGCTCGCGTGGCGCCGCGCCGAAGAGGTGGTGATCGGACCGCCGCGGGCCCCCGCCGATGCCGCGCTCTCTCCCCGGGCCGACTACAGGCTCCTCGATCTCGAGCACTATTTCCGGGTTCGGGGAGCGCGTCGGCTGGACTACTGCTCGAGTCGACGCCCCTGGCCGGACCCGGGCCCGCCGCAAGCGGCGTGGAGCGGCCTCCCTGCGGAGCGGGTGGTGGCGGAGCTGCGCGATCTCGTCGGACGTCTCCGGGTCACGGAGGTCTCGTTCCAGGACGAGGACTTCTTCGCCGAGCCCCGAAGGGCCGAGGCCATCGCCCGGGGGCTGCTCGAAGCCGGCGTGCACGTCGCCTGGTCGGCCGCGGGAAGCGCTGCCGCCCTCGGGCGCACCTCTCCGGAGGTCTTCCGCGCTTTGGCCGCGAGCGGATGCTCGCGGGTCGACGTGCGTCCGCGGGCCGAGACCGTGCTGATGGGCGAGGAGGCGGAGGCGATCCTCGAAGCGGCCCGCCGCCTGCGAGTAGCCGGCATCCCTGGGCGCTTCGCCTTCACGGCTGGCTTCCCCGGCCGCGGGCCCGCCGGCCTCGCGGAGATCCATCGCCTCATCCGAGCCTTGCGGCGCATCGACCCGCGCTGTGAAGCTCCGATATGGCTCCACGCTCCCCACCCCGGGGCGCCGGGCGCGATGCCGCCGGGCTTCCCCGTGCCGGAGCGGCTCGAAGACTGGATCGGGGCCGGCCTGGAGGTGCCCGGCCGCTGGGTCCCCGACGCCCAGCGCCGGCGCGCCTCGCGCCTGCAATTCTTCTTCGGGGAAGCCGGGCGGCCGCCGGGGGGCGGCGTTGGCAAGCGTCTGCTGCGCCTGGTCGCGCGGGCCCGGGTTCGCCTCGGCTTCTACGGCCTCGACCTCGAGCGACACGCGGTCGAGGGATCGGCCCGCATCCGCACCGGCCGCAGCCGTCCCCAGGTCGGAGCCCAGGACTGACGCGGAAGGCCGGCGCCCTCGTCCTCGGGAACGCCCGGCTCCTCGGGAGCGACGCGGGGCGCGACGTGGCGCTCCTGGAGGGTCGCGTCGTCGGAGTGGAGAACGCCCGCGGCCCGCGGCTGGACCTGGGGGGCCGGTGGCTGCTCCCCGGCCTGGTGAATGCCCACGACCAGCTCGACCTCTCGGTGTTCCCGCCCCTCGGCTCGCCGCCCTTCGTGAGCTTCTACGACTGGGCCGCGTCCGTCGAAGCGATCGCCGAGCCGGCGGTGCGCGCGGCGGTGGACGTGCCCCTCGCCGATCGTCTGTTCCTGGGAGGCCTCCGGAATCTGCTCGCCGGCGCGACCGCGGTCGTGCACCACCACCCGCCGCACCGATCGCTGCAGCGCGATGACTTCCCGGTCCGTGTGCTCGGGCGCTACCAGTTCGCGGACTCGCCGGGACGGACCAGGGCCCTGCGGCGCACCTATCGTTCGACCGACCGGCGCATCCCCTGGTTCGTGCGCGCAGCCGAAGGGACCGACGACCGGGCCCGCGCGGAGCTCGACGCCCTGGCGGAGGCGAACGTCCTGCGGCAAAACACGGTGATCGTGCACGGCACCGGGCTGCGGGCGGAGGATGCCGCGCGCATCGCGTCCGCCCAGGCTTCGGTCGTCTGGTGTCCCGAGGCGGACCGCCGCCTCTACGGAGCCACCGCGCCGATTCGCGAGCTGCGCGCGGCCGGCGTGCGGGTCGCCCTGGGAAGCGACAGCCCGCCTTCGGGGAGTCGCGACGCCCTGTCCAACCTCGCGGCGGCCCGTCGCGAGGGACTCTTCGACGATCCGGCTCTCCTCGACCTGGCCACCCGGGCGAGCGCCGAGGTGGCCCGGCTGCCGGCGGGCGGATACGAGGAAGGTGGCGTGGCCGACTTCGTGGTGGTCGACGATCTCGACCGCTTCCTGGATGGCGACCGGCGGACGATCGCTCTCGTGGTCGCCCGCGGAAGAGCCGCTTACGGCGAGGCCGACCTGCTGGACCGGGCCGAGGTGGGCGGGGGAGACCTGGTCGTGGACGGTGCCATCCGCCGGCTCGCGGAGTCTTCGTGGAGCCGCCTGCGCGCCGTGCTCAGAGCGCATCCCGCAGTGAGCGGAGCGGCGTGGTTGGAAGGCGTGCGTCTCCGATAGGCGGAGAGCGGCCCGGAGCCGCGTGCTATAATCGCGCGATTTTCGAATGCATCGGTTTGATCGCATCGGAAGGAAGTGGGATGAAAGAGCTCCACGACATCCTGGGCGCGATGGCCGCGCAGAAGAGCAAGGTCGCCGACCCGAAGGAGCTCATCCTCGACATGTCGGAGCGCGTGGTGAAGGCCATCACGTCCCTCTTCTCGTGCAAGGCCGACGAGGTGGCCATCCTCATCCTCACCTCGGACAACAAGCACCTGCGGTTCATCGCGCCCCGCAAGTTCACCGACCTCGGCACGATCCCGGTGACCAAGCGCGACTCGATCGCGGTGAGCGTGCTCGGCAAGAAGGCCGGCGAAGCGATGAACAACGTGCCGATGGTCAAGCACGTCGCGTTCTTCGAGAGCGTGAAGCTGCGGGACCGGGTGGTGCCCATCCAGAAGATGATCACGGTCCCCATCGTGTTCCGCGGCCATCCTCTCGGGGTGGCCCAGATCAGCCGCAAGGGGGAGACCCCGGCGGAAGCCGGCCCCGACTTCACCCAGGCGGACGTGCGGCGCGCTCAGGAGATCTTCGAGGGCGTGGCCCCGTTCTTCGCCGAGGTGCGGCCCGAGAAGTTCTGACGCGGCTCGGGAGCCTTCGACCTACTCGACACCCGGAAGGATGTAGCCGGAATCGTCGCCCCTGAACGCGCGCGGGCCGGGCTGGACGGGCATCGCCGTGATCTTGAAGCCGTCGCTCGCGACCTCCAGGCCGTAGCGATAGCCCCGGCGCTGGAACGAGTCCGCGTTGTGAGGCGTGTCGAACGGTGTGTGGCCGAGCAGCTCGACGAAGGTGCCGTAGTGGCCGCTCTTCTTGCGGAACGCCTCCTGGTTGTCCATGAGGTACCGAAGGGTCTTGATGGCCGACAGCTCGATCGGCCCGGACGGCCGGGGGTTCCTGGGGCGCCGCCCGAGTTGCCCCGTGGCGCCAAAGGTCCGGCCGCTCTGCTGCCCCCGATCGCTGTTGTAGCCCCTGGCCACCGTCTCGCCTGCCGCGCGGCCGTCCGTCGTCTCGATCGGCTCCTCGTTGTCCAGGAACGACATGTCCGTTGCGGGGGTCCCCGCGTCCGCTGGACGTGACGTGGTGCCGCCGGCGGTTGTGCGTCCGGCGGTCTGGCCGCCGGATGGGTTGCCGGACCGCGGGACGGTCGGGGGTGGCTCCGCGCGCCGTCCGGTCGCGGCCGAGGGCTGTGCGGGGACGGTCGCCGGGCTGCTGTCGATCGGGCCCTGGGCTACGCTCGGCGGCGGCGCGGAAGGCTCCGTCCCGCGTGCCGTCACGGGGTTGGATGCTTCCGTCGAAGGGGGCGCGTCGGTGATGGCCGGGCCCGAGGGCTTGCGCAGGAACAGGTACCAGCCTCCCACCGCCAGGACGCCCATGAAAAAGAGCCCCGCCACTCCCAGCCCGATCAGCAGCCCGGCGCCGCCCCCCGATTTGCGAGGCGCTTCGGCTCGGGCCGGCGGCATGGGCCGCCGCTGCGGCGGCGGGGTGGGAACCAGCACGGTCGGCGGGGCCGGCGCCACGCGAGTCGGCGGCGCCGCCGCTCCGATCTTCGTCGGGGAGGAGCTCAGCGTGATGGGAGCGTTCAGGGTCGGCGGGCCGGCGGGGGCCGGGCCCTTGAACGTCGGAGCCGCGGTGGGTGACAGCGTGCTGCCCGGCGCGGTCGGCGTCTCGAGCTGGCGGATGGTGGGAGTCGAGCCCGGCCGGGCGAGGGCCAGGAGGTCGTCGGCCATCTCGCGTCCGGTCTGATAGCGGGCCTCGGGCGACTTGGAAAGGGCCTTGGTGATGATCCGCACCATCTCGTCGGGGATGTCGGGGTCCTGCTCGCGGATGTTCGGCGGCTCTTCGGTGATGATCTTGAAGATGAGCGCGGTGATTGACTCTCCCCGGAAGGCCTTCTTGCCGGCGAGCATCTCGTAGACCACGCAGCCCAGCGAGAAGAGGTCGCTGCGCCCGTCGATCGCCCCTCCGCGGGCCTGCTCGGGGCTCATGTAGGAGGGCGTGCCCAGGAGGCTCCCGGTCATGGTCAGGTGTTCGCCGGAGTCCGTGACCTTGGCGATGCCGAAGTCCGTCACCTTCACCCGGTCGCCCGCCTCCACCATGATGTTGGCGGGCTTGATGTCGCGGTGCACGACGCCGTACCGGTGGGCGAAGTCGAGGGCGTCCGCCACCTGGGCGCCGAGGGAGGCCGCTCGCTCGATGGGCAGCCGGCCGGAGAGGATGATCTTCTCGAGGCCGGGCCCGTCGATGAACTCCATGGCCAGGTAGCTCATCCCGTCCGAGTTGCCGATGTCGTAGACGGTGACGATGTTCGGGTGCTTGAGCTGCGCGGAAACCTCGGCCTCCCGCTTGAACCGGTCGAGCATCTCGTCCAGGCTCGCTCCCGCGGCGGCCAGGCCCTCGAGGCGAATGGTCTTGATGGCGAGCTGGCGGCCGAGGATCTTGTCCCGGGCCTTGTAGACGGTGCCGAAGGCGCCGGCTCCGAGCTTCTGGATCACCTGGTAGCGGCCAGCGATCTCGGTCGGCTCGGGAATCGCAGGTTTGCTCTGGCTCACATCACCCTCGAAGCAGGCAACGAGGAAGTGTACACCGGCCGCCCGCTCAGGACACCTGGGCGTCCAGGGCGGCCAGGAGCTCCCGGATGTTCCGGGCGTTCTGGCCAAAATCCCACGGGCCCGCCCGCGAGCGCGAGCGCACGCTCACCCGCGTCCGCGGCCCATCCTGCCGGATCTGGAGGGTCACGTCCTCCTGGAAGCCGAAGGGCGGCGTCTCGTGGAGGGCCTGGATGGAGTGGCCTGCCGGCCCCCCGCCGGAGCCGATGACGGACCACCCGGGAAGCCGCCCGAGGGCCTGCGTCGCGGCCTCGGCCACCTTCTTCGGGCTGGCCGAGTACTCTCGCACCCGCAGGTCCGGATAGTCGGGAGTGCGCCCGGTCTCGACGTCGTTGATGCGCGGCCAGGCCGTGGCCGCCCAGACCCCGGCGAGCCCCACGGCCACGGCGGCGATCCCCGTCACGGTCCTCATCGATGGCTCCTCACTTCAGCTCCAGCGGGAGCTGCGCATCCCGCAGTCCGTGCAGGAGCTTCTTGGTCATGGACGAGGTGGGCAGCTCCGCCGCCTCGGCCGCGCTCACCCAACGATAGCGCTCCGGGTCGGCGGGCGGCGGTTGGCGGAGGCTTGTGCGGTAGCCTTCCAGGCGGATGCGGCGGAAGGTGATCGCGTGACGGGTGCTCACCGCGAGGGGGCCCGCAACGACGCGGAGGCCGTGGCGCTCCTCGATCTCACGGGCGAGATCGGGCAGCCCCCGCGACTCGAGCGAGGTCTGGGGGACCTCCCACATGCGGCCCATCAGGCGGCCGGCCTCGCGGCGGACGAGGAGCAGGCGGTCGCCTTTCGTGATGAGGGCCGCCGCGACGGTGACGTCGACGGAAGGGCGTCGCGCCTTGCCCTCGGGCAGCTCCTCGACCAGGGAGAGGGCCTTCGCGCGGCAATGGGTGCGCAGCGGACAGGCCGGACACAAGGGCTTGCGCGGCAGGCACACCGTGGCCCCCAGCTCCATCAGGGCCTGGTTCCATTCCCCCGGGGCCTCGCGCTGCAGCAGCTCCTCGGCCAGGTTGTAGAAAGCCCCGTCGCGCCGCCATTCGGGGCCGCGCAGAGCGAATAGCCTTGCTAGCACCCGCCTTACGTTGCCGTCGACCACGGGGAACGGCAGCCCGTACGCGATGGAGAGCACGGCGCTGGCCGTATAGAGCCCGACCCCCGGAACGGCGAGGGCCTTCTCGATCGTCCTGGGAAAGCTGCCTCCGTGCCGCTCGACGACATGCCGGGCGCCGCGATGCAGGTTGCGGGCGCGGTGGTAGTAGCCCAGGCCGGACCACGCCGCGAGCACGTCTTCGTCCGGCGAGGCGGCAAGCTGCGCGAGGGTGGGGAAGCGATCGACGAAGGCCTCGTAATACGGAGTGGCGGCGCGAACGGTGGTCTGCTGGAGCATCACCTCGGAGACCCAGATGCGGAAGGGATCGCGGGTGCGGCGCCAGGGCAGGTCGCGCCGGCTGCGGGCGTACCAGTCTCCGAGCGCGCGATGGAGGGTGGCCGGGCGAGCCTTCGGAGGCTCGGACACGAGGCGTGCCCTAGCTGATGCGCTCAATGTCCGCTCCCAGGCCCCGCAGCTTCTCGTCGATCCTGTAGTAGCCACGGTCGAGGTGGTAGACGCGGTCCACGATCGTCTCTCCGGTCGCGGCCAGGCCGGCCAGGACCAGGCAGGCCGAGGCCCGCAGGTCCGTGGCCATCACCTGCGCCCCCGAGAGGGGGGTGGGGCCGGTCACGAGCGCGGTCCGCCCGTCCACCCGCAGGTGGGCCCCCATGCGTTCGAGCTCCGCCACGTGCATGTACCTGTTCTCGAAGATCGACTCCGTGATCGTGCTCACCCCGCCGGCCTGGGTCATGAGGGCCATGTACTGGGCCTGCATGTCGGTGGGGAATCCGGGATGGGGGAGGGTCGTGACGTTGGCCGCGCGGAGCCGGCGCGGCGCGCGCACCCGCAGGTTGTCCGGGCCTTCTTCGATGCGAATGCCGACCTCCCTGAGCTTCCCGATGACGGGCTGGAGATGGGCGGGGTGGCACTCGTGGATCTCGATCTCGCCCCCGGCGATCGCGCAGGCGACGATGTAGGTCCCGGTCTCGACCCGGTCCGGGATCACGCGGTGCGAAGCGCCGTGCAGGGACGGAACCCCGAGCACGCGCAGGGTCGGGGTGCCCGCCCCTTCGATCTTCGCCCCCATGGCGACCAGCAGCTCGGCAAGGTCTCCCACCTCGGGCTCGCAGGCCGCGTTCCGCAACACGGTCTCGCCGTCGGCCAGGCTGGCGGCCATCATCAGGTTCTCGGTGCCGGTCACGGTCACGGTATCGAAGTCGATCTCGGCGCCGTGGAGGCGCTCGGCGTGGGCCTCCACGTAGCCGTGCTCGACGTCGATGGCCGCGCCCATCTTCTCGAGGGCCAGGAGGTGGAGGTTGATCGGGCGGGCGCCGATCGCGCATCCGCCGGGGAGCGACACCCGGGCCCGGCCCTCCCGGGCCAGCACCGGGCCGAGGACGAGCACCGAGGCCCGCATCGTCTTGACCAGCTCGTACGGCGCCTCGACCGACGTCAGCTGCCGCGCGTGCACGTCCACGACGCCCCCCACCCGGAACTCCGCGGCCGCCCCCAGCGCGGTCAGCACGCGGCCCATGGTCCGGATGTCGCGTACCTCGGGAACGTTCGTGAGGCGCACCGGCTCCTCGGTCAGCAAGGCGGCGCAGAGGGCAGGGAGCGAGGCGTTCTTGGCCCCCGAGATGCGGACGGTGCCTTCGAGGGGACGGCCACCCACCACGCGGATCTTGTCCACGGTGTCAGTCTACGGCAGGCGAGACGCGTCGCCCTACCGGTGCCTTCACTTCTTCGGTTCACCCCTCTGCTGGAGGGATTCGATCGCGGACAGGTCTTGCCGCGCCGGAGCATAGCCGGGCATGATGCGCAGGGCCGTCTCGAACTGCGTCTTGGCCTCGGGTATCCGGCCCATGAGAAAGAGCGCGCTTCCGAGATTCGTACGGGCCGTCACATCGTTGGGTGCCGCCTTCAGCGCCAGCTCGTAGTGGGCTATTCCCTCCGACAACGAACCCGACTTGACCAGAACGTTCGCCAGGTTGTTGTGGGCCTCGGCCGAGTCGGGCTTGACGCGAAGCGCCGCCTTGAAGTCTTCGGTTGCCTGTTCCAGCTCTCCAGCCTGGAACGAGAGCGTTCCGAGGTTGTTGAGGCACAGATAGCAGCCCGGATTCCTCGCGAGGGTTGCTTCGTAGAGCGTTATGGGATCGCGGTAGATCCGGCTCTGCCGCCAGGTCAGCGCTCCGAGCGTTCCCAGCAGCACCGCCGCGGACACCTGGCCAACCCAGCGCGCACGCGACCCCAGGCGTCGCATGAGAACCGTGGCGCCGGCCGCCGCGGCGGTGATGATCCCGAGGCTCGGCAGGTACAGGAAATGATCGGCCACGAAAGAGAAAACGAACGGAAACACGTTGAGGAAGCCAAGGACGGGGAAAAGCGAGCCGACAAAGAGCAGCGACACGGCGAGCGGCGCGCGCGACCGCCCGCGAATCATCCAGCACCCGGCCAGCACCGCGAGCGCGGCCAGGGCGTATAGACCCTCGGGCCAGGCCGACGCATCGATCGTCCAACGCGGGTAGATGAAAGTGAGACCCACCGGCCAGATGAGCTTGTCCACGTAGAACCAGAGAGCCCGCCCCGCCAGCAGACTCCGTTGAAGAAGGGTGAGATCGAAATCGGCCCCTTGCGCTCCGAGGAGCCGCCGCTCGATCCACGCCGTGAGCAGCCCGGCCGCGGCGCCCAGCGCGAACCAGGGGACGAGCGGCCGGGCGTCGCGCCGCCACGATATCCGGCCACGCCGCCACCAGAAGACGACCAGCAGGGCGCCCCCCAGGGTGGCGACGACCGTCTTGGTCAGGAGGCCGAGCACGAACAACCCCGACGCCAGGAAATACAGCGACCTTCGCCGCTCCTCGTCGAACCGCAAGTAGAGGACCATCGCGCCCAGGTAGAAGGCCAGCGAGAGCGTGTTCTTCTGCTCCGTGATCCACGCTACCGACTCGACGTGCACGGGATGCAGGGCGAAGAGCGCCGCCGCCAGGGTCGCGCCCGGGACCCCCAGCCGCCGCAGTATCAGAAGCAAGAGGAAGGCGCACCCGGCGTGAAGCAGGATGCTCACCAGGTGATAGCCGACGACGGCGTTGCCCCATAGCCCGTGCTCGAGCCAGAAAGCGCTGTGCAGCAGCGGATAGTATTGCTGCGTCGCCTCCGGATCGGACCAGATCCGCCAGAGCCCCGGCAGCGAGCGCAGGTCCGGTCTGGTCACGTGCGCGTCGTCGTCCCACAGGAAATCGCCGGTGATGGCGGGAGAGTAGGCGATGAGGACCGCGCCGACCAACAAAAGAGCCATCCACCGATCATGGAGCGGAGGCGCCGAGACACCCGGTACGATGCCCGGCTCCTGGCGTGAGCGGTCCTTCCTTCGTCGTCGTGCCCGTGCGGTCTTGTTGGTCACGCCTTCCGGCTCACCACCGTCCGCGGAATCCCCTGCAGGTCCGGGATCACGCGCAGGACGCGCAGGCCCGCCCCTTCGCAGATCCGCACCACCTCATCGCCCATGGCATGGCCAACCTCGAGCAGCAGGGTCCCGCCCGGCCGGAGCGCGACCACGGCCTGGGGGCAGAGGCGCCGATAGACGCTGTACGGCTCGGACGGCGGATAGAGGGCGGGGGCCGGCTCGTGAAGCCGCACCTCCGGCGCCAGGCCCGGCGCATCCTCGGGATCGACGTACGGAGGATTGCTCACCACAAGGTCGATGCCGCCGAAACCCTCGCGGAGGGGCTCGAGCAGGTCGCCCTCCAGAAAGCGCAAGCGCCCGTCGAGGCCGAGTCGGGACGCGTTCTGCCGAGCCACCGCCAGGGCGGCGGGCGAGATGTCGACTCCCGAGACGACCGCGTCCGGGCGCTCCGCGGCGAGCGAGAGGGCGATGCAGCCGCTGCCCGTTCCGACGTCGGCGATCACCGGAGCCGGGACGTTGCGGAGGAGGTCAAGGGCCGCCTCCACGATCAGCTCGGTCTCCGGGCGCGGGATGAGCACGTCCGGGCTCACGAGGAACTCGTGTTTCCAGAACCATTGGGTGCCGGTCAGGTGTTGGAGCGGACGCCGTCCCGCCCGCTCGGTCACCAGGGCGAGGAAGGCGGACTCCGCGGGGGGCGCCAGGGCCGAGGCCGAATCGACGAGCAGCCGCGCCCGGTCCCAGGCGAGGACGTGCCGCAGCAGGACCTCGGCGTCGTGCTCGGCGTGCTCGATCCCGGCCTCGCGGAGCCGGGTCATCCCCAGCGCGAGGGCCTCGGTGATCGTCAGCGGAGCTGCGGCTCCTTCATCTTCTCCGCCTGGTTGTGGGCCACCAGCGCGTTCAGGATCTCGTCCAGGTCGCCGTCGAGGATGTCCTGGAGGCGGTGCAGGGTGAGGCCGATCCGGTGGTCGGTGACCCGCGCCTGCTGGAAGTTGTAGGTGCGGATCTTCTCGGAACGGTCGCCGCTGCCCACCTGGCTCTTGCGGTCGCTCGCGATAGCCTTCTGCTGCTCTTCGAGGGCCATCTCGTAGAGGCGGGCGCGCAGGACCTTCATGGCCTTCTCGCGGTTCTTGATCTGGCTCTTCTCGTCCTGGCAGGAGACCACGGTATTCGTGGGCAGGTGGGTGATGCGAACCGCCGAATAGGTGGTGTTCACGCTCTGGCCCCCCGGTCCGGAGGAGCAGAAGGTGTCCACCCGAAGGTCCTTGGCCTCGATCTTGACGTCCACCTCCTCGGCCTCGGGGAGGACGGCCACCGTGATGGCCGAGGTGTGGATGCGTCCCGAGCCTTCGGTCGCGGGGACCCGCTGGACCCGGTGGACGCCGCTCTCGAAGCGGAGCTTCGAATACACGCGGGCCCCTTCGACCAGGGCGATGACTTCCTTGATCCCGCCCGATCCGGTGCGGCTGACCGAGATGACGTCGATCTTCCAGCCCTGCCGCTCGGCGAAGCGCGAGTACATCCGGAAGACGTCGGCCGCGAAGAGCGCGGCCTCGTCGCCGCCCGTCCCCGCGCGGATCTCGAGGAGCACGTTCTTCTCGTCGTTCGGGTCCTTCGGGACGAGGAGGGGAGGGATCTCCGCGTCCAGGGAGTCGCGCTTCGACTCGAGGGCCCGAAGCTCTTCGTGGGCCATCTCACGCAGCTCGGGGTCCGACTCGGCCCGGGCCATCTCCTGGACCTTGGTCAGCTCCTGGAGCGTCCCTTTGTAGGCGCGAAAGCGCTCCACGATCGGCGTGATCTCCTTCGACTCCCGGGCGAGCTTCTGGTAGGCAGACGGGTCCTGGGCCACCACGGGGTCCGACATCTGGCCAAGGACGACGCCGAAGCGAGCCTCGATGTCACGGAGCTTCTGGAAGGTGATCGCGTCCACGACTAGTCTGCCTTGCTCAGGCCTGCGGAGGGGCGGGCGTCTTCTTGGCGTACTTGCGGGTGAAGCGCTCGACCCGGCCGGCGGCGTCGATGAGCTTCTGCTTGCCCGTGAAAAAGGGGTGGCAGTTCGAGCAGATCTCGAGGCGCAGCTCCTTCTTGGTCGAGCGAGTCGTCCAGGTGGCGCCGCAGGCGCAATGGACGGGCGTGTTCAGGTACTCGGGATGGATTCCTGGCTTCATGGTGCTCCCTTGGACGGTCTCTTGCCGGCGACCGCAACTCCCAATGATACCGAAAGAAGCGGGCACCTGACAAGGCCAGCCCCAGGGAGTGAGACGGCTCATTGCGCCCCCCGTTTAACCCTCTTAACATTCAGCCGGTCCAAGGAGCAGGACAATGAGCGTCTCTCCCCAGGACATCGGGATCCGGGCCGCCGTGCATCTGCTGAATCGGCACGGCTTCGGCCCGCGGCCGGGGGAGGCCCGGGCGATCCTCTCCGGTGGCCTCGACCGCTGGGTCCGGGAGCAGCTCGATCCCGGGGCGGACCCCGAGCTCGAGACGCGCCTCTCGCGTCTCTCCACCCTGGCCTACCCGCTTTCGCAGACCGTGGCCCTTTACGGGGCGGAGGACCAGCGGGGGCTCGGCCAGGTCATCGACGAGTTCAATACGGCCAAGGTGATTCGCGCGGTCCACGGCCGGAACCAGCTCCAGGAGGTCCTGGTCGACTTCTGGTTCAACCACTTCAACGTCTACATCGCCGACGGCTTCGCCCGGCCCGCCACGCCGTCCTACGAGCGCGACGCGATCCGGCCCCATGTCCTGGGCCGCTTCCGGGACCTGCTCGGGGCCACCGCCCGGCACCCGGCGATGGTCTACTACCTCGACAACTACCTGAACACCGTGGCGCGGTCGGTGGGGGGCGGACGCATCGTCGGGGGGATCAACGAGAACTACGGCCGCGAGCTGATGGAGCTGCACACGGTCGGGGTGGACGCCGGCTACTCCCAGGCCGACGTGGTGGACGCGGCCCGCTGCTTCACGGGATGGGGGATCGACAACCTCCGGTCGAGCGGGAGCTTCGTCTACCGGCCGGTCGCTCACGACACCGGGGCGAAGAGCGTCTTCGGGCTCACCCTGCCGGCCGGGGGCGGCCAGGAGGACGGAGAACGGCTGCTCGACTACCTCTCCCGCCACCCCGCTGCCGCGCGCTTCGTCTCACGGAAGCTGGCTCAGCGTCTCGTGGCCGACGATCCCGCGGGCTCGATGGTGGACCGCGCCGCGCAGACGTTCCTGGCCACGGACGGCGACATCTCTGAAGTGGTGAAGACCATCGTCGGCAGCCCGGAATTCTGGACGGAGGCCTTCGCTCCGGTGAAGCCAAAGGTCCCGGCCGAGTTCGTCTTCAGCGCCCTGCGCGCGGCGGACGCGGAGGTGACGACGGCGCGGGGGGTGTCCGCGGCATTGCAGGCGATGGGCCAGCCCGCGTACGCCTGCGTCCCGCCCACGGGGTACAGCAACCGGGGCGACGATTGGACCAACCCCTCGTCACATCTCGCGCGGATGAACTTCGCGCTCGACCTGGCCGCGGGGGCGGTGGCCGGAGTGGCCGTGGACGCGCGGGCGGCGGTGCGCAAGGCAGGGGGGAGCGCGGAGGACGCGAAGATCGCCGCGGCCGCGCTCTCCGCCGACCTGTTCGGCCGCGGGCTCTCCTCCGAGACGACCGGCGCCCTCTCCCGGGTCGCTCCGGCGGGCAGCCCGAGCGTGGCCGCGCGGGTGCTGGGACTCACCCTGGCGAGCCCAGAGATGCAGGCGAGGTGAGGCGATGAGGTGGGACCTCTCCCGGCGCGTCTTCCTGAAGGGGGCGGGCCTGGCCGCCGTCGGCGTGGGCTTTCACCCGTCGTCGCTCCTCGTGCGCACGGCCCAGGCCGCCGAGGCGGGCACCCAGGTCCTCGTCCAGGTCTTCCTGCGCGGAGGGGCGGACGGGCTCAACCAGGTGGTCCCCTACGGGGATCCCGATTACTACGACCTGCGGCGCGAGATCGCACAGGCGCGGCCGGGTCAGTCCGGCGGCGTCTCCAACCTGGATGGCTATTTCGGCCTGCACTCCGAGCTGGCTCCCCTGCTCCCGCTCTGGCAGGACGGCCGGCTGGCCATCCTGCCCGCGGTCGGCAACTACGGCCTCACCCGCTCGCACTTCGACGCCCAGGACTTCATGGAGACCGGCACCCCTGGGATCAAGACGACGGCGGACGGCTGGCTGGACCGGAGCATCGCCCGGATCGCCGGATCCGAAGTGACCCAGGCGGTGGCCTTCGCGTCCGTGCTGCCCCGCTCGTTCCTCGGCGGGGAGCCCGTGCTGGTGGCCCAGAACCTGGCCACCTTCGACCTGCGCGCGCGCACGTGGCGGACGGAGGCGGAGACGCTCCTGCGCGCGATGTACGACCCGCGAACGGACGCCCAGGGCCAGGTGGGGCGCGAGACCTTCGCCGCCATCCAGGCGCTGGCCCGCAGCCCCGGCCTCATGGCGGCCCCCGCGAACGGCGCCGTCTATCCCACCGCGACCGTGGGCAGCTCGCTGCGCCAGGCCGCGTCCGTCATCAAGGCCGGCCTGGGGACGCGCTGCATCTTCGTGAACGTCACCGGCGGGTTCGACACCCACGCCAACCAGCTCGCCGCCAACACGAACGACTACCGGTCCCTGGGCCAGGCCCTGGCCGCGTTCGCCACCGACCTGGGCCGCCAGCTCGACGACGTGGTGGTCATGGTCAACACAGAGTTCGGCCGCACCTCCGCGGTGAACGGGTCGGGGGGCACCGACCATGGCTCGGCCCATTGCATGCTGGCGTTCGGCGGGCGGGTGCGCGGCGGGCGCATCGTGGGCCGCTGGCCGGGCCTCTCGCGGGCCGACCTCCACGAGGGCCGCGACCTCGCCTTCACCGTCGACTATCGCGACGCCTTCCAGGAGATCGCGCGGGTCCAGCTCGGCATCGCCGACTCGCTCTTCCCCGGCTACACGCCCGGCGCGGGCCCCGGGATCGTGGCTTGATCCAAGGAGCGACCGCATGAGGTGCCGGATGACGTTGCGGGTTCCCGCCCTCGCTGTCCTGTGCCTCGCTCTCCCCGTCGCGGGCGCCGCCGACGATCTCTTCGGCGGTTACTCCTACGAGCGCTCCCACTCGTCGAGCGACCCCTCGGTGAGCCGCCACGGCTGGAACGCCTCGCTCGCCATCGGGCTTGCCGGCCCCCTTGCCCTCGTGGCGGACGCGAGCGGCCACTACGGCTCTTCCGAGGGCGTCGATCGCGAGCAGCTCACTCTCATGGGAGGACCCCGCGCCTCCTTCCTTCGCGGCGGCAAGGCCTCGCCCTTCGTCCATGCGTTGTTCGGCCTGCTGCGCGAGAAGGGGGGAGTCAAGGTGCTCGACGTCACGATCAGCGAGGACCAGAGCCGCTTCGGGATGCTCTTCGGGGGCGGGCTGGACGTGACGGTGGCGCCCCGCTGGGCGGTGCGCCTGGAAGGCGACTACGAGCGCAGCTCCAAGGACGGGGACACTGAGAGCGGGTTCCGGGCCTGCGTGGGCGCCGTCTACCGTTTCGGTCGGTCCCCGTAGCCGGGGGACGAGTTCGCCTTGCTCCTCACCTGGCAGCGCTCGCTCGCTCGCAAGCGGGCTAGCGCGCTTTGGTCATGTGGCCGAAGGAGAACCCCTCGGATCAGCTGCGGTGCCGGTGCTCGCCGAAGGGCGAGCACGCGGCGGCCGCGTACATGACTCCGTTACGAGCGCGGCCGACGCGAGGCGCCGTCAGCTGCATCCGGTCGTTCGGCGGCGTTTACGGCGGAACGACGGAAATGACCTCGATCTTGCGGCAGATCCCTCCAGCATAGAGCGCAGGATGAACGCGAAACCCGTCGTGGTAAGGGAAGGTCAGATCAGCATATGCAGTGGCGCTGCCCGGACCTACCCCGGTCAGGTCCGCAACAAACGTCTCGAGCCTCCCTGGTCGCGCCATCCCGGCTGGTGTTACGGTGGCAACTGCGGGACTCGTGGAACCCCAGGCGGCTGTGTCGGGGCCCCTAGCACAACCCCGAACCGTGACGTGGAGATCAACGGTGTCACCAACCCGGATGCGGGCTTCGAGATGCGGAGCAGTTGCATCGACGACACGGGTGTCGAGACCTTCTATGAAGAACACCGCCGATTCCCCAGCGCACGGGTTTGCGCTCCCTGGCACGACGCGGGGGCAATCGCCCAGTACAACCTGATCGCCCGATGGATCGTTGGATTTGCCGCAGCATGATAGCAACATCGCGAGGAGCGGTACGCTGGTGTATCTGGCACGCATGCGCATCCTCCGCGACGGCTTCGTCCGTCCACCCTGGGTTGAGCGGCGAGGCTCCGCCAAGCATTGCCTCGTCCGCTCCAACCCATCGTTGGACGGCACCCTCGGGGCGCTCGCTCCCTATGCGGTAGCCCCAGAAGGAGCGGAAAAGGCCGGCATCGCGCGGGCTGGCAACTCGATTGGAACGAAGAGTCGGGCCGGGGAAAGGTAATCTTCGCCAGACTCGTCGATCACCCGAAGAAGTGAGCGCGCCTCTGCCTTGGGGTCATCTACGACCCTATAGATCTTGCGCGGCTCGAGCGAAGCCTTGTAAGTCCCGTTCCGAACACAGAGAACGAAACGCCTTCTTCGTGCCATGGCTAGGTCACTACCTGCTTCACCTTCATGTCCCGCCGGCCTCCTGCAACCTCACTTCTTGACATGCCGGGCCCAGTCGACCAGGCCCCATGGATGCAGCTCGGCCACGAAGACGCCAGAGGTAACAGCCGGATCAGCAGCCACCACAGCCTTCGCTTCTTCATCGTTCGCCGCCTCGAAGACCGCGGCCCCACCGGCGTCGTCCGAGAATGGTCCCCCAGACTTGAGTGAGCCCTTAACGTAGAGGCTCAGGATGTACCGACCGTGCTCCTTGAGCGGCTGCTCCACGATCGGTTTGCCTTGCAGCCAAGACGGCCCAGGCTTATAGACGACGAGGTATGTTGTCGTCGCAGGCGTACCTGCCGTTGCCCAACGCGCCTCGTAAGCGACAAAGCATAGATTGAGGGCTACGGCGGCCAAGCAAACCCGCTTCTTCATCGGTGCCTCCCACACGTTCCAACCGCGCCGCCCCCGCTCGATCCCGCTACGGTCCGCCCAACACCAGTTGAGCAGCGAGGGCCGCGCCGGCTCGCCATCGCGGACCTCGTCTGCTCGAACTGGTTGTTGGACGGCCCGTCAATCCCTGATGAGCGAGACACGATGCAACCTAGCGAGGGGCTTGGGCTAGAAGGATGTTGTTCACCCATACTACCCCCGCACCCTCGATCTGCACGTTCAATCTCACTGTCTGAGCGTGTTGCTGGCTCCCAAGCCAGAGCCGCGTTACTTGCGTGACCCAGTCCGTCGTGCCCGTCAACGGGCCTTGCGACGCCCTCGCGAAGAACTCGCCCTTTCCGGGGATGCTGCACCGCATCTCGAGGTACGCGCGGCCTTTCAAGTTGGCCGTGCGGAGATGTCCTCGATAGGTCAGTACAACTGCTTCTGCCGCTTCAGTCTGGACCTCAGCCAACCGGACGGTAGTCTCGCCATGAGACTCAATCCGGACCGCGGTTCCCCTCGAAGTCGCAGTGTCGAGGCTCACGCCGTCCCTCGTCAGGATCCCGTCCAAGGATTGCAGCCGATTCTGGTACAGGACGTGCGGCGCCCCCGCACAGTCCAGGACGCTCAACGAGAGGGTCAGGCCGAGCAGGAGACTCCTACGGTCGCGCATGCTCCCCTTCCCCTACTGTCCATCCAACACTGAGATCAGCGGCGAAGCTCCATCGCTTGCGCCCGCTTCGCCCGCTGCATCTCATCGTTGGGCGGCGTCGCCTCCCCGCTAATCTCTCTGCGCCAGGACGGGCCATCGCCGATCTTCAAGACCCTCGTCACAAATGTTAGGCTCGCATCGCCCACACGGCCCGTGACCTCCCAGCATCCTGGTGTCGAGAATACAAGGTACGTCGCCTGAAACCCGATCTGCTCGATCTCCCTATAGCCGTTGGGGATAACTGCTCGCAGGGGCGATGCGGGCGCATCTAGCCGACGACCCTTAATCCTCAGTGGTCCACGGACTCCCCGCGTCCATCCGAACTTCATCCCGAGCGATCCGTCTGGCGTGATGAAGCCTGGGCCACCCGGCTTGAAGACAACCGTTCCGTCTGGCCACAGTCCAAACGGACCAAGCGACAGTTGGCGATTGCCGTAGCTATGGGGCTCAGGCTGGTCTGAGCCTGCGACAATCCCATTGGGTCGCGTCACCTCACAAGCGACGCTCGACGGAGCGGCAGCCGCCACAAACTCTTCCGCAGCGATTCTGGTGGCCATCAACAGCAGCAGACCGCACACCGGGAGGCATGTGTTGCTGCGCATGAGAAATCCTCCTTTCATACGCATCGCGGTTGTTTCGCGCTTCTACGTCCGCCCACCACTGCGGATCACCTGCGAGGGCCGCGGTTCCCTCGTCAGCTCCAACCCTTTGTTGGGCCGCCAATTCAACGGCTTCGGGACTTGATGCGAGTCTTCCGCCGACTCGTCCTTTTGCGCGAGGGTGGGGCCGCACGCTTGTCTTGCTGATCCGCCGCCTTCGGCCGCGCATGCCGCGGCTGATACACACCCAGCGTGCCACCGCCCGGCAAGGTGACCTTCGTGAGCAGGCCCCAGCCCTGGTTTTGCACAGCGCTGCATGCGATCTTGCGCCTCTCCATCGCCGCCAGGAAGGCACCGACGTCCTTGCACATGAGATAGAGCTCGTGCACGTTGTTTGCTTCGGAAGGATGCACCGCAACCTCAGCTGGTGGCAGACCAAAGATCAGCCACCCGTCTCCCACGTCGACATGCGGAAGCCCCAGCACATCTCTGAGGAACGCCCGATCCGCCGCAGGTTCCTTGCTATAGATAATCGAATGCGCCCCGACAATCATGTTCCTCCTCCCCCGGCCAGTGGGTCCCGCTCCGAAGGTCCAACACGCCAAATGAGGCGCGCGCGCGTACGAGCCAGTGCGCGTCGGCTCCATTTGGATGTTAGCCCGCTCACGCTCCGCAGGGGCCCCTAATCGCGGAGGCGAAAGAAGGCAAGGACATACCCGTCGGCATCGGTGACTGCAAAGCCCCAGAGCCCCTTGTCTATGAACGACAACTTCTTTGCGAACGACGCGCCGCGCCGGCTGAACTCGTCGAAGAGCGCATCAGGGTTGATGCTGTAGATGTGCGCGTCCGGAGGGGCCCATTCGTGCCGGGTGTGGTTTGGACAGGGCAGCACGTCGGGCGCGATGGACTTGAGCATGATGCCGATCCCATCCCGGCTCACTCCGGCCCAGAACGGGCCGTCGTCTGGACCTTGGAAGTCGAGCTGGAAGCCGAGGCGTTCGCGGTAGTAGGTGATCGAGGTCTGGAGGTCCTTCACGATGAAGGACGGCCTGATCGACGTGAGATTTCTATTCGCCTCTTCGTCCTTGGTTCGGTTTGCAGCGGCGTCGGTCGAGCTCGTGCCCAGGGCGGCTTCCATCGTTCGGCTCCTTCAGCAACGACTGTTTCTAGAACCTTGAAATCGTCGCTCAGCTGACAGTGTACCCAATCTGTCGATTGTCGCAGGCTAACCTACGTACCAGCTGCGAAGCGCTTTTCAATGAAGATGGGTAGGCCTGGGTACCCTCCTCCAAGTCTAGCCTTACGCTTCGGCAGCTTCATGCGCTTGTTAGCGGGGCAGCAAACCCATCGGTTTGCAGGACCACGTCGAAGGCCGAGGGCGGGCGCACGTCCCTAAAGTAGTACTCTTCGGCTAGATCCCAGCGGGCGTGCCACTGCCGGAGGAAATCCGGCGCCTCACGCGCCGCGAGCCGCGCCTCGCGCGTGGCGGGGGGCGCCTCGACCAGCACGCTGATGTCAAGAACGTCTGCGAGCTCAAGTCTCGCGGAATATGCGCCGTCGAGCAGCACAACAGGTTTCGGGGCAAGCTCGGTCAGGGTCCTTTGCAAGGGATAAGTGCCGTCCCCGCGGGGACCAGCCATGAAGTCGAAGGCATACCAACGCACCGGACGACCCGCGCGCAACGGCTCGATCGCTTCGCGTTTCAGCCGGCGCCAATCTATGGCATCTGCCGCCCGTTGCTCTGGCGTACGGCGGTCCCATTCCACGTTGCTCACGCTGGCAGCGATGAAATCATCGCAGTGCACAATGACTGCGCCGATGGCCTGAGCGAGCGCCTCGGCCACGGTGCTCTTGCCAGCACCACTGCGTCCGTCAATGGCCACGACCAGTCGATGTGCGCTGACCGAGCGGGCACGAATCGCGGTGACCACCGTGTCTAGGGCTAGGATCGGCATGGCGTGTGTTGGGGTTGATGCCGCCCATCGTGAATGCGTTGATAGGATTCGCGCGTGGGATCGTCAGAATCCGCCGCCCCTCCGACATGACGATGTGCTTGCTCTCCCGAACGACCCTGAAGCCCACCTTCTCCAGGGCCCGCACGGCCTGGAGATGTGGAACACCAGGGATCTTGGGCACTACACCGTCACCTCGACCTCACGCACGTCGGTCCCCTTAGTCTGCTCCTGGACCACCGCAAGGTACTCTTCGATCGCCGAGCGGACGTTCTCGAGGGCTTCCTTCTCGTTCGCCCCCTGTGACCAGCAACCGGGCAGCCCTGGCACAGAGACGCTTACGCTCTCGTCAGAGTGGTGCACGACAACCTTGTACCTCATGGCCGCTCCCTCGTCATGCCATTAGGGTAGTGCATCTATGGTGTCGGTCGAACACTGAGTTCAGCGGCGAGGCTCCATGCGAAGCCCGGCCTCGTCCGCTGCAACTCATTGTTGGGCGGCCCTCCGCTCGTGTCGATAGGAGGGCTCTATGCCATGCAGCTCGAGCGAATCACAGGTGTTGCCCGTGACGTGCAAGCCTAGACCACCTGGGGCCTGCTCGGCTGGCCTTACCGTGAAGTAGATTTCGTCGTCGATGCCTTTGATCTCGAGGATCTGGGCAAGTAGTCGAGCGTCTCTCACGACATCTTTACAGGCGGCGCGATTTGGATAGCCGATGGTGACCCAGTGCCCTTGGCCCGAATCTGGTGCGAGTCCGAGGCTAACCCGCCCTGCCGGGACTTCGTAGTAGTGGGCCGGTACGTCATATAGCGGGTCCTTCCACTCGCCGGCCGGAGCCCCATAGCGGGTCCGAGCCGCATCCGCCGAGATGCCAGGGGCAACTCCCTCGACCACGTCACAGCTGATCACGTCGCAGAGGAAGACACCAGACTGCAGGACGGCATCGACGCCCTTGCAGTCCTTCCACTGCACCTGATGGACGGCGATAGAGGCAAGCGGAGCCCGCGGCGGTGGTGCCGGCAGGTGGTAGGGCCGGAACAACCGGCGGGGCAGAAGGACAAAGGCAGCAACCACCGACAATAGGCCGACTCCGACGATGAGCAGCAGGACAGCTCGGCGACGCTTATTCATGCTGATAGGTCCGCAGAACTAAATGGGCCGACCGGCCTAGCTTGACCTTCCGGTCGGCCTATCCTGCAACCGGCTGTCGGCAGTATGGGGTTTCAAATTGCTGAACGTCAAGGGCTCGTCGGCAATCACACCGGCGGGCAGTTCCAGCTTCGGCCGCCCCCCCCGTCGGCCTATGCTGGTTGGGTTACGGCACCTCCTTCAGGTCGTCCGCGGGGCTGAGGACCCCTCGGCCATCTCGCCACCGAGATGGGCGGCTAGTCCCGCTTGACGACCACCCCGCCCTTCATCACGAAGCGGACCCGCTCGAGCTCAGTGATGTCCTTCAAGGGATCGCCCGCCACCGCCACGATGTCGGCCAGCTTGCCCGCCTCGACAGCGCCCAGGTTGTCCTGCTGGTCGAGGAGGGCCGCCGCCACTGAAGTCGCGGAGCGAATCGCCTGCATCGGTGTCATGCCGTACCTCACCATGTAGGCGAACTCCTTGGCTTGGTTCTCCGTCCAGGCGTAGCCTCCCGCGTCGGTCCCGTAGCTGATCTTGACGCCCTTCTTCACTGCCTTGGCGAAGGCCTGCTTCTCCAGGTCCACCATGGCCTTCCAGATCGGGGCCCCCGCCGCCGAGCGGCCCTCGGCCACGTAGACCCCGACGTAGATGGTGGGGCACCAATAGACACCCCGTCGCAGCATGAGGTCGAGCATCTCGTCGTCCAGCCCGTCGCCGTGCTCGATGGTGTCCACTCCCGCCCGAAGAGCCGATTCGATGCCCTCCCGGCCCATGGCGTGGGCGGCGACCCGGCGCCCGATCCGATGGGCCTCGTCGACCAGGGCCTTCACCTCTTCGTCCGTGAAGTTGACCCACGAATGGAGCGCGCCGTCCTTCATGTAATAGCGGCGGTCCGAGTAGTACTTGATCCCCGGCGCAGGTTGTCGGCCCCGTCCACCACTTGAACTCCCTCCGGCATCCGCAGCTCCCAGGAGTAGCCGAGGAGCGGGTACATGCCGGTGGGGGCGAAGGCGCGCGTGGAAACGAAGAGCCGCGGCCCCTGGATGATCCCGCGGTTGATCGCGGTCTTCACGTCCACGTCGGCGTACATGGCACCCTCGGTCTCGAGGTCGCGCAGCGCCGTGAAGCCGTTCTGGAGGGCTGTGCGGGCGGCCACCGTGGCCTGGATGGCGCGGTAGGGGATCGACTGCTTCAGGAGCTGCTCGTCGTAGTCGGCGGCGGTGATGTCGCCCTGGAGCAGGATGTGGGTGTGGTTGTCGATCAGGCCCGGCAGGCAGGTCGAAGAGCTGAGGTCCAGCACCGTCGCGTTTGGCGGAATGGCGAGGGCCGCGCCCACGGCCTGGATCCGCTCGCCCTCGACGAGGACGACCACGTTGGAGTGGACGGCGTCCGTCCGTCCGTCGATCAGCCGGCCGCAGCGGAGAACCAGGTGGGAGGGCTCGGCGGCGCGCAGGGCGGTCGCCGACAGGAGGAGCACGACGAGCACGGAAAAGGCAAAGGAGGCACGGAAGCGGGTGGTAGGCATGGCCGCCATTGTAAGGTGACTCGCCGCCGCGGCTCAGGGCTTCGCGAGGGAACGGGCGGCCCGAAAGACCAGGCAGACCGGGGCGCCGACTTCGATGGTCGACCCCGCGGGCGTCAGGCGGCCCGTGTCCGGGTCGATCCGGAAGACCACTACCGAGTCGGACTTCTGGTTGGCCGCCAGCAGGTAGCGGCCGGAAGGGTCGATGGCGAAGTTGCGGGGCGTCCGTCCTCCGGTGGGGACGTGGGCCACCGGCGCCAGCCGGCCCGTTGTCGCCTCGATCGAGAAGACCGCGATGGTGTCGGTTCCCCGGTTCGACGCGTACAGGAAGCGCCCGCCCGGATGGACCGCTATCTCGGCCGTCGAGTCCTCCGGACGGGTGACGAAGCCCGCGGGCTGGGTGGAGAGCGTCTGCTGTGCGGTCAGGGTCCCGGTCTCGGCCGCGAAGGCGAATGCGGTCACCGTCAAGTCGATCTCGTTCACGACGTAGAGGCGCTTGCCGTCCGGGTGGAAGGCGAAGTGGCGCGGCCCCGCGCCGGCCTTGAGGGAAGCGAAGGGCGGATCGCTCGGGGCGAGGGTGCCGCGGTCCGGGTCGAAGCGATAGAGCAGCACCTCGTCCAGGCCCAGGTCGGCCACGAGGGCCAGCTGGTTCCGTCCGTCCAGCCCGACCGCGTGGGCATGCGGGGCTTTCTGCCGGCCGGGAATGACACTCGAGCCCGTATGCTGGACGAAGGCCGACGCTGGCTCCAGCTGGCCGTCCTTGCCGATCGGGAGGCTGGCGACGCTCCCGCCGGAATAGTTGGCCACCAGGACGTTCCGTCCGCTCCGATCGAC
>WNFM01262701.1_pt1 | contig 27751 bp, 34 predicted proteins | sample 5400271 | NCBI WGS metagenome assembly WNFM01 (sample SAMN13153352, study PRJNA577476) | soil metagenome | isolation source: 60 cm saprolite on Douglas fir-dominated hillslope | place: USA:California | collected 2013-09-17 | reverse complement strand
GACCCCGAGCAGACCGCCGATCTGGCGGCGCACGACCCCGGCGTCGACTTCGCCGGCCAGCGCGCCGCGGCCGTGGAGGCCACACCGAGGCCTATCCGGGTCACCGGCGGAGGCGAGATCCGGGTCGGCACCGCCTCCTGGACCGACCCCACGATGACCGCGGCCGGAGTGTTCTATCCGCCGGAGGCCAAGACCGCGGAGGAGCGGCTTCGCTACTACGCCGGCCAGTTCCCGGAGGTGGAGGTAGACGCCTCCTACTACGCGATCCCCGCCGCCGAGACGGCGAAGCTCTGGGTGGAGCGGACGCCGCCCGGCTTCGTCTTCGACATCAAGGCCCACGCCCTGATGACCGGCCAGCCGTCGGAGGTGAAGCGGCTGCCGAAGGCAATCCGGGAGTCGCTTCCCGCCGAGCAGGCGGCGAAGGCGCGGATCTACGGCAAGGATCTTCCCACGGAGCTCTACGACGAGGTCTGGGCGACCTTCGGCCGAGCCATCCAGCCCCTCAGAGAGGCCGGGAAGCTGGGCGCAGTCTTTCTCCAGTTCCCGCGCTGGGTCTTCCCCTCCAAGGAGAGCCGGGAGCTGATCCTCGACGCTCGCCGGCGGCTCGGCGTGGAGGTCGCCGCCGAGTTTCGCAACGCATCCTGGTTCAACGAGAAGAACGCGGAACGGACGCTCCGCTTCCTGGAGGAGAACAAGGTCCCCTACGTTATGGTCGACGGCCCGCAGGGGCTCAGGTCGAGCATCCCGCCGCTCACCGCGGTCAGCTCACCCGAGCTGGCCGTGATCCGCTTTCACGGCCGCCGGGCGGACCTCTGGGAGAAGCCCAACATTCCCGTCGTGGAGCGCTTCCGCTACCTCTACGACGAGGACCAGCTGGCGGACTGGGTCCCCCGCATACGGGAGGTGGCGAAAGCGGCCAAGCGGACCCATATCCTCTTCAACAACTGCTTCGGCAACTACGGGACGACCAACGCCCGCGAGCTTTCGGCGCTCCTCCGCGAACAACTGGGTGACTAACCGCGTACCGGGGTCGCCGGGGTCCGATTCACCACGAAGGCACGAAGAGCACGAAGGACCCTGGGCGGGACGCGCAGGTATCCAACGCCGCAAGCCTTGTGGCTGAGGCGCGGTCAATTTAGAAATTGTCTAAGACATTCTAAAAATCGTCGGCGGAGTCCACCCCAGACCAACTCATATGCCGGCCTCAGAGAATTCTGAACCTGCTAGGCACCGGCCCTTCGTGCGTCCTTCTTGGCCTTCGTGCCTTCGTGTTTACCGTCCGTTTGCTGCCTGGCTCGTGCTGTTGAAGGCTCGCGTTACTCGGCCGCGAACCAGACGAAGTCGGCCTTGCTGACGCAGCCCTGGTAGTCCAGCGTGAGGGCTGCGGACTCGGTCGGACCGCCCGGGTAGAGCGCCTGGCCACCGTCGAAGAGGCTCGAGCAGACCTGGGTCAATCCGGCTGAGCTGCACTGCGCTCCGCGCTGGACAAGGGCTCCGCCGCCCGGATTCAAACCCGCAGACGCGGTGCCGGCGATGGTTGCAGCGGCGATCGCTGCGACCGTTGCGGCCAGCTTTCCGATGAGGGCGTATTGGAGCACATCGACATCGTCGAGGGTCGCTCCTTCGTCGAGCCCTCGCTATCCCTTCCCGGCGGAGAGAGGTTTCGGTCGACCCGCCGTCATCTTGGCGTCACCGAGAACGGATCCCTCCGCGCGGGCGGGAGGGCGAACCAGGCGGCTCAGGCCTGGACGATTCCCCAGTAGATGGTGAGGTCCGCGGCCCGCCCCTGGAGGTCGTTTCCCGCCGCCGGGTCGATGGTCGCAGTCAGCGTATAGACGATGCCGCCGCCGAGCTGGTCGGTGGAGAGGTTGATCGGGCTCGCCGGGGTGTAGCGGGAGGCGAAGTCGGCGTAGCTTCCATGCACCGCGCTGCCACACGCCCCGGCAGCCTGGACCGGGTAGTAGCAGCGGTCGTGGGCATCGTCATGGACGGTCAACCAGGTGCTCGGGCAGAGGCTTGCTCCGCTGCCCGACACGCAGCCGGTGGACCAGATGCCGAGGCTCGCGACGGGCACCGTCCCGGCGTTCTTGATGGTGACCCGGGCGGTCGCCGTCACGCCGGGCGCGTGGAGGCCGGGAAAGAGCGCGTCGCAGGCGACCGTGGCGCCGGTGGACAGGCAGGGATTCCGGTTCTCGACCTGGTTGCTCAGGACCAACGTGCCGGTCGCGAAGGATGAGCCCGGGTTGACGGTGGTGGCGTTCAGGCTGGCCGCCGTCCCGGTGAGCAGGGAGACGCTCGCCAGCAGGATCATCAACGTGAGGATCATCCGGAGCAGGACGCCGTCGAAGCGGGCGAGCGCGCGGCGGCGCGGCAGGGCGGTGTCCATCTCCGTTCAGAACCTCAGGCGCGGCGGACGCCGGGAACGTCGATAGACGTAGCCGACGATGGCGATCAGCAGCAGCAGGACGGGAATCCACCACCACCAGGGCAGCACCGGCCGCGCCTGCCAGTAGTAGGTGAAGTTGATCGGGACCACCGCGGTGGCGTGGGTGTCGGTGGACTGGATCGTCAGGCGCAGCCGGCTCGACTGACCCGGCTGGATGACGGCGAAGGGCCCCATCGACCTGAGCAGCGGCCCCTGGTAGAGCGTGGCGCCGCTGCCGGCGTCCTGGATGGTGGCGTCGAGTCCCGAGGGGATGTCGCCACCGTTGCGGGGCTGGAGCCAGACCTCGACCGGGAGCAGCCCGCTGTTGCTCAGCGTCACCTCACCCGAGACGGACTGCCCGGCGGCGACCACGGGGGGCAGGATGGGATGGCCCTCGCGGTTGTTGCCGACCGACGCCAGGAGGCCCGACATGATCAGGATGACGGTGGTGAAGAGGATCACCAGCGAAGTGAAGAAGACCGTCCAGGAGCGGCTGTTGCGGGCGGCCGCGGCCTCTTCCCGGGCGAGCTCCGCGGCCGAGATGCTCATGGCAGGTTGGTCGTGAGAACGGTGCAGGTGGTGCAGATGGCGGTGCCATCGCTGGCGGTGATCGTGCCGGCGATGGGCGCAACGGTCCAGCCGGTGTTGGCGATGGTCTCACCGTAGGGGTCGGCAACTCCAAGCTTGATGCAGAGGACCGTGTTGGCGGGGCCGCCGACGTTGCAGCCCGCGTTGTTGTTCCAGGTGTAGGTGGTGGCCGGAGCGCCGTTGCCCCAGATCGGGTCCTTCAAGGGTGCGGTGCCGGTGATCGTGAAGCCGGCGGGGTTGGGCGGGGTGATGGTTGCGATCAGCGTCGTGCCGAAGCAGTGGTTGGTGCCGCCGTTGATGGTCGCCGCCAGGTAGATGACCCCGGTCGCGTGGACGGTGCAGACGTAGTCGTTGGTTCCGACGGTCGGGGTCGCGGCGTTGGTCGGCTGGTTGTACGTGATCTGGATCACGTCGCCGGTGTCAAGGGACCCGGCGACGCCGTTGTTGACGTAGGTGAGCGAGAGCATCCGGAAAGGCAGATGAGGCGCGGCATGGGTCGCGTCGGTGTAGGGGTTGAAGGGCGCCGCGACCGGGTGGCTGACCCACACCGGGGCGGAGGGCACGCTGCCCGAGGTGAAGGCGGAGAAGAGCATGTAGCAGAGAAAGCCCGCCGTCGAGCTCACATTGCTGGGTGTGTCGTTGTAGGAGAGGGCGTTGCCGAAGAAGATCTCGGTGCCGTTCGCGCCCGTGTAGGCGGTGTCCGCGGCCGGGCAGGCGGTCGCTGTCGCGACCGCGTTGTTGGCTCGATAGAGCGCGTACTCGTTGGCGGTGGTGCCGAAGTTGGTGGCCGCCGTCCAGCTGAGGTCGATCGTCGGCACCGTCCCGGCGGCAGCGGTCAGGACCGAGGGGCTCGGGCCCAGCAGGGATGGCGTCGCGATGAAGCCCGGGTTCGTCGTCTTCGCGTTGAAGGTGGCCGCGGTGCCGCCGACGAGGCCGCTCGTGCCGCCGAGCAGGACGATTACGAGCAGGGCGCTCCGGATGCTCGAGCGGCGGGCTGGGGCAGCCTCGGGCAGCGGCAGGGGAGAAAGCCGGCGCGACATCCGCTGCATGGCATCAAGCTCCCGAGCGCGCCCTCCGCGGCCACCAGAGCTCATACAGCGTGAGCAGGCCGAGGGCGGCGGCGGGTATCACGAGGAAGAGGAGGCGCCCGATCGGTGACTGCAGCCAGACCAGCACGAACCCGAAATAGGGAATGCTGAAGACGTACTTGTAGCCGGCTCCGACAGCGGCCACGCGCCAGGGGTCGTCAACGCTGTTGGCATCGCCGCGGGTGATCCACTGCCGGCCCGAAGGACCGGTCTCGATCGCTCTCACCCGGTGGGTGACGAGCTCGTTCTGGTTGTCGGGACGGACGAAGGTGATGACGTCGCCGACCTTCACGTCCTGCGCCGCGATGGGGACGTCGATCGCGACCGAACCGGTGTGGATGGCCGGCTCCATGCTGCCCGAGTAGACGGTCAGCGCCTTGTAGGGCAGGAGCAGCGGTCCCACCGTCAGGGAGAGCAGGAAGAGGACGATCACTCCGAGCACGACGAGTCCGAGGGCCTGCCCCACCGAACCGACGATCGATCCGGAGCGGGGGGCGGTGGATGGCGCGACTGCCGCTGCCAGGGACGCAGCGCTCTGCGCCTCGCCCGGGGGAGGGTTCTGCAAGGTCGCGGCCAATCTTAGTTCAGTTCCGTCCATCGTTCGCCTCTACTGGACCATCAGCCAGGTGAAGGTGAGGTCGGCGCGCCGGCCCTGGAACGAGTCGCCCGACGAGCCGGGGAGGCTGGCGAAGACCAGGAAGTAGGTCGAGGCACCGGCGCTGACGGCGCCGGCGTTGACCGGGCTGGCGCTGGTCACCGTGGCGCCGAAGTCGGCGAGCGTCTTGGCGGCGTCGGTGAAGGGGTAGGAGGCGCAGGTGGAGACGTTGCAGCCCGCCGGCAGCTTGTTCGCCTCGGCGAGACAGGTCGTCGCTGTGCCGGACCCGTACCAGCAGTGGGACGGGGTGCTGAAGGTGCCGTCGGTGTACTGCTGGATCTCAAGCTGGACCTGCGCGCAGATCGCGCCGGTCCCGTCGTAGCCCGTCCCCGCGTGGCTGTTGGTACACGCCGAGGCCGCGTAGAGGCTCAGCTGGCTGGCTGCGATGCTGCCGCCGTTGCGGACCGTCATCCGGAGGGGGGCAATCGGCGTACCGGGCATCTCGGTGGTCAGGCTCCAGACGCCGGTGCATGCGCCGGTGTTGGCCGGGCTGACATTGGCGCCGCCGGCCGAGAAGCACTCGCTGCCGGCGTTGACCTTGTCCCCGAGGACGAGCACGCCGGTCGCGATCGAGGGTGCGTTTCGGGTGGCGGCGTTGAAGGTGGCGAAGCTGCCCGAGCCGACCAGGGCCGCCACGGTCCCGACGATCATGAGGCTGACCAGGACCTGGTGCCGGAGGCCGAGCCGGCCCGACCGGTCAGGGGCGTGGGTGCCGGTGGCGGCCGCGGCCCGGACGAGGCGGATCGGGATCGCCGCGGAGCGTGGCGTCGTGCCGCCGCGGGACTGAGCGCCGACCCGCGCCGGGTGCAGCTCACGAGCCGGACGAGGCTGCGGCCGGCCGAGGCCGGCCACATTCCTCAGTTCCATTCGAACTTGCTTCTTGATTCCGAACGCTACTGCTGTGCGAACCAGGTGAAGTTCAGCGCAGAGCCGAGGCCCTGGTAGCCGTTGTCACTGCCGTTCGGGAAGTTGATCGCGATGATGTAGTTCTGGGTCGCGCCTGCGGCGATACCGCCGGCGATGCTCAGCGGACCGGGGTTGCTGCCGCCGACCGCGTAGTTGTCGTTGAAGTCGCGCAGGTTGTGGACGCTGTCGTAGGAGCACTTCACGGCGACGTTCGTCATGGGCGCACCGGCGAGCGCTGAGTTGCCGTAGAGGCAGGTGGCCGCGGCCGCGTTCTCGTAGCTGGCATCGGTCTTGGCGACGACGAGCTGCGCCTGGCGGCAGAGGCCGCTGCCGTTGAGGGCGACGCCGTTCGCGTGCGCCTTGGCCGCCGCGTTGACGGTCAGGTGGGTGCCGTCGGGGATCGCGCTGATGGTCAGCTGCTCGAGGTTGGCGAGGGTGTCGACCTGGATGACGCCGCCGACCACGAAGCCGGCCGAGCTGGCCACCACGAGCGAGGTGGCGCCGATGATCGTCGCGCCGTTGAGGGTCGTGGCGATCGCCTGGGTGGCACCCTTGAAGGTGGTGCCGGAGACCGCGTCGAGGTAGCCCGGAGCGGTGTCACAGGCGCCGGCTGCGGCGTAGAGCTGGAGGATGCTGGCGTTCAGGTTGCCGGGGTTGCGGATCGCCAGGTGGGCGATGAAGGAGTCGTTCGGCTTGTTGGGGCCGGCGACATTCCAGACCGAGGTGCAGGCGGCGGTGTTGGCGCCGCTGATGTTGGCGCCCGAGGAGAAACACTCGGCGACGCTGGAGCCGTTGGCGACCTTGTCGCCCAGCAGCAGCACGCCGGTCGTGATGTTCGCCGCGTTGGTGGTCGATGCGTTGAATGTCGCGAAGGTGCCACCGCCATGGACGAAGGTGCTGACGACGGCGAGGACCATCAGGCCGATGAGGACCTGCTTGGCGCGGCTCATCGCGCCGCTCCGCTCGCCGGCGGTCTTCTGGACCGGGCGTCCCACCGGCCGTGACGTGCTGGCGGCGGTCCGCCAGCGGGGCTCTCGGACGGTCTCCCGGAGCGGGGCAGAAGCCTCGCTCGAGGCGGCCAGCGTTCGGACGGTGTTGTTGCTGTCGCAGGCGGTGCAGCGGAAGTTGACTTCCGCTGCCCGCTCGACGTTGTTCAGCTGACCGCACCGGCTGCAGGGGACCCGCATGGTGGACTCGCTGCTGATCATTGGTTTGTTGACTTCCTATGCCGCTCGAACTACTGGTTCTGTCCCTGGTAGCGGTTGTCGTTGGTGTCGGGGAACTTCACGCCGACCACGAAGAAGCGCGACGCGCCGCTGGCGAAGGCGCCGAGGGCGGTCGTGCCGGCAGCGCCGGCCACGGTCTTGGTCGCGTCGTACTGGCAGTTGGTGACGGGGGTCACGCCGCCGGCGAGGCCGTATACGCAGCCGCTGCCGGCCAGGGTGGTGCCACCCGAGGTGCTGACCTCGGCGACGACCAGCTGAAGGATGCTGCAGATCGGCGCGGTCACGGTGTCGCCCGAGAAGGCGGTGCCGTTGACGGTGATCGGGTTGATCGCCGACACGCAGGCGGTCGCGACGAGGCTCGAGGTCGCCGCGTTGAGGTTGCCCTCGTTCTTGAGGGTCAGGTTCGCGACGCCCGACTGGGTCGGGTTAAGAGTCGTATTGAAGAGTGCGGTGCAGGCGTTGGTGTTGGCGGCGGTGATGGTCGCGCTGGGCGGCGCGCCGCCGGCATTGGTCGACATGCACTCGGTCCCGGCGTTGACGCTGTTGCCGAGGAGCAGGGTGCCCGAGGTGATCGTCGCGTCATTGCTCGTCGAAGCGTTGAAGGTGGCGAAGGTGCCGCCCGACACGCCGAACGTCAGGGCGCCGAGAATCAGCATCCCTACCAGGATTGGCTTGACCCTACGAGTCCTCGACTCCTGGGTCTTTTCCGTTGTACTCACTTTCTTTCCGATTCCTCCTTGAGCCTGTTGTGACGTTTTTCGCGTACTCGGCTCTTTCTGACGGCATCAAGCGGTCACAGAACGTGTCTGGTGAACTGACCGCGACGGGATCGTCCGCCGGGCCACCGACAAACCACCGACATTTCACGTTCACGCTGCAATGAACCGGTTGCTGCGCAAGATCACGCTTGGCTGCGCAGGCGCCGATCCTGCGGCCGCGTGCGGTGACGAGTCGCTGTCGAACCGCCGTCCCGGCCAGGTTGAGCAGATTCCGAGCCGAGGCGACAGCGACAGGTCTAGCCCAGCATCGGGGGTCCGATGCAACACGAAGTCACGAAGAACACCAAGACGCACGGAGGCGGCTTGAACTGCCCTGGGTTTGATAGAGGCTCAGGGGTGTCCTGGCCACTAATTCCTCTTTCTTCGTGCGTCCTTGGTGCTCTTTGTGTCTTTGTGTTTTTGGACCTGCTCCAGTGCCGCCTGATCTCAGGCGCTGTTCATGCTGGCGCGCGCCTGCTCTTCTTCTTAGCCGGCCTCTGGGCGTCGGGCAGCTCGGGAAGCTTCTGCTTGAGCGTCTGGACCGGCAGGAAGATGTCGTCCAGCTTCTTGTAGCGCGCGAGGACCTGGTCGGAGAGAAAGCTAAGGAAGTCGGGATCACCCCTTTCCAGGCACTCCTCGACCTCCTCCCAGGTAACCGGCGCCGACACGGTCGGAAGGTCCTTGGCGCGGAGCGAATAGACGCCGACGGTGGTCTTGATGCGATCGTTCTGGCTCCAGTCGACGAAGACCTTGCCCTCGCGCGCGACCTTGCTCATGCTCGACAGGACGAGCTCGGAATGCTGCTTCTCGAGCAGCTCGGCGATGGCATGCGCGAAGGGCTTGGTGTCCTCATAGGTCACCGGCGTGTTGAGCGGCACGTAAAGCTGGAGGCCCTTGGAGCCCGAAGTCTTGGGAAACGTGTGCAGCTTGAGCTGGGCGAGCAGCTCCCGGATCCAGAGACCCACACGGCTGCACTCGACGATCGTCGCCGGTGGGCCGGGGTCGAGGTCGAAGACCATCATCGTAGGCGCGTTCACGTCGCTGGCCAGGGAGAGGTTGGTGTGGAGCTCGAGGTCGGCCAGGTTGGCGAGCCAGACGAGGGTGGGCAGGTCGTTGCAGATGGTGTAGTCGACGTTGCGGCTGTTGCCTTCGCTCCAGACCGCCTTGGTCGGCACCCAATCCGGCCGGTGCTTGGGACTCTGCTTCTCGTAGAAGTAGGGCTGGTCGACGCCGTTCGGATAGCGCTTGAGGGTCAGGGTGCGGTTGCGCAGGTGCGGCAGCACCGCGGGCGCGATCCGCGTGTAGTAGTCGATGACCTGGCCCTTGGTGAAGCCGGTCTTCGGGTAGAGGACCTTGTCGAGGTTGGAGAGCTTGAGCTTCTTCCCCTCGACGACGACCTCCACCGTGGACAGGCTCACGCCGTTTGGCGCTTGCGGGCCGGCTTGGCCGGCTTCTCCTCCTCGGGCTCCTCATCGCGGCGGTTCTTGGCGGCGGCGAGGCTTGCCTCGAGGGCCGCCATCAGGTCGACGACGGGGGCCTGCTCCTCCTCCTCCTCGCCGACGACGATCTCCTGTCCTTCCGCCTTGCGCTCGATCATGTCGAGGACGCGCTCGCGATAGTCGTCGCGGTACTGCTCGGGCTTGAAGTCGTCGGCCAGCGAGTCGATGAGCTGCTGCGCCATCGCCAGCTCGCGGTCGGTGACCTCGACGTCGTCGGGCAGTCCCTCCAGCGTATCAACGCCGACAACCTCGTCGGCGTAGAGCATCGTCTGCATGGAGAGGGCGTTACCGAGCGGCCGTAGTGCGACCAGGTGCTGCTTCTGGCGCAGCACGACGCGGGCGATGGCGACCTTCTTCGACTTTCGCATCGCCTCCAGGAGCAGCGCATAGGCCTTGGCGGCGCCCTTCTCGGGGACCATGTAATACGTCGCGTCGAAGTAGACCGGGTCGATCTCGTCGAGGTCGACGAAGTCGAGGATGTCGATCGTCCGCGAGGCCTTGGGGTCGAGCGCGTCGAGCTCCTCCGGCGTGATCACGACATAGGTGTCGCGGGACACCTCGTAGCCCTTGACGATGTGCTCCATCGGCACTTCCTCGCCGTCCTTCGAGCAGACGCGCTTCTGCTGGATGCGGGCGCCGTCCTTGTCGTGGAGCTGGTGAAAACGCACGTCCTTCTGTGAAGTGGCGGTGAAGAGCTTGATCGGCACGTTCACCAGGCCGAAGCTGATGGCGCCGCTCCAAATGGCTCTGGGCATAATCGAAACCTACCTCCTGGCGAACGGGACACGCTCTTGTGCTTTAGCCGTCCGAGTACTTGCTTTCCACTTTCCAGTATGAGCGCGCGCAGGCTAGCACTGCGGAGCGCGAATTGGATCAACTACTTTGAGTCCCATTCCCTTGTAGGGAGCGGGCGACCAGCGCTTCAGGCGACGCGACAGGCCCACCCAACGTTCGGGTTCCGGTTACCACGAAGCCACGAAGAGCACGAAGGACGCACGAAGAAGGCAAATTCTTCTCCTCTTCCTTCGTGCTCTTCGTGTCTTAGTGGTTAGTTTCGGACCCCCTCGAATGTGGCTTGACCTCGGGCGTCGTTCAGCCTAGGGCTGCTCGCGCTGGCGTCGCGGCCCGAAGAAGCCGTCCTTGGGACGGGCGTGGCAGTGGAAGTGGTCTGGTATCTGCCGCATCACGGGATCGAACCAATAGCCGTCCGGGTACTCCGCCTCCGCCACCCGGCCGAGCTCCTCCAGCATCGCCTCGCGCAGCGCCGGCTCCGGCATCCCGTGCTGCCGCCAGACCACCATCGGGGTGGAGCAGATCTGGCAGTCGGCGATCCAGCACAGCTCCGACTCGAAGTACCAATGGGTGATCCGATCGGCCCGGCAGAGCGGGCAGGTGGCGAGCGCCAAGGCAGGTGACCAGCCGGGACCGGCCTAGGCCAGCAGCCGGGATGGATCGGCGAAGGTGAGGTTCATCTCGCGGCACGCCTCGAGGCCGCTGTCGAGCTCGTCGAGGACGTCGCGGAGCGAGTCCGACGCCAGGGAGGGAGCCTTCCCCGACACTGGCACGGCGGGCGCGACCAGCACGCTGCGGATCGTACCAATGCCGACGGACGAGACCCGCTCGTGGATCCTCTCGATGACGACCCAGCCTGCCGAGGAGGTCGTCTCCAGCAGCATGAGGAGCAGCTCCGCCGATCCGCGGGTGGTGACAACGTCCTGCTTTCGGACGGCGCCCGCGGCCAGCTGCCGGAGCGCTTCGAGGGCGTCCTCGGTGGCGAGCCCGTTTTCTGGGTCGATGCCGATCAGTGCGAGGCAGAGCGGCCTGCCGTACTCGGCGGCAAGGCGGAGCTCCTCGTCAAAGCGGATCATCGCATCCGCCGTCGGCAGCAGGCCGCCGGGTGGCGCCGCCGAGAAGCTGAGGGCGTACACCGTCGGGTCGCCGGCCGCCACGTCGTTCGGGTGAAGAGCGACGATCAGCTGGCTGCCGAAGGCGGCGCCGAGGGCGACCGCGGTGGCGAGGGCGACGGGCGCCCAGAAATGGATCCCTGACGGGGGCTCGAGGAGCAGTAGGACGGAGCCGAAGACGGCGCCGCCGACGATCCCGGCGACGGCGGCGCCCAGGGTCGGGCCAAGCCAGGTCGGGCGCCTCATTGGGAGTCGACCAGCATCACCTGGAGGCCGAGCGGGGCCAGTGCGCTTGCGATCGCTGCGCCGCCCGGCCGGACGTCGCCAAAGCTGAGCCGGTAAGAGGCGAGCCCGCCCTCCAGCCGTTCGAGCCGGGCGTCGGCGATACCGGGAACGGTGGCCAGCCGGTCGGCGACGTCGCGCAGGATGCGGAAGCGCTCGATCGGCTCCACGACCAGGACCGCCTGCCTGGAGAATCCTGAGCGGAGCGCGGCCACCGGCTCCGGGAGCGGTGCCGTGGCCTCCGCGGCCGTCGGGAGGTGAGGCTCCCCGACCGCCTCCGGCTCCCAGGCTGTCGCGAACTCGGCCGCCACCGGCTCGGCGACCGATGCTGGAGCCGGCTCGGCCGCCGCGGGCTCGGGCAGCAGGGTGGGGGTCAAGAACGGCCCGGGCTCGATGGGGGGCGGTGGCTCGGGCTCCCGGTCGGGAGCGGCCACCGGCGCTCCGGCCGACTCCGGCAACGGCTCGGGTTCGCCGGCGGCAGGCGGCTCCGGCTCGGCGGTGGCCGAGGCCTGCGTCGGAGGACGGGGCGGGGGCGTGAAGTCGACCGCCGGCAGGGCCTCCTCGGGTGCCGCGATCGGTGCCGCGATCTGCGGTTCGGGCTCCGCTGCGGGCGGGGCCGGCATCGACAGGGCGACGGTGTCGGTGGGGTGCGCAGTCGCGGGGATCGACTCGTTGAGATCCTTCAGCCAGGAGTTGAGGCGGTCGAGGTCGCCGGACCACTCGGTCCGGCTGACGGCCGCCGGCGGCGCCAGGGGCGTGGCCGCCGCCTCTGCCCTGCGCTCCGCGAAGGCCGCCACGGACCGCTCGGTGAAGAGGAAATCGTCGTTCGTCCGAGCGGCCGGCTGGAGCGCCCCGCTGCGAACCGCCTGGGCGACCGCCCAGCTGCTGATGCCGAGGCGCTCGGCCACCTCGAGGGTGGTCAGCAGCGTGCCGGTCACCTGCTGAGGCCCGGGGGACCGACGACTTTCGAGCTCAGGTGGCGCTGCGGCGGCGGTTGGGATCGAGCATCACGACATCCGGGTCGGCCACGCCCTCTTCGGGTTGGGCAGCCTGCGCCTGGCCGCGCCTCGCCCTCCGCCGACCCTTGCCCGAGCGGGGTCGCTGCGCCTCGAGCTCGATCGGAGCCGGGGGAAGGGAGCCGATGGCGGCCTGGATCTGAGCGGTGAGGTCGGCGGCCCGGCGCCGGGCGTTGGCGATCCGCTCCGCCTCGGCCTTCTCGACCACCGCGAGCAGCGCCCGGGCGCGGTTGGAGTCGAGCCCGTCGAGCGCCGCGCCGAGCTCGGCCAGCTTCGCCCGGCCGGCCGCGTTGGCCTCAACGGCGTCGGCGGCGAGGGTGCCGGCGTAGCGGTGAACGGCGGCGAGCGCGCGGGAACCGGCCTGGTAGCGCATCTCGTCGGCGACCGCCTGGGCGGCCAGGAGCTCGGCGGCGCCGGCCGCGCGACGGGCCGACATCACCCGGCTGCGGGAGGCGGGATCGGCACGGCCGAGAACCTCGGCGATGGGGGCGGTCTCCGCTTCCTGGCGGCGGATCTCCTCTTCGGACCGGGCGACGATCGCGGCGGCAGCCGCAAAAACCTCGGCGAGCCGCCGCGCCACCTGGCGCAGCACCTCGCTCTCCCGCGGCCGGCCTACGGGCTGACTCGGGAAGCTAGTGGGACTCCTCGGGTCGATATCCGCTGTAATCGGCTTCCTCGGTGTTTGGCTCGGCCGGCGGCGGCGCGCCGTTGGCCGGGACCTGGGAGAAGCTGGGGGCCTGGGTCTGGACGGTGTCGGCGTATTCGGTCACGGCGGGCTCTGCGGGGGCGCCGTCAGCGGGGGATGGCGTCGGGGCGACCCCGGTCTGGCTCGAGTAGGCGCTGTTCTCGCCCACCCGGGCCATCGCGAGCCGGGTCTGGGCCGTCTCCAGCACGCCGTGGGCCTGGCGCTCGGCGGTGCGGAGTGAGGCCTCGTTGACGGTATGGATGGCCTGCAGGAGGCGGTCGGCCGAGTTGGCATCGGCGAGCCGAACCAGCTCGGCGAGTTCGGTGGCCTTGTCGAGGCGGCTCTGTCCCGCATTGCGGGCGTCGTCGACGAGTGCCTGGGCGTAGCGCTGAACCGCGGCCATGATCCCGGCTCGAGCGTGGCGGATCACCTCTTCGGCCTGCTGCTCGGCGATGTGCAGGTCGCGCGCGCACGCTTCCTCGGCAGCGCCCAGGATCCGGTCGGCGGCGGGCTCGTCGGCGATCCGGACTACGGCGGCGAGGTCGCGCGCGTCCGCCATCCGGGTCTCATTGGCCCTGCGGGTGTCCTCGACCAGCTCGACCGCATAGCGGTAGATGGCGGCCGAATGCGCGCTCGGGACTGACGATGGAAGGTCAGCCATTGAAGGTGAATGCTCCTCGATTCTTATTCCGAAGTTGGCGAGCGTCGCCCGCCCATTGCGGCAGTTGAACGAAAGCCTAGCCCACTTCTTGCCGAAACGGTCAGTTTCGGGGCCTCGCGGTCGCGAATCGACACGCGACGTCCCCCCTTCTCAACTGCGTGATCGGAGTTCGGAACCTCGCCTAGACTTCGTGCTCGGGTATGGGAAAGAAACGGGCGCAGGTGCGCCAGGTCAAGAAGACGATGCGGCAGGTGCGGCCCAAGCCCTCATCGGGGGCAGCGGGAGGCACCCAGCAGCGCAGGCAGCGAGAGCGCTACGTCGAGGCCGGAGGCTTCCTCCAAGGCTATTCGCCCGAGTTCGTGATCCGGCTCGGCTATTACTCGGCGGGCGCGGTGGTGGTGAGCCTGCTGATCATGATCGAGCTCATCCTCGGCCCCCTCGCCCCCGGTGGGACCGCGGTCCGGGTGGGGGCCGCCGTTGCCTGGCTGGCGCCGATCGTGATCTTGGTCAGCCTCATCGCGCCGGGTGTCCGGCTTGCCTTCCGCGATCGCTCGGCGCAGCCGCTGGTGGTCCAGGGCCAGCTGATGGGCGCCAGCTCGGTGAGCACCTCGCGAGGGCTCGGGATGCTGATGATCCGCACCCGGAGCGGCACCGAGCAGTACCTGGTCCCGCCCGAGAAGATCACCAAGGTGCCCGGCAACGTCGTCCAGGTCGCGGTCAGCGTCACGCCCAACCTTCGCCACGTCCGCTCGGTGTCGGTGATGGGGCAGCGGCAGGTGGCGCGCGCCGAGCCGCCAGTCCCGACCGTGCTGCGGCGGCTGCAGCTGCTACCGCTGGTCACCCCGGCCGCCCTGGCTCTCGGGTTTGTTCTCGGCGACGACGTGACGGCCTTCGTCCCACTGACGCCGATACCCCTCCACGCCGCCGCTTCGGCGGTCGTCGGGCTGCTGCTCGGCGGCGCCGTTTTTGGCGCCTCCTACCTCTACCAGAAGCGCTTGATGGCCGAGGCCCAGGCGCTCGTCCCTCAGACCGGATGAAAGAAAGGGGAGCGCGGCGCTCCCCTTTTCCGGACGGTCTGCTGGTCGGCGTCAGTGAGCCGGCATCGCCTTCGCAGGCCCGTCGGTCATCATGCCCGGGCTCGGCATGAGCTCGCCGCGGCGCGGGTAAAGAGCGACCAGCGCCACGCCGAAGACGATGGCGATGACGAGCGGGGCGGGCTGGCCCCAGGTGCCCCAGAAGAGGCCGAAGATGACCCGGTAGACGATCACCAGGATCGAGTACAGGATCGCGACCCGCACCCAGGTGACGTGTTTTTCCGGGTTGAACGAAGCGACCGCAATGCCGACTCCGAATGCGACACCCGCAACCGAAGCGTCGGTCCCGACGAAGCCGTCGAACGGGAAGATCGACGTTGCGAAGATCGACATGGTGCTGCCGATCACCATCAGAATTCCGAGCAGCAGCATCACCACCGTCAGGACGCGAGCCTTCATGATCGAGTTCATAGACGTTCCTCCTAGGATGGACGGGCGCGAGGGTTTGGAAGCCGTTCGTGCCGAGCTGAAGGAATTGACAGCGGTCCGACGTCCGAACATCGTCGAGAAAATCAAGGCCGCGCGCGAGCTGGGCGACCTCTCCGAAAACTTCGAGTACCACTCGGCGAAGAACGAGCAGGGGTTCATCGAGAGCCGGATCCAGGAGCTCGAGCAGATCGTTCGCAACCACAAGCTGATCAGCGTTCCGACCGCGACCGGCGTCGTCCAGCTCGGCAACACGGTGCGTTTCCGTGAGGACGAGGGTCCCGAGGAAAGCTACCGGATCGTCGGACCGGCGGAAGCCGACCCGGGCCAGGGTCGTGTCAGCAACGAGTCGGCGGTTGGCAAGGCCCTCCTGGGCCGGAAGGTGGGCGACCTCGCCACGGTCGAGACCGAGTCAGGCGACAGCTACAAGCTGAAGGTCCTAGCAATCGAATAGGAGGCGCGACCACGCCCTCCCCACTCCCCTGCAGCCGTCCGGTGAATCGATTTCCTCCCTCTCCGCACTGACCGGAAGCCGGCCAGTGAATCGACTTTCTCCCTCTCCGCTTGCGGAGAGGGTAGGGTGAGGACGAACACTGACGCGTAACGCAGACCCTTAGTCGCCTGCTTTCACGCCCTGCTCGTGGGGGTGGTTGTGGTCGCCGCCGGCATGAGAGTAGGTCTCGGCGCAGGGATGGCACGCCTCGACCTGGATGGTCGTGTGCCCGATCCCGAAAGTGCCGCAGATCGTCTCCTCGACCTCGCGCACGAGGTGCTCGGAGTCGGCCGCGAGGAGCTCCTCGGCGACCACGACGTGGCAGCTGAGGGCGATCTGCTCACCGGAGAGCGACCAGACGTGAAGGTCGTGGACGGAGTTGACGCCTGGCACAGCTGCGACGGTCTGGCGGACCTCCTCCAGGTCGGTGCCGCGGGGAACGCCTTCGAGGAGCACGTTCATCGTGTCGAGCACGATCCGGATCGCGCTGACCGCGATCAGCGCGGTGATCGCGAGCGAGACGATCGAATCGGCGTAGAGCCACCCGGTGAGCAGGATCACCACGCCGGCGACGATGACGCCGACGGAGGCCGCCAGGTCCCCTATCACGTGGAGCAGCGCGGCGCGCACGTTCAGGTTGCGATCGCTGCCCCGGAGCCGGAGCGCGATGAAGGTGTTGACGCCAACGGCGATCAGCGCCGACACGACCACCAGTCCGCCGCTCACCGGCTCGGGGTGGGCGAACCGGCGGGCTGCCTCGTAGGCGATCGCGGCCACGATCAGGATTAGGGACGCCCCGTTGGCCATCGCGGCCAGGATCCCTACCCGGTGGTACCCGTAGGTGCGCTGGGCGTCGGCCGGCCGCTGCGCCTGGAGGACCGCGAACCAGGCCAGCCCCAGCGCCACGACGTCGGTCAGGATGTGGCCGGCGTCAGCGAGCAGGGCCAGCGAGTGGGAGAGGAAGCCGGCCACCACCTCGACGACGAGGATGAGGGCGGTCAGCAGAAACGCCTGCCGGAGCGCGCTGCCGGTCAGGTCGGGGTGGCGGTGGTCGCTCAATTGTCCACTCGAAGCAACTGTACCCTCGACCCATGAGCCTCCAACGTCTGCGGGAATGGATGCAGTCGAGCCGGGCGGCGGCCGCCTGCATCAGCGACCCCACTTCGATCGCCTATCTAATCGGTTTCCATGCCAACCCGCACGAGCGACTGCTTGCGCTCGCGGTCACCCCGGGGAAGGCGGTCCTGGTGGTACCCGACCTCGAGCGGGAGAACGCCGCGGGCCGGGCGACCGGCGTCGAAATCGTCTCCTGGCAGGACGGGCAGGATCCTTTCCGGCTCCTCCGATCCGCCCTTGGCGATGCCGGGCCGCTGGCGGTCGAGAAAGAGCACCTGACCATCGCGCGCTGGGAGCGTCTCGACGCCGGCGAGATCGAGGACTGCTCGGCGGCGCTGCGGGCGATGCGGGCGGTCAAGCAGCCCGGCGAGCTGGAGCTGCTGCAGCGGGCGGCGGAGCTCACCGACGAGGTGACCGGCGCCATCCTCGGGCAGCTGCGCGCCGGCCAGACCGAGCGAGAGGTGGCGACCCGCCTCGACGCCCTCATCAACGAGAGCGGCGCCGGCCTCGCCTTTGAGTCTCTGGTGCAGGCGGGCCCCAACTCGGCGCTGCCCCACCTGCCGCCCGGCGCGCGTCACCTGGCCGCCGGCGACCTGGTCCTCCTCGACTTCGGAGCCCGCCACCGCGGCTACAACGCCGACACCACCCGTATGGCCGTCATCGGCGAGCCCGACGCACAGCAGGTCCGCGTGCACCAGGCCGTCCTCGACGCCCACGACCGGGCGATCGAGGCGATCCGCGCCGGGGCAACCTGCGGCGCGGTCGATGCGGCGGCCCGCCGGTCGCTCGAGGAGGCAGGCTTCGGCGAGCGGTTTATCCACCGGACCGGGCACGGGCTCGGCCTCGAGGCGCACGAGGGACCCAACCTGGAGCCGGGCTCGCCCGCCGTCCTCGAGGCCGGCAACGTGGTGACGGTCGAGCCGGGCGTCTACATTCCGGGCTGGGGTGGAGTCCGGATCGAAGACGATGTCGCCGTCGAAGCCGGAGGAGCAAGGCTCCTGACCCGCGCCGACCGGTCGCTCAGGCTGATTCACGCCTAGCCGGTCCATTCCCGCCGATTTCGGCACCGCTGATCGCGAGGCGACCCCGGCGTGACGGAGACATGATGCCGACCCGTCATAGCTTTGCGGACGTGGGAACGGAGCTCGACACCAATTCGGCGGTGGAAAGCACCGTGCACATCGCCCGGCCGAACTTCGCGCTCCAGCCTTCCGAGCCGGCCCTTCTCGACCACCGGCGCGTCGAGCGCCGGGTCAGCGATTCACAGCCCCTGCCCTCCGCCAGCGATTGGCGCTCCGCGGTGCCGGCCGAGCTGTTCGATCGCCTTCGCGACCGTGGTGTCGCGAGTCCTGCCGCCCCCCAACCGTCGGCCGCGGAAGCTGGCCAGGTCCCCCTATCTGCCAGCTACCGCGCGCCCTTTATCCCGCCCCCGCCGGCGCCGGCTGAGGCGATCGACGAGAAGCTGGGCTGGGACTCCGATCCCGACCTCCTCCCGTCGGACACCATCCGGATCACCCTGCCGTCCGCTTTCCAGGGACTCAGCTGGTCGACCGATGACGAGAGCTCGAGGCTGCTCGTCAGCGTCCGGCCGATCCTCGACGCGGCGCTGGCCGACAAGGTCGTCGAGCTACTCGACAAGGCGCCCGGCATGTCGAGCGTGCGGTCGCTCGGTTCCACCGAGGACGTGGCCGCTTTCGAAGCCGATTACGACGGTCCGGTCACCCGGATGGAGGCCGTTTCGCAGGCACTCAAAGGCATCGGCGCCTCGCTGGTCTCCGCGGGAGGCCGCGAGTTCTACCTCGCGATCCAGGGGCACTACGTCAGCTAGAGGGAGGGAAGGCCCCGGAGAGGGGAATGAGCGGCTGGGCAAGAGCCCGGCCGCTCTTCCTTATTTCATTCTCTTGGGATCGAGACTGACGTCCTCGAAGTCGGCGAGCTCGATCTCGGCCCGGTAGACGCGTTGTGCCGGGCCCCGCTGCACAAGGTTCCCGGCGGGGCTCCTCCGGATGCTGAGCTCGCCGCCCGGCATCTCGATCGTCACCTCGTCGTCGACCAACCCCTCCCGCATGAGCGCCGCCGCCACCGCGCTGGCGCTGGTGCCCGAGGCGAGCGTGTAGCCGGCGCCCCGCTCCCAGATCTCGATCCTCGCCCGCGAACGTCCGAGGACCTCGACCAGCTGCATGTTGGTCCGCTCCGGGAACATCGGGTGGCGCTCGATGTGGGGGCCCAGCTCGGTCGCCCGGCGAGCATCGACCGGCTGGCCGAAGACGACCGCGTGCGGGTTGCCGACCGAGACCAGCACCGCCTCGACCGAGCCGGCGGGCGTATCGATCGTGACCCGGCCCGCTTCGTCCCCGACCAGCGCCGGGAGGTCCGCCGCCCGGAATGACGGCACGCTGATGTCGAGCTCGGTGCTGACCCGGGAGCCGGCCACCTCGAGCACCCGGACCTGGTTTGAGCGGTCCATGGTCTTGATCGCGAACTCTTCGGGCGCTCCGTGCTCGAGCACCGCGTGGGCCGCCGTGATCCGGAGCCCGTTGCCGCTCTTCTGGGCCTCGCTGCGGTCCGGGTTGAAGATCCGCACCGACAGCACCGCCGGGTCGAAGGCGAGCAGGCCGTCGCTACCGAGCCCGAAGTGGGGATGGCAGATGGTCGGCAGCAGGGCGACCAGCTCGTCGAGCGGCCCGGGAAGGTCGAGGACCAGGTAGTCGTTGCCGAGCGCCTGGTACTTGATCAAGCGCGTCGGCATCTTGAAAGGCTAGAGGAGAGGACGGAACAAGAATCGGGGGATCGGTGGTTACAATGGTCCGATGCTGCTGGAGAGCGCCTACGAGTATCCCGCGATGCGGCTCACCTACTCTCCCGCCTGCTTCTGTACCTGCTGAAGATCGGCTGATCCTTCCCGCGTCCGTCTAGTAGACGCCCCCGGAAGGCTCCCCGGTCTTTTCTTTTTCCAGCCAAACCAAATTGCTATTGCGGAGGAAGTGAGAACAAATGGGAAGCAACGGACACATCGCCAACCCCGACTCCTTGGTCACGACGGACTGGGCGGTCGAGCACCTGAACGACCCCGGCGTGCGGTTCGTCGAGGTCGACGTTGACACAACGGCTTACGAGAAGGGCCACCTGCCCGGCGCGGTCGGTTGGAACTGGAGGACCGACCTCCAGGCCAAGCCGGCCCGTGACCTCGCGCCGAAGGAGCAGCTGGAGCAGCTGCTGAGCAAGAGCGGGATCGGTCCCGAGAGCGCCGTCGTGCTCTACGGCGACAACAACAACTGGTTCGCCGCCTACGCCTACTGGACCCTGAAGTACTACGGGCTCGACAACGTCAAGCTCATCAACGGCGGCCGCGTCAAGCTGGAGGCCGAGGGCCGCCAGCTCACGACCGACGTCCCCTCCCCGGCGCCGGCGAACTTCAAGTTCAGCGGCGGAACGAACGAATCGATCCGGGCCTACCGCGACGACGTTGCGGAGCGGATCGGCAAGTCCGGCCTCGTCGACGTGCGCTCGCCGGGCGAGTACTCGGGCGAGCTGCTCGCACCCGAGAACCTGCCCCAGGAAGGCGCCCAGCGGGGCGGCCACATCCCGACCGCGAAGAATATCCCCTGGGCCAAGGCGGTCAAGGAGGACGGCACCTTCAAGGACGTCGCCGAGCTGAAGGAGCTCTACGGCGCCCAGGGCATCACCGGGGACCGGGAGACGATCGCCTACTGCCGGATCGGGGAGCGCTCGGCGCACACCTGGTTCGTGCTCACCGAGATCCTCGGCTACCCCAACGTCCGCAACTACGACGGCTCCTGGACCGAGTGGGGGTCCCTGATCAAGGCCCCGATCGAGAGGTAGGAAGACCGATGGCTGCCTCAGTGGTCGACCACAGCGCGCTCAAGGTGAACCAGGCGGGGATCATCCTCACCGTCCTGGTCGCCTTCGCGGGCAGCGCCTTCTCGGCCTGGTTCGAGCTGCTGATCCCGGCGCTGGCGGTGGTCATGCTCCTCGGCACCTGGCGTCCCGACCTCGCCCTCTTCAAGCAGGTCTACTTCAAGCTGCTCAGGCCCCGCGGCATCGTGAAGCCGCGCCCGGTCGAGGATTCCCCGACCCCCCACAACTTCGCCCAGGGCCTCGGCGGGGTCTTCGTCGTCATCGCCTCCGTGCTGCTGCCGTTCTCGCTCTTCCTGGGCCTGGCGGTGGCGCTGCTGGTGGCGGTTCTCGCCTTCATCAACCTGGCGTTCGGCTACTGCGTCGGCTGCCAGGTCTACTTCCTGCTCGGGCGCACGGGGGTGCTCAAGCAGGCATGAGCTTCGAGGTTCAAGCCGCCGCCCTCGGTCTTACCGGGGCGGCGGTCGGCCTAGCCGCGATGGCCGCCAGGTTGACCGCCTGGCACGCTCGCCGGCAAGCGGTCGGAGAAGTGGGCACTTCGATGGCCGGCGAGCAACCCTTTTCCACGCTGCCGCACATCCTCTACTTCACGACCGAGCAGTGCTCGACCTGCCGGCTGATGCAGGAGCCGGCGCTGGAGAAGGTGGACGCACCGGTCCGGAAGATCGACGCGATCGCCGAGCGCGAGCTGGCGGAGCGCTTCGCGATCTTCACGGTGCCGTCAACGGTCGTGATCGGCACCGATGGCACGGCCGCCAGCGTGAACTACGGCTACGCGGGAACTGAAAAGCTGAGAAAACAGCTGGCTGCCGCCGGCTAGTCAATTTTCCCCCTCCCCGCTCTGCGGAGAGCTGGCTCGGCCTGGCGGGCGGGATCGTTCCGCTCTGCGGGGAGGGTTAGGGTGGGGATGAACGGGGGCCCAAATCTGGACCCGAAAACAGCATTCGGAGGCCTTTGTGCGTCCCCACCCTGCCCTCCCCACCAGTGGGGAGGGTGATCTTATTCGGGGAGGGTGATCTTTACGAGCGGGGAGGGTGACCTGCTCACTCGATATCCTGACCAACCAGTGGCCAGGTCTGTCGGCGCTGGGATCGTCGCTCTCCTTTTCCTATCAGCCTGCTCGCCGGCCGCTGCGCCCGCTACGGGCCCCACCCTGACGATCGGGGCGATCTACCCTCTCTCCGGCCCCCAGGCGACCGGTGGGCGGGAGGAGCTGGGGGGTGTGCGGGCCGCACTCGAGGTGGCGCGGCAGCAGGGCGTGGCGGGGGCGTCGAGGATCCAGCTCAGGGTCGTCGACGCCCAGACACCCGACCAGGCGGTGGCCGCCGTCGACCGGCTGATCGACCGAGAGCATGTCCAGGTGATCATCGGCACCTACGGCAGCGGGCCGACGAACGCCACGTCGTCTACTGGGAGACTGGCGCGGTCGCCGACGACGTGACCAACGCCAAGCGGTACGTCTTCCGCACCGTCGCGACCGGCAGCACGCTGGGCCGGGTGGCGGCACGGTTCACCGAGCAGGTGCTCATGCCCCGGCTCGAGCTCGCCCCGGCCGCAACCCGGGTGGCGATCGTCCACACCAACGACTTCTACGGGCGGTCGGTTGCGGCAGGCGAGGCGTCCGAGGCGGCCACCGCGGGCATCGGCTCGGTGACCAGCATCGAGTACGACCCCCACGCCTACGACCCCGCGAGCGTCGTCCAACAGCTGGCGGCGGCGCGGCCCGACTTCCTATGGGACGTCAGCTACCTCGACGACGGCGTTGCCGTCTGGCAGGCGGTGCTGGCGGAACACCTGCCGCTGCGGGCAGCGGTCGGCACCAGCTCGGCCTTCTGCATGCCCGACTTCCAGCGGCGCCTGGGCAGCCAGGCGGTCGGCGTCTACGCAGCCGACAAGCCTGACGAGGTGGTCGGCGCGGGCGCCCTGACCAGCTCGGCGCGGGCGTTGCTCGCGCGGGCGATCGCCCGCTTCGCGGCCGACAACTACGGCCAGGCGATGGAGATACCCGGCGTGGCCGGCTTCGTCGGGGGCTGGACCCTCTTCCACGACGTCCTCCCCAGTGTCCGGGGCGCCGTCACCAGCGCGGCGGTGAGGTCGGCCGCGCTTACCGTCGACATCCCGATCGGCGGCGAGATCAACGGGGCGGGGGTGCAGTTCGCGCCGCTCGGCTCACCCGACGCCGGTCAGAATCTGCGCGCCGCCGCTGTCGTCGGCCAGTGGCAGGCGGGCGGAGTAATGAAGGTCGTCTACCCCGACGCCTACGCGACGGGGCAGGCGATCATCCAGATGCCCCCCTAGCGATTGCCGAGCGGGCGCTCCATCAGGGTGATGTCGATCCAGACGTTGAACTTGTGCGCCGCCTCGTGGAGGACGCCGACCTCAGTGAAACCGAGGCTCTCGTGGAGGGCCTTGCCGCCGCGGTTGTCGGCGGCGACCTGGGCGACCATCAGCCGGTAGCCGAGCCCGGTCGCCTGTCCGTGGAGCAGCGGATCGACGTAGACGAGGTCCTCGACGGTCGAGCTCATTCCCCGCCGGATCCAGGGCAGCAGCCGGCCCCAGCCGATCACGCCCTCCTCGCCCTCGGCGACCAGCAGCAGGCTCTTGCTGCCGTGCGCGTCCCACCACTCCCTGGCTTCCTCGGAGTCGAGCGGCTCAGCATCGAGAGTGGCGAAGGTCTGGTTGACGGCCCAGTTGTAGATGCCCATGATCGCGGCCAGGTCGCCCGGCACAGCAGGCCGGACGGTCAGCTTTGAGGTAGCCCCACTCATGCCGAATAGGCTATTCGCTTTCCGCATCGCGACCACGTGTGCCTGACACTGAGCGACATGGCAACCGACCTGAGAAGCCACCCCTCCGGCGAGCAGTACGAGATCGTTTTCGGCGACCAGCGGGCGGTGATCACCGAGGTCGGCGCGACGCTTCGCGAGTACTGGTCAGGTGGCAGGGCTGCCCTCGACGGGTTCGCCGTATCCGAGATGTGCAGCGGGGCTCGTGGTCAGCTCCTGATGCCCTGGCCGAACCGGATTCGGGACGGCCGGTACGAGTTCGGCGGCCGCCGGCTGCAGCTGCCCCTGAGCGAGCCGGAGCGCCGCAATGCGATCCACGGCCTCGTCCGCTGGTCGAGCTGGCAGCCGCTCGAGCACACCCAGGAGCGGCTCCACCTCGCCTTCACCCTTCATCCCCAGCCCGGCTACCCCTTCTTCCTCGAGCTGGCCGCCGACTACTCGCTGGGACCCAACGGCCTGCGGACGATCTGGTCGGCCCACAACGTCGGCTCGGAAGCCGCGCCGTTCGGCGCCGCTAGCCATCCCTACCTCCGACCCCGGACTGAGCTCATCGACGACGGTGAGCTCTGGATCCCCGCCCGGACCTACCTGGAGGTGGACGACCGGCTGATCCCGACCGGCCGCCGACTGCCGGTGGAAGGCACTCCCTTCGACTTCCGGGTGCCTCGCCCGATCGGCGACGCGATGATCGATAACTGCTTCACCGACCTGGACGGCTCGGCGATCGAGTTCGATGGCCTGCGCATGGCCTGGGACGGCAATCACCCCTACCTCCAGGTCTTCACCGCCGACGCGGTTGCTCCGGAGAGGCGGCGGCGTGGCATCGCCCTCGAGCCTATGAGCTGCGCACCCGACGCCTTCAACTCCGGCGACGGCCTTGCGGTGCTGGCGCCGGGCGACTACCGGAGCGGCTCGTGGAGCCTGCGGGAGCTCAGCTGAAGCGGCGGTCGTCCTCCCGACGCACCGCCCAGAGCGTCAGGAGGAGGAAGACGACGGCATAGCCGGCAAGCCAGAGCACGCTCTTCCAGAGGTCGTCGAAGGGGACGCCAACCGCGTTCCAGGCGAGGTGCCCGAGGTGGTACATCGGCAGGTAGGGGGCGACGTCCCGGATGAACGCGGGAAGGCCGTTGATCGGGAAGAAGATCCCCGACGCGAAGGACATCGGCAGCAGGACGAGGTTGACCACCAGGACCGCCGCGGCGGGCCCTGACAGGTACCCGATAGCGAAGCCCATGCAGATGAACGGGATGAGCCCCAGCAGCAGCCGCAAGGTGAGGTTGAACCACTGCTCGAGGGGCATCGAGATGCCGCCAAGAAGGATGCCCGCCAGGTAGAGCAGGGCCAGCGACCCGAGCGCGAAGGCGATCGCCGCCAGGGTCTTGCCGACCAGGGGGGCGATCGGGCGAAGGGGCGTCGCCCGCATCAGCGCGTCCATCCGGCTGCCCCGCTCGCTGGCCACCGTGATCCCGAAGGTGGAGAGCGCGATGTTGACGATCGCGTAGGCCGAGAGCGAGGCAAGAGCGTACTTGTGGTAGCTGGCCGCGCCGGCCCCAGCTCCCTGGAGGCCCACGAAGACGTAGAGGACGAGCGGGAAGACGAGGCCGAAGCCGGTGAATTCCGGGACTCGGAAAAGGCGCCGGAACTCGGCCTGGGTCTGCGCCACCACCATCGGCCAGAGCGGCGCGACGCGGACTTCAGCGGCCACCGGTCAGCACCAGCACCGCTTCCTCGAGGCCGGCCCCGACGACCTCCAGGTCAGTGATCGGGGCACCCCGGCCGAAGAGGGTCCGGAGCACGTCCTCGGGGTCGGAGGTTAGGAAGCTCACCCGCGCTCCGTCGACGACGAGGCGCTCGACCGGCAGCCTGGCCAGCGCATCGCCGCCCATCCCCTGCCAGTTGAAGCTGACCTTCTTTCCGGGCACCAGCCCGCGGATCCCCTCCGGCGAGTCCTCGGCCACGATCAGCCCGCGGTCGATGACTACCACCCGGTCGGCGAGCGCGTCGGCCTCGTCCAGGTAGTGGGTGGTCAGCACGATCGACTTGCCGTGGCGCTTGAAGCCGCGGACTTGGTCCCAGAAGGACCGCCGGGTCGCCGTGTCGAGGCCGACCGTCGGCTCGTCGAGGAAGAGCGCGTCCGGGTCGCCGCAGATGGCGAGGGCGAAGTAGACGCGCTGCCGCTGTCCGCCGGACAGGTCGCGCACCAACTTGCCCTGGAACTCTTCCAGCCCGGCCATCTCGACCACGGTGTCGGTCGGCAGCGGCTCGGGGTAGTAGGTCCGAAAGAGCTCGACGAGCTCCCTTACCTTGAGCGTCAGGGGGACGCCCGACTCCTGCAGCATCACGCCGGTCCGGGTGCGGGCCCGGAGGTCGGCCGGGTCGAGTCCGAAGAGGAGCGCCTTGCCGGAGGTCGGCCGGCGGAGCCCGATCATGAGGCTGATCGCGGTCGTCTTGCCGGCGCCGTTCGGCCCCAGGAAGCCGACCAGCTCGCCCCGTCTTACGGTGAGGCTGACCCCGCGCAGGGCATCGACGCTGCCGAACCTCTTGTGGGCGTCGACGAGCTCGACGACCGCGCCGCTGGCCGTCGCCTCAGCCGAGGCTGTAGATGCCGGGGAGCTCCCGATAGAGTCCGGCATAGTCGAGACCGTACCCGATCACAAACCGGTCGGGGATCACGAAGCCGGTGAAGTCGATCTCGACCGGCATCTCGCGCCGGGCGGGGCGGTCGAGCAGGGTTGCCAGCCGGATGCTCGCCGGCCGGTCGCGCTTCAGTCGCCGCAGGATGTGGTTGATCGTGCGGCCGGAGTCGACGATGTCCTCGACAAGGAGGACGTGGCGCCCGGTCAGCGGTCCCTCCACCATGTGGGCGAACTTCACCTTGCCTGAGCTGGGAATTCGAGCTCGGCAGGGATGCTGAGCGCCCGGAGGAGGTCGGAGGCGAAGACGGCGGCCCCCTTCAGGATCACCACGATGACGAGCGGCTGGTCGATGTCGGCGTAGGTGTGGGAGATCTCCCGACCCAGCCGGCGGACCGCCTTGGCGATCCGCTGGGGGGTGATCATCGCCCTGCCTGAGCCCCGGACGGGGGGCGAATAAGGCGGCGTCAAGACCTCGACCAAGGTGTGGTCAAGTCTAGTGGAGCCACCGAAGCGTCGATTGGCTGGAGGCGCCGGTATCGGTTTTTTCCGTAGCGGCCGAGGCCGCCGTCGAAATCGATCGCGAGCCCGTCGTGGTAGGCCTCGGGACGCCTCGCCTGGTGCGGCTTGTGGCCGTGCACCACGCGTCGGGCGTCCATTGTCGCGAGCCACCTCTCCAGGCGGCTGCGGCTGTTGCGGAAGATCAGCCCGGGCGAGAGGATGTCCCACAGGACGGCCTCGCCGCCGCTGCCGAGCAGGCGGCAGGTCTCCTCGTTGATCGACGTCACCGGGTCGGCCGCCATGCTGCACGAGCGTCGCGTCCTCCAGCTTGAGCAGGGCCGGACGGCGCCGGAGCCATTCCTGGAGCGCGGGATCGGACTCCAGCTCCTTCAGGTCGTGTAGCTCACCGCCCAGGCCGGCCCAGAAGCTGAGGCGGGAGCGGTCGCGAAGCGTCCACAGCATCATCACCTCGTGGTTGCCGAGCAGCACCTCGCAGTTGGGGCGGTCGCGGGCGAAGCGCAGCGCGCCCACGCCGAACGGCCCACCATCGACCAGGTCGCCGAGGAAGATCGTCCGGTAGCGATCGGCCGGGTAGGCCTTGAGCGCCGCGAAGAGGCGCTCGAGGTCGCCGTGGACGTCGCCGACGATGAGGACGGGCAGGCTCACTCGGCGCCCGGAAGGCGGCGGATCGTCCTCGTGTAGGAGCCGATCGTCTGGAGCTCGCTCCGGCCGCTGCGCCAGTGCCAGGGTTCGCTGAACAGTGTCTCCACCTCCTCCCGCCGGAAGGGCTGCGCCTTCGGGTAGAAGCCGCTCCCCAGGCCGCCCCGGAACACCCAGAAGGAGTCCCATGCGCCCGTCGCCCGCGCCCGCCGGACGTGCGCGTTGCCGTCCCACCAACCCGGCCCGGGATCGGCGACGACGTCGGGCAGGATCTCGGCCACCACCAGCTCGCCCACCAGGTAGAAGGCGGGAGGCGCCGAGCGCGGGTGGAGCCGGGCGAGGAAGACGATCTGGTCGCCCGGCACTGCCTTGCGGAGGGCGTAGGCGCGAGCGGCCCGGCGGCAGTTGTCGCCGTAGCTCGGTTCGGGGCTGCGGAAGTCGGGGTCGAGGTGGACTGCGATCCGCCTCTGCGC
>WNFM01323043.1_pt1 | contig 27796 bp, 27 predicted proteins | sample 5400271 | NCBI WGS metagenome assembly WNFM01 (sample SAMN13153352, study PRJNA577476) | soil metagenome | isolation source: 60 cm saprolite on Douglas fir-dominated hillslope | place: USA:California | collected 2013-09-17 | reverse complement strand
AAGTAGGTTAAGACATAACATTTTCACTGTTAAAACAAGAGTTCGAATCTCTTTTGGGTTGTCAGCGGGTTAGTGTAATGTAACATTTTTGGCTCATGACCAAAAGATTGAGGTGCAAATCCTTAACCCGCTTGTATAGGGAAATTAGCTCAATGGTAGAGTAGTCGTTTTACACACGGATTGTTGAATGTTCAAGTCATTTATTTCTCATGACTTACTTTTAAATTTATATGTATCTATTAGATTATATAGGTGGATATAGTTTAAAGGTAAAACAACTATTTGTGGCATAGTTTATTCTTGTTCAAATCAAGGTATCCTCCCTCTTAAGCCTTTATAGCTCAACGGTAGAGCAATATATTGTTAATATATCGGTTAGGTGTTCAAATCATCTTAAAGGCGTAAAGGCTATAGCTTAATGGTAGAGCCAACTGCTCATGACAGTTAAGGTGAGTGTTCAAGTCACTCTGGCCTTAAAAATTAACTTATTTTTGCCATACATCAAATATTTGATGTATTTAAACAGTACAATAATAAATAAAAATCTTTGCGAATAATTCCTTATTCTAATATGATACAAGCTGCTAAGATAATTGGAACAGGTTTAGCCACAACTGGCTTAATAGGGGCCGGTGTGGGGATAGGTGTAGTTTTCGGTGCACTTATACTAGGTGTGTCTAGAAACCCATCTTTAAGAGGACAATTATTTTCATATGCTATATTAGGATTCGCTTTCGCGGAAGCGACCGGATTATTCGCATTGATGATGGCTTTTTTACTTTTATATGTAGCATAACTGATGAGAAATATGATGAGATATAATATGAAAGACAGAATGAGACAGTGAGGCATAAAATTTTGTGAAATGAAATTACACGAATTACTTTTCAATATATTTGGCATTATGCTTGTGTGTGTAATTAGACATATTCTTATGATACACGTCTTAGATTTACCGGCAAATATATACACAGGAGTATCATGAGTGACTTTTAAATTTCTAATAATTGATATTTTCAAAGAATTTTTAGAGGGGAAAGGCTATAATTTTAAGGTAGGTCAACTACTATGAGGTAAGAACTACATGGTAAACGCTAATCCAGGTGGAGTAGTTGGTACACAGAATGGTTTAAATACAAGTGGAGTAGTTGGTACACAGAATGGTTTAAATACAAATGGAGGACAGAGCACACAATCTAGCTCAAATCAACAAAGCCCCAATTTAACGCAACCTCCTACTATTATAGATCAAGGTTATCCCGAATAGATAAATCCTTGGTCAGTTATTAATAGAGGGAGTCCACAAACAGCTCTATCGGCTAATTTCGCTCCAGCTACCTTACCCACTACTACAAGCATGCCTGCTCATAATTATTTATCTGCTTCTCGTGCTCAAGTTGCTGATAATTCTTCACTTAATTTCGGTCGTAACCTTTTAAGGATACATCAGGAATCATTGCCTAATAATCACTATATAGCACCTGACTTAGCTCAACCTCCTAGGGCTTTGAATTCTATTGTGGCAAATAATGGAGATATTATTGATATACCTGTGGATCGAGAATGAAGATTACCTCGAACTCGGTACTATAATCAATATTTTAATAGTGCTTTTACTATATACAGAACATTTCCTGGGGATGTAATACTTAGGGATTATGATAATCTTATAAGAGTTTTACCTATGGCATATAGTGGTATGTTATATAATCTTGTAGGTGATCGTATGCTATGTGCATTAAAATTAGCTGCTGATTCTGATAATATTCTTTCAGATAACAGTAGGAATATATTAGTAGGTTTCGGTCACAATCGAGAGCTTCTAACTACGGGTTCTACGGGTTTTGATAAACCTGGCATTTTAAACCAACCTCAGCTACGAAACATAGCTCAAGAATTGATTAATGGTAGACACTTTATGAATAATGTTTTAAATAATAGACAAATATAATTTATATAAATTTATTTTTTAGGTGTTGTACCTTTAGTAACAAATATTTGTAGTAAAACCTTTTTTTTTTATATGTTACTAACAGCGTTAATTTTAATTCCTTTAATTGGTATTTTACTTATCATTACACATAGATCGTATAATTTGGATAAAACTCAAAAAAATATAAAAATATTTGCTTTGCTTATTAGTATAATAGATTTAGTAATATCGTTAATAATTTGATTACTATTTAATAATAGTGCCAAATATTTTCAATTTGTACAAGAACACTATGAAATAGGTTATTATGATTTTTACTTAGGTATAGATGGCTTATCAATATATTTTATACTATTAACTACGTTAATAATGCCTATTGCTATAATATCAAATTGAAAATCTATAGATAATGAAGTAAGATATTTTTTAATAATAATTTTATTATTAGAATCCTTATTATTGTTAATATTTTTAGTGTTAGATATACTTATGTTTTATATTTTTTTTGAAAGTATTTTAGCTCCTTTATTTATTTTAATAGGTATTTATGGATCTAACGCAAGAATAAGAGCAAGTTTTTATTTTTTTTTATATACATTTTTGGGTTCATTATTTATGTTATTATCTATTATAACTATGCAATCTTTAATAGGTTGTACAGATATAAGCGTCCTATCTAAAACAAATTTTTTATATAAAACACAGACTTTCATATTTATTGGTATATTTATAGCATTTGCCGTTAAAACTCCAACTATTTATTTAAATAGTTGATTGCTAAAAGCTCACGTAGAATCACCATTGTCAGGTAGCATCATTTTAGCAGCTATAGTCTTAAAACTAAGTTTATATGGAATATTTAGATTAATATTACCTTTAGTACCTAAAGCCTTTATATATTATACATATATTGTTTTCCTTATAGGTATTTTAACTATAATTTATGCTAGTTTAAGTACACTTAGAACTATAGATGTTAAAGAATTAATAGCTTATTCATCTGTATCTCATGCAGCTGTTTACTTATCTGGTGTATTTAGTAATACATTGCAGGGTATACAAGGGGGTATTTGTTTAGGTTTAGCCCATGGTTTCGTATCTTCAGGCCTATTTATTACAGCCGGAGGAATTTTATATGATAGATCAGGAACTAGATTGATAACTTATTATAGGGGTATAGTTCAAGTAATGCCTATATTATCTATATTATTTTTTATATTATCTTTAGGTAACTGTGGTGCTCCTCTTACACTAAACTTTATAGGAGAATTTATGTCTTTATATGGTATTTTTGAAAGATTACCTATTGCAGGTATTTTAGCTTCATCATCTATTGTGTTCTCTGCTGCTTATACTATATTCATGTTTAATAGAATTTTTTTTGCAGGTTCTTTCTTTTCTAAAAACTGATTTGAGTATATACCTGATTTAAATAAAAGAGAATTTTTCATGTTATTAATTTTAGTAGTATTTACCATTATACTAGGTATATATCCTTCTATTATTTTAGATGGTCTACATTATTACACCTATTTTTTATTATACAATATATGTTATATATAAATAATTTAATGTAGACCCTGGGTCCTTCAGGTAGTTATGATTCAGGTTCGGGTTCTGGTAATTTCAGAAATATTTTTTCTTATTATTTATTATCTTTAATAAATGTAATAATAGATGTTATAGAGTTATTGAGCACACACATTTAATACGCTTAGGTATATAAACAAATATATTTTTAATAAATTTGTAAGTCTACCTATGCAGTCTTACGTATAAATATATTCTTACGAAATAAACACAAAAATTTTATATAGTATTCATATATAGTATAATAATATATTATTGCAAATTTACCCCTACAATTTTTAGTACATTCCTTTTGTTTCTATTTTAGCTCTGTTTTGATTTATTTCGTAAGTCTGCAGTCATATGCAGACTTACGAAATAAACTTTATTTTTTCAAAGGTATCAAAAAAAGGGATTTTTTGCAATACTAACTTTGAAAAAATAAATTTTTTAAATATGTTATATATATATCAAAAATTTTTGGCTTAGTTATTTTTAAAATACTAAAATTGAAATGGAATGTTATTTTTTCTGGTATAATTCTAGGAATAACTATATCAATCTTCAAATATGCACTAGCTTTAAATTTTACAGATCTTTACACGGTAAACAATACGGTTCAAACCAATAAATAAATAATTTAAGACCATTAAGTAGGCAAGCTTAATAATAATTATACCGAATCGAAAAATCCTTGACGGCAAATGAATAGGATTATATATCGTAATTATTTGCCTTCAAGTAATGCACCTCTTATTAATATTGGGTCATTACCTGAAGGTAATGACCCGAATTATTCAAATATCCAGAATGCTTTAGGAGAAATCAACAGTATTAATACGTGTAGTCCACAGACAGCTCTATCGGCTAATATAGCTCCAGCTAGCTTACCACTACAACTGGTATACCTACTCATTATTATTTATCCGATTATAATACTCTAATTGTTAATAACAATTATTTACCTCATGACCCAACTAACCTTAGAAGGGTACATGATAATTCATTACCTCTAGCTATTTTCACCCTATGGTGACTCAATTTAAGAGTTTACCTTATAACCATCAGGGCCTTAATATCTTATCTGTTTTGCCTTATGGTATACTTCTTGTGGCTAATGTAAATCCCTTGGTTGTTATACCTAATTTACCACCACACTTAGCCGGTTTACATATAGAAGATTTAGCTTTTCACCCTTTTAATCGTATGACGAGTGCAATTGAAAGGACAAATACCCAAGCAGTTGAAGTACCTTTACCCATATATATTACACCTCCAGGAGGGGCTATATGTTTACAAGACGACCCGCGAGGTGTAGTATTATTAACAACCGTTAGAACACCAAACAATGTTATAATAGAACGGTACACAAATAGGATTAGACTTATTTATGTAAAAGGTAACTCCTGTGAATACAAGCCTCATGGTGTTATTATTCATAAAAATAGAAAAGGTTTAGTAAGTGAAAAAAATAATCATAGGTATAATATGAAGATGTCTTATATATAAGGGTATAAATTTCTGTTTAATCAAGATGTTTTATATATAAGGGTATAAATTTCTTTTTAATTATACTTAGTCTTACAAAATGCAAAATATAAATAAATATAAATTTATATCATCCGAGTGCTGGAATTGGTAGACAGGACGAACTTAAGCTTCGTTGATTATGGTCATAAACGTTCAAGTCGTTTTTCGGATAAAGGCAGATAAAAATATAAATAGATTAAAAACTAATCAATACAAGAGCCCCATAATATAAGGTGGGTATGATTAGGTCTGCTTTTCTTTCAAACTATTACATAATAAGATATACTTTAATAAGGTAATATATTTTTTCACATTATTTCAGTATTTTACTGAAATAGTTATAATTAGGTAGTATGGGAAATTAGTGCGTAACATATACAGGATAAGAGCTAGGTAATAGCCAATTAAAAACTGAAAATTTGAGAGATTATTTAAAATTTTCATTATTTAACATTGCTGATTTTATTACATCTATAATAGATACTTTTTATAATTTTTTTTTAATTTTTTTTATAAAAAAAAGGGGATATAGTTTAACTGGTAAAACAGCGAATTTGCACTTCGTTAATTTGGGATCAAGTCCTGATATCTCCACATACAAGGTATAATATCGTATTTTTTATAAAAAGTAAAAAGCTCGAGAAGCTCAATTGGTTGAGCGGAACACTGAAGATGTTTAGGCTATAAGTTCAAATCTTATCTCGAGCATCTAATAGGTGTGCTGAAATTTGGTAACCAGGTTCCGCTTAGGACGGAATAGTAATAAACTTTACAAGTTCGAGTCTTGTCACCTATATAAATATATGTTGTCGACTAATAGGTAAGTCATAAATTTTTGGTATTTACTATTGAGTGTTCGAGTCGCTCCAACATAGATTTCTCTAAATATTAACCTAAGTATTTTAAAAATTAATACATGAGAATATTATCCGGTGGTCATTTCACGAATAAGCCTGGTTTGATTATGTGGTACTGTACAATTTTGCAACACTTTACCGGGGCTAATGAGCAATTTAGCTCACCCTTTATTAGCAATAAAGCTAACATAGGTTATTTTAATAATAACCGTACAATACGTGATGCTTTAAAACCTATACCTTAAATAGTTTTGGTTTAATATAAAACATGTGTATATAAATAAATAGCAACAAATGATTGTATGTAAAATTATAACATAAAACTATTTAATTTTTTTTTTTTAACATAAATATTAAAATATTAACCTAAGTACTCTAAAAATTAATACGTGAGAATATTAAAAAGTCATCCTCTTTTAAAAATGGTAAATTCATATGTAATTGATTCTCCTCAACCTTCTAACATAAGTTATTTATGAAACTTTGGATCATTATTGGCTTTCTGTTTAATAATACAAATTATAACCGGCGTAACATTAGGTATGCATTATACACCTAGCATATCAGAAGCATTTGATTCAGTAGAACATATAATGAGAGATGTAAATAATGGATGATTAGTGCGATATTTACACTCAAACACAGCCTCAGCCTTTTTTTTTATAGTGTATTTACACATAGGTAGAGGTTTATATTATGGATCATATAAAGCTCCACGAACATTAGTATGAACTATAGGAACAGTTATATTCATATTAATGATGGCTACTGCCTTTTTGGGTTATGTTCTTCCTTATGGTCAAATGTCTTTATGAGGTGCAACAGTTATAACTAATTTAATGAGTGCTATACCTTGAATAGGACAAGATATAGTGCAATTTATATGAGGTGGTTTTTCTGTTAATAATGCAACATTAAACAGATTTTTTGCATTACATTTTGTTTTACCTTTTGTTTTAGCTGCTTTAGCTTTAATGCATTTAATAGCCTTACATGATTCTAGTGGCTCAAGTAATCCTTTAGGTGTTTCAGGTAATTACGATAGATTACCTATGTACCCTTATTTTATATTTAAAGATTTAATAACAATATTTTTATTCATATTAGTTTTATCTATTTTTGTATTTTTTATGCCTAATGTTTTAGGTGATAGTGAAAATTATGTTATGGCTAATCCTATGCAAACACCTCCAGCTATTGTTCCAGAATGATATCTTTTACCCTTCTATGCAATATTAAGATCTATACCTAATAAATTATTGGGTGTTATAGCTATGTTTGCTGCTATATTAGCTTTATTAATAATGCCTTTTACAGATTTATCTAAATTAAGAGGTAATCAATTCAGACCTTTAAGTAAAATAGCATTTTTTATTTTTGTAGCAAATTTTTTAATTTTAATGCAATTAGGTGCAAAACATGTTGAATCTCCATTTATAGAATTTGGACAAATTTCTACTGTTTTATATTTTGCACATTTTGTAATTATAGTACCTTTTGTAACACTTTTAGAAAATAGTTTAATAGATCTAGCTTTATCAAAAAATATTATAGTCCCAAAGTAACAATCTGCCTACTTTATATAAAACTGTATAAATAATATATTTGTAATTATTTATTTAAATTATATAAATACCTCTGCAACTTTATATCTATTTATTCTTTTATAAAAAAATTTTTTTTTTTTATTATGTTTATTTATTTTTTTGTTTGAATGGATATTGGAACTGGAAGAATCTACAAGGATGCTCCTGAACGTAACCAACCAAAACCTCTGGTTATAGATGTACCTTATCTAGTTTAGCCGTTAATTTCTTTATGAATCATTTTTATAAAGAAATTATACCTAATAATAATAAGAATAGTATGTATAATGATATTAGAAATGCATACCTTCGTGCTTTTGTGAGTGTACTAAAACAATTTTCTAATTTTTTTTTCTTGATAGGTCACAATTTGGTATATAAATTATTTTACAGCAGCATATACCTCAAACATACATATATATTATAATGACAAACTTGACATTTTTTTTCGTATTTATACCCATATTAGCTTTAATATTATTAAGTATAAACATATTATTATCACCACATAATCCGTATCAAGAAAAGAATAGTACATTTGAATGTGGATTTCACTCATTTTTGGGTCAAAACAGGACCCAATTTAGTATTTCCTTTTTTATATTCGCACTTTTATTTTTACTATTTGACTTAGAAATATTATTGGTGTATCCTTATATAGTAAGTGCTTATACTAATGGTGTTTATGGTTTAATAATAATGTTGATATTTTTTTTTATATTAACTTTAGGTTTTGTATTTGAACTGGGTAAAAATGCATTAAAAATAGATAGTAGACAAAGTCATAGTATTCAATTAAAAAATTGAAAACAATTAATATATATATACAACAAATAAAAAATGATGATAAAAACTATATTCTACAAATACAAAATATTAAAAACTTGATCTACAACGGATGAAGAATCTTTAAAACAATGGGTGATAAAAACAGATACAACTAAAATGTATGATAAAGACAAAGATACTATAATAAAAGCTAAATTGGCTGTAAATGATCTTTTAGATGGTAAAAAGCCCGAGGAATCTAATATGTTAGCTTATATAAATCTAAGAAAAAAATATAAAGCTCATTTTAAAGAAAATAATAAAGAATTAGAAAACCCTAGTTCTGAAGATGTTCTTGCTATGGATAATATATCTTTAGAAGAGATTGATGAAGTTATCGTTGATAGAAAAAAAATTCTTAATAGATCTTATTTTCAATCTATGATGGAAATTCTTACATCAGAAAGAGCTGGTACTATTATTAGACCAACCTCAGGTGGTTTATATAGATCAAAAATTTCTACTTCTACGAGTACTGGTACACCTACTTCTACTCCTACTAGTGATTTTATAGATGATTTACCCCAAGATTATAACCCTTTAGATGATAACATTGACTAGTTTTAGATATTACATATATATTTTAGACTTTTTGCAGTTTACTGTCTTTCTATTATATATTGCTAATATATCATGTATATTATTTGGTATTTCTTTTATAATAAGTAAAAATCTTATATTACCCGTTTAATTTTTATAATTCTATTCTCATGTATTTATGACCACCTAAACTTTTTAGATATAATTTTTTTAAGTTTACGTATAATTTTTTAAGTTTATATCTTTTAGTTTATGTTGGATTAATATTTATATAAATATTTATATGAATATTTATATATGTGTAAAGTTTGTAAATAAATAAGAATCTTATTTAATATAAAAAATACTAAAAAAGCTTTAGTATATTAGGTATACATATGTCTGCATCACTAGTTATAATACATTTATACAATAGACCAATTAATAAGTTAATTTATTGTATAAATTATTATATATACCTATAGTTATTATACTTTCTATATTTATAAAAGATATCTCTTTATGGGCATTTTCTTTGATTATTACTTTAGAATTTTTCACTATGTTTGCTGATTTAATTATTACTTTAAAATCTTCCGTTATGTTTGCTAATTTTAGTATGGCTATGGGTTTTGGTGAAATGCAAGATTTTATTTAGCTTTATTAATTTTACCTATTTTTAGGTTATATAATTTCTGGATTTTTTGGTAAAAAATTCGGTGTAAGTGTTGTGCGAATTGTAACAATTTCAGGTAAAAAAAAAAATTAAGCCTAGTTCGTCTTATATATATTTTTATTTCTCATCATTCAACCAATAATAAACATTTTGAATCTTTCACTAATTTTGTTTTTAATAGGGATATTGGGTTTCGTTTTAAACAAAAAAAATATTATTTTAATGCTTATTTCAATTGAAATAATGCTTTTATCTATAACATTTTTAATATTAGTAAGTTCATTATGTTTTGATGATATATTAGGTCAAACTTTTTCTATATATATAATAGCTATAGCAGGTGCAGAATCAGCTATAGGTTTAGGTATATTAGTAGCATATTATAGATTAAGAGGTAGTATAGCAATAGAATATTAATAATGTATTTAGCTTTATTAATTTTACCTATTTTAGGTTCTATAGTTTCTGGATTTTTTGGTAGAAAAATCGGTGTAAGTGGTGCGCGAATTGTAACATGTACATGTGTAATAATAACAACAATATTAGCTATAATTACTTTTATAGAAGTAGGATTAAATCAAATTTCAGTAAAAATAGAATTATTTAGATGAATAGATGCTGAATGATTAAATGTAAAATGAGGTTTTAATTTTGATAGTTTAACAGTATCTATGTTAATACCAGTATTAATAGTATCTTCTTTAGTACATATATATTCAATAGGATATATGAGCCATGATCCACATAATCAAAGATTTTTTAGCTATTTAAGTCTATTTACTTTTATGATGATTATATTAGTAACAGGTGATAACTTTTTATTAATGTTTGTAGGATGAGAAGGTGTAGGAGTATGTTCATATCTATTAGTAAGTTTTTGATTTACAAGAATAGCTGCAAATCAAAGTTCTATTTCGGCATTTTTAACAAATAGAGTGGGTGATTGTTTTTTAACTATTGGTATGTTTGCTATGTTATGATCATATGGTAATTTAGATTATAACACGGTATTTTCACTAGCACCATATTATAGTGAAAATGTTGTTATTATTATTGGTATATGTTTATTAATAGGTGCTATGGCTAAAAGTTCTCAGGTTGGTTTACATATTTGATTACCTATGGCTATGGAAGGTCCTACACCAGTTTCAGCTTTAATACATGCAGCGACTATGGTTACAGCTGGTGTATATTTACTAATAAGAGTTTCACCTTTAATAGAATATAGTTCATTAGTATTAATGTTATGTTTATGATTAGGAGCAATAACAACAGTATTTAGTTCTCTTATAGGTTTGTTTCAACAAGATATAAAAAAAGTTATAGCATATTCCACTATGAGTCAATTAGGGATGATGGTTATAGCTGTTGGTTTATCTTCGTACAATGTAGCTTTATTTCATTTAGTAAATCATGCTTTTTATAAAGGGTTACTATTTTTAGGAGCAGGAGCAGTAATACATGCAGTTGCAGATAATCAAGATTTTAGAAAATATGGTGGTTTGATATCTTATTTACCACTTACATACTCAGTCATGTTAATAGCTTCTCTTAGTTTAGTAGCCTTTCCTTTTATGACTGGTTTTTATTCAAAAGACTTTATTATTGAATCAGCATTTGGTAAATATTATATATCTAGTTTAGCAGTTTATTGTATTGCAACAATAGGTGCTATGTTTACAACTCTTTATTCAGTAAAAGTTTTATATTTAACTTTTTTAAGTAGTCCTAATGGACCTCTTATTAATTATAAACAAGAACATGGTGCACATGAAGGAGATATATTTATGAGTTTACCTTTAATAATACTAGCTATATTTTCTATATTTTTTGGTTTTAACACTAAAGATATTTTTATAGGTTTAGGTTCTGATTTTTTCTCTGATAATAGTATATTTATACATCCTAGACACGAAATTATGTTAGATACAGAATTTGCGGTTCCTATTCTTTTTAAGCTATTGCCTTTGTTTTTTACTATTTCATTTACTATTCTTTCTATATTGTTAACTGAGTTCTATCCTAAATTACTTATAAGTTTTAAATTATCTTATATAGGTTATAAATTTTTTGGTTTTTTTAACCAGCGATTTTTAGTAGAAATGTTTTATAATAAATATATATCAGGTTTGATATTAGATTTAGGTGCTCAAACTACAAAAATAATGGATAAAGGATCTGTAGAAAAAGTTGGACCTTTTGGTTTACAAAAAAATATAACAAATATAAGTAATTCTATTAATAGATTAAGTACAGGTGTAGTTACAACATACGCTTTATATATTTTGGTTGGAATTATTTTTTATATATCTATATTATACTTAACTAGTAATAATCAAGATTCATTGTTATTAATAATTCTAATATTTATAGTTTTCTTTAATGCTATTGAATATTCGATAAAAAAGTCTTATAACAGTGTTACAAAAAAATAAAATTTTATTTTTTTTAAGAAATATTTAATAATCCTAAAATTTTATCTGTATTTAAAACTATATTGTTATTATTAAATATTTGGTTTTTTCATTATTACTTTACATTAAACATATAAATATGAAAAAGCTTTTTTAACTTAAAAAATCTAGAATTACTGTGTTTCCTATATTAAATAAAAGAAAAAATATCAAGCGGATTAATTTAATGGTAGAATGATGTGTTTCGGCCACAAGCGTAAAGGTTCGAATCCTTTATCTGCCGTATATTCATATAACCATAAAGTCATTTTCACTTTTTATATCTATTATTCTCATCATTTTTTGCATCAGTTATGCTACATATAAAGGTAAAAAAAACCATCATCAATGCGAATAATCCGGTCGCTTCTGCGAACACACCCGCCCATAAATATAGAGGAGCAGTTCATGAGGTTAAGTTCTCAAGTGGAGGGATTCAATTATAAAAGATATATCATACCTACGAAAAAATATCAAATTTACCAATTAAATACTAACTATTAAATATATAACAAAAACATGTACCAATTAACTAGTAAAATAATGCAGATACATAATGATACGCCTGAGCCTTGAGGTACGTTTTTTCAAGATAATGCTACACCACAAATGGAAGGATTAGAAGAATTACATAATAATATAATGTTTTATTTAGCTATAATATTATTTGCAGTAAGCTGAATGATGGTGTCAATAGTAATAAACTTTAAAAAAAAGAAGATATCAAATAAGTACGTAAATCATGGTACATTAGTAGAATTAATATGAACAATTAGCCCAGCATTAATATTAATATTAATAGCATTCCCTTCCTTTAAATTGTTATACTTGATGGATGAAGTTATTGACCCAGCATTAGTGATACATGGAGAAGGTCATCAGTGATACTGAAGCTATCAATATCCAGATTTTACAAACACAGAAGACGAAACAATAGAATACGATTCTTACATAATACCAGAAAGTGATTTAGAATTAGGTCAATTAAGACTATTAGAAGTGGATAATAGAGTTATTGTACCAGAATTAACACATACAAGGTTTGTAGTTGGAGGAGCAGATGTTATACATTCTTATGCATGTCCATCTTTAGGTATAAAATGTGATGCATATCCAGGAAGATTAAATCAGTCATCTGTGTATTTAAATAGAGTTGGAACTTTTTATGGGCAATGTTCAGAAATATGTGGTATATTACATAGTTCGATGCCGATATCAATACAGTCAACAAATCTACCAAAATTCCTATTTTGACTCTATGATCAAATTGAAGGTTAAAATTAGAGCATGGACTAAATTTTTAAAGTTAAGAGCCACTTTCAATTTTACCTGTTTAAAGGTGGATATATTACGAAGTCTAAGGATAAGTAATAAAATTTTATATAAGTTAAATATAAATTATATTTACTTATATTTTACATATAAGTAATTTAAAATTATATATAACATATATAACAAAGTACAAGAATATATATAATATATATAAGTATAATATAGACTAAAATGTATACACTTATATCTATTATAGAAGTTGTTTTAGTTGTAGTACCTGCTTTATTAGTAGTAGCCTTCACGACTCTAGCTGAAAGAAAAACCATGGCAAGCATGCAACGTAGATTAGGTCCAAACATAGTAGGATATTATGGAATATTACAAGCGTTTGCTGATGCATTAAAATTGTTATTAAAAGAATATGTGGGCCCAACACAAGCTAATTTAGTTTTATTTTTTTTAGGTCCAATTATAACATTAATCTTTTCATTATTAGGTTATGCGGTTATACCCTATGGTCCGGGTTTATTTATAGGGGATTTAGGGTTAGGTATTTTATATATGTTAGCTGTATCATCGTTAGCTACATACGGTATATTATTAGCAGGTTGATCTGCCAATTCTAAATATGCTTTTTTAGGATCATTAAGAAGTACAGCTCAATTAATAAGTTATGAACTTATATTAAGCTCGGCTATTTTGCTGGTAGTTTTATTGTCAGGTAGCCTTAATTTAACTATTAATATTGAGGCGCAAAAAATAGTAATATTTGCTTTACCTTTACTGCCCGTATTTATTATATTTTTTATAGGTTGTATAGCTGAAACTAATAGAGCACCTTTTGATTTAGCAGAAGCAGAATCAGAGTTAGTTTCTGGGTTTATGACAGAACATTCAGCTGCAATATTTGTATTTTTTTTTTTAGCCGAATATGCTAGTATTGTTTTAATATGTATATTTACAAGTATTTTATTTTTAGGTGGTTATTTGACCATATTTTCCTTACATTCTTTATTAGATATTATGTATTATTTTAATATACAATTGTACTTTATGGATTATAATATAAATATATTTATAGTTATATTTAAAGGATTGATATATAGTTTATCTTTAGGTTTAAAATCCTGTATTCTAATTTTTGTATTTATATGAGTAAGAGCTTCTTTTCCTAGAATACGGTTTGATCAATTAATGTCTTATTGCTGAACTATATTATTACCTATAGTTATAAGTTTTATTATTTTAATACCTTGTATAGTTTATAATTTATCTTTAATACCTAGTAATTTTTATTTAATATAGTATGTTTTTTTACATAATTTAAATTGAAAAATAAAAAAAAAATAAATATAACATATTTCTAAAAAAATCATAGCTAATATATATTTAATACAAATAAACATATGATATTAACATTTCTTTTATTATTATTATTTTCAAATGGTTTAAGCAACAGACCAGATACATCAATTTTATACAGTCGTATAGCTATATTAATAGTATTTTATAGTCTAATATCTTCGTATACAACATTATATATAACATATATAGAAAAAGGAATAGGCTTATATGGAGGATTATTCAATATAACGGCTATAACACAAATATTTCAAATATTTATATTAATAATATGTGGTATAATATTATTAATGACAGCTTTTTATCCTAGAAAAAAATATATAGATGATTCAAATACAATAGTAGATATTCTATTTAAAAAAGTAAAAGAATACACGAATATTATAAATAAAGTGTCAGAACAATTTACATTAATTGAATATGCTTTAATAATAATATTTGTTATAAGTGGAGCAACATTATTATTAGCAAGTGGAGACTTAGTATCTATATATTTATGTATAGAATTACAAAGTTTTAGCTTATATATAATATCATCAATGCATAGAAATTCAGAATCTTCAACAGGTTCTGCTTTAACGTATTTTTTATTAGGAGGACTTTCTTCTTGTTTTATTTTATTAGGTATAGGATTAATATATGCTAATTCTGGTATAACTAATCTAGATGGAATATATTCTATTATTTCTGATTCAGAAAAATATGTTTACTATTCCACGTGATATATGCACAGTTATATTTTCTATAGTTTATTATTAATATCCGTAGGCCTTTTATTTAAAATTGCTGCTGCCCCATTTCATTGATGATCTCCAGATGTGTATGATGGTGTACCAACTATAGTAACAACTTTTATAGCGATTTTAGGTAAAATCGCTATATTAGTTCTGTTATTAGAACTAGTACAATACACTAGTTGTTTATTAAAATCATCTTTACAATATTACTCCTGAACTACTAGTTTATCTATAAGTTGTTTTTTATCTTTATTAATTGGAACTATTTTAGGTTTAACACAAACCAGAATAAAAAGATTATTAGCTTACAGTACTATATCTCATGTAGGTTTTATATTATTAGCTTTAATAGTTCATAATATAGATTCATATCAAGCCTATATATTTTATATAATTCAATATATTATAACAAACTTAAATGTTTTTCTAATTATAATAGCAATAGGATATAGTTTATATTTATATTATACAGATACATCCGAATATAATAATTTACAAGAAAAAAATAATAGTCCTATACAACTTATTAGTCAATTAAAAGGTTATTTTTCGATTAATCCTGCTTTGGCTTTATGTTTAGTTATTACTATGTTTTCTTTTATAGGACTACCTCCCTTAATAGGTTTTTTTGGTAAACAATTAGTTTTAACTACAGCCTTAGATAATAACAAAATTATATTGGTTTTAACTGGAGTATTGACTAGTGTTATCGGAGCTGTATATTATTTAATTATTGTAAAAACGATATATTTTGATAAATCACAATATCAAAAAAGTTACATATATATGGATATATCATTATCAAATATTTATTCTATAACACTTAGTATATTAAACCTGGGTATAATAAGCTTTATATTTATGCCTAATGAAATATTAAATTTATGTAATCTACTGTCACTAATCACATATTTATTATAGTTACTTTATTTAAATGAATTTTATGAATTACTTAACACGTGGTCAACTTAAAGGCCATCCTTCTCACTTAGTCTCTATTAATTTTGATTTGGCTTGATTTATTGATATAAGTCTTTGTATGATTTGTACATTTGTATTAATTAAAAAAAAAATAAAAAAAGGGTGATGAACAAATAAGAAAACAAATAGAAGATCCAGAAGTTATAAAAAAAAATAATGAAAATAGGAGAATACGTAATGCTATAAAAAAAGCAAATAAAACATAAAGAATGCCACAACTAATATCAGTAAATGTAGGTAGGTCGAGGAGCACCAATATAATCAAGTGCAAGTAGAATTTTAGTTAATTTAGGCCCAGTCCCTATGTTATTTTTAATTATTTATAATCTCTTTACAGCATATTCCACTGTAGTCACTAATCACAAATTAGTTACAAAACCTAAATAAATTATATGAATTATTTAATACGGAGTCAATTTCAAGCTCATCCATACCACTTGGTATCCCCAAGTCCCTGACCCTTAAACACTAGTTTATCTTTATTAGCCTTAACGTATAGTGCAATATTAGCGTTTCAAAATTTTAGTATAGGAATTAATAATTTAATTATAGCCTTAATAGCTTTGATATTATCCATGTCATTATGATTTAGAGACGTAATATCTGAAGGTACATATTTAGGAAATCATACTTTGGCTGTTCAGAAAGGACTTAACATGGGGGTTGCGTTATTTATAATATCTGAAGCATTATTTTTTTTAGGTATTTTTTGAGCATTTTTTCATAGTGCACTATCTCCTACAATAGAATTAGGGGCTAAATGACCACCCCTGGGGATAAATTCAGTTAATCCTTTTGAATTACCTTTACTAAACACCGTTATTTTATTATCTTCTGGTGTGACAATCACATACTCTCATCATTCTTTAATACAAGGAAATAGAAGTGCAGCATTATATGGAGCTCTATATACTATATTATTAGCAATAATCTTTACGGGTTTACAAGGTATTGAATATACAGTTTCATCTTTTACTATATCAGACGGTACATTTTCGTCGTGTTTTTACTTTGGAACAGGATTTCATGGGCTGCATGTTATAATAGGTACTGCTTTTTTAGCCGTAGGGTTTTGACGTATGTTAGCTTATCATTTAACTGAAAATCATCATTTAGGCTTTGAATCTGCTATTTTATACTGACACTTTGTAGATGTTGTGTGACTATTCTTGTATATTTCCATATATTACTGAGGATCCTAAAAACTCTTTTTAGAGTAACTTTATACTAATTGTGTTATCTTTATAAAATTGAAAGGCTTTAAATAACTGATCAAGGCCCATAAAATATCTTAAAATGTAAATATTTATAAAATAACAATATAAGTTATAGATCTATAAATCACTAGATATATGTATAATTATATCTCCTATAAGGTTTTATATAAATATTTACTTAATGCACCTATTGTCCAATAATTTAGAATTTTGAGTTTTCAGTTAAACCTAATGCCCCAACTTATACCCTTTTTTTTCGTAAATCAAGTTACTTATAATTTTTTATTACTAATAGTTATAATCTTTTTGTTTTCTAAATATATTTTACCTAGATTTGTTAGACTATTTAAAACTAGAGTATTTTTAAAAAGCTTAGAATCTAATAAAACAATATAAACCTGAAGGGTTAATTAATATTAAATAATATCAAAAAAATTGTTGTTTTTTAAGATTATTTAAGATTAACTACATAAACGCAAAATTTTTCCTCTACTACAGAAACCTTAAAAGTATTAGAAAATAAAAATAAATATAAAAAACATATAATTTACAAAAAAAAAAAAAATATATATATATCTTTAATGACATATTTAAATAAAAGTCCTTTAGATCAATTTACCATAAGAAATTTAGTTAGCCTAAAAGCAGAATTACTAAATAATATACAGATATCACTGACAAATATAGGTTTATATTTAATAATAACAACCATAATTATATTTATGTTATATATATTAACCACGAACTATAATATAGTTACACCGAATAATTGATCAATATCTATGGAATCTGTATATAGTACAGTATTCAGTATAGTTATAAATCAAATAAATGCAAAAAAAGGTCAAATGTTTTTTCCTTTAATTTCTGCTTTATTTATATTTATACTTATAAATAATTTAGACCAACATCACATTTTATATTAACATTTTCAATAAGTTTCACAATAGTAATAGGAGCAACAATATTAGGTTTTCAAATACATTCTCTAAAATTTTTTTCATTATTCGTACCTTCTGGTTGTCCTTTAGGGTTACTACCTTTACTGGTTTTAATAGAATTTATTTCATATTTATCTAGACCTGTTTCACTGGGTCTAAGATTGGGAGCTAATATATTAAGTGGTCACATGCTTCTTAACATCTTAGCGGGATTTACATATAATATAATGAAAAAAGGTATTATATATTTTTTCTTAGGTCTAGTGCCATTATTATTTATATTAGCTCTCTCAGGGCTGGAAATAGGGATAGCATTTATTCAAGCACAGGTATTTGTAGTATTATCTTCATCTTATATTAAAGATAGTTTAGAATTACATTAAAAAAAGAAAAATATACATAACCATATAAAATATGGGATAGGAAAGTTAGAGCTAGTAAAATATATATTAAAATAAAATTAATAAAGGTAGAAGTCTTAATTTAAAATAGAAAATAAATAAAAATGATATAGAAATTATATATTTAGCTGTATTTAGTATATGTATAAATTTGCAAGAACTAGCTTATATTTAATATAATAACCGTATAGTAGATATCTGAAAAGTGTATTTATAAAATAAATTAAAAAGATACAATAAGTGTAGATACATGAAAACTGTATTTATACATATGAATTAAAAAGATACAATAAATATAGATACATGAAAACTGTATCTATAATAAATTTAGTATAATTTAGAAATTTGAGTTTGATGATGGCTCTGAATGAACGCTATCTAAATGCTTGACACATGCTAATCAAACGTATAACTTAATTAAAGTTAAGCTTTTAATTAATTATAAAGTGGTGTACAGGTGAATACATTATCTTAAAATTACCTTAAAGTAAGGAAGACAAAAAATCCCTTATAAAAAAAAAAGATATAAAAAAAATATCGCTTTAAGATGTTAATAGATATTCTGGATGAGTAATAGAAAAAATCTAGCTCGAGATCTGGAAGTCGAGACTGAGAGGTCGATCGACCACACTGGGTCTGAAAAAAACCCAGGGCAGAATTGTACAGCAGTGGGGGATATTGGTCAATAGTCGAAAGGCTGAACCAGCAACTTGGAAGAATGAAAAATGGAAGTCATATATAGTTCTAGATAAAATAAAGAGAATGACGATTTTTTATCTATAAGTCTTGACCAAATTACGTGCCAGCAGTCGCGGTAACACGTAGAAGACAAGTGTTATTCATCTTTATTTGGTATATAGGGTACCTAGACGGATTACCAAGCCTAAACCAGGGACTAGTTTTCTAGAGTTTTATGTGGGAATACACGAATTACCAGAGGAGGGACAAAATATGTTTATACTGGTAGGACGGGTTACGGCGAAGGCTTGATTCTAAAAAAAAACTGACGTTGAGGGACGAAGCCTGGGGGAGCGATAAGGATTCGATACCCTAGTAGTCCTAGGAGAAAATTATGAGTGCCATAGGTCAGTTAAATAAGGCCTATAAATGAAAGTGCAAGCACTCCACCTCATGACTAAGGCGGAAATGCACAAATTGAAATCATTAGACCGTTTCTGAAACCAGTAGTGAAGTATGTTATTTAATTCGATGATCCGCGAAAAACCTTACCACGTCTTGAATAGTCTGTCACATTACAAGTGCTGCACGGCTGTCTTCAGTTAATGTCGTGAGACTTTGGTTAATTCCTTTAATTAACGAAAACCCTAGCTTTATTTATTTTTAAAGTATTTTTCTATAAATGGAAATAATAAAAGGGACCAAGACAAGTCATCATGGCCTTAATAGCGTGGGCTATAGACGTGCCACATATACCTCTACAAAGGGATGCAATATTATTAAATGGAGCTAAACCTATAAAATTGGATATAACTATTTGTGGATTGTAGTCTGAAATTCGACTACATGAATATGGAATTACTAGTAATCGTGAATCACCACGTCACGGTGAATTTGATCTCAGTTGGGTACTAACCACTCGTCAGGCGCTGAAAGGAGTATGTGCAGTAAGTTTGGTTGCTTATTTATTTTATTTTTACTTATATAGTTGTAAATTTTTAATATTGTAATTTTCGTATGTGTGACTTCAATTGGTGTTAAGTCGAAATATGGTTCGTGTAATGGAAATTGCACGGGATACATTAGCCTTTAAATTTAAATATAGTTTTATATTTGGTAGACACATGTCTACATCACTAGTTATATGAGATGTATAGCTAATAATTTGTTTTCCTTCGTTTTAATTAAATATATTAAGGTTTTAATTAATATATTTAATTAAAAAACTAAAAATTAAAGTTTTTTGATCTTATAAAGATAATATAACTAATATAAAATATGTATTTTTTTTATGATCCATTTTCTGGCTTTATTGTTTTTATTTTAAACCTTATAATTTTTTTATGTATATATTTTGGTATTTTTATTATAATAAGTAAAAATCCTATAGTTTCTGTTATACACTTAATAATCTTATTTTCATGTATTTCTTGTTATCTTATTTTATTAGGCATAAAATTTATTGGCTTATCTTATCTTTTAGTATATGTTGGTGCAGTATCTATATTATTTTTATTTATATTAATGCTTATAAACATAAGAGTATCTGAGATTATAAGTAATACTAATAATAATATACCTTTAGCTGTTTTAGTTATTTTAGCTATATTTATACCTTATAATAATTTATCACCATACACAAAAATTAATTTAAATTATGATAAAACAAATGTATTTTTTGTATCATCTTATAGTTGAGATAATAATATTGTGGATATTTTAGATATAACTAGTATTGGTAATGTTATGTATACTAATTATTCTATTTTATTATTAATAACATCTATTATTTTATTACTAGCTATGGTAGGTTCTATAGTTATAACTATTAAGCAAAAATATTAATACGGCTTTAAGGCTAAACTAAAAGGTATTATACAATAAAAAATCTAAAAAAATATATAATTAATAGTAGGCTTGGAGATAATTTAAGGTAAATAATATAAAATAGAGGCTTTAGTTTAATTGGTAAAACATGCGACTTTTAATCGCTATAATAAAGGATCGAGACCTTTAGGCCTTAAATTAAGGAGAATTCCTTTATTGGTAAGAAGGGTTGAGCTGTAAACTCAATAGTACTATGCTTTTATGAGTTCGAGTCTCTTTTCTCCTATATTCTTATTAGCTTAATGGTAGAGCATGATACTTCTAATATCTAGATTTGAGTTCAAATCTTAAATAAGAATACATAAGCCAGGATAGTTTAATAGGTTAGAACTTTAATTTCATGCATTAATAATGAGAATTCAACTTTCTCTCCTGGTTTATTAAAATCATACGGAGTAGAGCCAGGTTGGTTAGGCGCTTCATTTGGGTTGAAGATTTTCTATGTTCGAACCATAGTTCTCCGAATATTTGATATATAGCGGCTATAGGTTAATGGTAGACCTTTCGTCTTCCAAACGAATTGTGCCATTTCAAATTTGGCTAGCCGTATAGAATTAGTACTTAAGTTAATTGGTAAACAGTCTCCTTGTCGAGGAGAAAAATGCCGGATCGAGGCCGGCCTAATTCGTAGGAAAAGTCGCCACAGGTAAGGTAAGGTATTTGCTAAATATTGTGTTTTTCACATAGGTGTTCAATTCACCTCTTTTCCGTAGTTTTTAAGAGTATAGTTTAATAGGTAAAATAAGAAGCTTCAAACTTCCAGTTGTCAGTTCGACTCTGAATACTCTTGCATTTCTGTTTTAGGTTCCTTAGCTTAATAGGTAAAGCGTATTCTTGATAAGAATATTATCGTTGTTCAATTCAACGAGGAATCATTTATTATAGATGAAAATAAAATACAATTATTAAGTTAAATATTTTTGTTTATGCTAAAAAAAAAAATCTATTATATAAATATAAATTGTCTTTAGACTTATAACGGGTTTAAGGGTTATTATTTGGTCATTACTGATTTTGACCATATATTTATATCTGGACTTTTATGTCCAAATAAATATAAAAAAAGCTGTTTTAGTATATATAAAACAAATAAAATCTTGTAAGGTATCTAATTATTATGTATTTATGTGAACTAAATAAAAAAGTTTATATAAACTATTAATATATTTGCCCTATATTTATTGTGTTTTCTTATTAAGAAAACATAATAAATAAGTTATGTAAGAAAGGCTTTTGTTTGTGTAACAAGTATATAAATAATTCATATGATAAGTAAAAAATATATATATATGAAAAATATATATATATATATATTTTTCATAAACAAATATGTAAAAAATTTGGATTAGCACTTTTAATATTTTTGTAAGTATATATCAAAAACAATCTCTCATTAAAAACAACTATCCTTTAGATATATGTAATTGGTTTAACTATAAAAGATATTAAAAAAAAAATTTTTTTTCATAACATAGTTGTTTTGTATTTTTTATGCATAAACAAGGCACTGAACCGAAAGATGAACCCCAGAAAAATATGTACATGATAAATACAAAAAGCTCGATATCTATGTGAAGAGAAAGATGATTCTTATCTTGTAATGCGAAAGACATAGGAATACTTTATTTAATGTTCGCGTTATTCTCGGGATTAGCTGGTACAGCTTTCTCTGTTTTAATAAGACTAGAGTTATCAAAACCAGGTGAACAATTTATAGCTGATAATCAATTATATAATAGTATAATAACAGCACATGCTATTGTAATGATATTTTTTATGGTAATGCCTGCTTTAATAGGAGGGTTTGGTAATTTTTTACTACCTTTGATGTTAGGTGGCCCAGATATGGCATTCCCTAGATTGAATAATATAAGTTTTTGATTACTAATACCAAGTATAGCCCTATTTTTATTCGCAGGTATGATAGAAAATGGAGCAGGTACAGGATGAACTCTTTATCCTCCTTTATCTGGCTTACAAAGTCATAGTGGACCTAGTGTAGATTTAGCTATATTTGCTTTACATCTTTCAGGGGTAAGTAGTTTGTTAGGTGCACTTAATTTCATTACAACTATATTAAATATGAGAAGTATAGGTATAAGACTTCATAAAGTAGTCTTGTTTGGTTGAGCTGTTGTAGTAACAGCCGTTTTATTATTATTATCTTTACCTGTTTTAGCCAGTGGTATAACTATGGTTTTAACAGATAGAAATTTTAATACAGCTTTTTTTGAAGTAGCAGGTGGTGGAGATCCTATATTATACCAACATCTTTTCTGGTTCTTTGGTCATCCAGAGGTTGAATATGTAGGCCTCGTAACGTTGCTGTATGCTGGAACCACATCATTTTATTGTTTTATATACTCCATCAATAATAATGACATAGTAAAAAATTTAAAACAAAGATGTCAATCAGCAGGTAACATTGTAAATGGAACCTCAGAGACTTTACGCAACGAAATTGAAGTATCATTAGAAAGTATAAAATGTGTATCAAATCATGTACCAAAACATTCTAAACCAACTAACCATGAACAATTAGGACATTATTTGGCTGGTTTGATAGATGGAGATGGTCATTTTAGTGAAATAGCCCAATTAGTCATAGTTTTTAGTGCTTCTGATGCTTTTTTAGCTTATTACTTAAAAAAAAGTTTAGGTTTTGGTAATGTTAGAAAAGTTAAAAATAAAAATGCTTATTTATTAATAATAGCTAACAAGGAAGGAATACTAAAAGTAATTAATTTAATAAATGGTAAATTAAGAACAAAAAGTAAATTCAACCAAGTATTTAATGATGCATTAAAAAATAAAAATTATTCTGACTATGACATAAACTTTACCCTTAATTCAAGTAATGACTTTAACAATCATTGATTGGCTGGTTTTTCAGATGCAGATGCTAGTTTTCAAATAAAAATTTTTAATCGTTCTCATGGAAAAAGACCAGAAATTAGATTAAATTATCAAATAGATCAAAAAAAAGATGATGTTTTAATTTTAGTTAAAAATTTAATTGGTGGTAATTTAGGTTATAGAAAGAGCCAAGATACTTATTATTACGGATCTACTAGTTTTGGTTCTGCTAGAAATGTTATTAATTATTTTGATAAATTTAACCTCCAATCAAGAAAACATGTAAGTTTCTTGAGATGAAGAAAAGTATATAGACTAATTCAAGATAGGGAGCATTTAACGGAACAAGGTATTAACAAAATCATTAAAATAAAAGCTATTATCAATCGTCATGAAGAAGATACTACAATTTAAGATATAGTCCTAACAAGGATGTGAATTCTTGAGTATTAACAAATATAGACCCACAAATTGGTTATCTAGTTAATCAAATTTATTTTGCTACATATTAATCATACCTGGTTTTGGAATAGTAAGTACTACAATATCAGCTGGTTCTAACAAAAGCGTCTTTGGTTATTTAGGGATGGTATATGCTATGATGTCTATAGGTGTTTTAGGTTTTGTAGTTTGAAGTCACCATATGTATACAGTAGGTTTAGATGTAGATACGAGAGCTTATTTTACAGCTGCTACATTAATAATAGCTGTACCAACAGGAATAAAAATATTCAGTTGATTAGCTACAACATATGGAGGAACAATACATTTAACACCTTCAATGCTATTTGCTTTAGGGTTTGTAGTTATGTTCACCATAGGGGGATTAAGTGGTGTTGTTTTGGCTAACGCTTCACTTGATATAGCATTCCACGATACATATTACGTTGTTGCGCATTTTCACTATGTATTATCACTAGGTGCAGTCTTTGCTTTATTTAGTGCTTGATACTACTGAATACCTAAAATAATAGGTCTAAATTATAATTTGTTTTTTGGTAAAGTACATTTTATGATTTTATTTATAGGTGTTAATGTAACATTTTTTCCTCAACATTTTTTAGGTTTACAGGGTATGCCAAGAAGAATATCTGATTATCCTGATGGCTTTGCCGGATGAAATATGGTAAGTAGTTTTGGTTCTATTATAAGCGTAATTGCTACGGTATTGTTTTTACACATAATTTATATGCAATTAGTTGAAGGTAGTGTTGCAACAAGGTATCCATGATTAATACCAGAATTTTGTTTTGATTTATTTCAAACATTGTTTAATAGAAATTATATTTCTTTAGAATGAGGACTACAAAGCCCACCCAAACCTCATGCATTTGTGTCTCTGCCTATGCAAAGTGTTTTTTTTTTGCATTAAACAGCCGTTTCGGTTTATTTTCAATTTTAATAGAAAAAACCCCTTTTTTTGCATTAATAATTCTTATATGTGTAATATCTCGGTTATTTATAAAATATGTTGTTTTTTTAGGTTTTTCTAATTTATATATTGCTATATTTACTATGTGTTTTATTACTACAATTATTTTATCTTTAAACTATGATAATAAAAATATTAATCTAAACCTATATATATTTAAATTAATATATCTACCTTTATGTTTTATACCTTTATATTGTATTTTTTCAGTATCATTATGGGGAGTTTACCTTGTTGATTTATTTTTATACATAGATATTTGTCTTTTAGGTTTTTTTTTATTAAAAATGGAAAGTTTAAACCCTGGTAATTCAGGGGGAGGAGTAGGTTCTCAAGGTCCGGGTGGTCAAGGGGATCCAGGACAAAATCCAAATAATCATTCAAATTTAATATATCTACAAGATAAAGATACGCATAAGAAGAATTCAGATATAAGCCTGCGATTCTGGAATGTTCAACAAGGATTATGACCTGATTTTAGTCCGGAAAAAAAAGTTTATGAGTATGCGGCAATCTATAAAAAGTGAGATACTGACTGGAAAAGTTTAACTACTGGTGAAGCAGCCTTTTTAAAAATGGTATTTTACCAACATACTGATTATATACGCCCAGAAAACCGGCCCTTGTTGAAAGGTTTAGGTAATAATTTACCAATTGATTGTAAAAACCCTATTTTAGGTCCATTATCTCGCTACTCTAATATAGGGATAAAACAAGATGGGTACTATATTTATCTACATATGAAAAGAATTCTGCCTAATTATGACGCAGCTCAAGATGAATTAGCTTTTTATAGTCCTAAATGTATTGAAAATAAACCGAAACCTTAAAAAAAATAAAAAAATAAATAAATAAATAAATAAATAAATAAATAAAAGGAATATGTTGCAAATGGTTTTGCCTTATGATTGCAGATCAATAAGAAGAAGTTCGAATCCTCCATATTCCTGTAATATTTGCTTAATTAATAAGCAAAGCAAAATAAAAACATAATTATGTTAAATACTTTATAAGAATAAATTATATAAAGATACAATAAGTCTAGTATAAAAAATATTTTTAATTGATTAATTTATCAATTAGTATAAAAAGAAATTATTATGAGTAAAAACAAGCTATAAACTAAATAATTACTAAGAAAAATCTAGTAACTAAACAAGGTGAAAGGAAAAATCTGAATAACCTAGGAAAATAAATCAAACGAGATTCTACATACAATGAGAAGTAAGGTTTAATAGTCATAAAAAAAATAGTATTGAACCTCCCACCAATATCTATTTTTTTTATAAGTAAAACGAAATATTTGTTTGAATAAAGGGGAACCTTCCTCTAAGACTAAATATGGTATTATACGCAATAGTGAACAGTACCGTGAGGGAAATTTATTTAATAGTAATTTTATAAGCAGCTCGAGAATAATTTTAAGAAATAACAAGAGCGTACCTTTTGCATAATGGGTCAGCAAGTTAATTTTAGATGCAAGTAGAAAAAGTTTTTACTGTCAAATGAGTAGAGATACTAAAGGAGAAATTAAAGGCGTTCCCCTTTACTATCTCAAAAAGGAGATTAAGTATCAAACGTCAGGTTGCTTGATGTGATATGGATGTTAGTAAAATAAGCACAAAGGTTTTTCAGATAATCCTTATGTAGAGAAATCGATTATGAAATAATGAAGAAGTTTCTAAAATTAGACCCGAAGACTAGTGATCTTACCGTTATCAGGATTATAAAAGTCCGAACGGGTTATCGTTGTAAAGATATCCGAAGAATTGTGGTAAGTAAGTGAAAGACAATACTGACTAGGATAGCTGGTTTTCTGCGAAATCTATATAAGTAGGTAATTCAAATTACATCTTAGCAGGTACAGAACTGTGATCTCAGGTAATTATCATAATTTATTAAAAAATTTTTTTTAATAAAAATGGACTTACATATATCGGGCAACCGTGAAGGTTTTATCGGTGAGTATTCGCACTCGGAAGGGCAAAGATGAATATTTAATGATCGGACATAGTACGCTAAGGTTGTATGTCTAAAGGGAAACAGCCCAGAACAAGAGTTAAGGTTCCAAAATTAATGTT
>WNFM01182103.1_pt1 | contig 27797 bp, 21 predicted proteins | sample 5400271 | NCBI WGS metagenome assembly WNFM01 (sample SAMN13153352, study PRJNA577476) | soil metagenome | isolation source: 60 cm saprolite on Douglas fir-dominated hillslope | place: USA:California | collected 2013-09-17 | reverse complement strand
CGCTCGCCGAGGTCGAGGCGCACATGCGCCACACGCACCGTGAGTGGGGCGAGCTCGACGAAGAGCGCATTCACCATCTCGCCGTCCACGGCTCGCGGCGCGACGGCGACGGTTATCGCCTGCACTACGACCCGCAAATCACGCGGCTGCTGCAGCCGCTGCCGCTCGCCCCGGGCATCTTCCTCTGGGACGCCTGGTATCGACTGCGCTGCCCGGCGTTGCTGCTTCGCGGCGAGCATTCGCGGATCTTCCCCGAGTCGGTCGCTGCTACGATGCTCGACGTGAAGCCCGCCGCGGTGCTCGAGGTGATCGCCGGCGTGGGCCACGTGCCTTCGCTGATGGTCCCCGGCCAGATCGCATCGGTGCGCAACTTTCTGCTCGCTCCCGCTGACAAAGCCGAATGGTCGCCACACCGGTCGTCTTCCTCCCCGGCCTCCTCGAGGACGCCGACGCGTTCGAGGCCCAGTGCGCGCGTCTCAGGGAATTCACGGCCTGCATCGTCGCCGACCTGACGGGCGCCGACACCATCGCCGACCTGGCGCGCTCCGCGCTCGAACAGGCGCCCGCCGGGCGGATCGCGCTCGCCGGCCACTCGATGGGCGGCTACGTCGCGCTCGAGGCCATGCGCCAGGCGCCCGGGCGCATCGAGCGGCTCGCGCTCCTCAACACCCATGCGCGCCCCGATTCCGAAGAGGCGACCGCGAACCGCCGGCGCCTCATGGCGCTTGCGGAGAAGGATTTCCCCGGCGTGATCGCCTCGCTCATGCCGAAACTCATGACCGGGGAACACCTACGCGACGCCGACCTCACAGGGACGATCACCGAGATGGCGCTCGGCGTCGGCAAGGAGGCTTTCCTGCGCCAGCAGCGGGCGATCATCGGGCGCATCGACAGCCGACCGCACCTCGCAGCCATCGGCTGCCCGACGCTGGTGGTCGCGGCGCGTGCCGATGCCCTGATGCCCGTCGAACTCCTCGCCGAGCTCGCGAGCGGCATTCCCGGCGCCACGCTCGAGATCGTCGAGGATTCGGGTCACGTGGCGAGCCTGGAGCAGCCCGGCCGCGTCGCCGACCTCCTGGTGCGTTGGCTGAGATCCTGAGGGAACCGGCGCTATGTCCTGAACTCGCGGCCGCGCCGAGCGTCTGACGCAAGCCTCCTCGACCGGGACGACTCGCCCTCATCGCCGGCATCCTCATCCTCGTGATGCCGCGGCTCCTCAACTTCATCGTCGCGATCTACCTCATCGCGATCGGCGTCGTCGGCCTGCTGGCGGGCGTGAGGCTATGAGGGTCTAGAGCGGCGAGCGCACGACCGGCGTCGAGACGGGCTCCTTCACCCCCGCGACAGCCTTCTTCGCGGCGTCGTTGAGCGCTCGCGCGGCGATGCCGGTCGAGGAGACGCGCACCTCGTAGAGGGCGTTGTCGGCCATCGGCAGCGTCGCCGCCTCGCCCTCGGTCGCATCCACCCACTCCCCGATCCAGCCCTTCGCATCGCGCGCGAGCTGCCAGGTGTCGATGCGCTCCGGCGTGCCGAGCTCGTAGGCCGTATGCGGCGCCGCCTTCTCCTCCGCCGGGTTGGCGTAGCGCCCCGTGATCTGGTCCATGCGAAACAGGGTCGAGAACCCGAGCAGGTTCGACGGGCCGTTCCACTTGAGCATGCGCGCGCCCACCTGCCAATCGTCGCCTTTCATGTCGAACACCTGGATGCGCGGGCCCGGGTAGGTGAACATCGCCGTGTAGGTCTTGTCGCCCTTGCGCACGAACTGGACCTGCGTCACGTGCTCGTCGCCGGTCAGCCGCTGGTACCCGGCGAGCGTGAGCGCGATGAAACCCGCGCCGACGCCGGCGGCGAGGAACACGATGCCGACGAGGATGTCGAGCACCGCCTTGCCGTAGCTGTCCCAGAAGATCGAGCGGCTGGCCGCGACGAAGAAGGCCATGGCGACGACGATCAGGAAGGCGGCGAGGACGGGAAAGGTCATGGTGTCGGCGGGGCGGTCCGTGGGACGGTTCGCGTAGGATATCCATTTCCCCGCCCCAGCGTCGCAATGCACCCCCTTCCGGCCCTTTCCCTCCTCGAGACGCGCGTCCTCGGCGTCCTGGTCGAGAAGCAGCACACCGTGCCGGACAGCTACCCGCTGACACTCAACGCGATCGTCTCCGGCTGCAACCAGAAGACGGCGCGCGACCCGGTGATCGAGGCCGGCGACGCCGAAGTGCAAGCGACCCTCGACCACCTCAAGTCGATGGCTCTCGTGGTCGAGTCGAGCGGCGGACGCGTGATGCGCTACGCGCACAACGCGGGCAAGGTGCTCGGGCTGCCGCCGCAGTCGGTGGCGCTGATCGCGGTGCTGTTCCTGCGCGGCCCGCAGACCGCGGGCGAATTGCGCATCAACAGCGATCGGCTGCATAAGTTCGGCGACATCCTGTCGGTCGAGGCCTTCCTGCGCGAGCTCAACGAGCGCAAGGAGGGCGCGCTCGTGAGGGAGCTCGCGCGAGCGCCCGGGACGCGCGAGACGCGCTGGGCGCACCTGCTTTCGGGCGAACCCGCGGCGGAGCCGGCCGCGCCCTCCCCTTCCATGCCGGACGCCGCGATGTCCGTGGGAGAAATCGCCGCGATGAAGGCCAACATCGACCAGCTGCAGTCCGACGTGGCCGAGCTCAGGGAAACGGTCGCGAAGCTGAGCTCGGAGCTCGGCCTCAAGCGCTAGGCAAGCCGGCGACGCCCGCTCACCACTCGCGCCAACCCTTGAGCAGCGGGAAGTAGAGTCCGCGCTTCGCCTGCGGCGCCTGCAACGCGGCGGCGTAGCCGTCGAGCTGCGGGCGATAGCGTTTTTCTTCTTCCGCGAGGAAGCGCTCGAGCCCCGCGCCCTCGTGGCTGCTGGTCTTGTAGTCGGCGATCCACGCCTGCCCCGCGGAGTCGACGAACATCCGGTCGATCACGAACGTTCGCGTGACGCCGTCCACGACGGCCGAGACGCGGTGCTCGTTGCGCGCGTCACGCTGCGGCCCGAGGAGCCAGGCGCCGCGCGGATCCTCGATCGCGTTGGCGAGGGCGGTGATCACGCGCGCCGAGGCTGCCTCCGACTCCGCCTCGGAGACGCCGCGCGCTGCAAGCTCGTTCCCGATCGCGGCGCGCTCGCCCTCGAGCCGCGCCCGGGTCCATCCCTTCGCCTCGTCGTCGGCGATGCGCTGCAGCCAGCGGTGCACGACGCTGCCCACGCACCTCGCGATTTCCCCAACCCACGAGAACTCGATCCGGTCGGCGGCACGCTCCGGCGGCGGCATCCAGGGAACCGGCGTGGGCGCGTCGTAGGCGAACGTGTCGAGGTCGAGGCGGCGCAGCGCTCCCTGCGCGCGCGGCGGAACGGACGCGCGCGGTGGCGGCGCCTCACGGCCCGCCTCGACGCCGAACCCTTCGGCGACGGCCGGCCACAGCTTCGCCAGCAGCGAACCCGGTGCGGGCCGCTTCGTCTCGCCATGCTCGTCCACGTCCACCCCGGCGAGGAGATGGAGGTGGCGCCGGGCGCGCGTCGCGGCGACGTAGACGAGGCGCGCGACCTCATGGTCGGACTTCGCCTTGTCGAGATCGCGGATGTATTCGTAGATGGGATCCTTGTCGAATCCCGTCGGGTTGACGGGCGCGAGCAGCAACGACTTCGAGCGCGTCTCCATCCACAGGAACAGCTTGCGCTCGTCGCGCCCCGTGCCGGCGCCAAGCCCCGGGACGATCACCGTGTCGAACTCGAGGCCCTTCGCCTTGTGGATCGTCATCACCTGCAGCCGGTCGGAGGCTGCGAGGTCGGGAAGCGCGAAGAGCTCGGCCACCGAGGACTCGAATGCGGCCAGGTCCCCGAGCGCGCCCGCGGATTCGGACTCCTCGAGGTGGTCGAGAAAGATGTCCGCGTCCTCGAGGTCGGTCTCGCTCTCGACGCACGCCGGCCCGCCGAGCGCGAGCCACGTGCCTTCGACCGCGTCGCGAAGGCTCGAGCGCCGCCGCCCGGCGAGGGACTCCTCCAGGACCGCGCGCGTCCTTTCGAGGCGCGTGCGCCCATCGGGCGACAGGGCCGCGACCCGGGCTGTCTCGCCCATCGCCTCGCGAATCGTCACCGGCTCGCCCGAGGCGAGGACGAGGAGATCCGCTAGTGTGAGTCCGCACCACGGCGCGCGCAGCACGGCGAGCCATGCGATCCGGTCGCCGAGGTGCGAGAGCGCGCGCGAGAGCGCGAGGAGGTCCTGCACGACCGGCCGGTGGCCGAGCGGCTCGATCTCGATCGCGCGGTAGGGAAGCTTCGCCGCGCGCAGCTGCGGCATTACTTCCAGGAGATGGGTGCGGCTTCGCACCAGGATCGCGACGCTCGGGGGCGCCTCGCCTTCGGCCACCGGCGCCGCGAGCGCCTGCGCGGCGATCTCGGCCACGCGCCGGCCCTCGCCGATACCATCGCCGGCGAGGAAGGCATGCATCGTCACCGGCGCATCCTCGGCCGCGTGGACCGCCTCCGATGCAGAGTAGGTCACGGCGCCGGTCGCGAAGTCCTCCTCGCGCGGCATGATCGCGGTGAACGCGCGGTTGACCCACGACACGATGCCTTCCTGCGACCGGAAATTCGCGCGCAGCCGCAGCGCCTCGAGCTTCACCGTGCCGATGCCGCGGTGGAAAGCCTCGAGGAAAAGGCCCACCTCCGCCTCGCGAAAGCGGTAGATCGACTGCATCGGGTCGCCCACCACGAAGAGCGTGCGCCCGTCGTCCGGCTCCCACCCGGATGTCAGCCGCTCGAGCAGCTCCTTCTGGGTGTAGGACGTGTCCTGGAACTCGTCGACGAGGATGTGGCGGATCCGGTAGTCGAACGTAAGCAGCAGGTCGGTGGGCTCGTCGGGGCCACCGAGAGCCTGGAGCGCACCGTGGGCGAACTCGATGAAATCGGCGCGGCCATGGGCGGCGAACACCACGCGCAGCTCCATGAAGGCCCTTTTCGAGAGGGACACGACTGCCTCGAGCGCGTCCCACTGCTCCTCCGAATAGCGCTCGGGGGGCAGCGACTGGAGCGCGCACAGCGCCTCGAGAAGGCCCTCGCTCTCGCGCAGCGCCTGCGGCGGCGGATTCTGCTTGCGCCATTCGCCCTTCGCGGTGAGATAGGCGTTGGCGAGGCTGATCCACGCATCCACATCGTCGCCCCGCGGCGCGGGGATCGCGCCGGGCCAAACGTGCCGCGCGCGATCCACGGCCCTCGCGCGCACCTCCACGAGCGCCTTCTCGAGCACCTCGCGCTCGCTCGCGTCGCGCAGCGTACGGATCCAGTGGTCGCGCTGCGCGAGCATCGCGGCGAGGAGCTTCTCGCCTTCGGCGGCATTGTTGTCGACGTGGGCCAGCAGGCGCTCGACGAGCGGTGCCGCGTCGTCTTCCTCCTCGACGAGAGCGAGCACATTGCGCGCCGCTTCGGCGTACATCGCCGATGCGTCCTCGACCACCTCGGGCTGCGCGCCGAAGCGCGACAGGAACGGCATCTGCCGGGTGAGCGAGGCGCAGAGCGCGTCGATCGTCTGCACATGCAGGCGCTCGGCACTCTCCTCGAGCTTCCAGCCGAGCGCGTCGTTGCGTGCGAGTGCCGCGCGCGCGAGCTCCCAGGTGCGTGCGCGGTGCGCTCTCGCGGGGCGCGGGTCCGAGCGGGCGCCGCGCAGCGCCTCGAGGATGCGCGCGCGCATCTCCGCCGCGGCCTTGATCGTGAACGTGATCGCCGCGATCTCCTCCGGACGGCGCACCTCGGCGAGGAGCGCGAGGTAGCGCTGGATGAGGAGCTCGGTCTTGCCGGAGCCCGCCGGCGCCTGCACGATGAACGAGCGATGCGGATCGAGCGCGCGCTCGCGCTCGGCGGCGTCGGGGATGGACCGCTCAGTCATCCTCGTCTTCCGCGCGCCCGACCGAGAACGGCGCCTTCTCCGCGATGCGGCAGAACACCGGTTGGTCGCAGTTCGCGCAGGTCATCGGCCCGCGCTTCGGATCGGCGCGCGCGTCGCCCGAGGCGAACGACCGGCCGATCGCCTCGACCTCCGCGCGCCACCCATCGACCAGCGCGTTCCAGTCGCGATACCGCTTCGCCGCAAAGCTGCGATCCTTGCCGATGAGCGTCACGTCCGGCACGAGGTCCGCCGAGCGGCCGATGCCGCGGAAGCGCATCTTGCCGCGCTTCACCTGCGCGAACGCGACGACCGCGACGTCCTGCGCCGCGAGCGCGTAGAGCGGCAGCTGCGTTGTAGTCGATGATCGCGTGCCCGCCGGAGGCGAGCCGATCCATCCGGTCGAGCTTCGCGTTCACCGTCACGCCGCCGAAAGTCAACGGGCGCTTCTCCTCGATCGCGACCACCTCGAAATCAGGGCGCCGCGATTCCGCGGCGAGCCAATCGCGCGCGAGGGCGACGAGCCTCGCTCTTTCGAGCGCCTCGAAACGGCCCGCGAGCTTCTCCGCGCGATAGCGTCGCAGCGACCCCAGCGCTTCGTCGGCGCATTTCTCGAGGAGCGCCGTGAGTTCCCCCGGTGCGGTCGCTTCGAGACGCTGGCGCGTCCCCAGCGCCGTCCACACCGCGGCGAGCATCGCGTGCACGACCGTGCCGCGATCGGTGGCCGCGAGGCCCGAGCGCGGCGTCTCGAGCGGCTTCGCCGCGAGGCGGTATTTCGCCACGGCGCGAAAGGGGCACGCCGCCTGGTCGCGGAAGAGGCCGGTGCCGCCCGTATGCAAGCCTTCGCCTATGGCGCTGGTGCGCGCGTCGTCGATCGTCTCGACGCGGCCGCCCGCGTGGACCGCCTCGCGCAGCGTCCTGAACGCGCCGACCGCGAGGTCCTCGAGCGTCGCGGGCGCGACCGATTCGATGAGCGGGCTCGGCCCCACCTCGCTCTCGCCCTTCATGCGCGCATGGCTCACGACGACCTCGCCTGCCGCGCGCATCCATCCCTGCGTGATGCGCCGGTCGAGCTCGAGGGAGGACACGGGATCGGCCTGCGGCACGCCCGCCGAGCGCTGCGCGCCCACCGGAAGGAACGGATGCGGCTGCGCGGCGAGCGGCCACGCGTCGTCGGTGAGTCCGGTAATCCACAGGTGGTCGAACTCGAGCCCGGCCGATTCGAGGATGCCGACCACTTGCACGGGGGCTTCGCCGCGATCGGGCTGGAAGATCGTGTCGCGGGCGAGGAGCACGAGTCGCCGGTGCGCTTCCGCGTGGCCCATCTTGCCGCTCACCCGGTCGAGGCGCGCGAATTGCGCGAGCGCGTCGTGCCATTTCTCGAGGGTCTGGAATTCGTGCGAGTCGAGCGTGCGCTCTCCCGGAAAGCCCACCGCGCGCAGGGCGTCGGAAAACGCGCGCGCCCATTGGGGCGGCGCGTGCGCGCCGAAGAGGCTCGCCTTGCGCAACGTCGCCAGCCGCTCGAGGAGCTCGACGAGCTTGGGCGCGCGCGGCGCGGATTCGGAGCGCGCGAGGCGCACGAGGGTGTCGAGCGTCACCTGCGGGCGGCAGCGTTCGCGCAACCGTACGTCGAGCCTCGCGCGCGCCGCGGCCTCGGCCTCGCCCGCGGCGAGGAACGGCGAGCGGACGAGCCGGCTCACGTCCTCGAACGGCGCCTCGCGCCCCGCGAGCGCGAGCACGGCGAGTGCGTCGGCCACCAGCGGCTCGTCGGCGAGCGGCCGCCCGAGCGACATGTTGAATGCGCTCGCCGCGTGCGCACCCGGAAGGGCCTGCGATGGCTGCAACGCGTTCGCGAAAGCGCGGCGCACGAGGGCGCGCAAGCGCGCGAGGTCGGGCACGATCACGCCGATGCGCGCCGCGGGTTGCGCCTCGAGGCGCGTGCGCGCCCAGCGCGCCGCAGCCTCGATCTCACGCTTCGCCTCGGAGAACTCGACGCGCGTCGCGTCCGCGCGCCGCTCCGGCGGATGCGCCTCGCTGAGGGCGCATCCGAGCGCGCCGAGCGCATCGATAAAATCGCGCATCTGCGGCGTGACGATGTCGAACCCGTAGAGCACCAGGGTCGCGGGCTTGCGGACCAGCGAGTTGGCGAGGAGCGGCCGGACGACGTCGGGAAGGCGCGCGCCGTCGACCTGGCGCCGGTCGGCGGTCGCCGCTTCGTAGCGGGCGGCCCATTCGAAGAAGGCCTGCGCGTCCTCGTGCACCGGCCCCTTGCGCCGCCCGAGGAGGCGCCAGCCGTGCGCGAGCCGCCAAGCCTCGCGACATTGCTGTGCGGCGAAAGCGGCGGACAGCAGCGCCGGCGAGAAACGGCCGGCGTGGATCGCTTCTTCCCACAGCGCCGCCTCCTGCGCGGGCGTGAGCAACACCGGGACATCCGCGCCGACCTCGGAGTAGAGCGCGTCCTCCCAAAGGCGCTCGACGAAGGCGCCGAAGGGAAGGATGTCCGCCGTTTCCCACGCGGCAAGCCCGCGCCCGCGCTGCGCGCGCGCGAAATCGCCCTGCAGGGCCTGCGCGAGGCGCCGGTTCGGTGTGAGCAACGTGATGCGGGCCGCGTGGCCTTCGGCGAGGCGGGCGAAGAGCTCGCCCTTCTCCAGGCGCGGCAGTTCCCGAGGCATACGGCGATGATAGCGGGCCGGGCGGCTCGCCACGTGAGCCAGCAAGACCTGCGGCCCGTTCCTCAGTACGCGCTCGCCTGCTCCAGCACCTCGAGCGCCGCGTTGTCGAGCTCGAGCTCGGCGGCCGCCATGATCTCGCGCAGCTGCGCGATCGTGGTGGCGCTTACGATCGGCGCGGTGATAGCCGGGCGCGCCATCAGCCACGCCAGCGCCACCTGCGAGCACTTCGCCTTCTTCGCCTTCGCCACTTCGTCGAGGCCCGCGAGGACCTTCGTGCCGCGCTCGTTCATGTAGCGGCGCTTGATGCCCTCGCCGCGCGGACTCTGCGCGAGGTCGGCCTCGGTGCGGTACTTGCCGGTGAGGAATCCGGCGGCGAGCCCGAAGTACGGAATCACCCCGATGCCCTCGCGCACGCAAAGGGGCGCGAGCTTCGCCTCGAACTCGGCGCGCGTGTAGAGGTTGTAGTTCGGCTGCAGCGTCTCGTAGCGCGGGAACCCGCGCCGCTCGCTCGCTCCCAGCGCCGCGGCGAGGCTTTCGGCGGAATAGTTGGACGCTCCTATCGCGCGCACCTTGCCTGCCTTCACGAGGGCCGCGTATGCCTCGAGCGTTTCCTCGATCGGGGTCGCGGCGTCCTCGGTGTGCGACTGGTACAGGTCGATGCGGTCGGTCTGCAGGCGGGCGAGCGATTCCTCGACTGCGGCGAGGATGTAAGCCTTCGCGAGGCCCTTCTTCGGGCCCGGCATCTCCATCCCGACCTTGGTGGCGAGCACGATCTTTTCGCGGCGTCCGCCGCCCTGTTTCATCCAGCGCCCGATGATCGTCTCGGACTCTCCGCCCTTGTGGCCGGCTACCCACGTCGAGTATGTGTTGGCCGTGTCGACGAGGTTGAAGCCGCCGTCGACGAACGCGTCGAGGATGCGAAAGGCGGTCGGCTGGTCCACCGTCCAGCCGAAGACGTTGCCGCCGAACGCGAGCGGGGCGACCTCGATGCCGGAACGGCCGAGCGCCCGGCGCTTCATGGCGAAACCCGGCGCGCGGTCTCGAGGAACCGGCCCGACTGGTAGTCGGCGTAGGCGCGGCGGATCTCGTCCATCGTGTTCATCACGAAGGGCCCGTGCGCCACGACCGGCTCATCGATCACGGGGCCCGCGAACAGCAACGCGCGCAGCTTGATGTCGGCCTCGAGGCCGAGGCTCGCGGGCTCGCCCCCGGCGACGGGCTTGAACCACACCACGTCTTCATCCTTCACCGGCGTGTCGTCGCCTTCGATGCGCCCGTGCCCGGACACCACGTAGAGAAACGCCCGCTGGCCCGGCGGGACTTCCAGCTCGACGCGCTTCTCGCCCTCGAGCGACACGTCGAGCAGGGTGAGCGGCCAGAGGCTCGCGTGAGCCTGCTCGAGCCCGGCGTGGCGCCCCGCGTAGACGCGCACCTCGTAGCCGCGCCCGCGCTTCACCGGCGTGTCGGCGACGCGCTGGTCGCGATAGGTGGCCTCGGCCATCTTCTGCGCCGCGGGGAGGTTCAGCCACAGCTGCAGCGAATGGACGCCGCGCTTGCCGGGCATCTCGCTATGGACCACGCCGCGCCCCGCGGTCATCCATTGGATGTCGCCTTCGCCGAGCGCGCCGTGCGCTCCGGTGTGGTCGCGATGCTCGAGGTCGCCCTCGAGCACGATCGTCACCGTCTGCAAGCCCCGGTGCGGATGGTCGGGAAAGCCCGCAGGCGGCGAGAACCAGTCTTCGGCGAGCAGCAGGAAGGGCGAGGCGCGCTCGAAATCCTGCGGCGGCACGACGAGGCGGGCACGGTGCGCGGGCGATTGCTCGGAGGGAGGATCGGCGTGCGCGATCCGATCGATTTCGATGTCCATGATTTCCTAGACGAGGGCGCGTTCGGTGAGTTTCTCGAGCACCGCCAGGGGCGAGGCGCCGCGATCTTCCATCGCTTCGACATCGACGTAGAGGGTCTGTTCCAGCGCGAACTGCCCCGACGTCGCGGCATGCACGACGCAGTCGGTGAAGCAGATCCACGTCGATCCGCCCGGGAAACCGAATTCCTGGCGCGGCGCCTCGCGCTGGTACCCGGAATCGGCCTTGGAGGCATCGTGCAGCTGCAGCATCAGGTGATCGTAGGCGCTCCGGCGGCTCTTGGTGATGCCCAGCGCGCCGAGGGCCCACGCGGCGCCCGGAAGCGCGGGCCGTGCGCGCGGCAGGAAACGTTTCGCGTGCTCGGGGAAGCGCTCGCCGATGAGCCAGGTGCGCGCGAGCCCCTGCGGATGCAGGTTGGTGAAGACCCGCAGGATCCGGCGCCCCCGCATCGGGTTCGACGGGAAGGAATCGACGTGCATGCGCGTGTCGTCTTGGCGCCACGACAGCCCGCGGTTTTCGATCGCGCACGGGCGAAACGAGGTCGCGCCCGGCCGGTAGTGCCCTCGGTAACGGGGGCAGAGGTTCTCGACGAGGCCGGCCGCGAGGCTCGCATAGCGCCCGATCATCTCCGCGAGGCCCGCGAGCTCCTCGGACGCGCCCTTCGCGCCGCGCACCTCGGTCGCCGCGGGCGGCAGGCTGATGTTCTTGCGCCCCTCCCCCGACCAGCGCTCGTCGAGGAAGCGGCGTTCGGAGTCGAGCAGCGCGAAGTGAAGGCGGGGCAGGAGCAGGACGTCGCCCTGCTCGAGGGCGCGGCACAGCCCCTCGCGCTCGGTCGCGTCGATCGGCGCCGCCCAACTGTCATGTCGCAATTCGCGCACGCGATTGTCCAATCTCTTCTCCCGGGCTTCAGCGACGCAGCGGAATCGTAAAGACGATCCGCGTCCCCTTCTCCCGGCCGCCCTCTGCCCGGATCTTGCCGCCGTGCGCCTCCACGATCGCGCGGCTGATGGCGAGCCCGAGACCGGCCCCGCGCCGCGTCCCCCGCGCTTCCCCGCGCGCGAACGATTCGAAGACTTCCTCCTCGCGCCCCTTCGGCAGCCCCGGCCCGTCGTCTTCCACGCTCGCCTCGAGCACCTCGCCCGCGAGCCGCGCGGAAATCGTGACGTGAGTGCCCGCGGGTGTGTGCTTGACCACGTTGCCGATGAGGCTCGCGAAAACGCGCTGCATGAGGTCCGCGTCCAACAGCGGGGCAGGCAGGTCGCGGGGGATTTCGAGGGCGACCTTGTGCTTGGCGAGCACCGTGCCGAGCGCGTGCAGCGCGGCGTCGGCGATATCGGCGAGCGGGTGGCGCGCGAGCTCGAGCTCGACCTCCCCGCTCTGGATTCCCGCCATCAGGAGCGCGTTGCGCGCGACGTCGACGTAGTGCACGCGCTCGAGCGCGGTGGCGACCAGGGTGGCGAAGATCTCGAACTGGTGGCGCTGCTCGGGAATGAAGAGGTCGCGCGCGCGCTCCGGCCGAACGGCGAGCACGCCGCGCGTGCGCGTGGGCGACTTGAGCGGCAGGAAGAGATATTCGTTGCCCGCGAGCGTGTCGGTGCCGCCTCCGGCGGCCTGCGCCTGGTCGAACGCCCACTGCGCCGCCGTGCTGTCGAAAGGGTTGGTCATGCCGCGGCCGGTGGGCGATACCAGCGTGCCGGTCGCGTCGGGCACGAGCACCGCGACGCGAGAGCGGAAGTGGCGCGACATGAAATCCTCGGCCATCTCGATCACCTGCGACGTGGTGCGCAGCTGCGCCAGGTCGCGCGCGAACTCGTAGAGCGTGCGCGCGCGCGCTTCGCGGAAGGAGGCCACGCGCGCCTGGAAGCGCAGGCTGCCCGCGAGCTGCCCGATGAACACCCCGACCACGAGCATCACCGCGAAGGTGAGCAGGTACTGGATGTCGTTCACCATGAACGAGAAGCGCGGCGGCACGAAGAAGAAGTCGAACGCCGCCACGTTCACCGCGGCGCCGACGATCGCGGGGCCGCGCCCCCACTTCACCGCGAGCAGCACGATGGTGAGCATGAACAGCATCGCGATCGTCGCCAGCTCGAAGCTCGGGTAGAGCGCGAAGGCGACCGCGGTGGTGAGCGCGCACGCGATCGCCGTCCAGACGTAGCGCACGCGTTTTTCGGTCGTGCGGTGGCTCGGCGGCTCGATCCTCGCGGGAAGGGCGGCGATCGGGGCGCCCGAATCGGTGCCCGCGCGCCCGATCTCGACCACGTCGATGCTCGCGTTGGCCAAGGCGATGGCGTCGCTCATGCTGCGCTCGAGGCGGAAGCGCCGCGGGCGGCCGCGACCCACGACCACGGTGGAGATGTTCTGGCCCCCGGCGTAGGCGACGATCGCCTCGCACTCGTCGTTGCCGGTGAGGATGGCGGTCTTGGCGCCCAGCTCCTCGGCGAGGCGCACCACGCTCAGGATCCTGCCGCGCTCCTGCGCCGCCAGGCGCTGCAGGCGCGGCGTCTCGACGTATACCGCCGTCCACGGGGCGTCGAGCTGCTTGGCGAGGCGCGCGGCGCTGCGCACGACGTGCTCCGCGCCGGGATCGGGCCCGATGCAGCAAAGGACGTGCTCCTTGGTCTTCCACACGCTCTTCTCGGCGCGGTACTTCTGCACCTCGTCCTCCACCACGTCGGCGGTGCGGCGCAGAGCGATCTCGCGCAGGGCGAGCAGGCTCCCCTTGCTGAAGAACGTCTTCTCCACGTCGCGCTCGGACTCACCCACGTGCACCTTGCCCTCGCGCAGTCGCGCAAGCAGCTCGTCGGCGGACATGTCCACCATGACGGTCTCGTCGGCGGTGTCGAAGAAGGTATCGGGAACGGTCTCGGTCTCGCGGATGCCGCAGATCTCGCCGACCACGTCGTTGAGGCTCTCGAGGTGTTGCACGCTCATCGTGGTGTAGACGTCGATGCCGCTCGCGAGGAGCTCGTCGACGTCCTTCCAGCGCTTCGGATGGCGCGCGCCGGGCGGATTGGCGTGGGCCAGATCGTCGAGGAGGAGCACCTGCGGGTGGCGCGCGAGCGCCGAATCGAGGTCGAGCTCGCCCGGCGCCGGCACGCCGCCGACCTGCCCCGCGGGCAGCATCTCGAAGCCCTGCAGGAGCATCCGGTCCGAGCTCTCGTGGGCGTCGACCACCGCCGCGACCACCTCGCGGCCGGAATCGCGCACGCGCTTGGCCGCATTGAGCATCGCGTTGGTCTTGCCGGCGCCGGGGAAGGCGCCGAAGAATATCTTCAGCTTGCCGCGCCGGGATGCCTCGGACGCAGGGACCGGGACTCCGGGAGCCGGGCCGGGATCGGGCATGGCTTCGCTCATATGCAATTCTAGCTAGAATCGCCGGTCTGACAGGCCACCATGGAAGAAGCCCTCCTTCTCGCCCGAGCCCAGTTCGGGCTCAACATCGGCTTCCACATCCTGTTTCCGACGCTGACCATCGCGCTCGCCTGGTTCCTGCTCGGCTTCCGGCTCGCCTACCAGCGCACCCGCGACCCTTCCTGGCTCGCCACCTACAAGCTCTGGGTCAAGATCTTCGCCCTCACCTTCGCGATGGGTGTGGTCACGGGCGTCACCATGTCGTTCCAGTTCGGCACCAACTGGCCGCGCTACATGACGACGGTGGGCGCGATCGCCGGGCCGCTGCTCTCGTTCGAGGTGCTCACCGCGTTCTTCCTCGAGGCGACGTTCCTCGGCATCATGCTCTTCGGCATGAACCGCGTGCCGGACTGGGTTCACATCACCGCGACCGCGCTGGTGGCGTTCGGCACCACCGTGTCGGCGTTCTGGATCCTCGCGCTCAATTCGTGGATGCATACTCCGGCAGGGCACGTGCAGGCCGGCGGGCAATGGATCGCGGCCGACTGGCTGCCGGTCATCTTCAATCCGTCGTTCCCCTATCGCCTCACCCACATGCTGCTCGCCTCGGGGCTCACCGCGAGCTTCGTTCTCGCGGGGCTGTCCGCGTGGCGCCTGATCCACGCCCCGTTCGACAGTGGCGCGATGCGAACGTTGCGCGCGGGGCTGCGCGTCGCCGCCGTGCTGGTGCCGATCCAGATCTTCGTCGGCGACCAGCACGGGCTCAACACGCTCGAGCACCAGCCGGCCAAGATCGCCGCGGTGGAGGCGTTGTGGCACACCGAGCGCGGCGCGCCCCTGGTGCTGTTCGCGATCCCCAACGAGGAGAGGAAGCGCAACGACTATTCCGTCGAGCTTCCCTACGGCGCGAGCCTCATCCTGCGCCACGATCCGCGCGCCGAAATCAAGGGAATCGACGCCTTCGAGCCCGACCGGCCCCCTGTCGCCCCGCTCTTCTTCGCGTTCCGCGCGATGGTGGGTATCGGCGTGCTGATGCTGCTCGTGTCGTGGTACGGGGCGTGGCGTACGCGGCGCGCGCAGCAGGCGCCGCCCTGGCTCCTGTGGGTGCTGGCGGCGTTCACGTTTTCCGGATGGGCGGCGACGCTCTGCGGCTGGCTCGTGACCGAGATCGGCCGCCAGCCCTGGCTCGTGACCGGAGTGCTGCGCACCGCGCAGGCGGTGGGCGACATCTCGCCCGCGCAACTCGGCGCGAGCCTCACGGGCTACATCCTCACGTACGCGGCGCTCTTCGTCGCCTACATGGTCGTGCTCACCCACCTTGCCGGCAAGGGCGCCGAGCCCGATCCGCCCGCCGACGTGATCTCGATGCCCGTGGCGCGGGCGGCGGAGTAACCGAACCTATGAACATCGACCTGCCGCTGGTCTTCATGGTGCTGATGGGCGCCTCGGTGCTCGCGTACGTGGTGCTCGACGGCTACGACCTGGGCGTCGGCATGCTGATGCCCGCGGCGACCGCAGAGGAGCAGTCGGTCATGGTGGCCTCGATCGGGCCGTTCTGGGACGCCAACGAGACCTGGCTCGTCCTGGGCGTGGGCATCCTGCTCGCGGCATTTCCGGTCGCGCACGGCGTGGTGCTCGGCGCGTTGTACCTGCCGGTGGTCGCGATGCTGGTCGGGCTGATGCTGCGCGGCGTGGCTTTCGAGCTGCGCGTGAAGGCCGAAGGCTGGCATCGGGAGATGTGGAACTGGCTCTTCTGGGCGGGATCGTTCGCGGCCTCGTTCTTCCAGGGCGTGATGCTCGGGCGCTACATCACGGGGTTCGGCAGCGGCTTCGGCTACTGGGCGTTCGCCTTCGTCGTGGGCGCGAGCCTTTGCGGCGGCTACGTCCTGCTCGGCGCAACGTGGCTCATCCTCAAGGGCGAGGGGTCGCTGCGCAAGAAGGCGATCGGCTGGACGCGCTGGGGGCTCATGTGGGTGGCGCTCGGAGTGGCCGCGGTGAGCCTCGCCACGCCCCTGGTGAGCGAAACGGTGCGCGCCAAGTGGTTCGACTTCCCGCGCACGCTCGGGCTCATGGTGCTGCCGGCGGCGACGCTCGCCGCCGGCGTGTGGCTGTGGCGCTCGACGCGCCACGACGCGCGCGTCGCCGACTACCTGCCTTTCGTCGCGGCGCTCGCCATCTTCGTGCTCGCGTTCCTCGGCCTCGCCTACAGCCTGTATCCGTACGTGGTGATCGATCGCCTGACGATCTGGGAGGCCGCCGCGCATCCCTCGGCGCTCAAGGTCCTGCTCATCGGCGCCGGCATCGTGCTGCCCTTCATCATCGGCTACACGATCCTGTCCTACCGGATTTTCGGAGGAAAGGCGAAGGCAGGACTTTACGACTGATCGAGTTACTTTTCGATCAGGTGCTTCTTTTCCTTGACGTCCTTCCAGTCGTCGGCGTCGGGCGGCGCGGGCTTGCGCTCCACGAGCGGCTTCCACACCTTGCACAGCTCCGCGTTGAGCGCGATGAACTCCTTCTGCGGCGCGGGAACGTCATCCTCGGCGAAGATCGCCTCGACCGGGCACTCGGCGACGCACAACGTGCAGTCGATGCACTCGTCGGGATCGATCACCAGCATGTTCGGGCCCTCGCGGAAGCAGTCGACCGGGCAGACGTCCACGCAGTCGGTGTACTTGCACTTCACGCACGACTCGGTCACCACGTACGTCATGAAAGGGGGCCTTTCGCCAGGCGCTCGCAGGAGTGAAAAAGGACCGGCATTTTAGCACCGCCCCCACGGGCGCCCCAACCCGCGCCTTTGCCACCGGCACCCCGTTTGGACTTACAATGAGCGCCATCGATCGCCCCGGTCCGCGTGCCGGACCCCCCTTCGGGCGAGACCCAAAATCCTAGACGAGGCGCCAGTGGCAGAAAAAATCGTTCACATCACCGACGACACGTTTGAGCTCGAGGTCCTGCAGTCGCAGACCCCGGTGCTGGTCGACTACTGGGCCGAATGGTGCGGCCCGTGCAAGATGATCGCCCCGGTCCTCGACCAGATCGCGCGCGACTACGAGGGCCGGCTCAAGGTCGCCAAGCTCAACATCGACGAGAACCAGGTCACGCCGCCGAAGTACAACGTGCGCGGCATCCCGACGCTGATGCTCTTCAAGAACGGCACCCTGGAGGCGCAGAAGGTGGGCGCCCTCTCGAAAACCCAGCTCGCAGCGTTCATTGACAGCAATATCTGAACCCGATACCCTGAATTTAGCCTTGGCTGTCCGCTCGCGGCTCGCCTAGCCGGCAAGCCGCGCTTCCCGCAGCATCCCCCGCAGCCAGGCTCGACTCCCTCTCTCGATTTTCCCGGCCCGTGACGTCTTTCCGGGCCCGTCCCCAAACCCTCGCAAGGCAGGTTCCGCGGCATATATGCACCTCTCCGACCTCAAGCTGAAACACGTATCCGAGCTCGTCGACATGGCGAACACCGGCGAGCTCGAAGGCGCCAACCGCCTGCGCAAGCAGGAGCTCATCTTCGCGCTGCTGAAGAACCAGGCGAAGAAGGGCGAGGCCATCTACGGCGACGGCACCCTCGAAGTCCTGCAGGACGGCTTCGGCTTCCTGCGCTCGCCCGACACCTCCTACCTCGCGGGTCCCGACGACATCTATGTCTCGCCCTCGCAGATCCGGCGCTTCAACCTGCACACCGGGGACTCGATCGAGGGCGAGATCCGCACGCCCAAGGACGGCGAACGCTACTTCGCCCTGGTCAAGGTCGACAAGGTCAACAGCGAGCCGCCGGAGAACGCGAAGACCAAGATCCTGTTCGAGAACCTCACGCCGCTGCATCCCGACGAGTCGATGCGGCTCGAGCGCGAGATCAAGGCGGAGGAGAACCTCACCGGGCGCGTGATCGACATCATGGCGCCCATCGGCAAGGGGCAGCGCGGGCTCATCATCTCGCCGCCCAAGGCCGGCAAGACCGTGCTGATGCAGCACATGGCCCATGCGATCACCGCCAACCACCCTGAGGCGGTCCTCATCGTGCTGCTGATCGACGAGCGCCCCGAGGAAGTCACCGAGATGACGCGCACCGTCAAGGGCGAGGTGGTCGCCTCGACCTTCGACGAGCCGGCCACGCGCCACGTGCAGGTCGCCGAGATGGTGATCGAGAAGGCCAAGCGCCTGGTCGAGCACAAGAAGGACGTGGTCATCCTCCTCGACTCGATCACGCGCCTCGCCCGCGCCTACAACACCGTCGTGCCCGCCTCCGGCAAGGTGCTCACCGGCGGCGTCGATTCCAACGCCCTGCAGCGCCCGAAGCGCTTCTTCGGCGCCGCGCGCAACGTCGAGGAAGGCGGCTCGCTCACGATCATCGCGACCGCGCTCATCGATACCGGCTCGCGCATGGACGACGTGATCTACGAGGAATTCAAGGGCACCGGCAACATGGAGATCCACCTCGACCGGCGCATGGCGGAAAAGCGCGTGTACCCGTCGATCAACGTGAACCGCTCCGGCACTCGCCGCGAGGAACTGCTGATCGCGCCGGAAATCCTGCCGAAGGTGTGGATCCTGAGGAAGCTGCTGTTCGGCATGGACGAGCTCGAGGCGACCGAATTCCTGCTCGACAAGCTGCGGGCGACGAAGAACAACGACGAGTTCTTCAACTCAATGAAGAAGGGGTAGGGCCAAAACCGGCGAAGCAGGGTTCGCGCCAAAAAGTCCAGTCCGCTCAAAGACCTGGCACTCCACAAGGCTCGCTGACAACCCCTTGCTTTGATTGGTCTTTTCGGGGATAATTGAGGTTTCCCGGGCATACGCGCGAAACGGAAGTTCGTGCCCACCCACTAGGCGACGACAATGAAAGACGGCATCCACCCCAATTACCGCGAAGTCGTGTTCCTCGACACCAGCTGCGATTTCGGCTTCGTGACGCGCTCGACTGTCGCGACGAACGAGACGATCAAGTGGAAGGACGGCAAGGAGTATCCGGTCTACAAGATCGAGATTTCCGCCGAGTCCCACCCGTTCTACACCGGCAAGCAGAAGATCGTGGACACGGCGGGGCGCGTCGACAAGTTCAAGAAGCGCTACGCGCGCAAGGGCTCGGCCAAGGCGGCCGGATAGTCGGCGTGCGTCGCTCTCGCCAAAGGCAGCCCGCGGGCTGCCTTTTTTGTCGGCGCGTTTCCGGCTTCGACGCCCGGACACGCCCCAACGTCGCGAGCCATGGCGACTGAGCGACCCAACGCGCGCATGAATTGGGACCTGAGCCAATCGATCGCGTACGACGGGACGCGCACGCCCCTCAAGTCGACGTTATTCATCGTCCTGTGCCTCGCGTGGGTGCTGCCGGGCCTGGTGGGCCACGACCCCTGGAAGTACGACGAGGCGGTGGTCTTCGGCGCCGTCACGGAGATGCTCCGCAGCCACGACTGGCTCGCGTTCAGCGTCGCCGGCGAACCCACCTTCGAACGCGCGCCGCTCTTCTTCTGGGTCGCCGCGGCCTTCGCCAAGGTGTTCGGGCTGGTGCTCCCCCTTCACGACGCGGCGCGCCTCGCGGTGGGCTTCTTCATGGCGGCGACACTCGCGCTGCTTTCGGCGGCGAGTTACGAGCTCGAAGGCACGCGCGGCGTGCGCCTGAGCGTCCTCCTCTTCCTCGGGTGCCTCGGCCTGTTGATCCGGGCCCACGAGATGAGCACCGACCTCGCCGGGCTCACGGGAGTCGCGCTCGGGCTCTACGGCATCGCGCTCGCTTCGCGGCGGCCATGGCTGGGCGGCGTGCTCACGGGCGCCGGCGTCGGCATGGCATTTCTCGGCGATGGATTCCTCCCGGTGGGAGTTCTCGCGGCGCTGATGGTGGCGCTGCCGGCGACGAGCCCGTTCTGGCGTACGCGAAGCTACGCGACGTCGATGGCGATCGCCGCCGTGGTGGCCGCGCCCCTGCTCGCCGTGTGGCCCGTGGCGCTCACGACTGTCTCCCCAGTGGCGTTGCACAAGTGGATGGCAAGCGCGACCTCGTCGCGCTGGACCGACGGCTTCGGCCAGGGCGACTTCCTCGAGCTGCTCTATTTCGTGCGCATCCTTCCCTGGTACGCGTGGCCCGCGTGGCCGCTGGCCGCCTGGGCGTTGTGGAAGGGACGCCGCAATCTCGCCGCGCGCCGCGACCTGATGCTGCCGCTGGTCTCCTTCGCCGCCTTCTTCGTCGTGATCTCGGTCTTCGGCGAGGCGCGCGACGTGAACGCGCTGCCGCTGCTGCTGCCACTGGCGCTCCTGGGCGCCGCCGAGGTCGACACCCTGCCGCGCGGGGCCGCGAGCGCGCTCGACTGGTTCGGCATGACGACGTTCGGTGACCGCGAGCCCCGAGATCGCCGCGCAATGGATCGCCCGCGAGGTGCCCGGCTACCGCCACAAGTTCAATTTCCTCGCCGTGGCGCTCGCCGCGCTCCTCACGCTCATCTGGCTCGTGGTGGTCGCGAGGTCGTTGCGCTCGACGCGCCGCGCGCTCGTGAACTGGGCGGCCGGGATCACGATGGCATGGATGCTGATGATGACGCTCGGCCTGCCGCTGGTCGACCGCGCTCGCAGCTATCGCGAGATCTCCGCGAAGATCGTCGACGAGTTGCCGCCGAACTTCCGCTGCATCGCGCGCCACAACCTGGGCGACGCGCAGCGCGCGCTCCTCGATTACTTCGCCAACATCCGCACGATACGCGATGACCATCCGACCGCTTCCCGCTGCAAGGCGCTGCTGGTTCAGGCGGCGCCGCTGCAGGTTCCCCGGATGGGCCCCGAGTGGGAGGAGCTCTGGCGCGGCTCGCGGCCCGGCGACCGCAACGAGCTCTTCGTCCTCTACCGCCGGAAATAATTATTTCATCCGCTCGTCGAGGAGCTCGATCCAGTGCCGCACCGGTTTCGGCGTGCCGGATTCGAGGTGCGCGAGGCAGCCGATGTTGGCGGTGGCGATCTCGTCCGGGCGGCCCGACTCGAGCGCGCGGACCTTCTGGTGCAGGAGCTTGCGCGAGAGCTCCGGCTGCAGGATCGAATACGTCCCGGCGGATCCGCAGCACAGGTGCGCATCGGGAACCGCGGTGAGCGTGTAACCGGCTTCTCGCAGGATCGGCTCCACCGACCCCGTGAGCCTCAATCCGTGCTGCAGGCTGCAGGGCGCGTGGAACGCGAGCCTGCGCTCGCCCGCGTCGGGTCGCAGGAGCTCTGCGAGGCGCCCGCGCTCTGCCGCGATCACTTCCGAGACGTCGCGCGCCGCCTCGGAAACCCGCGCCGCCTTGGCGGCATACGCCGGGTCGTGGCGCAAGTGGTGCCCGTATTCGCGCACCATCGTGCCGCAGCCGCTCGCGGTGATCACGATCGCCTCCGCACCGGCCTCGAGCCGCGGCCACCACGCGTCGACGTTGGCCTTCATGAAGCCGAGCGCGTCGCCGGCGTAGTCGAGGTGGAAGGACACGGCGCCGCAACATCCGGCCGCCGGCGCCTCCTCGAGCGAGATCTCGAGCCGGTCGAGAACGCGCGCGGTGGCCGCGTTGATCGACGGGGCGATCGAGGGCTGCACGCACCCCTCGAGGACCAGCATGCGCCGCGCATGTCGCGCCAAGGGCCGTTCCCCCGCGGGATGCGGGCGCGGAATCTTGCGCGCGAGCGCCTTCGGCAGCCACGAGCGCGCGAGCCGTCCGAGCTTCAGCGCAGTCCCGAAGAGTCCGCGCGATGTGAGCACGAAGTTGAGCAACCGGCGCCGCAGGCGCTCGACGGGAGGACGCCCCACCTTGCCCGACAGCACGTCGCGGCCGATATCCACCAGGCGGCCGTACTCGACCCCCGACGGGCACGCCGTTTCGCAGGCGCGGCAGGTGAGGCAGCGGTCGAGGTGCAGCTGCGTGCGTTCGGTGACCGGCGCTCCCTCGAGCATCTGCTTCATGAGGTAGATGCGCCCTCGGGGGCTGTCGAGCTCGTCGCCCAGCAGGCCGTAGGTCGGGCAAGTCGGCAGGCAGAAGCCGCAATGGACGCATTTGCGCAGGATCGCGTCGGCCTCCACGCCCTGCGGCGTGTCCTTGATCCAGTCGGCGAGGCGGGTTTCCATCAGCGTGCCGCACTAGAACGCATACATCCGTCCCGGATTGAGAATGCCGTCGGGATCGAACGCCGACTTGAGCCGGCGATGGATCTTCATGAGCGCCGGGGGGAGCGGATGGAACACGCCGATCGCCTTGTCGCCGCCGCGGAAAAGCGTCGCATGGCCGCCGAGGCGTTCGGCGCTGGAGCGGATGTCGAACGCCTCGAGCTGCCCGCCCAGCCAGCGCAATCCCCCGCCCCACTCGACAAGCTGCGCGTGCGGCGCGCGCAGCGGCTCGGCGGTCTGTGGCACCGACAGGCGCCAGAGCACGCGCGCGCCCGTGAAGAACGCCAGGCGATGTTCGCGCAGGCTGCGCCAGTGCTCGTCGCCGCTCGCCAGCTCCTCGCCGCCTAGCTTCCCCTTCGCCGCCGCGATCGCGCTCGATGCGCCCGAAAGGCGCACCAGCAGGCGGCCCTCGTGCCACGAGGTCGCCGAGAGCGGCAGGGGTTGCCCCGCCCAGCGATTCACCGCCTCGAGCGCGCCATCCTCCTCCATCTCGAAAGCGAGCGTCGCCTCGGCTGCCGGCCTCGGCAGCACCTTGAATGAAACCTCGGTGATCACGCCTAGGGTGCCCATCGCGCCCGCCATCAGGCGCGAGACGTCGTAGCCCGCGACGTTCTTGATCACCCGCCCGCCGAAGGAAAGGTCCTCACCCTTGCCGTTCACGATGCGCGTGCCGAGAACGAAGTCGCGCAGCGAACCCGAATAGGGGCGGCGCGGTCCCGACATCGCGGCCGCCACCGTGCCGCCGATGGTCGCGCCATCGCCGAAATGCGGTGGCTCGAAGGCGAGCATCTGGCGCTCGGCGGCAAGCGCCTCCTCGATCTCGGCGAGCCGCGTGCCCGCGCGCACCGTGAGCACCAGCTCCTTGGGCTCGTAGGCGACGATGCCGGAGTAGGAGGACATCTCGAGCGGCTCGCCGTTCGGTGCCTCGCCGTAGAAGTCCTTGGTGCCGCCGCCGCGAATGCGCAGCGGCTCCTTGCGCCTCGCATGGTCGCGAACGCGCTCGCACAGCCCGGCGATGAAGTCGTCGGCCATCAGAAGCGCGGGATGTCGGGGCGCGGAATCGCGCCGCCGCGCACGTGCATGCCGCCCCACTCCGCACAGCGCTTGAGCGTCGGCACCGCCTTGCCGGGGTTGAGGATGCCGTCGGGGTCGAAGGCGCGCTTCACGTCGTGGAAGGCCGCGATCTCGGGCGCGCGGAACTGCACGCACATCTGCCTGAGCTTCTCGACACCCACGCCATGCTCGCCGGTGATGGTGCCGCCCACGGCGATGCACAGCTCCAGGATTCGGGCGCCGAATTCCTCGCTCTTCTCGAGGTCCCCGGGCACGGAGGTGTCGTAGAAGATGCACGGGTGGATGTTGCCGTCGCCCGCGTGGAACACGTTGCCCACGGTCAGGCCATATTCGCGCGACCAGGCGATCACCTGGTCGAGCACCTCGGGCAGACAGCGCCGTGGGATGGTGCCGTCGATCGTGTAGTAGTCGGGATGGATGGTGGCGAGCGCGGTGAAGGCGCCCTTGCGCGCGCGCCAGAGCTTCGCGCGCTCCGCGTCGTCCTTGGCCACGCGGATTTCGGCTGCGCCGCATCGCTCGAGAATCGCCCGGGTGCGCGCGAAAGTGTCTTCGACCTCGGCGCGGCCGCCGTCGACCTCGGCGAGCAGCAGTGCCTCGGCTCCGCGCGGAAATCCCAGGCCCATGAAGCGCTCGCACGCCTCGATCACGATGCGATCCATCATCTCCAGCGCGGCCGGCACGATGCCTTCGCCGATGATCTCGCCCACCGCCTCGGCCGCCGAGCGTACCGACGGGAATGCAGCCAACAGCGTCTCGGTGGCCTCCGGCAGCGCCACCAGGCGGACGGTCACGCGGGTGATCACCATCAGGTTGCCCTCGCTGCCGGTCACGAGCGCGATCAGGTCGTAACCGGGGCAGTCGAGCGCGCGGCTGCCGACTTCCAGCGGCTCGCCCTCGCCGTCGAAACCTCGCACGGCCGCGACGTTGTGCGTGGTGAAGCCGTACTTGAGGCAATGCACGCCGCCCGAATTCTCGGCGACGTTGCCGCCGATCGAGCACACCGATTGGCTTGAAGGGTCGGGGGCGTAGAACAGCCCGGACGGCGCGGCCGCCTCCGAGACCTGCACGTTGCGCACGCCCGGCTCGACCACCGCCTGGCGCGCGGGCGCATCGAGCTCGAGAACGCGGCGCATCTTGGAGACCACGAGGAGCACGCCGTCTTCGTGCGGGATCGCACCGCCGGAGACGCCGGTGCCGGCACCGCGCGTGACCACCGGAACGCCCGCCGCGCGGCACAGGCGCACCACCGCGCCCGCCTGCGCCTCGCTCTCCGGCAGGACCGCCAGCAACGGCGTGGCGCGGCGCACGATGAAGCCGTCGGTCTCGAACGGCTTGAGGTCCTCGTCGTCGGCGAAGACCGCCGGCGCCGGATCGAGCCGCGCCAGGGAATCGAGCAGCCGCTGCTTGATGGTCGGGCGCGGGAGCGCGCTCATCGTCAGAATCGCGGCAGGTCGGGATGCGGCAGCGCCCCGGCCTTCACCCGCATCGCGCCGTATTCCGCGCAGCGGTGCAGCGTCGGGACGGCCTTGCCGGGATTGAGCAGGCCGTCGGGGTCGAACGCGGCCTTCACGGCGTGGAACTGCGCTAGCTCCGCGGGCCGGAACACCTCGATGCACAGCTCCAGGATGTCGGCGCCGAAGCGCTCGGTGGTCTCGAGCTCACCGGGAATGTTGGCGTCGTAGAGGATCAGCGGATGGAGGTTGCCGTCGCCGGCATGGAACACGTTGGCGCAGCGCAGCCCGTACCGCGCCGAGAGCTCGCCGATGCGCTTGAGCACGCGCGCGAGCGCGCCGCGCGGAATCGAGCCGTCGATGCAGTAGTAATCGGGCGAGATGCGGCCCGCCGCCGGGAATGCGGCCTTGCGCCCCGACCAGAATCGCAGCCGCTCGGATTCGTCGCGCGAGACGCGGATCCCGGTCGCGCCGCTCGCGTGCATGATCGACTCGAGGCTCGCCATCTCGGCGGCGACCTCCTCGCGCGCGCCGTCGCTCTCGACCAGGAGGATCGCCTCGGCATCGAGGTCGTAGCCGGCGTGCACGAACTGCTCGACCGCGTTCGTCGCGAGCTTGTCCATCATTTCGAGGCCCGCGGGAACGATGCCCGCGCCGATCACGCGCGCCACGGCCTCGCCCGCGTGCTCGACGTCGGCGAACGACGCCATCACCACCTGGGCAGCCTCGGGCCTGGGCAGCAGCTTGACGGTCACCTCGAGGATCACGGCGAGCAACCCCTCCGAGCCATGCGCGAGCGCGAGCAGGTCGTAGCCGGGAGCGTCAAGCGCCTCGGAGCCGAGCTCGATGAAATCCCCTTCCATGGTGACGACGCGGACGCGTGTCACGTTGTGCACTGTGAGGCCGTACTTCAGGCAATGCACGCCGCCCGAGTTCTCGGCGACGTTGCCACCGATCGAGCAGGCGACCTGGCTCGACGGATCGGGCGCGTAATACAGGCCCAGCGGCGCGACATGCTGTGAGATCCTCAGGTTGGTCACCCCGGGCTGCACGCGCGCACGGCGCGCGACGGAATCGACTCGCAGCACGCGGTTGAACCTCGCGAGCGACAGCAGGATGCCGTCGGCGAGCGGCAGCGCCCCGCCGGAGAGCCCCGTGCCCGAGCCGCGGGCGACCACCGGCGTGCGCGTGCGCCGCGCCACCGCCAAAACCGCGGCCACTTCGTCTTCGTCGATGGGAATGGCGGCGACCAGGGGCGTCTCGCGGTAGGCGGAGAGCCCGTCGCACTCGTAGGGCTTGAGGTCCTCCTTCTCGGCCAGCACCGCGGCAGGTCCGAGCACGCGGCGAAGCTCCGAGGCGAGGCGCGACCGGCGCTCGCCGGCGGAGGGCGTTACCTCGCTCACGCGGCTCATGTCGAGCTACGACATCACGGATAGCTGCTGGTTGGCCTTTTCGAGGCGCTCGACGAGGGTGTTGAGGAAGCGCTCGTCGAAGAGCCGTCGGCAGGAGAGCGAAGCCGCCCGCAGGTCCTCGGCGCGGATCTTGAGCACGATCACATCCGAGTTGGTGCTCACGGTGGCGGAGCGGTGCGGGGAGTCCTGGTGGGCGAGGTACGACATCTCGCCGAAGCAATCGCCGGCGGTGAGCACGCTCAGCGTCTTCTTGCCGATGGTCACGCGCACGTAGCCGCCGGCGAGGATGTAGAACGAATCGCCGTGATCGCCCTCCTTGATGAGCGCGGTCTCGGGCTTGAACTTGGCCCACTTGGTCAGGCGCAGCACCTCCCAGAGCTCGTTCTCGGGGAAGTCCTTGAAGAAGGGCAGAGTGCGCATCACGCTGAAGCGCTCGGTGTCCGACTCGTCGCGCTTCTCCTCGGCCTTGTGCTCGGCCTTCCAGATCTCGGCGAGCGCGGCGCCGAATTCGTCCCAGCTCGCGAAGCGCTTCGCCGGGTCCTTGGCGATCGCCTTCATGACGATCGCGTCGAGCTCCTTCGACAGCCCCTCGCGGTGCTTGCCGGGCCGGGTGGGATCGGTGTTCACGATCTGGTAGATCACGCTCATCGTGTTGCCGCCGGAGAACGGCAGCTTGCCGCAAAGCAGGTAGTACATCACCACCCCGAGCGCGTAGATGTCGGTGAGGTGGGAGGCCTGCGCGGTGCCGGTGACGAGCTCGGGGGCCATGTAGGCGGGCGAGCCCACGTTGGTGATCACGGTGCGGTCCGAGATCTTGTTGATCGCCGCGCCGAAGTCGGCGATCTTGATCTCGCTGCCTTCCTTGTGGAGGATGTTGCCGGGCTTCAAGTCGCGGTGCGTGAGCCCGAGGCCCTGCGCGAAGCCGAGCGCGCGCACGCACTTGAAGATGATCTCGGCGATCTCGCGCGGCTCGAGGAGGTTCTCGATGCTGCAGAACTTCTCCAGCGTGCCGCCCTCGACGTACTCCATCACGATGTAGCTGTACTTGTCCTCGACCACCGCGTCGTAGATCTGCACGATGTGCGGGTGGTTGAGCTTGCCCGCGAGCGAGGCTTCGTTGAGGAACATGCTGCGGTAGAAGGCGCCGTCCTCGCTCGTCTTCAACGCCTCGGGAAACGAGACCTTGATCGCGACCTTGCGCTTGGCGAACGGATCCTCGGCGAGGTAGACCTTGGCGGAAGCACCCCTGCCGAGCTCTTTCAGCAGCTGGTACTTGCCGACCGACTGCATCGTGGTCATGCGCAATGGCCTCCGTCGACTTCGAGGCTGGACCCGCTGGAGAGCGCCGCCCCGGCCTTAGGTTTATAGCCCCCGATTATAGGGTACGCGACGGGTTTTCCAGGGAGGGCGGTTCTACCTCAGAAGAGGCCGGTGATCTTGCCGTCGTCGCCGACGTCGATCGCGACCGCCGAGGGCACCTTGGGCAGGCCCGGCATGGTCATGATGTCGCCGCAGATCATGACGATGAACTCGGCCCCAGCCGCGAGGCGCACCTCGCGAACGTTCACCACGTGGCCGGTTGGAGCACCACGCAGTTGAGGATCGGTCGAGAACGAGTACTGCGTCTTCGCGACGCAGACGGGATAGTGGCCGTAGCCGCTTTCCTGCAGCCGCTTGATCTGCGCGCGTACCTTGGAATCGGCAGTGATGTCGGAGGCGCCGTAGATTTTGGTTGCGATCGCCTTCATCTTGTCCCAGAGCGTGTCGGAGTCCTCGTAGACGAACTTGAAGTCGTTGGGCACCTCGCACAGGCGGACGACCTCCTTCGCCACCTCGGCGGCGCCTTTGCCGCCATCGGCCCAGTGGCGCGCGAGGATCACCTTCGCCCCGTGGTGGGCCATCTTGTCCATGAGCAGCTTCACCTCGGCGTCGGTGTCCTCGGTGCGGTGGTTGATCGACACC
>WNFM01309723.1_pt2 | contig 27820 bp, 23 predicted proteins | sample 5400271 | NCBI WGS metagenome assembly WNFM01 (sample SAMN13153352, study PRJNA577476) | soil metagenome | isolation source: 60 cm saprolite on Douglas fir-dominated hillslope | place: USA:California | collected 2013-09-17 | reverse complement strand
ACCCGCCTGTAACGCAGAGTCAATTTGTTGCAACACAAAATCTTTTTCCGCTGTCGAGTAAAAGTCCGCAGCGTCGAATCCGATTAGGTCGTCGCGAGGGATACCAGTCATCGCGACGAATTGGGAGTTCACAAAGAGGATCCGGTTGTGATCGTCGAAAATGATGACCCCCTCGTTTAGCACCTCCAGCACGGTTACCATTTGTGTGAGCCATTCGGGACGTTCCAGCTTGACCGAATCGGCACTGAAAGCCGACATCAGGCACCGCCCTTTGTTACGGCGGAAAAGTTCGGCTCGCTCATGACAGCGCGAATTCTAAAGCCGAGATGTTTGTTGTATTCCGGTGAAAGATTCCGGAGGTCGTTGATGGCCGGCCCGGAGGACCGAAGGTACGCTGGGCTTGTTGCAGGAGATGCCGCTTAGCCCGAAAAAGACGTGACTTGAAAGTTCCGCTCGAAACGCCGAGCACAGCGCCCGCCTCTTTACTGGTCAGTTCGTCGTAGTAAGTCATTGTAAAAGCCTGCCGCAGCTCAGGACGCATTTTCCCGAGCAAGACATCGATCAGTTGAAAGGTCTCTTCCGACGCATAAGCGGTTTCGGGATTTGGCTGCGATGCCGGAATCCTTTCTGTCCAGGGCGTCTCATCCGAATCAGAGTGCTCGGGGAGGGCATCGATCCGTGAGTTTGTCCGTTTCCGCAGAATCATCAGCGCAGCGTTCAGCACGATGCGGGAAAACCATGTAGTGAAAGCCGACCGGCCTTCGAAATTGCGCAGATGCCGAAAGGCTGAGAGGAAGGCATCTTGTACCGCGTCCTCGGCGTCTTCTTTATTGCGCAGAATGGAGTAGGCCATTCCCACGAATTTGGGCCGCGAAGCGAGAAACATCTCATGGAGAACATCCATGATCCCGCCGGAATGATGATTTTCCGAAAAATGTGAAGAGTGTAAGGTTAGCCGCGACTTCCTATGCCGTGCACTGGAAAAACGTGAGCGTTTGTCTGCCACCGCCAAGCGGGTAGGTTGCGCCCCGCTCATAGATATAGATCGATAGTTCACTGGCGATCTCCGTTTCCGTCTTCTTGGCATTCAGCATCCGCATGCCCATCGAAGTACGGCAACCGGTAAATCAACCAACCCTACTGTTTTCAATAAAAAACAAGCGTATTGACGGCGACCGGTGGAATCAAGAAACCCACTGGTCCGCAATTTCATGACGGAGGATTGACAGTAACGTCGAGGTCGCGACTGGGTGTCGGGCGATAGAACGGACGACCAAGCGCAGGGAATGGAAACCAAACGTCAGGTCGGCTCGACCTTCTGTGTCGAGGCGACAAAGTCAGTCAAGCGAGTGACAGAGAAACTCAGCTTGCCGAACCAACTTGTTGATTTCACAGAACCTCCACGCATCCTGGGGACGAAGCCCAGGTTGTTTTCTGCGCCGCACGGAATCACAACGTGGTCGTAACGCAAGTGCTTAGGACGAAAGACCCCTCTCCAAATCTCGACTTGGTTCAGTGGCCTGCATCGGCTGAACCTCTTGCGGGAACTCTCTGTACATCAGCGCCACGTCCGCCGAGGCAAAGACCAGCAAGATCCAGAACAAGTCTGCGACGACCAGATGCGTGATCTGCAGCCAGATTGGCGCGAGCAAAACCACATTCATGGCGCCAAGACCGCCCTGCAAGATCAAGGTGCCAATGAGAAGGGAGCGCGTCCGCGAGGCATGGACTTGCCTACTCAAGTTCGTCAGCATTATCCAGAATATATAAACAGCGCCAAGCGCCGCCGTAACCGGGTGTAAAAGCCGCAAGCGCAATAAATAGTGACTGCTTGACGAAAAGTCTTGTGTCAGTGAAGCCTGCAAAGACGTCGGTGGGGAAATCATGTCACCAAAAGCTGCCAGGGAGCCAGTAATCCCTATGGTCATTACGATGGCCAACCCAAGCCCGATCATCACCAGTTCGCGCGGTTTGGCAGTCAGCGCAAAACTGCGTTTGTCGTCCGAGAGCCAGCGCGCCGTCAACGATAGAGAAGCGATAAGGAGAAGGGTATTTCCAAAATGCAAACACAACAGGATAGCGTGTCCTGTGGCTCCATCTTGTGCGGCGTGATTGAAAACCACAAGTAAAGCTCCGAGGAGAGCCTCGTTAAGTAGCAGGACCATCGCAAGCACAGCCGAATAGCGCGGCCAGTCGCCCTTCGATGTCTTCCGCCAGCACCAGACCGCCAGCGACGCAACCAGGATCACCGCCAATCCACTGGTTACCCGGTGCAGAAATTCAATCGCCGTTTGTATTTGCGGAGCGCTAGGCAAGACGCTGCCGTTACACAGCGGCCAGTGGTTGCCGCAACCGGCGCCAGATCCTGTGGCCCGCACATACGCGCCCCATACCATCACCGCGATGTTGTAGGCAAGGGCCAGCCAGGCAAAGCGTGCCACCGGTTGCATGCGGCCCGCGGAAATAGTCGGCGGAGGAGCATTAGAGCGAGCAATCATCGATTTCAGGATGCCAATTCTCTGTTATGCAAACGGTGAAGACGGAGATGGCCGTGGGCCTTTCTACTTCAGTATAGCCGACCAACAATTTTGTTGGGATCTTGGCCGCGAACTCAATTTATTGGTCTTGCAGAATTGTGTCCTACACAAAGTAAGCGGGGTCCGATGCACTCCAGGAAATCAGTCGTGGAAACCGTCCGAAGGGGGCGCTATTCCGAGGCGCTTCATTTTGTAAAGGAGCGTGGTACGCTTCAAGCCAAGTCTCACGGCGGCTCCTCGCGGCCCTCCGAGCTTCCAATTGGCGCGCTGACACGCGGTCAGAATTTCTTGCCGGACCTTATCCTCAAGTGTCGGATTTGAAATTTCGGGCGGGGCTGATTCGTATTTGTCCAGCGGGGCTGGCTCGAAGGCACCGTCCATCGCGAGGATCACGCCGCGTGCCACGTAGTTTTGTAACTCCCGGATATTCCCTGGCCACGAATGGCTAACGATGGATCGCATGGTGGCCTCGGGAATGGTGTTTATCATTTTGCCCATGGAAGCCGAGAACTCGCTCACGAAATACTTCACCAACTCCGGAATGTCCCGTTTCCTTTCGCGAAGCGGAGGCAAGGCGATGGGGAAAATGTTTAGCCGATAGTAAAGGTCTTCACGGAATTCGCCGTCTCGGACCATCTGCCACAGGTCCCGATTGGTTGCGGCCACGATACGGACATCGACCTTGATGGTACGAGTACAGCCTACCGGCTCGAATTCCCGCTCTTGCAGCACACGGAGCAGCTTCGGTTGAAGCTCCAGCGGCATGTCGCCGATTTCGTCGAGAAACAAGGTGCCTCGATCTGCCTGTGCGAAGCGGCCAACATGCGAATTAATCGCACCAGTGAACGCGCCGCGCTCATGACCAAAAAGCTCGCTCTCAAGCAGACCCGCCGGCATTGCGGCGCAGTTGATCTTCACCAAGTTGCGGCTTCGCCGAGGGCTGAGTTCGTGAATCGCTCGGGCGATCACTTCCTTGCCCGTCCCGGTTTCGCCAGTGATCAAGATGGTGGCATTCGTAGGTGCCACTGCCTCGACTTGAGCGAGTACCGAGCGTAGGCCGCCCCGTCGTCCCACTATGTTGTTCAAGACCGAATGCTCGGAGCTTTCCCGCCTGCGCAGAATTTCGCCTGGAGTATAAATAGCGGTGCCCATAGTCGCGTTCCCCCGGTAGCCCTCAAGCTGTACAACGGAATTTGATAGTGAGCTCATATATGCCTCTCCCATTCACTCGACCTTTGCCTAATTTCAGACTTCCGCAGTGGCTAGGATCATCGAATTCGACGGCATCAATGGAGCGTGCGCCATGAACAGCCGCCGTTCTGTGTCCAACAGGAAGGCCAGTCCTTTTTCGCCGGGATGCCGATCAATAAGCAGGACGTCCCCGGGGCGAATTTGTGCCGTGGCCAGCAGTCGCGCCAACGGGCTAAGCAGAAAGCGCTCGACGGCGCGCTTCAAGTGCCGAGCTCCATACCTTTGGTCGGTCCCCTCTTGTAACAGCAGCTGCCTTCCCCTATCGGTGATACGGAACAAGAAGGGGCGCGCGATCGATTCCGATACGCGTTTTTGCACTTGCTCTAGCTCGATCTCCAGCACGTCATCAAGTTCGTCACGCCTCAACGGGTGAAACACCACAACGTTGTCAAGCCGGTTCATAAATTCTGGCGAAAACTTCCTCCGCGCCGCTTCGATCGCCGTTCGCTCCACCTTCGCGTCCAACCCGGCCGCCGGCTTGTCCATCGGATGAATGAAACCCATCCCGCCCTCCATCAAGTCGGCGATCTCTCCTCCGCCCAGGTTCGAGGTCAAAAAGATCACGGTTTGTGACAGATCCACTCGCCGGTTGTCACCCAGAGTCAACGTCGCTTTGTCCAACATCCCTAGAAGCAATTGCCAGAGAGCATCACTGGCTTTCTCAATCTCGTCGAATAAGAGAAATGACAGCTTGAGCTTGTCGGTGTGATTCGCGGACAGCGCTTCCTGGGTAATCAGAGGATGAGTTTCGCGGTGACCCAAATATCCGGGAGGCGAACCAATTAATTTTGCTATTTCGTGCGAGTGTTGGAATTCAGCGCAGTCAACCTTAATCACCGCCCGCGAATCACCAAATAGAATCTCCGCTGCCGCTTCCACAATGCGGGTCTTGCCTGAACCGGTCGGACCGAGGAACAGCAGGTTCCCGACGGGACGCCCCGGGCAGCGTAGCCCAGCGCAGTACACCTGATAAAGTTCAACCAGTGCCTGTACCGCCTGGTTTTGCCCAACAATTTTTCTCCGTAGTGCATCCTCGAAGTGGCGAGACTTGGTGCTCCGCTGTTCCGGGTCCAACTGCTTGCCATGGGCCGATTGTCTTGTCGCTGCCATAACTTCTCCCTTGCTCTCATGACCCGAATTATCAGGGTCACAACATCCAATCTCGTCCGCCCAGTACGGATCGCCGTGGGGTCGTCCCCGTGTGTCACCGCTATGAACCGCTAACTTCCACTTCGCTCTCTCGTGATCCACTCCCGGATGTAGGCCGGGCAATTCTTAAGCTTGATCCCATCAATTTCGCACCGATCCAGAAAAACAACGGTGCTTCGGTCCACCAGGGTCAGATCCCGCAAGTCCAAGACGATCTGGCGACATTTTTCCTCGGATTCGAGCACCGCTTTCAGTTCCGCCACGTTCTCTACATCCACTCGCCCGCTCAAGGTAAAGACCACCTCTCCGTTTGCAGCTCTCTGAATCCTCAGCATCTGCCCTCACTTGAGAATTCTTGTCCTCGGCTTTCTGTTGACGTCCAATACTACTTGGTGACGGAGGTCACCTCGAGGAGTTGCATTCTCGGAGCCATAGGTAGAGTATTGAAACAAAGCAACTTAAACCTTTGCAGACTGATGGATTTTCACCAATTGGTGAATTTCTGCACAATATGGCCAAAGGTCCTTGGCTCTCGCGCAGTAAAGCAAATCGTAGTTGGGGGGAAAACCACTTCTAGCAGTTTCTCGGTCCGCGTATTTAATTTAAGCCGTTGGGAGCCGGGACAAAGCGAGCAGATATTATTCGTGTTAAGTCCTGAAGCGGTGTTTGTCGATCCCGAGAGACCGAATCTTGGACTCCAGCGTGGACCGCGGCATACCCAATTTGGCTGCGGCACCGGTCGGCCCATAAACCTGTCCCTCGCACTCTCGCAGGGCAGCCTCAATCAGATCCTTCTCTTGCGCCGCAAGCATTTCGGAGAGGTCCAGTGGGCTTTTCGTCTCCGTAGCAACCGGCTGGCGTGAAAGCCAGCTCTCGTCCACGGAGAAATTCTCCGAATCGCACAGAATAACCGACCGCTCGACGACGTTCTGCAATTCGCGAATGTTCCCAGGCCATGGGTAGGACTGAAGCAGGTCCAGGGTATTCTTGTTTACTGCTCGTATTCTCTTGCCCGCTTTTCTCGCAAAGCGGTCGATAAAGTACTCAACCAGTAGGGGAATGTCTTCTTTCCGCTGTCGCAGTGGAGGAATCTCAATCGGAAAAACGTTGAGCCTGTAAAAAAGGTCGCTGCGAAAGGCACCGGCAGTGATGGCCGTCTGCAAGTCGCGGTTGGTCGCAGCAATTACCCGAATTTCAGTGCGGATGGGCCGGGTTCCGCCGACACGCTCAAATTCGCGCTCCTGCAAAACGCGCAGCAGAGCGACCTGAGTCTCGGCTGGAAGCTCACCGACTTCATCGAGGAAAATTGTTCCCCCTCCGGCCAACTCAAAACGCCCCAAACGCTGCTGGGTTGCGCCGGTGAAGGCGCCCTTCTCATGGCCAAACAGTTCTGAAGCGATAAGGTCGCGCGGTATGGCAGCACAGTTTACGCTTATGAACACGCGAGAGGAGCGATGAGACCGCCGATGAATGGCGCGAGCCACAAGCTCTTTGCCGGTTCCGGTTTCGCCGGTAATCAGGACGCTGGAATCGGTTGGAGCAACCTTAGCGATTCGAGACAGCACCGAGTGTAGAACGGGAGAAGCTCCCACGATCTCCTCAAACATCGAGGAGCGGTCAATCTCTTCTCGCAGCGCGATATTTTCTTCGTGGAGTTGATCTTTCAGTGCCTTTATTTGCTGAAATGCGGTCTCCAGAGCATTTCTCGCCGCGTATTGCTCGGTTACGTCCATGGTGGTGCCAACGACCTCCGTAATCTCTCCCGACTCGTTAACCACTGGGTGAGCGATTGAGTGCAGATGCTTAATCGCTCCGTTTGGTAGAACGATTCTGAAATCGCCTTCCGAATCACCGATGTCCTTCTGTGTGGACTCGACGATTGCCCTACGCTCGACCTGCGGTCGATCTTCGCTGTGAACCATCTCAAGAAAGCGAGAAATAGTGGGCTTCACTTTCGCCGGATCGTACGCAAAAATTCGAAACATTTCTTGTGACCAAAAAACCTCTTGCGTATGTACATTCCATGCCCAACTGCCGCTCCGAGTCAGCTTCTGCGCTTCAGCCAAGTAACTCTCGCTTCGCCGCAAGGCCCCTTCCGCGCGCTTTCGCGAGGTGATGTCCGTCACCGCTCCCACGAACTCTAAGTGTCTCCGTTCGTCCATTGAGGAGTGGCCCACCACCCTCAGGTGTTTTACAGATCCGTCAGGCATCAGTAACCGATGTTCGAAATCAAACTCGGTCTTTTCGCGTGAAGCCCGTTCCATTAGTTCTTGCACCGCCGATCTGTCTTCCGGATGCGTTCGTTGCCATATGAGTTCAATGGTGACCTTAACCGTCGGCTCGAATTCAAATATCCGAAAGGTTTCAGCGGACCAGTTGATATCTCCGCTCGATACATCCCACCCGAAGCTGCCGGTGTGGCTTAATTCTTGGGCTTGAGAAAGGTACGCGCTGTTTCGGTGCAGCTCGTGGTAGAGCTCCTGCAGTCTAACGATCATGTCGTTGAAGACGTTTCCAAGAAGTGCGATTTCATCGTTTCCAGCAGCGGGGACACGATGACTGAAATCGCCTTTCGCCAAGGCCGCGGCGCCTTCCATCAACCGCCCGAGCGGATGAGTGATGCTACGGGTGATCGCCGAACCCAGAAAGGCGGCAAACAAGAGCGTCAACCCGGCAGTTATCGGCGCAATATAAAACATTTGCCGTTGCGCATGCTCAATCTTTAAGAGCGCTTGCGCCCGCTGTTCGCCGACCTCGCGATCAATGTTTTCAACCAGTGCTGAACTTCTGGCCTCGAGCGGCCGCACTTGGTTCGCCAAACGCAATCGAACGGCTTTCCATTCATTCGCTTTGGCCAAGGCCGTGATGGCCTCAAGTTCGGCGGGCAGTGAGTCCTGAATCGACAAGAGGGTTGGCAGCAAGGCCGGATCCATTTGCACCTCGGGCGGCAAATGACTCAGGACGTCTCTGCTGTGCCGGCTGTCCTGAAGGAGCGCGCTCCGGAGAGCTTCCACTTCTCCAACAAGTTGACCGGTGTTTTCGGAATGCGCGAGTATATCCAGCCTTTCATAAAACGTCATGAGGCTGGTTTGCGCCTGCAATATCGTGATTAACTCCTGGTCGACACCGCTCAGACGATCTGCTTGAGCGCGAGCCAGGTGAAACTGCCAAAGCAAAACCACATTTCCCAGCAAAAGTGCCAAGATGATGAAAAGAAAGCAAAGCGTTAGGCGGCGGCCGATGTTGAGTCGGTGCAGGCGAAGAGTTCTCTCGCTAAGTTGTTTCGCCCTTCCGGCAAGCTTTTTGACCACACGAAACTCCCTTTGGCGTACTTCGAATTTGGGTTGCGCCGATTACAGGCGCCTGTGCGGCAAACCGGAAAGTGGCGAAAGAACCGGTGAACTTTTTCAGAGATCGATTGCTGGCTTACTGATCCCCCTTGGATGGCGGTCCCGTCTTGAAGCCGGTCAGGGGTTCTGCTCGCGAGCCAGGACGGAATGCAGCGTCCGAATGTACGCACGGCTAACCTCCTCATATTTATCGCCGGAAACGATGGAAGGTCGCGCTACTACCCGGCCCCTCTGTTGCCTCGATTCTACTGGTTGCGGATAGGGATCCAAGATTTCCGGCATCTCGATAAGCTCGCGTCCCTTGGGTGCCTGGGAGTGCTGGTTGGCGCGCATGAACTGAGCGTCTCTCAGCAGCAGAAACCGGATCAGCTTGAGCGCCTCCTGTGGATGTGCGGACGTTCGGGAAACCGCTAAACCGTTTCCCCCCAATGTGTCCGCTCGTCCCTTGCTGCCGCCCGGCAGGCTGGTAACGCCAAAATCGGTAGCGTTATTGGGCGGTGTGTGAACGTTGAGCAGACTATAGTCCGACACCCATCCACGGTGGAAGGCTGCGTTTCCAGAAGTCCAGACGTTCTCCGCGTCCCACTTTTCGTATGCCAGGACGCCAGGCGGTGAAATTAATCCGACCCAGCGCGCCGCGCGTTGCCATACCCGGATAGTCTGCAGGTTATTCACGCTAATTGTCTTATTGTCTTCGATGATTCGTCCGCCGCCCTCGCTGACTTGCCATTCCAAACCCGCGCACGTCAAATCCTCGCTGACGCCCCCTTGCCAGACATAGCCCCAAAAGTCCTTCTGACCTCTTGCTCGCTCACCGGCTTGAATCCGGGTAGCCATCTTCTCCAGTTCATCCCAAGTTTTGGGCGGCCCATGATACCCGTAACGTCGCAGAAGATCAGAGCGATACATCAAGACACCAACGTAGGCATGGCGCGGAACCGCCACCAGCTTGTCACCCACGGTGTAGCTCGCCGCCACCACCGGATACTGTGAGGAAAGCTCGCTGGCAAAATATGGCTTCAGGTCCATGAGATATGGATTCAAGAGCCCGGACCAGATCACGTCAATTCCATACACGTCGGGCGTCGGGGCACCTTTTTGCAGCAGCTCTTTCCACATGGCAAGCTGATTCAAGGAACCCTCGGGGCGGGGAAGGCGCTTCACTTGGATCCCTGTTTCCCGGGTAAAGGCTCGCAAATCTTCCGCCAATCCGGGAAAGCGATCTGGAGTGTCGTACTCTATATCGAGAAACGTTACGGTAACTGGCTCCAGCGGAGCCGTCTTCGAACAACCCCCGCAGAAAGAAAGCAGCAACAGACCTAAAATGATGACAAACTTCATCGAACTAGGCGTCGAGCGACCACTACGAAACGTTTGGCTCGATGAACAGGAGATATTCGAAAACGCTTCTTGGACCGCTGCTGCATGCGCGGTGGGGAAAGGTGGGCTTCCAGATCGCCGATTCCTCAACGACCCCTCCAAATCAGAGCCTTCCACTGATGACCGACGGTTTACAACGGTTTACAGAGGTGCCGTCCCTAACCTTCAAGGTGGCGGTATTCGGAATCTTACCAAGTCTGGCACACAATATGCACGCACGTCGCCGGTTTAAGACGGAATAAAACGATCTTCATTTGAAGCGTCACCACTCGCTAAGGAAGGCGCATCGTTCAGTCTAAAGCCAGAACGAGCGAGAGAGGGAAGTGGTCGGAAGCTGACCCTGAGCGGCCAACTTGAGGTTGACTCCCTCGAATGGGTCCGCGCGTAAAGATCCAATCGATAGTCCTTCCAGGCTCCAGAAACGAGCCAGGAGTTGTTGGGGCGTGCCGATTCGCAAAAGCATCTTGAAACTGCGCTCGGCTTATAGCGGAAGCCGCGGGCCCACCGGACACGTCGAGATTGAAGTCGCCAGCCAGCACAATCGGAGTGTTCGCGTCATATCGTCGGGCGTCCTCCAACGTCTCGTCCAGTTGAGCGCCGCGCAATTGATCATCTCCTTTACTTTCCAGGTGCAGATTGTAGGAGACGATCGTTTTCCCTCCGAGGTTGGCTTCGCACACCAGGGCGATCCGTCCGCCCAGTCGTTCCTGAAACGGGCCGATCTCGGGAACGAACCAGTGTGGGCGCCAAAAATTCGATTGCTTCCGGAACCTGATCAGACGGCAATTCGACAGCGGCCAGCGCGACAGCGTGGTCTGGCCATGGTATGCGGGCGATGTGCGCGTACCCTGTGTCAATTCCTGAAACTCCCGCCCGAAGACATAATTCATCTCCAGCTTTTGCGCGATTTCCCTTGCAATATTTAAGTGGTGTGTCCGTCGGGCATTTAGATCGGATTCCTGCAGAAGAATGATGTCAGCCTTAGCGCTGAACAGGAACTCGGTCACTTGTTGGAGTTTTTGACCCCTATCTATGTTCCAGTTCACAACACGTATGGAATCGGGCCGCCAAATCACCCATCGAGCGATGGCAAAGCTTCCGGTTTCGATTTCCTGCGTCGAGCTCACTGCTTGCCGCACCCTTCATCTGCTTGGATGGAAATGTTCCTGAATTGCAAACAACGGGAATTATCAATAATAAAGGATCAAGACAAGCCCGGGGCGTAATCGCGTGACGCGGTTGCGACTGAGACCGGCGGCACGGATTTTGGCTTGACCGGCCTCTTGGTACCCGCAAAGGTGTGAGCAGAGTACAGCGCAATCGGCCACACCAGATTTGCTCCAATCACGCTCAGAACGAATGCCACATTCACGATGTTTAAGAGCGCGAAGACGAGCAATGCGTAGGGAAAGAAACATCGCCGCACGATGAACTCCAAGCGCCTTCCGAGATACAGAAAGGGATTTGATGGTCGGCTTGCGGCATGGTTTTGCCAGATCGCCAAGAGTTGCTCCGGACGCTCAGCGGCAAGGCGATGCCGCTGCCATCCCGTCGCCACAAAGCTCGCGGCGGCTGCAAAAATCAGCAGACCCCCAAACACCAAATAATACTTCGAGCCGGAACTCCTCCACAGGCCTACGGTCATTCCGACCAGAAGAAACAGATAGAACGCGTAGTCGCAAACTGTCTCGAGCCAGCAGCCGAAATCGGATTCCAGTAGCTTTAAGCGTGCGACCTCGCCATCGCATCCGTCCAGAATACTTGCAAAGAGACATAGAGTCGCGCCGATCAGCATGCTCCAGTAACCGCCATACGCGAAGAATGCGGCGGAAAGAATGCCAACTCCCAGCGTGAAAATACTGACCGTGTTGGCTGTGATTGGAAATTTGATCAGCTGCCGGCTGATAGGGATCGAAATTCTGCGATTCAGTCGCGCGTACATTCCGTCAGTAGGTTTGATCAACCAGCAATCTAGTTTTTCTTCGGCCTTCTGGAGCTCTTTCGGATTAGCCACGCGCTGCCATTGCTCCTCAGGCACCGGCACATCAATGACCCGGTGCTTACCTGCGATAGATTTATGAAGTTCATAGAACATGCTGGCCAACGTCGGGCCGCGGCCAGCGAACTTCCCGATCAGTTCGGCAGGGAGAGCGTAAATGCCGACGGGTTGCTCGCCACCAGTCAGGACCAAGGCGTTACTAGGGTCATTCCACTCGGCGGCCTTCCGTAACAAAGACGGATGATAGGTTCCATTTCCGTCGACTAAGACCAACCGGCCGTTGGCAGCCTTAACGGCAATGTGCGTTAATTGTTCACAAAGTGAAGCGTCGGCGGCTTCCGCCAACCACTCGACAGATTCGGGAAGCCGCCCGGTAAAGAACAGCGCGCGCCGGACTCTCCGTCGAGTCGCGCGGTCGGCCACCACAATGATTCGCGTCGCCCCGGCCTTCTGTGCCGCGATTATACTTCGCAGCAGGATGGGCAGAGTGCCGACTCGAGCAAGCGGAGAGAAGAATTGGCTGCGGCTAGCCTCACCCCCGTCGAGTGCTATGGCGAAGACCAGTTCGCTTTTCGAGTGATTTTCCGGTTGAAGAACCTTCGCAGTCTCGTTTTGCGTCTCTGGATTTTTCGGAAGGACGGCCGGACTACTCTCCAGGTTCCCGGCTTCACTGCCCTTTCTGGCCTTCGCCATCACCACCAGACAAATCGCTCCGACACCAGCCCAGAAAAACGAACGCAATCTCCGTGACAGTCCCAACGCTAATCCGGTTGTCCCAGCCAGCCCAAACATCTTACCGATCAACATTGTTCCGCCTTCGTAGGTTCCGAAATTTCCTGGGTTAAAATTTCCGACGACGTTCACAAGTTTGGTCAATGCTTCGATGACCATGGCGCTTAACAATCCCATCTTTACGCCCATCAGCCACAGAATTAGACACACCTCCGAGACCGCCAGGCACTGGGCTGCCAGGTTCAGCGAAAAACTCGCCCAGAATGCCCTGGGCGTTTTGTGATGGAAATCGAATAGTGCATTCTCAACGGACTGGATTAGCGGAAATCTACTTTCCACCCAGTTTCTGAAAGCAGGTACGCGGGAGATGACACGAGCACCCCACGAGAGCGCCGGCCAGCGTTGTCGGATCACCATCAATGCCAGCAGCAGAAGAGCAATTAGCGCAGTAACGAACAGACTCGCATAGAGCCGCAGCGCGTGAGACATCGTTACAAGAAGCAGAGCAGCTAGAATTCCCGCGACCGTGGTCAGCAGCCCCGTTACCACATAAAAGCCGCGATCTAGAGTTACTGACGCAAGACCACTGGCAACCGGTATTTCTGCACTCATTCGTGAGACCCGGACCGAATCTCCGAAGGTTTGCCCCAGGATTCCAAGCTGTCCCGCGGCTTCTGCACCCAATCGAAGCCCAACCATCCGCGAAAACGAAATCTTATGCTGGTCATCGCCAAGGCTAAGCCGCCAGCCCCACGTCCTCGCAAAATGCGAAACTCCGGCCAAGGCAAAAACCAGGACGATCCCCCAACCGAGGTCAGAGAAATTTTTCCAGAGCTTACCAGGGCCAGCTCGCCAAATAAGATAAACAAAGAAGCCGGCGCTCATGGCAATGGTGAAAAGCCGGAGTGGGAGCTGCGCTTTTGCAGGAACTTTAAACACGCACAAGCCTTTCCGCGATCGGGTTATCGCAGAAATCCCGGTCAAAGACACTTTCAGCGTGGGCCAGTGCTTCCGGACTGTCGACGTCGTGCCAGTGCGCGTCCCCAATGTCAAAGGCACGCAGTTTCTGCTCCCGTCCCAGTTCCCGCATGCCGTCCGACAGTGAGCAGTCCTCGTTTTTCTTCACCGATTCGAGCCGGTCGAAGAGCGCGGGAGTGCACAAAAACATTCCGGTATCCAGCGCGTTGTAACGGTCCAGATTTTTTCCGATCTCGACTATCTGGTTTTCTTCACACTTGACCTTCGTGGCGTCGTCCAGGTCAAAGACGCCATCTACGTTGTGATCGACCGCCAGAATAACCTCGTCATCTTCGACTTGCTGTTTCAGCAGAGCCCTCGCCGTTCCCGGCTCGAAAATATGGTCCGACATGAGCAGTAAGAATTGATTCTGTAGCTCTTGCCTGGCGGCTAGCGCAGAAACTCCGTTAGCTTTGTGGTATTCCCGATTCTCAATCACGGTCACCGAAATCCCGTCGAACGATCGTTCCTCAATCCAGCTCCGAATCAAGTCAGCGCCATACCCGACAACAATCACAAATCTGCTGATCCCTGCTTCTTGACTCGCCATCATTACATGCTCGAGCAGCGGCACTCCGTGGAGCGGCACCAGAGGCTTGGGCATGCCGCGTGATACGGCTGCCAGCCGGCTACCGTTACCCGCAGCGAGAATTAGGCATTCCCTAACAGCGGCCATTTTCCACCCCGCCGCATCGGCAATTGTCTAGAAAATGTTCTTTGGGCCTAAGGACAGTCTTTTTGCGCCTCACTTGGAAATCTCCTTTGCAGTCATGACAGAGCTGTCCGGAGCGTGAGAGTTTCTTGGTGCGTAGTCGAAGTATTCGATATTCACATCGGTGGTGCCAAAAATGTGAGCATCTGTCACGCTTTGCGTCGAGTGTGGGAACCACAAGGCACCGTTTTTCTGGTAGATTTGTACGAAATGCGTACTTTTCGTCCAGAACGAGGGATTCTTGGCAGGTTGCCCTTCGGCGCGAGCCAGTGCGTAGTCCTCGGCGTCGACCCAGATTCGGCCGCGGAATAGATATTTCTCTTTGCGTTTCGGGCTAATTTCCAAAACATAAGCTGGGCGGCCATCCAGCTCTTCGGTTCCGGCGCTCTTGAAATCGTAGTTTTCGGAATTAATTTTCGCTCTGGCTCTTAGTTCGGGATGCGACGATTCCGCCTCCGATTCCAGCATTTTGTGGAGAACGTGCTTGTGCGCCGCCTTCCACCCTTCTTCGGACACAACCTCGAAATGCTTTGTGCCGTCGCGGTCGCCTCGCACTTGCACCACCATTTCCGCGCGTTTTTGGTAATGCCGATTGTCGAGGATGTATCGCCGCATTCCGGCGTAGCCCTCAATCGAGGCCTGTCGTTGCAAGTCATGAATGCCCATCTGCGAGACAATTTGTTCCACAGTTGGCAGCGACGGAGAATCGTCGGCCGCAACGGTAGATGCCGGAATCAGCAACAAAGCAGCAACTAGGAAGTGATTTTTCATCGTTAGAACTCCAATACAAATTTTCCGCGGAACTCACGCCATGACGAGTTGAAGAATCCGCCAAATCTGGCGCTGGCAAGGTTGTTTTGAACGTCACGAGGGTCGAAGTGATTGAATAGATTAAAGACGCCTATGCCGGCCCGGGCGTGTAACCGTTTCTCACCAAAATGCAGCGAAACTGGGCGCGTGATCTGCAAATCAAAAGACGAAAAACGAGGAAAGCGAGCGACGTTCCGCGGTCCAACGTATTCTCGGAGCTCGTTCTCGACCGAATAGGGAAATCCGGTATGCAGGTCGTAAACCGGTACGAGCGTTAGATTCATCGGGCCGGTGATTGTTCCCCAGAATAGAAAACGGTTAGGTGCGTCAAAGGGCAGCCGTCCCCTGGCATTCGGCTCGATCACCGGCTGTGCGAGATTCCCGAAGAATTGATTGACGTCATTGAGGTCACCAAAGGCTCGGGATCGAACGTAGGAGGCATTAAGCACACTTCGACGTATCTTGTACCGAGCCGCCAGTTGGTACTCCCGATAGAAATCACCGCCTTTATTGGAAACCGCAAGTGCTCCAGCGTTGCCGGCCGAAAACGGCGACACTACGAAGTCGTCGGACGTGTTGCGCTCTTCGTATGCGGCACGTAGCGAGAGACCTGCCAGAATCTGCCGGTCGAGTTCCAGGCTCCACGATGTGCTGCGCGGATTTCGAAGTTTGCCGCTTATTTCGTTCTGATAGAACACTGAACCTGGCGCCGCCGCGTCCTGGCTCAGCACAGTGACGGTGCGATTCGGAAGATCTGCGAATGTGGCGACCATGAGCGGCACGCGGTCATAAAACAGTCCGACCCCACCCTTCAGCAACGTCTTTCCGTCTCCAGTCAGAGCCAACAGGAAACCGGCCCGGGGCGCGGTTTGGTTGGAGCTTGTGATGCTGTCGTGGTCGAAGCGCGCGCCGAGACTAAGCGTCAGGCGCGGAACTATCGACCATTGATCGCCTGCAAACCACGCGGCCTCGTTTTGATGAATGCCGAAAGACGTCGGAGAGCTGAACGAAATGCGTTCCACGGGCTCGTTCTCCACTCCGTCGATTTCCACCGGCAGAAACGTCTGCCGTCCGTCATATTCGGAATGCTCGTAGCTCACTCCGACCTTGAAGTGATGTGCTCCGGCGAATTGCCAGGGCGCAAAACTATAATTCTCCTCCGCACTGAATCGTGAGGTCCGGCGTGCCTGCCGGTTGAAAAAACCACCCTCGGTGGTTTCCAGCAGCAATCGATACGGATCGTCACGCTGTGCGGTCACGTCAGCAGCAAAGCTCTTGAAGCTGAACTGCGATGTCAGCACGCCGGCTTGGCCAACTAGGTAATGATGCTGCGCGTTGAGTTGATAGCCGCGCTGATGAAAATCAGACGTCGCCGGTTGGGGCGTAAAGGTGTTAAGCCCCAGGTAGTTCAGCCTCTGTGGATAGAGCGCAAACGAAACTGTCGCAGTCTGTTTCGCGCTGAGCATGAAGTCGAACTGAGTATAGGAATCGAAACTCTCGAGTTTCGTGTCACGCTCCGATGGTGGAAGGCTGTTCACCGGCGTCTGCACGTAGCGGTACTCGAACGACTGTGTTATGGCGACGCGGTTTTTCACGATAGGACCGGTGAAAGTCGTCCGCGGCGTCGCGGCCCCGAGGCCCATGATGCTTCCGTCGCGATCCCGCAACCGCGGCACGAAGTTCTGGATCGAGAAATGAAATTTGTCGTAGTCACTGGTCTTAGTGGAAATGGTGGAAACCGCTCCGGTAAATCTTCCATACTGCGGGTCATACGGGTTTGAGATGACTTCCACCGACGACACCACATCGATCGGAAGGTTTATGGCTGGCGCGCCCGTCACGGGATCTGTGACATTCGCGCTATTTACCAGCGCGCCGCTCTGGGCATTGCGGGCGCCCTTAAGATTGATATGTCCATCGGGCCCGCGAACGACACCCGGCACCAGCGGAAGTGCACTTTCAAATCGTTCGTTCACACTGGGTGCTTCGCGTAGAGTCTTCTCGGAAATCGTTTCGGACGGAGCAGGGTCCGTGCTTCCAGCTTGATCCGCTTTTACCACGACCGACTGGGCGACTTCAGAGGGAACCAATTTGAGAGGAACGTGTACTTCACTCCCTGCGACATGGACTGGCCGCCTGACGATTAGTCCTGGGGCAACAGCTTCGACCATATAGGTCCCAATCGGGACAGCCGCTATCACATACTTGCCGTCTTCGTCCGATTCAGTCTCGAAAATGGCGGGTCCGCTGAATTTCACTGATGCGCCAGCCACAGAGGACCGGTTCCCCTCGGAGTCTTGAACAAAGACTGAGCCGTCGACTCTCGCGCCGGCGCTGTTGCGCTCGTCCCCCCGCGCCGCGACCGCGAATAAGCTAATTACGAGGATAAGGAAAAGTTGCAACAAGACGATTCCTTCGCCCAGGGGGCGTGGCTTTCGTTTCCGGCGTACTTCCGGCCGGGGGACAGGTGCTGGTTGTGTCAAAGGCTCTCCCGGTTTCGTTTGAAGTTGCATGGCGCAGCGTGCGGCCTAGGTACGCAAGACTGGAAAATTCCATCTGGTCAATGCCCAGCGTTACCGCACTCCATCCAGTCCCGCATGGACTTTGACGAAGCATCCGCTATTCCAATAGGCCGATTGCCCGGAACCTTTTGCATCTTCTTATCTGGCAATACTTTGGCGGGTGCTCGGGGTTCGAACGGACACTACTCTAAACCCTGAACGACGAGAATTTGACCGTTTGGCCGACTGGTTGACAACCTGCCGTCGGTCCGTGCGCGTTTGATCGGTTTGGCAACTTCGCTAGCGGCCTAAGGAAGGCGGTTTGCTGGCGCTAAAATCCCTGGACGCTCGCCAACTTCAAGAAACGTCCCGGTCCTTCAGCTTTTGGCTGTTCTACGATCCGGCAAACCGATTTCGGAACGGCAAGACTTTGACGGGTCCGTCAAGTCCATTACCATGGCTTCCTCCACCGCCTGGCTTCGTAGTCTCTGTCCGGCCGGATCCGGCTCGTTAGCGCAACCAGTCATCGAGATGCGCGCAGACGAATTCGTCGTCCTGCAAGTGAGGATAGAGTTTGCAAACGCGATCGATTTCTTCGGCCTGGCCGGGCGACAACTCTTCGTGTGGGTCCAGGCACCAGCGACCTTCGAGCAAGCCTTGTCTTCGCAGGATTTCGTGAATTCCCGGAATACAGCCCTGAAAGTGATGAGCAGGATCAAAGATTGCCGCGTTCGAATCGGTAATTTGCTGAGCTAGTGTAAGTAGTTCGCATGGGATGTCATTCGAATGATGTTTCGCGGCGGCAAGTTGCGCAACCGCGTTTTTTGTCCAAACCGCCCAGTGGCCAAGCAGGCCGCCTGCAAATCGAAGTCGCTGGCCCGCGAATTCGTAGGCGCTGAGCAAGTCCGGCAAAATATTGTCGTCGTTGCCGGTGTACAGAGCGATTTCGCGAGCGCGTCCGGATTCGGCGACTGCCCGGATAACTTCGAGCGTTTGATAGCGATTGAAGGGCGCAATTTTGATGGCGACTACAGTTTCTATCTGACAGAGCTCACGCCAGAAGGCGTACGGCAAGATGCGGCCGCCGACGCTGGGCTGCAAATAAAATCCGATGATCGGAATGATTGAAGCGACCGCGCGGGAATGTTCGATCAACTCTGCGATGGAAGCATCGGGAAGAGCGCCAAGACTCAAGAGCACAGCGTTGTAGCCGAGGCGCGCGGCGAGTTCAGCTTCGGCAGTGGCCTGTGGCAATTTTCCGCAGACGCCGGCGATCTTTACGATCGGGTGCGCGCGCATCTCCTCCATGGCAATTCTTAGAACCGGTTCGAATAGGCCGATCGCGGCGTTGCGAATTGAAAACTGCGTGGTGTGAACTCCGACGGCGATTCCTCCTGCGCCAGCCGCCAAATAGTAACGGGTCAGAGCGCGCTGCCGGCGTTCGTCTAATTCGCGTTCGCGATTGAGAGCAAGCGGATGTGCCGGAATGACCAACCCGGAAAAAAGCTGAGAGCGCAAGGTCATCAAAATTTTCCGTCGCGAACCTGAAAATGGGTGGGTTTATTGAGGCACGGGCCTCCCGATGAAATCCAGGCGGCGGTCCAGTCAATCATTTCTGGAACGGTTACCGTGGGATAGCCGAACATTTGATGTGCCTTTGCCGCGTTGCTCAGTAAAGCTGTGGGCATTTCCTCCGCGATGAATTCCGGCTGCAAACTAAATCGGCGGCCGAACTCTTCGGCGATGTGGCGGACACTCAGCGTTTCCGGGCCGGTGAGATTCAACAGCAACGGCGGCGACTGGCAATGAGCGAAGGCGCGCAGACAGACGGAATTCGCGTCGCCCTGCCAGATCACGTTGACGAACGCCATGCGAAGGTCGACTGGGCACCTTTCGTACACAGCTGTGCCGATATCCAGCAAAACGCCGTAGCGCAAATCGATCGCGTAATTCAAGCGAAGAATGACGACTGGTGTGCCCCACTGGCGGGAACCGTATTCGAACATTCGTTCTCTGCCCAAAGCCGACTGGGCGTATTCGCTTGCCGGGGCCAGCGGAGTGGATTCGACGGCTCCGCCGAGTGTGACATCGCACAAGGGATAAACATTTCCAGTAGAAAAAGTAACGATGCGCGACTCGCGATAGCGCTCCGCGACGAGTCCCGGTAGATGGGTATTCATGGCCCAAGTCAAATCCTCGGAGCCGGTGGTGCCGAATTTTCGCGCGGCCATGAAGATGACATTTGGAATGTCGGGCAGTTTTGCGAGAGCGCCTGGCTGAAGAAGATCGCAGGCCGAAGTCTCGACGCCGTCCGATTCCAGGCTGTCGCGAAGAGTGTTGTCCGAAAATCGCGCGACCGCCACGATACGCTTGCGAACGTTCGCTGTTGCGGCGGCCCGGCGGGCGCGGCGCGCCAAACTGGGTCCCATTTTTCCGCCCACGCCAAGGATGAGCAGATCGCCATCGAGTTGCGAGATCGCAGCGGCGTCGGCGTCGGATGGACGGGAAAGAAACTCCTCCAGTCCGGTTTCGGTGGTAATTCGCATGTTTAACCTAGTTCGAATCCCGCGATTGCATAGACGAGCTCGTCGTTCTTTCTAAGGCTATTTCCTAAAACCATGCGCTGCAACCGCCGCTGCGGGACAAACCCGAATTCAGTCGCGAGTTGCGATGCATTTCCGTTAGTGCTCAACAAATCCCAATACAAGTTTGATTCCGGCGATGCCCGCAAACATTGTTCTATCACAACACGAGCGGCTTGCTGACTCTGAGCGACACATGGGCCTAGATAGCTGGCGCGCGTGCCTTTCCGGAAAAAACAATACCCGCCGTCCACGGCGATTGGAGGGTTTCGCGAGGCAAGCTCCCGCAGAAGCGATGCGCGATCCGCGCCGAATGCTTCAAGATCAAGCTCAAGTGAATACTGGCTGGATGACGGAGTTATTCTGTCGGGCGTGCGATCTTGCTGAGCAACTCGGAACCAGCGCTCGATAACCTGCTCAGTCTTGAATCCCAATTTTTCGTAGAGCGGTTGCCCTTCCGCAGTGGCATCCAGCTTTACGCTCTCGATCTTCAGAGCGGCCGCACGTTCGAGCGCGGCTTTCACGAGACGCAGTGCAAAGCCCCTGCGCCGGTACTCTGGCAGGGTCAACACCATGCCAATCCAGGCCAGCCGGCTTCCGTAGCATAGCAATGTTGTAGTCGCCACGATGCGATCATCGAGCTCAATGCAGAAACAACCCTGTGGGTCGAGCCGCAAAACGGTTTGCCAGTCATCCATGGTTTGATTCCAGCCAGCGATGCGAGAGAGTTCGATGGCGCTTCGCAGATCGGCGGCTTGCAATATGCGGAGATTTCCTCGGGTCATCTGCATTCGGTTGCCAGGTTCGTCAGCATGGTTATCGCTGGAGCAAAATGAGCTACGCCGAGGATCTATCTAGTTTGGGCGAGATCGCAAATATGGCGGCTCCTCCCAGCAATCCAGCAACGGCGAAGATGTTCCAAGCCAGCTCGTAACTGTGGCGGACGTCAAAGATTCGCCCAGCGATCCAGGGCGCCCCCCACTGTCCAAGCGAGTATCCCATAATAGTAATGGCAAGCAGCTTGCCGAGCGACGCCGTGCCAAAACACTCTGCGGTGACAAGCGGAATCAACATGTAGTCGGCTCCCATCGAAAAACCAAAAACCAGCACGAAAGCCCAGACCGCAGCGGGAATGTGGACGAAATTGAGCAAAACAATCGAGACGCTGAGAACAGCGTAGAACAACGCCATGACGTCTTTTTTTCGGAAGCGATCCGCGACGTAGCCTACCAGTACGCGGCCGCCGAGGCTGGCCACCAGCAAGGCGGTAAAAAATCTCGAGGCGGTGCTCGCCGAATAGCCGGCATCTTTCAGAAACAGGATGAAATGCTGGATCACCGCGCCGACGGCACCAATCACCACGGTTGATCCGGCGAGGATTAGCCAGAAGTTCGTGGTGCGTGCAGCAGAGCCAGCGTCGATTGACTGCAGGACCGCACTATTCTGCTCCGCGATTGCGGGAGCGCCAGGACCGCTGGCGGCGCCGTCGGGTGCGAGGCCGAGATCGCCAGGGGATGATCGTGTAACGAAAATGCCGACTGGAACAAGCACGGCCACGACAAGTAGGCCGATCAATTCGAGGGCGTGGCGCCAACCGAAGTTTCGAATCAGAGTATTGCACAAGAGCGGAGAAACAACGCCTCCCAGCCCTAGCCCCAGATAGACATAGCCCATGGCTCGCCCGCGCCGAGCCCGGAACCAGCGAGCCACCAGGACCTGGTTGCCGATCGGTCCAGCAAGCACATAACCCAACACTTCCATGATGCAGAGCAATTCATAGTGCCAGAGCCTGGTCATGGAGCCCATGAGCATCAGGGACGTGCCAATCAGTCCGACACCGGTGAGAATGACCCAGCGCGCGCCAACACGGTCGATAACTGTGCCGGCCACCAGGCCGAAGGGGAGTCCCGCGACCAGAAATCCCAGCAGAAAGCCCTGAGTCAATTGAGCACGGGTGAATCCAAGGGATTCGGCAAGCGCGGGATAAAAAACGGGGAATCCGTAGAAAATTATTCCGACCGCGAAAAATAGATTGAGGAACGCCGCAACGACGATCCACCAGCCATAGAAGAGTCGGTTTGATTGAAATGTGGACACGAAGCGCTGCCCGCCTCCCGCTGGCCATGAAAACATATGCGATGCTCAGACTTTTGTCCAAGCACTTTTCGTAAAGTGATAGAGTCGGTGCTGGACGGAACACGATGAGTTTACCGATTTTGCGGCTGGGAACAGTTAAGGACGTGGCTCGCTTCCAGGGGCATCTGCGTTCGCTCGGATTGAAAATTCCGTGCGATGCGGAGGTTATTTCAGGTACGGAATCGCCGTTCCGGCAGCCGCTGTCTCGCGGCGAAATTAATCTCGCGAACCGGATTGCGATGCATCCGATGGAAGGATGGGACGCAACGTATGACGGTAACATCACCGAGAGCATGTTGCGCCGGTGGCAGCGCCTGGGCAACAGCGGCGCAAAGCTAATTTGGGGCGGAGAAGCGGCGGCCGTTTCGCATGCTGGCCGCGCGAATCCGAATCAACTGGTGGTCGCTCCGCATAGCCTAAAAGGGTTGGAACAGTTGCGTGCAGCACTGCTTGCAGGACATCGGCAAACGGCTGGCTCGAGTGACGGCTTGCTGATCGGCCTCCAGTTGACCCATTCAGGGCGGTACTGCCGGCCAGACGACCAGCGGAAACCGGAGCCGCGGATTCTGTATCATCACCCGATATTGGATAGAAGGCTGGGGCTTGGGCCTGAGTATCCGCTGCTGACGGACGGACAGATTGCCGGGATTATCGAAGATTTTATCCGTGCGGCGCGTGCCGCGAAAAAAACAGGCTTCGATTTTGTCGATATTAAGCACTGCCATGGATATCTGGGACACGAATTTCTGAGCGCCTACACCCGCGAAGGGAAGTACGGCGGAAGCTTGGAAAACCGGACCCGGTTTCTGCGCGAAGTCGTGGACGGCATCCGTTCAGAGGCGCCGGGACTGCAAATCGGCGTACGGGTCTCGGTCTTTGATAGCGTTCCATTCTTCCCAGACCCGGCGGGATCTTCTCCGGGAAAGCTCGGGCCGGGAATTCCGGAAAAACATGATGATTTGATCCCTTACCGCTGGGGGTTCGGCGCGAATTCCCTCAATCCCACGGAGCCGGACCTCGCTGAAGCGGAACAGTTCCTGTCGAAGCTGGAGAAAATGAGGATCAACTTAGTGAACGTGACTGCGGGAAGCCCTTACTACAACCCGCATATTCAGCGGCCCGCGCTTTATCCGCCTTCGGATGGATACCAGCCTCCGGAAGATCCGTTGATTGGAGTGGCACGACAGATGGAGGCAACACGAAAACTGAAGCAAAAGTTTCCAAATTTGATTTTTGTGGGAACCGCTTACACTTATTTGCAGGATTATTTGCCACATGTCGCGCAAGCTGCGCTGAGAGAGGGATGGGTCGATCTGGTTGGGCTAGGGCGAATGGCATTGTCATACCCTGAGCTGTTATGGGACTCGTCAGCGGGCAATGCCGTGCAGCACAAGCGGGTCTGCAGAACTTTTAGCGATTGTACTACGGCGCCCCGAAAAGGATTGCCGTCCGGATGCTATCCACTGGACAGCTATTACAAGAATTCAGCCGACGCGGCGAAGTTGAAGGCAGCGAAAACAAAAGCATGAAGTGTGGGATTGTGTGCAATTTTCATAGGCGCGGCAGGTCAAACGATGAACCTTAAGTCGCTTGTGGAACGGCAAATCCTTTGCCGCAAAGCTAAAGGCATTGCGGCGGCGCTGCTGCCGTTCGAACAGGACGGCAAGGTCGCGGTCGAAGCATTTCAACGGCACCTGGTCGATACGCATCGTGTGGGATTGATGAACGCAGTAAACATGGATACCGGCTATGTGAACTATCTCGACGACGCTGAAAAGCAAAACGTGTTGCGATGGACGAGAGAAGCGCTGGGGGAAAATGTACCGTTGGTTGCAGGCGCATATATCGAAGGGCAGAGCGGGGACATCGTCTCGCTATACCGGCGGCAGATGGACACGATCGTCAATTATGGCGCGACGCCAATTCTGTTTCAGACCAGCCGGCTGCACGGCAAAACGGCCAGCGAGAAAGTTGCCGTGTACCGAGAAGTCGTGCGCGGTTATCCGAACGTGCTGGCGTTCGAACTGGGCAGCATGTTCGCCCCGAACGGTGAGATTTTTGACGACCAGACTTTTTTAGGTTTGCTTGAGATTCCAGAAATCAAGGGACTGAAGCATTCTTCATTGGATCGTGTGGTCGAGCTTGGACGCCTCGCACAGCGCGACGCGCATCGCCCGGATTTTCGCATCTATACGGGCAACGATCTGGGCATCAACATGATCGAATACGGTTCGGACTATCTCCTGGGGCTCGCTACCTTTGCTCCGGAGAAATTTGCGGAAAGAGACCGGCTCTGGGAGCAGGGAGACGCGGGATACTACGCGCTTTCCGACGCCTTGCAACACCTCGGAAATGTGGCTTTTCGCCAGCCAGTGCCGGCTTACAAGCATTCCGCCGCGACGTTTCTGCATTTAACGGGGCGGATACCCTCGAGTCTGACGCATCCGAGGAACCCTCAGCGTCCGGCCTGGGAACAGGATATGTTGCGAGACTGTGCGCTACGCCTGAATTACTCCGAATACCGAAAATCGCATGAAACGATTTAGGCCCGGCCTGCACTATTGAGGTGTAATCCGATTTAACACCGTTGTCGGTGTGGAGCCTGCCGATGCCCAGCTCTGTGCAAAACACCAAAAGCCGCGATCCGCTGGCAGCGAGAGCACCGGGATTTCTGCTACTGGACGCCAGACACCGGCCCATCTTCTACAACGCTGAAGCGGAGCGGATTTTGAATTTCTCCATCAACGGCCATTTTCAACGGCCTGGCAAAGCCACCATTGCCGAAGCGGTGCGCAGCATCCTTTCTGGCACGAGTGCCATCATGAAAACAGAATCGGAAGGGGAGCCGGAAATCCTGTCCGGAAGACGCCGCTACAGCTGGCAGACATTTTCGTTGCTCGAGAAGAATGGGAAACGATCTCCACGGATCACCGCTGTACTGATTGAAGTGCGTCGCGATCAACGGAAGCAGGCCGGAATGCCGGAGGTTACGCGGGAATACCGCCTGACCGATCGCGAGGGAGAAACAGTAACCCACTTAAAACTCGGGCTGACCAGCAAGGAGATCGCGGCGCGTATGCAGGTAAGTCCCAACACTGTGAAGGTATTTCTGCGTAGCGTCATGAGCAAAATGGCGGTCTCCACACGTTCCGGAATACTTGGGAAAATTATGCAGAACTCGTCCGATTCCTACCTTTCGCTGTGAACTAAATTCTCCGAATTCCGCCCGCTAACAGCATCCGGGCCTGGTAGGCGCGAAGTGAATGCGCCAATTTTCGCAAATTATTAAACCTATAAACTTGCGGAATTACGTGCGGAGGCGCAATCCCCTCAGGCTACTCCATCCGGACTAAACGCCTCCACGTTGCGATCAGTCTCTCCCTAAATTGGATCGCTGCTGCTTCTTTTTGGTCAAAGCGACGTTTCCTCGCCCAGAGTGCTGCTGATCTGTTTTCGTTCCAACATTCATACAGGTAGAATACACCCAGCACGAGAAGTGTACGCGTAAGCGTTTGCAAAGGACGCTGGGGTTCGACTCAGTAATGGCTGGCCGCGTGAGTGGTTTCGCGAGGGGAGTTTTTTAACTTGGACGTCTCGATTAGTGCCGCCAACGTTGCTGCCGGTGACGCAGCGACGACTGCTGAGTTCCTGTGCACCGATTTGGACGGATCAATTCTTCTCGTAGATTCCTTCTGGGAGTCGCTGCTGGCGTTGGTCGGGAAGCATTTCTGGTACGTTTTACTGATTCCATTCTGGAGCTTGCGAGGCAAAGCCGCGCTTAAATACGAAATCGCGCGGCGCACTCAGGTAAACGCCGCGAACTTACCATACCGGGCGGAATTGATCAGTTTCCTGCGCCAGGAAAAATCCAGTGGACGAAAGATAATTCTTGCGACCGGAGCAGATAGCACAATTGCCCGCTCTATTGCCGACTATCTTGCGTTCTTCGATCACGTTCTGGCCAGCGATGGCGCTGCGAATCTTACTGGCGACAAAAAACGGGAAGCGATCCAGAGCTACACAAGTGGACGGGCTTTCGATTACGTCGGCGACAGTTGGAAGGATATCCCGGTGTGGATGGCAGCGAACCATGCGATTCTTGTTGAGCCGAGCGAGAGTCTCTCTCGATCGGTAAAAAAGATCGACCAACGTTGTGTGGTATTTGTACGCCGCACCGAGGGCCGCGCTCCGCTCTGGAAATCACTGCGGCCCCATCATTGGGTGAAGAATCTGCTGGTGTTCGTGCCGATCGTGATGGCGCACGACATCAATCAACTGCCAAAACTGTGGCACGCGCTGGCCGCATTCGCAAGTTTCTCTCTGTGTGCATCCGGCGTCTATATATTGAACGATCTGCTCGACCTCGAAGCTGATCGCTCGCACCCGGAAAAGAAATCGCGACCGTTTGCGTCGGGCGACGTGCCGGTGTTGACGGGGTTGATCGTAGCGCCGTTCCTTTTCTTGGCCGGATTCGTAATCGCCGCGGAATTTTGTTCCGTGCGATTTTTGCAGGTCATGGTTATCTATGCTGCAGCAACGACTTTCTACTCGATTTACGGAAAGCGAGTGCCGGTTGTCGACGTATTGCTTCTGACCGCGCTGTATTTACTGAGGATTCTGGGGGGCGGCGTGGCGGCCGAAGTTCCAGTATCGCCATGGTTGCTGGCGTTTTCGATGTTCTTCCTGTTGAGCCTGGCTTTCACCAAGCGCCACGCGGAACTGACCAATCAGGAGATGAACGGCGGCGACCAGTCGTTCGTTTCCAAGCGCGAGTATCAAGCTGGCGACCGAGGCCTGGTTCAGCAATTTGGCGTAACCAGTGGTTATTTGTCGGTGCTGGTGCTGGCGCTCTATGTCAACGGCCGCGAAGTTACCGCGCTCTATCGTCATCCGCAATGGATTTGGCTGGCCTGCCCGATGCTCCTGTTTTGGATTTCGCGAGTGTGGTTTCTTGCAAATCGCGGCAAGCTGCACGAAGATCCGGTGGTCTTTGCCGCGATGGATCCGGTCAGCTATGCTCTTGGAAGCCTGTTGCTCCTCCTTCTTTTCGCGGCAGCGTAGCGCGACTCCACTATGACCGCATACGAATCATGGGGACGGTATCCGCGATCGACTCCCGCTCAGGTTGTCCCGCTGTACTGGATTTCAGAGATTCCCAATCTCAACCAGTCTGCTCGGCCGCTGCTGGCGTATGGCAAGGGAAGAAGCTACGGCGATTGTTGCTTGAATGACGGCGGGACGCTGCTTGCCACCAGCGGGCTGGACAAATTCATACAATTCGATGCGATGAACGGAATTCTGCGTTGCGAGGCGGGAGTCACGCTCGGCGCGATCCTAAGACTGATATTGCCGGAGAAATGGTTCTTACCAGTTACGCCCGGCACGCAATACGTGACGGTCGGCGGGGCAATCGCAAATGATGTTCACGGCAAGAATCACCATCGTGCAGGATCCTTTGGCTGCCACGTTCGCGGGTTAGAACTGATGCGCTCAGATGCGGGCAGCGTGATCTGCTCCCGCGAACAGAATACGGACTTGTTCGAAGCGACGATTGGCGGGCTGGGACTGACCGGATTGATTTTGTGGGCGGAAATACAATTGAAGCGTGTGTCAGGCCCATGGATCGATTGCGAAGAGATTCGCTTTGTGAGATTGCAAGAGTTT